>Ga0224512_10000837_pt1 | contig 31466 bp, 21 predicted proteins | sample SF_May12_sed_USG_4_FD_169103 | JGI IMG/M metagenome (GOLD analysis project Ga0224512, IMG submission 169103) | Sediment microbial communities from San Francisco Bay, California, United States - SF_May12_sed_USGS_13 | ecosystem: Environmental > Aquatic > Marine > Sediment | place: USA... | reverse complement strand
AGTCGAGGCATACGATCTCCGCCCCGTCAGGGAGGTTGGCGTGGCCATCGTGAGGAGGCGGGTCCGTGAACACCAAGCGGACCTTGTGGCCACAGCCTCCGCAGTACGCGACCTCGGTCTTCATGTCGTTGCCTCCATCAAGTCGTGTATGATTCGGATGTCTCCGGGCGCCCGGCCCAGGATCCTGGCGGACTCCGTCTCGCCTCCGGCGAAGAGCGCCGTCGCGGCTGCATCTGCGTCGAGGCAGCGCGCGGCCCCCACAGTGAGCGATCGACCATATCCCACGTAGGGGCCGCCGGTCGCAGGGTCGAGCAGGTGATGGTATCGACGTCCACCGTGTCGAAAGTAGCTGAGGTAGTCCCCCGACGTGGCGACCGCCTCGTCGCTCGCGGAGAGGGTGGCAGCGAGTCCGTCGGGGCTGGCTGGGTCCCGAACCCCGATCCTCCACGGCTCTCCGGAGAGGTCCGTCCCGAGGGCCACGAGGTCGCCACCGACGTTGACCAAGCCGTTGACGACCCCGAAGCTCCGAAGCGCTTCGGCAGCCTTGTCGACGCCGAACCCCTTGGCGATACCGCCGAGATCGACGGCGGCATCGGGCGACGTCAGCCGAGCCCGGGCCCCTTGATCGTCGGTTTCCACCTCGAGCGCCTGCCACAGCTCGGCGTGGGCAAACGCCTCGACCTCTCGCTCCGCGGGGGGATGCCTGCGGTGCTCGACGTCCCAAAGTGCCGATGCACGCCCCAGGCAGGGGTCGAAGCGCCCGGTCGAACGGGCCGCCCACCGGGTCGAGGCCACCAGCACGGTGCCCGTGTCTTGCGATAACCGCACCCAGCCCGACTCCGCGTTGAGTCGGCCGACGTCCGAGTCGTCCCGGAACCTCGACATCGTTCGGTCGACACGTCGCAGCTCCGAGAACGCGGCGTCCATGGCTCGCTGAGCCCACGCCTCGTTGCGTGTCGGGATCGCGATCTCGGCCACCGTTCCCATGACCGGGATTCGTCGTCGGACCAGCGTCGGCCTCATGCGCGCCGCCACCGGCAGCCCGGCGACCGCCAGGGCTCCGATCCCGAGGGTCAGAAAGTCCCGACGCCCCAGCTCGTATTCGGACCCGTCATCCCGGGATCGACTCATCAGTGATTCCCCTTCGTCTGTTGTTCACAATCGCGCGCGCAGCCGCCGCACGCACCGTCGCAGTCTCGGCGGTCGGCCGTCGCGAGCAGTCCGAAGAGCACAAACAGGCCGGCCATGGCGGTCATCGCGATCGTAGCGCTGATCATGACGTGAACAGCCCGGCGAAGCCCATGAATGCCAGAGACAGGCTACCCGCGATGATGAGGACCAACCCCATGCCCCGGGCCATCGCCGGAACGTCGGCCACCTCGATCTGCTCCCGAATCGAAGCCATGAGCACGAGCGCCAACGTCAGCCCCAGGCCGCCACCGATCGCGTAGAAGAGCCCCTCGACGAAATCGTAGCCGCGGTTGGTCTGGAAGATCGCGAGCCCGAGGATGGCACAGTTGGTCGTGATGAGCGGCAGGAAGATTCCCAGTTCACGGAAGAGCGCGGGGCTGACCTTTTTGATGACGGTCTCGACGATCTGTACCAGTGAGGCGATCACGACGATGAACGAGATCAGCCTCAGGTAGGGTGCGAAGGGGAGCACGTACGCGTTCAGGAACGAGGCGACCATCGAGGTGATCACCAGGACGAAGATGTTCGCCCCTCCCATGCGCAAAGCCGTGGAGACCCGAGCGGACACTCCCATGAACGGGCACAGCCCGAGGAAGAGCATGAGGGTGAAGTTGTTCACCAGCATGGCCGAGACGAGAATCCAAAGCAGGTCACCCATCAGTCCGCGCCTCCCTCGCCGACGAACACCTCCGTCGTGACCCCGTGCGGCCACCGACGTGGGCGCACGGGCTCCTTCTTGCGCTCCGCCCACCAACCGAAGAGCAGGAGGATGAAGCCGAGTGCGAAGAAGCCACCCGCGGGGAGGATCATGACGATCCAAGGCTCGAAGCTCGGCCCGAAGAGGGGCACGCCGAGGAAGGAACCGTAGCCGAGTACCTCTCGCAGCCCCCCCATCATGAGGAGTGCGACAATGAAGCCGAGACCCGTTCCAGCGGCGTCCAGGATCGCGCGACCCACCGGTTGCTTCGAGGCGAACGCCTCTTGTCGGCCCAGGATCATGCAGTTGACCACGATGAGCGCGATGAACGCCCCGAGCGCCCGATGGATCTCCGGCACCACCGCGTTGAGGACGAGGTCCGCGATGGTCACGAAGGTCGCGATCACCAGAATGTAAGCGCTGATTCGCACCTCTCGCGGGATGAAGCGCTTGAAGGTCGCCACCAGCGTCGACGATCCCACGAGCACGAAGAAGGTGGCCAACCCCATCGCCAAGCTGTTGGCAACGGTGTTCGTTACGGCGAGTGCCGGGCAGAGTCCGAGCAGCTGGATCAGGACCGGGTTCTCGCGCCACACTCCGCGAAAGAAGACCTCCTCCGGCGAGACGACCCGGCGGGGACTCACGTTCCACCTCCGGACATCCAGAGCTCGTCGACACGCTCTCGAACCTCTTCGAGGCGTGCGTTGATGATGTCGATGATCGCCCTCGACGAGATCGTAGCCCCGGTGATCATCGTCACCTCGGTGGGCGCCCCGGTCTCCCGCCCGGCCTTCAGACCCTCGAGCGGCGCCAACACCCGGTCGAACTGGATCACGAAGGTCGAATCCTTCTCGATCTTGTCGCCGAGGCCGGGTGTCTCCTTGCTCTCGAGCACCTGCATTCCGATGACCTCCCCCGAGCCGGGGTGGTAGCCGAAGATCACTCGGATCACGTCTTGGAAACCAGCTCCGACTCCGACCATCGCCACGCCGACCCGGTCTCCGACACGATCGTAGCCGACGTAGACCCGGTCGAGATCCGTGGTATCGGCATCGGCGATCGAGGAGCCTGTCGGGGCGAGGAAGACGGTCTCATACCGATCCGCCCCGGCCAGCACCTCGGTCACGGCGGCCGCAAGGACCTCCGCCCTCCACGCCTCGATGCGCGGCTCCGCCCACTGGAAGACGAGCACGATGGCCAGTCCCGCCAGAGCGCCCGCCACGGCGAGCGTACCAACGAGACGAACCGAGGAGCTCTCGACCCGCAGGGGTTCCTGTGCCCGACGCTCCTCGGGCCCTAGGGCGAGCGACGGAACCGGAGTCGAAACGGCGGGAAGGCGCTCTTCGCTCACGAAGCGACGACCTCCTCGCCGGTTCCGAACACCCGGGGCTGTGTCGCCCGATTGATGAACGGTACCAACGCGTTCATGAAGAGAATCGAGTACATCACGCCTTCGGGAAGCCCGCCCCACAGGCGAATCAGGACCGCCATCGCTCCGATGCCCGCGCCGAAGATCCAACAACCATGATTCGTGGTCGGAGACGTCACCATGTCGGTCGCCATGTACCAGGCACCGAGCATGAGACCTCCACTGAACAGCATGAAGAGCGCGCCCGGGTACCGGTCGGGGTCAACGAAGTGTGCCACCTGCGAGAGGACGGCGACCGTGAGGAGAATGGAGATCGGGATCCGCCAGTTGAGGTACTTCTTGACGGCGAGATAGATGCCCCCCGCCAGGATCACGACCGCGGCGGTCTCCCCCGTCGATCCCGAGGTGGCTCCCATGAAGAGATCCACGGCTTCAGTGGGAATCTGCTCGAACTTCATCTGCCCGAGAGGCGTGGCGCCGGTCAACGCGACGGTCGGGTCCGCCGAGGTGAGCGGAAGGGCGAAGTTGTCCCCTCGGAGCTGCCACCAGTGCTCCACCGCAGCCGGCCACGTCGTCATGTCGTCGGGGAACGCCGCTTGGAGGAGCGCACGTCCGAGCAGCGCCGGATTGAAGACGTTCTGTCCAAGCCCTCCGAAGACGAGCTTCCCCAGGCCGATCGCGATGAAGCCACCAACGAAAGCCATCCAAAGGGGGATCCCGGGGGGTAACGTGAGACCCAGGAGAACCCCGGTGATTGCGGCCGATCCATCTCGCAGGGTCCCGCCCGGTCCGAACAGACGCTCGGTAACGACGCAGCCGACCGTCGCCGTGGTGATGACCAATGCGGCGCTCGGCCCGAACCAGTAGATCGCCGCCCCCACCACGGGAACCAGGGTCGCCACCACCGACCACATGATGCGCGGCGTCGAATCGGGTCCCTTGATGTGAGGTGATGCCGTGAGCTCGAAGCGATGCACGTCCATCACGCCGCGGCCCGCTTCCTGAGCGCTTTCTTCGAGAGCGCGAACATCTGCGAGAGCGGAATGTTCGACGGGCAGACGTACGAGCAGCACCCGCACAACATGCAGTCGAGCAGGTGCAGTCGCTCCATCTCCTCATAGCGACCCGCCTGAGCAAGAATTCCGAGCTCCGAGGGATTGAGGAACACAGGACACGCATCGAGGCAATGACCGCACTTGATGCACGGGTACGTGCGCTTCGGCTTCACGTGTGCCGCGGTGAGAACCACGACCCCCGTGGTGCCCTTGATGATCGGTGTGCGCATGTCGGGCTGTGACGTGCCCATCATCGGTCCGCCGAACACGATCTCTGCCGCGTCGTCCGTCACCCCTCCGCAGAACTCGAGCACGTCGACGAGCATGGTGCCTACCGGAACAATCAGATTCGCAGGCTTACGCAGCCCCGGGCCCGTGACCGTCACGATGCGCTCGATCAGGGGGAGACCTGTCTCGAATACCTCGGCGATCGTGGCGATGGAGCCCACGTTCTGAACCACGGCGCCCACGTGCATCGGGAGCTTGCCCGACGGGACCTCGCGTCCCGTAACCACCTCGATCAGCATCTTCTCCGCACCCTGCGGATACTTCACCGTCAGTGGCATGACCGTGACGTCGAGGTCTTCAGGCAAGCTACGCTCCAGCTCCGCGATCGCGTCGGGCTTGTTCTTTTCGACGCCGATCACCGCCCGCTCGACACCGAGGCATTGCATCATGATGCGGATACCGAAATGCACCCGCTCCGGATGCTCGACCATCGTGCGGTGATCGGTCGTGAGATACGGCTCGCACTCGGCGCCATTGACGAGCAGCCACTCGATCGGGAGGTCGGGAGGGGGCGATAGCTTCACGTGCGTCGGGAACGCCGCACCGCCGAGGCCGACGACGCCCGCTTCCTGGACGGCAGCGCGAACCTCGTCAGGCGAGAGGCCCTCCCAATGCGGCACGGATCTGGGCCGAGGGATCTGCGGGCTGAAGGGCTCGACATCGATGACGACCGTCTCGGCGAGTGAGCCATCGGGGTGAGGCCACCAGTCGATCGCCGCGACCGTGCCCGCGGCCGACGCGTGGATCGGGACCGAGACGAAGCCGTCCGCCTCGGCGATCTTGTCCCCCCGCTCCACACGATCCCCCTTGCGAACCAGGCAGCGGGCAGGCTTGCCGGCATGCTGTCGGAGCGGAAGAGCGATGCGGTCGGGAAAGGGCATCCTCCGCACTTGTACCGCCTCGGTCAGCTCCTTCGAGTCCGGAGGATGGACTCCGTGTCGGAAGGTGACGCCGAACGCTTTCACGAGCCCATCCTCAGTTGAAGCGCGCGGCGCGGGCGATCCACTTCTCCAGGTCCTTCTCCTTGGGATTCAGCGGATCCCCGGGGTGAATGATCTCCGCCGGGCAACGCTCGGCGGCCTGGACGATTTGGGCGAAGGTGCCGGCCAGCGGGTCCTTGATGTAGGCCTGTTTGTTCTCGTCGTACGCAAACATCCTTCCATTGATGTTGGTGCACTCGTTGCACGTCGTGCACCGCGCCGTTTCGATCCACGGCTCCATCCGGAAGTCATCCTCGGACTCGTCGACGCTCACTGCGACCGAGTCCGACGTGGCTGCCGACTCCACGGCCTCGGTTGCCGGTTCGGCGGGTTCCACCGCAGCGACCTCGCCGACCGAGGATGACGCCGTCGGCTTTACCCCGACCGCCCCCTCCGTCGCGGTGGCGGCGCCGTTGCCACCGGACCCACTCACGTCGCCCACCGGCCCGACCGGCTCGAGCCCGCGCGTCGCTCTCGCCTCCTTCAGCAGCTCGGCGACGGTGACTTCGCCGCCACGGAAACCGAGGAGTCCCTCTGCCATCCGTCGGGCGATCACACGAGGATACGTCGCTTTCAGCTCCGCGATCTTGACCTCGTACTCGCTCCGCAGCGCCTCGATCCGACGGTCCAGGTCCGCCTCGAGCTCGGCCTCGACCGACCCGTGCACCGACTCGGGGACGTCTAGCCCCGCCATCTGCCGAAGCTGGTGCCAGAAGTGGAGACGGTCCTCCGCGAGTGAGACCATCTGCGTCGACGCCTGAAGCCGAGCGAGGCGCTTCTCCCCATCGATGGTCCAGATGAAGGGCCTCTTCCCGACGCGGTCGTCGGGAGCGAGCGCCATGAATTCGTGGAACGGAACCATGTCGTCGTCCCATTCGGCACGGTCGACGGGCTGGAAGTTCTTCCGGAACCGCACCTCGGTCGCCGCCCAGTCGGCGGTCGTGACCGGAAGCTCCATCGAGGCCGGCTGCCCGTCGTCGTCCACGTAATCGAGCGTGTACGAAGGCCACACCGATTCGATGTCGGGATTGCCGTCCAGTGACAGACAGTCTGTCAGGTCCGGACCACCGTCGGGATCGTACGTCAGGAATGGAAAGGCCCGGCACTCGAGCGCGAGCTTCGCCGCCTGGGGTGCCCATTCGTCGGCAAGCCCATGCTCCACCGGGCAAGGCGTGTAAATGTTGAGTACGGCGGGTCGTCGGGAGTTGAGTCCCTTGATGACCCCGCCGATGAGGTGGGAAGCGGAGGCCTGCGAGGACTGGTGAACAAACACGCCTCTGTGGGCCATGGCGATGAAGGCCAGCTCCTTGCGGACCTCCGTCTTCCCGTGTTGTGCAGCACCCCATGCCGACATATCGGCGACCTGCCCCGTGAAACCGCTCGTGCACGCCTGTCCACCCGTGTTCGAGTAGACCTGCGTATCGAGCACCATCACAGTGATCGGCTTTCCACTCGCCATGAGTCGGCTGAGGTTCTGGAACCCGATGTCGAGCATCGCCCCGTCGCCCCCGATCGTGAGAATCGGCGGACAGAGCTTGAACTCGTCGTCCGTAAACTGTTTCCAGTCGAACTGCTCCGCGAAGGGCTCGAATTCCTCAGCGGAGTACGAGCCGTCCACGATCGCCTGTGCCCGTCGAACCGAGAGGAAGGCGTCGCCCATCTTCCGCATGTGCCCTTCGAAGATTCCGAGCGCGATCGAAGGCGCATCCTGGAAGAGGTGGTTCACCCAAGGGAACGGATACGGATTGTACGGATAGGTGCTGCCCCAGACGGACGAGCACCCGGTGGAGTTCGAGATCCCGAGCGAGACCCGACCCTTGCCGCTCGGCCCTTCGGTGTAGAGCCAGGTGAGATCGTCGAGCGCCTTCTTCGCCTGCGTGATTCGCTTGAGCTCTGCCTTCTTTTCCTCCGACAGGTCGACGTCGACATGATCGCCGGGCTGCAACGCCGCCTCGTCGAGATCGGCCTCGGAAGCGAGCAGCTCGCGCGCCAAGCGGTCCAGCTGGTCACTCAACCGTCCGACGTCGTGGAGGAGCGCCTCCACGCGAGGTTGCATGAGAGATTCGACCGTGGACACCACGAGGTGAACCGCGGTCTTCTCGCCGCACCCCATGCAGGCGCCGTCGCCGCCCGCCATCGAGCGGTAGTTGTCCTTCTTGAGGAGGAGCGACGAGAGGACACCGATTCCCTCGTCCAAGTCCCGGATATTCACGTAACGATCATCCGTGTCCGGCAGCCGCTCCCAGAACTTCCAGTTCCGCCGCAGCTGATCGACGATCCGGTCGTCCTGCTTCACCGTGACGAGCGCCTGCTCCGGACAGACCTCGACGCAGATGTTGCAGCCCTTGCACGCCTCGGGGTTCACAGTGATCGAGAGGAGCCCGCCGGATCCCTTCTCGCGCGACTCGGGGAGGTCGAAGAAGGGCGCGGTCTTGGCCAGAGGGAACTCGTCGAGCACCGGATAGACCCGCGACCATTCCTCCTCCAGACGCGCTCGACGATCGGGATCCCAGCCGAGCTTGTCGACGACGTTCTCGAACGCGGCGGCCGCGACTTCGCCGAACGTGTGGAACGGCACGCCGTGCAGGATCTTCTTCGACTCCCGTGCGAGGTGCTTGGTGACCTGGCGCATGTGATCGAGCGGCTTGCCGTTCGTCGCGTGTCGGACGGCGGTGTCGAAGACGTCTTCGACGCTGTTCACGAGCCCGGGTATGGCGGCGTCGGGACATTGCACCCAGCACTGGCTGCAGCCCGTGCACTTCTCGGCGATGAAGTCGGGCACCTCGAATCGGATGCCCGTCATGTCGCGGATGGAGCTCGACGCGGCGGGCATTGCGCTGACCGCCGCGAACGGGTCGGCAATCGTGTCCTGACCGATCGCGCACACCGCGCACACTTGCTCGTAGAAGCGACCGGGGTTGGCGAGACCCTCCTCGGCAAGCGGCGCGGCCATGGCCGCCGGAATCGGCGCGACAGGAGCCTCCGATACCTCGACCGAAGCCACTTCGGCATCCGTTCGCACCTCGACGACCTCGTCCCACCCACGACGGATCACGCGGATGTTGTCCTCCACGACTCGGACGCCGAGGTGACCGAACTTCTTCTCCGTCTGTGCACGAATGCCCTCGAACAGCCGCTTCTCGTCGAGGCCCTCCCGCTCGAGGAGCGGCGCGCAATGGAAGAAGGCGCCCATGAACGCGGCACCCTGCATTCGATACCGAAGCTCCGGATCGGACGCCTCACTCGACGCGATGCCGAAGGCGTCCAGCGTGAAGACCCGGATCTTCTTCTCGCGTATCGTCCGGCGGGCGAGCGCGGGAATCGACGTCCAGACTGCCTCGGGTGTCTCGTGGCTCTGAAGGACGAAGACCCCGCCCTCTTCCATCCCGGCGAGCGGATCGGAGTGGCCGAACACGTTTCCGTCGGGCGAAAGCACGACGTTCACGTGCTTGAGCTCGGCGTTCAGCTTCACCGGGTCGTGCGAGAGGACCGAATAGAATGTCGTCGGCTGACCCTTCTTCTCGGACCCGTACTTCGGGTTGGCCTTCACGTGCATGCCGAAGAGCTCGAAGGCGGTCATCGTGAGGTTCTTCCCCATCGTGATGGCCCCCCAGCCTCCGACGGAGTGGATCCGGATCGAGACCGATTCCTTCGGCAGGAGGTTGATCTCACCGGTGGAGCGCAGCGCCAGCCCTTCGATGTCCGGGTACTCCTCGAGCAGGCGTTCCTGCCAGATGCGCAACTTGGGCAGACGCGTGCCCTTCCGGATGAAGTCGATGCCGAGGTAGAACTGCCGACGGCCACCCCCGTCGGGGAGCATGTTCTCCACCGCGGCGACGACGTCGCCGGGCTGAAGATCCCGGCTCCCGAAGCCGAATCCCGCGGAGTAGAAGTCCGGCATGCCCTCCGGCGCGACGCTCGCGAGACCCGGGAAGGGCGTGGGGCGCGTGACCTTCTTCCTCCGACCACCGCTCTGGTCGACCCGCCAATTCTCCATCGACTTCGTCATGGCGGCACGGATCTCCCGAAGGAGGGGCGGGTCGACCGCGAGTGGCTGATCACACCGCTCGAAGACCGTGACCGCTCTCTTGCCCGCGAGGAGCGCGGTGATGAGGTCGGCCGGGAAAGGCCGAAACATGCTCACGTTCAAGACGCCGACTTTCAGGCCACGTTCCTGGCGCAGATAATCCGCCACCAATTCGAGATTAGGCACCACGGAACCCTGGCCAGCCAAGACGTAATCCGCATCCTCCGCACGATACCCGCTTGCACGGGCATAGCGACGACCCGTCAACTCGGCCCACTCCGCCATCGCCCGATCGGTAAGAGCGGCGACGTGGTCGAAGTAGAACGGACGTTGTGCGGCTACCCCCTGGGCGTACGCGTCCTGGTTCTGGACCGTCCCGAGCATGGCCGGATAGTCGACGCTGAACAGCTCGGGTACGCGCCGCCGCGTCGGGCCGAAACTCAGGCGCTGCGCGGGCGTCGGACACTCGATCTCATCCGCGGGGTCGCCGAGGAACTCCCGGATCAGCTCTGGCTCGGGAAGTCGGACGGACTCCAGCACATGGCTCGTCAGGAAGCCGTCCTGCGCATTGAGCCCCGGCGTGAGCGAGAGTTCAGCTACCCGGTGCGCGATCAGCGTAAAGTCTCCGGCCTCTTGTACGCTCTTTGCGAAGAGCTGGAAGAAGCCTGTGTCATCGACTGCGTGGTAGTCGTCGTGACCCGCGTGCACGTTGAGCGCATGCTTCGTCATCGCCCGCGCGGCAACGTTGAGAACGTAGGTTAGACGCTTCCCTGTCGCGGCATAGAGGGATTCGTGCATGTAGGCGATGCCCTGACCGCTCGAGAAGTTCGTCGAGCGCAGACCCGACATGCTCATGCCGGCCGTCACGGCCGCGGCTGCGTGCTCGCCCTCGGGCTCGAAGAAGCGAAGCCGGCGACCGAAGACGTTCGTCTTTCCCTTGGCCATCGCGTCTGCCCAACCCTCGCCCATCTGGGTCGATGGCGTAATCGGGTATGCTCCCGCGGCCTCGCTCGCGTTCGTCTCGGCGTGGACCACCGCGCCCGTACCGTCGGTGGCGGTAGGAATACCAGGAAATCTCGGCTCCACGCCGTGCCCGTCTCTTCGGTCGTTCATGACACCTCGCTCCCGACTCCGGCGAGGAGCTCAGGGAATTGCTGGCCCTCGATCCAAACGATAGCACCGGTCGGGCATCGCTCGAGGGCGTTCGGGTTCTCCGATTCGATCCGGTCGTAATCGACGACTGCAAGTCCGTCGATCATCTCGATGAGCCCCTCGACGGCGTCCGACGCGCAGCGGCCGCAGGCGTTGCAGGCGACCGAGCAGACAGCCTCCGCCGCGTCGCCGCTCAGGAGGTTCTTGCACTGCACCACCAAGTGATGGTCCACGGGCATGAGCACGAAGAGGTCGAGGGGGCACGCGTCCACGCAGTCTCCGCACGCCGTGCAGAGATCGACGTCGACGACTGGCAGTCCGAACGGGCTCATCTCGATCGCGTCGAAGTCGCAGGAAACCGCGCAATCCGCGAAGCCCAGACAGCCCCAAGGGCACGCCTTTCCACCACCGCTCACGGCGGCGGCTGCCGCACAGCTCTCGATGCCGTGGTACACCGCCTTGTAGGGGGCGACGTCCCGGCCACCCGCACAGAGGAGGCGCGCCACCTGCTGGTGGGCCGATCCGGCCGCAACCCCGAGGTATTCGGCGACGTCGGAGCGGTCCTCAGGACCCATCACGGTGCACTCCGCGGGCGTGGCGAGGCCCCCGATCACGGCTTCCGCAAACGCACGGCATCCCGCCCGGCCACAAGCGCCGCAGTCGGCGCCCGGGAGCAGGTCGCGAACCGCGTCGACCCGGGGATCTTCCCAGACCTTGAAGCGCGCGTTCACGACCGAGATCGCCGCACCGAACACCGTGGCGACACCCCCGAGGATGGCGACGGATCCGAGCACTTCCGCGGGCGCGATCACGTGGCCCCTACTCCTCGCCCAAGTCCGTGCGTGAGAGAAGCCATGCCGCCAATTCGTCGACGGATGCGTCCGGCCCGTCTCCGAAGAGAGACTCGACTTCGTCGGATGGGCCGGGGTCCGCCTCACCCGTGGCCGGGGTGGCCATGGCCCTCAGGTGCGCGAGCTCCTCCGTCCCGGCCGAAGCCCGTCGTCCCCGGCCCAGATCATCGTCGGATGGGATCCGTACCACCGAGAGACGATCCCACGGCACCGCGCCGCCGTCCGGGTCGTGCGTGAAGTACGCCTGGCCCGGCCTGTCCTGGTCGAAGAGAAGCGCGACGGCCGGATGCCCCGTCCCCCTCAACCGCATCAAGTCGTCCGGATCCGCGGTCTGCATCACGAACGTCCCGGGGGTGATGAGGCGCGCGAGGGGCGCGGGCGTCGTCGGGCCCTCCGGCAGCAGCACCAAGGCGACGTTGCCGTCCAGAAACTCACCCAGTCCCGCGGGCACACAGTCTTCTCCACGGGTACGAACCACGAGAGGTGGCGCAAGTCGACGCTCGGCTCGGTTCCATAGGCGGAACGGGAGGGCTCCGAGCAGGGCGCCGTGCTCACCGGGTTCGAACGCACCCGCGCGCGCCAGCTCGACCGCGCGCGCGGCCCCGAACGCGCGTCCGAACCGCGCGAGCGCAGCCTTCACGGCGTCTCGCAAGTCGCCACCGGGCTCTACGTCAACCGTGTGCCGGACGGACGGGCTGCCGAGCCCTTTCAGGACCCGCTCGGCGCGATCCAGGACGTCGATCGCGTCGGGCGTCAGCGAAGTGTCGCCGATCCCCATGAGGCTAGCGAAGCGCTCCGGATCGATTCGACCGATCGCGAACGGGCCGAGTTCGATCAGCGCTTGCTCGGTCTTGAAGCTCTCCTCGCCAACGCGTCGAACCACTTCGGTGCGCACCTCTTCCTCGGCAGCTACGACCGCCGCGCGAAAGGACTCGATACGAGGCTCCAACGCCGCGACGGCCCGTTCGGACAGATCGGTGGCCACGTCCATCACGGCTTCAGACGGCATAGCGCTCGAACTCCTTCTCGAGCAGCTCCATCTTCTCGTGAGCCGAGTGCTGCGGTATCGACCGTGTCTCTTCGTACCTTGGCCGGGATTCATCCTCGAAGAAGATGCCGAGCCGGATCGCCGTCATGTCCTGAGCCAGCGCCCGCGCGTGCGCCAGGTCGGAGGAGTCGTGCTCCACCTTGTTCTTGTAGATCGCATCCAGCGCCTCGACACGAATCCCGCCCGGTCCCTCCAGGATCTCGACTCGATCGGGCTGCTTCGCCGCCTCGCCGAAGATGTCCGCCGTGAAATGGGGACAGCGCTGGAGAATCCGGACGAAAGCAAAGCCAGAATGCTCGTAGGCAGCCTTCAGCGTGGCGAAGAGGTGGGCGGGGATCCACTCGGCGGTCTGCGCAACGAAGGAAGCGTTCGTGATGCCCAGCGTCGCTTCCAACGGGTTCATCGCCGGCAGGTAGCTGCCTCGCGGCTGGGTGTTGCTCTTGTATCCTTGGGGCGTCGTCGGCGAGGTCTGCTTCTTGGTGAGCCCGTAGATCTCGTTGTCGAGGAGAAGAGCGACCATGTCCACGTTGTACCGAACGGCGTGCACCCAATGTCCCGCGCCGATCGAGATGCAGTCTCCGTCCCCCATGACCACGAAGACGTCGAGCTCTGGCCGGGTGAGCTTCACCCCGGTGGCGATCGTCAGCGCACGTCCGTGGATTCCGTGGAACCCATAGGTCTTCATGTAGTGCGGAAAACGGCTCGAACAACCGATGCCGGACACGAAGACGGTGTTTTCGGGGGCGAGCTGCTTCTCGGCCAGAAGGCGTTGGGCCGCGGAGAGCACCGAGTGATCGCCGCAGCCCGAACACCAACGGGCCACCGGGCCTTCATAGTCGACCCTGTCGAAGACCCGATCGTCATCGCGGGCCGCGTGCAGGAGTCCGCAGGACTCACCGCTCATGCCGAGCCTCCTTTGGGCAGGTTGTCACGGATCGCTCCCAAGATCTTCCCTGGGCGGAGCGGTTCACCCAGCACGCGCGTCCAACAGTCGACATCGACGAGCGTGGCGCCTCGAAGCAGCCAGGATAGCTGGCCCCGACGACGGTTCTGCTCAGTGATGAAGGGATCACCGAGCTCGTCCGAATAGTTGATCTCCACCGTCATTACCTTGGTGAAGTGCGAAAAGATCTCCTTCAAGCCCGGCGGAAGAGGCGAGAGGAAGGTCAGATGGAGCGACGACACGGCGAGCCCCTCGCGCCGTGCCCTCTCGACCGCCTCTTCGATCGCTCCCTTCGTGCTGCCCCACCCCACGACGAGCAGATCGCCGTGTTCGTCACCGTTGACCGGGGGAGGCCTGAGCGTGCTCTGGAACGCGGCGAGCTTTCGGCTCCGCATGGTGCTGGCCCGCACGTTGACGGCCGAGTCGTAGGCGACCTTCGAGCGCTCGTCGTGGGCGAGGCCCGTCACCGTGTGCTCGCCGCCCAATTGACCCGGGATGAACCGACGTGAGATGCCGGTGTCCGGGTCCCAGTCGTACGGCCTTTGTCCCTCCGGGATCGGGCGTTGGTCGGGGGGCGTCGATTGCCACTCGGCCGACAGCAGCGGTCGTGGGTACGGTGCGACCCCAGTCGCGAGGTTGGCGTCCGAAAGAACGATCACCACGGTACGAAGCACCTCCGCGATCCGGCGGGCCGTCGTCATGACGTGGAAGCACTCTTCGATCGTCGCCGGAGCGACGACAACGTGAGGCGCGTCGCCGGGTTGGCCAAAGATGGCGGCCAATAGGTCGGATTGCTCGACCTTCGTCGGGAGGCCGGTGCTCGGACCACCGCGCTGCACGTCCACCACGACCAGCGGAATCTCGGTCATGATGGCCAAACCCAAGAACTCGGTCTTCAGGGCCATTCCTGGACCGGACGTGATGGTGAAGGCGCATTTTCCGGAGTACGATGCGCCGATGGAGACGCCCGCCGCGGCGATCTCGTCCTCCGCCTGGTGGACGACGCCACCGAACCGCTCGAAGACATCGCCCAGCATGTGCGAAACGCTGGTAGCCGGCGTGATCGGGTACATGGCCGCGAGCTCGAGACCCGCAGCGACGGCACCGAGCGCGATCGCCTCGTTCCCGTTCATGACGACCATTTCCCGCTTGCTCTCCATCGTCGGAATGCGATAGCGGAAGTCGAGGTGCTCGCCGGCCCATCGATAGCCCGACTCGAGCAGTCGGTGGCTGCGCTCGGTCACCTCCGGCGACTTCTTTCGAAATGCGTCGGCAATCTGTGCGCGGCAGAGCTCGAGGTCGCGATCGTAGATCCACGCCAGCATGCCCAGCACGAACATGTTCTTGCCGCGCCGAGGGTTGTCGACGACGTCGAGACACGCGTCCTCCATGGGGACTTCTACGATTCGATAGTCCTTCTCGGACAACTCCTCCATGGCCGCGGACCACTGGTCCCTGATCTCCGGGTCCGGATGGGTCGCCCACATGTTCTCGATAAGGATCGTCGCGTCGTCGGCGAGCGCGTTGAGACGGTGTCGACCCAGGAGCGCCTGCTCGTTGAACGCGATCACGAGGTTGGTCTCGTCACCCCAGTTGGTGACCGGCTCGCTCCCGAGTCGCACGCGGATGCCCGAGGCCCCCGCCGGGTTCCGAGGCGGAGGCTCGACCTCGGCCGGAATGATCTCCACGGTCCAGACGCCGTTGCCCATTTTCGCCGAGACCGCACCGAAGATCTGGCCGCACTTCTGCGCGCCTTCGCCTGAATCCGAGACGATCTCCACCGACTTGTCGTCGACGGTATAGGTCGTAACGTCTTGATCCGTCGGCGTTCGATCGCCGACGGTTGGAAGCTTCACCGCCATCCTTCCCCCCATTGAGGGTCGGTTTTCATCGCAGCCTCGCGGCTGCTGGCCCATTATGAAGCTACGGGGGGGGCTTCGCGACAGGTGTCGGGAGAGAGAGGGGCGGAGAGGTCGGGAAAGCGACCTCGGCAGGGTAGGGAAAGTCCCCACCCAAGACCCCGACACGCCTGGTCCCGAACCGCCGGCCACGCCCCGATCAGAAGTCGAGAAGGGAGTCGTCCGCCGAAGTAGCGTCTACTTCCCGGCGGCCGGTCGGTCGTCGTCTTCACCCTTTGGCTCCTCGACCAAGCGCCGCGACGCTGGCGGCTCGTCTCCGCCTCGCACGAGCTGCTCGATCTTGCCCACGAGCGAGTCGTCGCCCGCGGTACTCGCGCCGAACAAGCCGTCGTCGGTCTCGAGGGCGTCCATGCGCTCGACGACGCTGTGGAGGTTGATCCATTTGTCGAAGCGTTCGCTGGCTCGCACCACCGAGTAGAAGAGCCGGGGCCTTCGGCCCCGACCCGCGATGAAGTCGAGGATGATCGCGCCAATCGAGAGCCAGATCGCGACGAAGTCCTTCAAGCCGTCGAGGAACAGCTTCACTTGGAAGATCGCGAAGTCGCGTAGGGTGACGCTGCGCGACGCCACGGTCATCGGTTTATCGGTCGTCATATGTCCAAGTTAGGCTCGGAGTCGTACTCTCGCTCGGTGTGGTGAACTTCCTCCGCGGCTCATCGGCGGCGGACGAGCTGTGCCCCTTACGGCGAACGCACCCAGGAGGTTCAGCTCGGCGACTCAGCGTGGCGGGGCCGTCCCGTGTCGAATACGAATAGGAGCACCCGCCAGGAACGAATATGGACCGACGCCGTAGGAATGAATCCCGCTGCGTCACAACCGGAACCAAGAGCCCATGAGGCGATTCTCTACCGCCTGCATCGTCTCGGTCTGTGCCGCTCTCACGCTCGGCATCACGGCGTGTGGGAGCCCGGACCGGGAGAGCGAGCGCTTGGAGGTTTCGGACGCGGACTCACCCGGATCCACCGGAGGGGCACGCGTCGATCCCGCTCGCGCGGCCGGACTTCTCACCCAAGAGGCGCCTCCGGCGGTCGGGCGACCCGTCACGGGAGGAGAGATCGGACCTCGCATGAACCCCGACGAGCCCTCGGGACGTTGGCCATTCTACTGGACGCGTGCGGTCTATTCGAGCAGCGGCCGGGGCTGGTACGGGGGGCGCGGTGGTGGTTCCTGGGCGACGGACTATCCGAAGGGTGACCGTCAGTTCCTGATCGTCCTCAAGCGGCTCGTACGCCTGAATGCATACGACTGGGAGAACGCGGTCAGCCTGGCGGATCCGGACATCCGCCGCTTCCCGATCATCTACGCGGTGGAGGTAGGTCGCATGAACATGACCCGCGAAGAGGTCGATGGACTGCGCTCCTACTTGGACGCCGGGGGCTTCCTCATCGTGGACGACTTCTGGGGCAGCCGGGAGTGGGCCCAGTTCGAGGCCAACATGCGCGCCGTGTTCCCCGACCGACCCATCCGGGACCTTCCGCTCGACCACGAGCTCTTCTCCGCCTTCTACGACATCGATGAGATCCTGCAGGTACCCAACATCAACAACGGGGCCAGCGGATATCGGACGCACGAGCGAGACGGATACACCCCCTACGTGAAGGGGATCGAGGACGACGAAGGCCGGCTCATGGTCGTCGTAAACTGGAATACGGACCTCGGCGACGCCTGGGAGTGGGCGGAAAGCCCTTACTACCCGCTCATGTACTCGACCTTCGCCTACGAGATGGGCGCCAACATGATCGTCTACGGAATGAGTCACTGATGGACGCGCTCTTCGACTTCCTCTTCAAGTACCGTCCACTCGCCTTCGAGCAGGGAGAGTTCATCTTCGCGGCGCCGGCGTCCGTCCGGCTCTGGCTCGGCGCGGTGGGGCTGGTGGCCGCGAGCGCCGTCGCGACGTACACGATCGCTCGTGGCAGGAGCACCGTGACCGACCGCAGCATCATGGCGGCTCTACGTGTGGCTCTCCTGGGTGTGCTCGTGTTCTGTCTCATGCAGCCGACGCTCGTCCTCTCGACGGTCGTCCCGCAGCAGAACTTCGTCGGCGTCCTCATCGACGACTCCCGCAGCATGGGCTTGGAGAACGAAGACGGAACGGTGCGGAGCGACTTCGTTGCGGAGGCGTTCACCCCCGACACCGGCACCCTCATCGACGCGTTGGCCGAACGGTTCGTGCTCCGCTTCTTCCGCTTCTCGGACGTCGCGGGCCGAATCGAGAGCCTGGACGAACTGAGCTACCGTGGTACCGGCACCGATATCGCCGGCGCCCTCGACGTGGCCCGTGAGGAATTGGCCGGCGTCCCACTGTCCGGTTTGGTCGTGGTCAGCGACGGCGCGGACAACGACGACCGTCCGCTCGCCGAGTCGCTCGTGCCGCTTCAAGCGGCCGGCGTCCCGGTCTTCACTGTGGGCGTCGGCGACGAGCTCATCGAGCCCGACGTCGAGCTCGGTCGGGTCGAGCTTCCGCGTGCCGTGCTCGAAGGCTCGACGATCATGGTCGACCTCGTGGTGACCCAGAGCGGCTTCGGTCAGCGGAGTGTTCCGATCGTGGTCGAAGACGACCAGCGGATTCTCGCGGAAGAAACCGTCGAGCTCGGGCCGGACGGACAGCCGGTCGTGGCGCGAGTCGCTTTCCAGCTCGAGAGCTCCGGGTCCCGCCGCATCGACTTTTCGATCGCGACGCAGCCGGGCGAGCGTGTGGACCGCAACAATCGACGATCCGCGTGGGTCGAGGTGCGTGGGGAGAGCGACAAGATCCTCTACTTCGAAGGCGAGCCGCGTTTCGAGCTGAAGTACATGCGACGCGCGGTACATGGCGACGAGAACCTACAGCTCGTCATCTTGCAGCGCACCGCCGAGAGCAAGTTCTACCGGCTCGCGCTCAGCGACAGCACGGAGCTCCAGTTCGGCTTCCCGACCACCCGAGAAGATCTGTACCGCTACCGCGGCCTCGTCATCGGCAGCGTGGAAGCGTCGTTCTTCACGCACGATCAACTCCAGATGATCGCCGACTTCGCATCCGAGCGCGGGGGCGGCCTGCTCTTCCTCGGGGGCCACAACGCTTTCGCCGAAGGCGGCTGGGCGGGCACGCCGGTCGAAGAGGTCATGCCGGTCATCCTCGGAGAGCCGAACGGGGGCACTCAGGGATTCTTCGCAGAGGTGAAGGCCCAGCCGACGCTCGCCGGGTTGGCGCACCCGATCGTGCAGCTCGACGCCGAGCTCGATCGGGTCGAAGCTCGCTGGGACTCGCTCCCTCCCATCACGATCGTGAATCGTCTCGTCGAGACGCGACCCGGCGCGACGTCACTCTTGAACGGTGCGGTCACCGGCGGCGGCGCCGACCAGGTGCTCCTCGCCTTCCAGCGCTACGGACGTGGGAAGTCGGTCGCGCTGACCACGCAGGACACGTGGCTCTGGCAGATGCACGCCGACGTGGCGCTCGAGGACATGAGCCACGAGTCGTTCTGGCAGCAGATGCTCCGGTGGCTGGTCGACGGCGTTCCAGATCCGGTGTCCGTCTCGACCGACCAGGAGCGGGTCGAGCCGGGGGAGACGGTCCGACTCCTTTCCTCCGTCAGTGACTCGACCTTCATCGACGTAAACGACGCCTCGGTCACCGCACGCGTGACGAGTCCGAGCGGAATCGTCGACGAGCTCCCCGTGGAGTGGACCGTCGAACGTGATGGCGAATATGCTGTCGAGCTTCGGCCCGCCGAGCTGGGCGACTACGAGATCGAGATCGTCGCGGAGCGCGCCGGCGCACCCCTCGGCACCGCCCACACGTACCTCCACGCCGCACCCAGCGACGAGGAATTCTACAACGCGGGTCGCCGCACCTCCCTGCTCCGGCGCATCGCGGACGAGACCGGGGGTCAGTTCTACACGCCGGAGACCTCGGCCACGTTGCCCGAGGACATCACGATCTCCGGCGCCGGTGTGACGCTCGTGGAAGAGCACGATCTCTGGGACATGCCGGGGCTCTTTCTGCTGCTGCTCCTACTGATGGGCGCCGAGTGGGGCTTCCGCCGACTCCGGGGACTCGTGTGAGTCTTCGGCTCGTGGTCTGTGTCGTGGCCCTGGGGTCGTTCGTTCCCCTGGCGAGCGTATCCGCTCAAGGCCGGACGCATGCCGTGATCGTGACGGGCCTCGGCGGCGCCGAGGAGTACCGTCAGAGCTTCCACGCCGAAGCCACGCAGATCTACGACGCTCTCATCTCACGACACGGCCTCCCGAGGGAAGACGTGGTGTACCTCGGCGAAAACGTCGAGGCGGACCCCGAACGGATCAGCCTGCGCTCGACCCGGGCCAACGTGCTCCAGGTTCTTGGCGAGATCGCCCAGCGAGCAGGCCCGATGGATCGCCTCTTCGTCGTCTTGATCGGACACGGCACGACCGGTCGCGACGAGCCCCAACTCAACCTTCCCGGACCGGACCTCGTACCGAGCGATCTGCAATTGGGATTGGTCGCCTTCCCGACGCAGACGCTCGCCCTCGTGCACACCGGCACGGCGAGCGGCGGCTTCATCGCCCCGCTCTCGGGTCCGAATCGGGTGCTCATCGCGGCCACCCGCTCCGACCGACAACTCAACGCGACGGAGTTCGGTCAGTTCTTCGCCGCGGCCGTGGCCGGGGAAGGCTCGGACCTCGACAAGGACGGGCGACTCTCTCTTCTCGAGGCGTTCGACTACACGCGCCTGGAAGTCGAACGGCTGTACGAGGAGCAGAACGAGCTCCTGACCGAGACAGCGGTCCTCGACGACAACGGCGACGGCACGGCCAGCCACGACGCGAACCTCGCGGGACCCGACGGTCCCCTTGCCGCGACGTTCCACCTCGGTGGCGTGTCCGGAACCGCGGCGCAGGTCCCCGACGACCCGGAGCTGGCCCGACTCTACGAGGAGCGTGCTGAGATCCAGGGTCGCATCGACGAGGTCCGGGCGCTCCGAGACCAGTTGGACGAGGACGCGTATCTCGACGCGCTGGAGCCGCTGCTCATCGAGCTCGCGCTCAAGAATCGGGAGATCCGAGCGCTCGAGAGCGGGGGGAGGCCGTGAGCGGACGCCCCCGGATCCTCGGTCCATGGGGTCCACTCGCGCACTCCCGGCGCCGAACAGGCGTGCGCGCGTGGGGGGGCGCATCGGCTCTGGTGCTGGCCGTGGTGTTCACGCCTTCGGGCGCGGAGGCCCAGGACGCGAACGCCGCACGGTCCGCGCTGCGAGCCGGCGAATACCAGGACGCGATCGAGGCCTTCGAGGACGTACTCCGAGATCAGCCGGGAGCCGATCAAGCCCGGATCGGTCTCATGGACGCCCTGCTGGCCACGGGGGCCTACGAGGAGGCGGTGCGCGTCGGGCAGGCGGGCCCGCAACCTCGAGCCGTGGCGCATCGGACCGGAGAGGCGTTGGAGCTCTTGGGTCGGCTGGACGAGGCGGAGCAGGCATACGGCGAAGGAGCGTCGTCGGGCGGGCCGTGGGCCCTCACGTCCGAAGTCGCTTTGGCGGAGCTCAGGTTCGCGCGGGGGCAGATCGACGACGCCATGGAGCGATTCGATCGCTTCATCGACGTCTACAACCAGGCGGATGGTTCGCTCGGCTCTCGGGACCTCACCGCCGTCGGTCGCGCGGTGAGGTACCTGGGACGGACGAACTCCGACCTGTTCCAGGACGCGTTGCGGGCGTTCGACGAAGCGTCTCGCGCCGACCCTACCTGGCTGGACCCGGTCGTCCGGACCGGGAACCTCTTCTTGGAGAAGTACGACAGCCCGTCGGCGAAGGCGGAATTCCAGAGAGCCCTGGCGCAGAACCCCCGGCACCCGGGCGCTCTCCTCGGTATGGCGAAGTCGCTGATCTTCGATGGGGGCCCAGGCTCGCGCGACGTGCTCGACCAGCTCCTCGAGATCAACCCGAACCATGCGGAAGCTCGGGCGCTGGTCGCCGAGGAACTGCTCACGAACGAGAGACCCTTGGAGGCGCGCCGAGAGGCGGAGAAGGTGCTGACGGTGAACCCTCGCTCCCTCGTGGCGCTCACCGCGCTCGCCGGAGCGTACCTGATCGCCGACGACGTGGAGGGATTTCAGCGCACACGGGGCCGGGTGCTCGAAATCAACCCGCGGTACGCCGACTTCGACCTTACGCTCGCGGACCTCTCCGCCAAGACACGTCGCTACCAGCAGGCCGTGGATCGCGCGCAAGCTGCGGTGGCGCTCGACCCCGCCTCCTGGGAGGCGTGGGGTCTCCTCGGGATGAACCAGCTACGGATCGGCCACATCGAGGCGGGGCGTGCCAACCTGGAGCGGGCTTTCGAGGGGGATCCATACAACCCGTGGTTCAAGAACAACCTCGATCTGCTCGACACCTTCGAGCGATTCGACGCGAGAGAGACCGACCACTTCGAGCTCTTTCTGCACGGTACCGAGGCCGATCTGCTGGCGAATTACCTGGCTCCGATCGCCGAGGAGGCCTTCGACAGCCTCTCTCGCCGTTATGGGGTCGAGCCCGACTTGCCGGTTCGCGCCGAGCTGTACCCCAGTTCCGCGGACTTCTCGGTACGAACGCTCGGTGAGGCCGGCCTCGGTGCTTTGGGAGTCAGCTTCGGTCGCGTGCTCGTCATGGATTCGCCCTCGGCGCGCCAAATGGGCGACTACAACTGGGCATCGGTCTTCTGGCACGAGCTGGCGCACACCTTCCACCTCGCGATGTCCGACAACCGCGTGCCGCGCTGGTTCTCGGAGGGCCTCGCGGTCCACGAGCAGAGACAGGCCCGTGAGGGCTGGGGGCACCAGCCGACACTCGACTTCGTTGCGGCGCTCCGGGAGAATCGCCTGAAGAAGGTGAGCGAGCTCAACGACGGATTCATGCGGCCTGACTATCCGCAACAGGTGATCCACTCGTACTACCAGGCCTCGTTGGTCTTCGAGCTGATCGAGGATCGGTTCGGCTTCGACGCCATCCGCCGGATGCTGGACGGATATCGGGAGGGTCGCACGACAGAGCAGATGTTCGAGACCGTGCTCTCCCTGCCGATCCAGGAGTTCGACGAGGAATTCGACGATCACCTCCGCCGTCGCTTCGCCGGGCCGCTGGCAGGGATGGCTCGAATCGGTGACCCCCCCGGAGCGAATGCCGACCTCCAGGCAGTGCGCGACTTCGCCCGTGCTCATCCGGGTGATCTGCTCACCCGACTTCGCCTCGGGATCATGCTGTACCGAGAGGGTGCGCTCGGCGAGGCGGAGGAGGAGCTCCGGGCGGCGCTGCGCATCTTCCCTGAATACGGTGGTCCGGACAGCCCATACTGGTTCCTGGCCCTGATTCACCGAGACCGCGGCGAGCCCGAACGGGCGGAGGCAGCCTTGGCCCGGCTCAACGCCCTCTCGGAGTCCAACTACCAGGCGCTCCTCGCGCAGGCGGAAGTCCTGGAGGAGTTGGGCCGTACCGAAGCGAGCGCGCGGGTTCTGGACAAGGCGGTGCTCGTGTGGCCGTACGACCTGGACTTACACGCGCGGCTCGCGACGCTGCACGCGACCCTCGGAAACCTCCAGGGAGCGGTCCGGGAGCGTGGAGCCATCGTCGCCTTGAATCCGGCCGACAAAGCCGACGCCTATTACCGACTCGCCGTCGCCCAAGAGCAGGCCGGCGACCTCCGGGGCGCCCGCCGATCGGTCATGGGCGCGCTCGAGATCGCGCCGAACTACGAGGACGCACTCGAGCTCCTCCTGCGCCTGCGCGGGTCCGGCTCGTGACGGCCCTCCGCGCACTCGGGGGCGCCGTCGGCGTCATGGGCCTCGTCACGATCGGCTCCCTCGCGACCGCCGGCGCGACCATGCGCGGCGTCGCCGCCGGTCCGACGGACATCGCGGCTCCGCGGCAGGACTTCAACGCCCCCTACGACGGGCGCTACCACTTCGTTCGTATCCGCTACGACACGGGTCGCGGCGGTCGGGGCTTCGGTTTTGGCCGGGGTCGAGGGGGCGGCGCCATGTGGGCGCACGACTACCCGAGGGCGGAACGCAACTTCCTGGCCATCCTCGACGAGACCACCTACGTCCGGCCCCAAACCGAGGGCTCGAACGTCCTCACCCTCGCCGATCCCGAGCTTTTCCGGTATCCCATTGCGTACATCGTGGAAATCGGAGCGTGGAACCCCACGGAAGAGGAGGTCACGGCGCTCGGTGAGTACCTGCACAAGGGCGGCTTCCTCATCGTCGACGACTTCCAGGGCGGCTACGCGCTGGACAACCTCGAATTCCACCTCCGGCGAGCCCTGCCCGAGCTGGACATGGTGATGGTCCCGGACGACGACGAGATCTTCGATTCCTTCTTTCGGATCGTCCCGCAGGACGTGATTCCACCGTACGGCGGAGGGATTCCGCTCTGGTACGGGATCTACGAGGACAACGATCCGACCAAGCGATTGATGGTGATCATCAACGCGAACAACGACATCGCGGAGTACTGGGAATTCAGCGACCGCGGCTACTACCCCATCGACCTCGCGAACGAGGCGTACAAGTTGGGTGTCAATTACATCGTGTATGCCCTAACGCACTGACCTCTCCCGACATCGAATATTCTGACCCCGGGCACCGCCCCGACACTGCAACGGAGAAAGACCTTGGCTGACGACGCAATCGGAACCGTGAAGCTGGACGACGCAGACGATGTCGCCCTCGCCGACCGGCTGAAGAACGGACGCCAGGAGATGATCACCGAGCTCCGGAAGCTGATCGTCGGCCAAGAAGAGGTCATCGATCAGGTGCTGCTCTCGCTCTTCGTCGGTGGCAACAGCCTCATCATCGGTGTGCCGGGCCTGGCCAAGACGCTGCTCATCCACTCGATCGCGCAGGTCGTCGACCTCAAGTTCTCACGAATTCAGTTCACCCCCGACTTGATGCCCTCGGACATCACGGGGACGGACATCATTCAAGAAGACACCGAGACGGGGCGACGACAGATGGTCTTCGCCGCGGGACCGGTCTTCGCCAACATCGTCCTCGCCGACGAGATCAACCGCACGCCGCCCAAGACGCAGGCGGCGCTGCTGGAGGCGATGCAGGAGCACCGGGTCACGGTTCAGGGTCGCACATACACGCTCGAAGAGCCCTTCTACGTGTTCGCCACACAGAATCCGATCGAGCTCGAAGGGACCTATCCTCTCCCCGAAGCTCAGCTCGACCGCTTCATGTTCGAGATCGCGATCGACCACCTCGGCGAAGAGGACGAGCTCGAGGTCATCCGCTCGACCACCGGCCAGATGGACTTCGAGTTCAGTCACGCGGTCACCGGGCCTGACCTGATTGCGTTCCAGCAGCTGGTGCGGAGGGTTCCGGTGTCCGAGTCCGTCCTCCGCTATGCGGTCGGTCTGGTTCGCATGACCCGGCCGAGCGAGAACGGCTCGAGCCCGGACTTCGTGAAGAAGTGGATCGCCTACGGCGCGTCTCCGCGCGCCGCCCAGTACCTCGTGCTCGGGGCCAAGGCGAGGGCGCTCACGCAGGGCCGTTACCACGTCACGTTCGATGACATCAAGGCGCTGGCTCAACCGGTGCTGCGTCACCGCGTGCTCACGAACTTCCACGCGGAGTCGGAGGGCCGAACCTCCTCGCAGCTCGTCGACATGCTCCTCGAGCAGGCGCCGCTCCCCGCCTCGGGCATGTAGGACCACCCCGTGGCCGTTTCCCGCGCACGCGCGACCGCAGGAGGAAGCCAGTTCCTCGACCCGGCCGTCCTCGGTCGGATCGCGAACCTGGAGCTCCTCGCACGGACCGTCGTCGACGGGTTTCTGACGGGGTTGCACCGTTCGCCGTACCTCGGCTTCAGCGTGGACTTCGCCGAGCACCGGCCCTACATGCCCGGTGACGATATCCGGCGGATCGACTGGAGACTCTACGCGCGGACGGACCGCCACTACATCAAGCTCTTCGAGGCCGACACCAACGCGAACTTCTCGGTCGTGCTCGACCTGTCCGCCTCGATGAGCTACGGCAGTCACTCCCTCGCCAAGATCGACTACGCACGCTATCTGGCGGCCTGCCTCGCGTACTTCTCGAGCAAGCAGCGCGACCGAGTGGGCCTCGTCACGTTCGATCACGAGATCGTCGACTACGTGCCGCCGTCGATGAAGCACCTCGACACCATCCTGCATCGGCTCGATCAGTCCGATGCCGGCCGGCCCGGGGAGTTCGAGGCGCCCTTGATGCAGGTTGCAGAGATGCTCGCACGGAAGGGCATTCTCGTGGTCATCTCGGACTTCTACGAGGAGGCGGACGACGTCATCCGCGCGATCGGACCTCTGCGCGCCCGGGGCCACGACGTGATCGTCTTCCACGTCCTGGATCCCTTCGAGCTGGAATTCCCGTTCGAGGAAGCATCCGGATTCGAAGATCTCGAGACCCGAGAGCAGATCCCGGTGATCCCGAGCAAGCTCAAGGGCGACTACCTCGCGATGGTGCGTGAGCATCTCGAGAACCTGCAGCAACGCTTCAGCGAGAACCGCATCGATTACACGCTGCTCGATACGTCGAAGCCGCTCGACATGGCGCTGTTTCAGTACCTGCTCGCCCGCGAACGTTTGAGCAAGACACGATGAGTCTGACCTTTCTCGTCCCGCTCTTTCTGGTCGGTTTCTTCGGGATCGTCGTCCCGATCATCGTGCATCTTACACGCCGCCAGCGACGGAATGTGGTCCATTTTCCTTCGCTCATGTTTCTGGAGAAGATCCCGTACCAAGAGCAGCGGAGGCGACGCATTCAGCATTGGTTCCTGCTCTCCCTGCGGGCGCTCGCCTTGATCCTGGTCGCGGCCGCCTTCGCGCGACCGTTCTTCGATCAGAGCTCGATCGGCGACGGAGGTACGGGTGGCCCGAGGGAAGTCGTCGTGCTCATCGATCAGTCGTATAGCATGGCTGTCGGTGACCAGCTCCAGGAAGCTCGGACGGAGGCGGAGCGAATCTTCGGGCAGCTGGGACCACTCGACCGCGCCTCACTCGTCGCGTTCGCCCGAGGCGCTACCGTTGTGGCCCGGTCGACGTCGGACCGCACCCGGCTCCAGGGTGCGCTCGACACGCTCAGGGTCTCGTCCGGTGCGACCCGCTACGGGCCCGCGCTCAAGGTCGCCCAGACCATCATCGAGGAGTCCAACCTCCCGTGGGGAGAGGTCTACCTGCTGAGCGACTTCCAGCGAAACGGATGGACGGGGGACGAGGGCATTCGCCTGCCCGCGGGCTCGACCGTGACCCCGGTTCCGCTCGGAACGGGCGAAGCCGTCGACAACGTCATGGTGACCGACGTGTCGCTTCCGAGACAGAACGTGGCAGGACGCGAGAGGGTCACGCCGACAGCGCGCATCGTGCGGCGCGGTGGGTCCGAGCCGCGCGACGTCGACGTCGCACTCGAGCTCGACGGTCAGGAAATCCAAACGCGTAGCGTTTCCCTGGCTCCCAATACCGCCACGGCCGTCACGTTCCAACCGTTCACGCTCTCGCAGCCTCACACGACCGGAACCGTGCGCCTTCCGGACGACCCTTTGCTGGCCGACAACGCGCATCACTTCGTGCTGTCCCCCGGCACCTCATTGCCTGTGCTCATCGTCGAAGCCGCCCAGGCGCCGAGCGACGTGAGCCTTTATCTGCGCGGGGCACTGGAAATCTCGGAGGACGGGCGTTTCGGCGTGCGTACGCGGCGAGCCAGCAGTGTTCGACCCGTTGACCTAGACAACACCGCCGCCGTCTTCCTCAACAACGTCCAGATCGACGGACCCTCCGCGGAGCGCTTGCGCTCGTTCGTCGACGAGGGCGGGGGCGTGCTGATCGCGTTCGGGGAGGGCGGAGGGTGGCCCGCGTCTGCGGCCGACATGCTTCCCGGCACGGTGGGTCAGGTGGAAGACCGCATCCAGGGTCGGGGAGGTCGCCTAGGATACCTCGACTACGAGCATCCGATCTTCGAGGTCTTCGCCGGGCCACGGAGCGGTGACTTCACCGGTGCGCGATTCTACCGCGCTCGAAGCCTGGTGCCATCCGACTCCGCCGCGGTGCTCGGGCGCTTCGACGACGGTTCGGTCGCCCTCGCGGAGCTGCGATATGGGCGGGGCAAGGTCGTGGTGTGGACCACGTCGCTGGACGCATTCTGGAACGACCTGGCGCTGCAGCCGGTGTTCCTGCCCTTCGTGCACCGGATGGCGGAGTACCTCGGAGGGCGGGCGGAGGCGGTCGAGTGGTTCGTAGCCGGACAAGTGGTGGACCTGGCAGATCCGGAGGCCCTCGAAACGTCGGGCCTGGTGTCTTCCGAGGCGGCGGGCCTGGTCGAGGGCCTCGACCAGGTCGCGATCCTGCCGTCCGGCGGGAGTGCGCCCCTGCCGGCAGGCGACGGACCTCGGTACCTGCCGCTCGAGGAGCACGGCTTCTACACCGTCCGGCAGCCGGGGTCCGACCCCGCGCGCCCCTTCGTCATGGCGGTCAACGTCGACCTCGAGGAATCGAATCTGACGCGCATCGATCCGGACGAGCTGGTCCTCCAGATCGAAGCCGCCACGGGCCCGTCGGACGGGACCGCGGCGCTGGGCGATGCCTTCGAGTTGAGACGGGAAGATCAGGAGCGCCGACAGTCGCTTTGGCGATGGCTCCTGTTTTCAGCCCTCATGCTCTTCGTGGCCGAGACCGTGATCTCGAACTGGGCCTCCCGACCGAGGTCCGGAGCAGCTGGGCGGGTTGCGGGTTAGAGGATGGATATGGCGGTGCGCGCCGGACGCGCAGCGCGGCGTAAGCGGATCGGGGTGGATGCGTGGACAATGGCTGGCTCGACCGACCGGACGTAGGTTGGAGAAGGCCGAATCGGGAGAAGGGTCATGAGGGAATCTGAACGTCGTATGGCGCTGAATCGGGTCCTCGAAGTCGTTCGGGGGGTCAAGTGGCGATGGCGTGCGCGCCTCGCGCTAAGGGGACTCGTCTGGGTGGGCGGCCTGACCGGGGCCGTTCTCCTCCTCTCGGCTCTTGGCCTGGAGCGAGCGCGCTTCGCGGCGGATGCGGTTCTCTGGGCGCGGATCCTCACGTGGGGCACGTTCTTCGTTTCGTTCCTGGTCTTCTTCGTTCGACCCCTTCTGCAGCGCGTCACCGACGCACAGGTCGCCCTGTACCTGGAAGAGCACGAGCCGACCCTGGAGCACGCGGTCACCGCGGTACTCGACGAAGGCTCGCGCACCGCCTCGCCCGACCTCACCCATCGCGTCACGGAGATCGCACTCGACAAGGCCCGCGCCGTCGACTTCGGTCGAAGGGTCGAACAGGGTGGGCTCTACCGATTCGCGGGCGCGCTGACCGCGTTGGTGGTGCTGGCCGTGTCCACCGCACTGCTCGGACCGACCCAACTCCGGCATGGCCTACGCGCCCTGCTCTTCCCGACCGTCGACGCGGCCGAGGTGAATCCCTATTCGGTCGCCGTGATTCCGGGGGACGTGACGATCGCACGGGGATCGGATCAGATCGTCACGGCTTCGCTGGGCGGTTTCGAATCCGTCGAAGCGTCGATTTTCACGAAGGGTGAGTCCGAACAGACGTTCCAGCGGCTGTCGATGCTTCCCGCGATCGAGGGCGGCTTCGAGGTGATGTTGCTCAGCGTGGGTGAGCCCACCGAGTACTTCATCGAAGCGACCGGGATTCGGTCACCGACATTCACGATCGACGTGGCGGATCTACCGTACGTCGACCAGCTCGACCTGACGTACTACTTCCCCAGCTACACAGGGCTGCAGGCGCGAGTCGTGGAAGACGGTGGAGACGTGGTCGCCCTCCCGGGAACGGTCGTCGAGCTCCGCATCGAGCCGACGATCGGCGCGCCCGAAGGGCGACTTCTCCTCGACGGCGAGCCCGCCACCGAGCTGACGCCTCAGCCGGATGGCACCTTCTCCGTGCGATTCACTGTGGGCGAGAGCAGCTTCTACTCCATCGAGCTCGCGCGTCAGGACAATGGGGAAATGGTCCCGGCGTCGCCCGAATACCGCATCGACGTGCTCGACGACCTCGAGCCCTCCATCAGCTTCTCGACGCCGGGCCGGGACATGCCTGCCTCTGCGATCGAAGAGGTCTACTTGGAGATGGTCGCCGACGACGACTATGGCATCGGTGACATCCGACTCGTCTACTCGGTCAACGGGGGTACGGAAGACACCGTCACGGTCTTCCAGGCTCGTGGCGAGCCGATCGCAGAGGTGTCCATGGGACACACGATGTTCCTCGAGGAGTGGGGGCTCGAGGTGGGCGACCTCGTCTCCTACTACGCGATGGTCAGGGACAACCGTTCGGCAAGCTCCACCCGAGTCGTCACCAGCGACATCTACTTCCTCAACATCCGACCGTTCGAGCGGGCCTACCGTCAGGCCGAGCAGCAGGGCGGAGGCGGCGGTGGCGGGGGTGGCGGACAAGAGCCCGAATCGGCCCTCTCGGACCTGCAGCGACAGGTCATCGCGGCCACCTTCAACTTGATTCGGCAGCGCGACACCTATCCGGCCGAGGAATTCAGCGAGAACGTGGTCAGCGTCAGTCTCGCACAGGGTCGACTGCAGGACCAGGTCACGACGCTCCTGCAGCGGATGCAGAACCGGGGGCTCACCCAGACCGACGAGGGGTTCCGCTCGGTGTCGGAGATTCTTCCCAAAGCGTTCGAGGCCATGACCCGGGCGCGGGAGGACCTGGAGGCCCAAGAGCTGCGGGAGGCGCTCCCGGACGAGCAGGAGGCCCTGCGGTACCTCCAGCAGGCCGAGGAGACGTACGAGCGGTACGTCCAGATGCAGCAACAGCAACAAGGAGGTGGTGGCGGCGGAGGTGGTCAACAGGCTGCCGAGGACCTCGCTGACCTCTTCGAGCTCGAGCTCGACAAGCTCAAGAACCAGTACGAAACCGTCCAGCGCGGGCAGCAGCAGCAAGCGGACAACCAGGTCGACGAGCTGCTCGAGCAGCTGAAGGAGCTGGCGAGGCGTCAGGAGCAGATGGCGGAGCGTCAGCGCCGCGCCGCAGCACAGAACCAGAGTGGCGGCCAGAGCAGTGAAGCCCAACGGGCCCTGGCCGAGGAGACCGAAGAAGCGGCACGCCAGCTTCAGCGACTCGCCAGAGAGATGGGCGACCGGGAGCTCGAGCAGACGGCCCGAGATCTCCAGCAGGCCGCCGAGCAAATGCGGCAATCCGCGGCGTCGTCTGGCTCACAAGCCAGTTCAGGGGCGAATTCCGCACAGCGACGACTCGACAAGGCGAGACGCGAGCTGGAACGGGCCCGTTCGGATCGGGCGCGACGCGAGGCGGACGCCGCCATTGCTCAGGTCGAGGAACTGCAGCAGCAACAGCGGGACGTGCAGCGCGACGTCCGCGAGCTCCCGACCGAGCGAGGACCCGAGCGCCAGGCGGAGATCGACCGCCTGCGTGAACGGAAAGACCAGATGAACGAGGCGGTCCAGAGTCTGGAGCGCCAGCTCGACCAGGCGGCCGGCAGATCTCAGGTCGACAACCCGCGGGCGGCCAAAGGCCTCCAGGATGCGGCCGATCAGATCCGCGAGTCGAAGCTCAAGGAGAAGCTCCAGTACTCTCGCGGCACCATCGAACAGTGGGATCCTCAGTCCGCGGTGACCATGGAGCTCCAGATCGAGGGTGACCTCCAGGCGCTCCGCGACCAGTTGGAGCGCGCCCGGGGGGCGGCCAGTGAGCGGGAGGCGAATCCGTTGGGCGAAGCTCTCGACGAGACACGCGACCTCGTTCGCAGCATGGAGGCGATGGACCGTCGCCTCAACGAGCCCGGTCCGCAGGGCCAAGAGGGTCAGCAGGGCCAAGAGGGTCAACAAGGCCAAGAGGGTCAGCAGGGTCAACAAGGCCAAGAGGGTCAGCAGGGCCAGCAGGGTCAACAAGGCCAAGAGGGTCAGCAGGGCCAAGAGGGTCAACAAGGCCAAGAGGGTCAGCAGGGCCAGCAGGGCCAACA
>Ga0224512_10000836_pt1 | contig 31486 bp, 27 predicted proteins | sample SF_May12_sed_USG_4_FD_169103 | JGI IMG/M metagenome (GOLD analysis project Ga0224512, IMG submission 169103) | Sediment microbial communities from San Francisco Bay, California, United States - SF_May12_sed_USGS_13 | ecosystem: Environmental > Aquatic > Marine > Sediment | place: USA... | reverse complement strand
AAGCGCTGACCGCGCATACCCATTCCAAAGCCGGTGGCATCCATCTCAAGCCCCAAAGCCCTGGCGTACTCGCCGTTACCGTCGGCAAGCATCTTGACCTTGTCCCCGACACCTCGATCCTTGCCCCAGGCATCCATGACGAAGACATCATTGACCGCCATACAGGCAATAGTGTCGACGCCCTTGTCCTGCAGTTGAGCCGCTTGATCGACAAATCCCGGCAGATGATTCATTGAACACGTAGGTGTGAATGCGCCCGGTACGGAAACAAGCACTACTTTTTTACCCGCGAACAAGTCGTCGGTGGATATCGCGCCGGGGCCTTTGTCGGTCATGACGCCGAATACGCCGGACGGCATCTTTTGGCCAACTGAGATTGTCATCGCTAATTACTCCTGTTGCGGTATTGAGATTGTGGGCATAATTGGCAATGCTTTTTGCCCGCGTTGAACGATTCTAGCAGGAACATTATCACTATGGACTTTGCGTTAACCGAGGAGCAGCAGCTGATACAGGACGCCGCTCGCGAATTTGCCCAAAATGAAATCGTCCCGATCGCCGCCGCATTTGATGCAAGCGGTGAATTTCCTTTGGAGACCATTCGGCAGGCCGGTGAACTGGGGTTCATGGGTATCGAGGTACCCGAAGAATACGGCGGGTCGGGCCTCGATTCGATTTGTTATGTGCTTGTTATGGAAGAGATTTCCGCGGCCGATGCCGCGCACGGCACGATCGTATCGGTGAATAATTCCCTGTTTGGCGTGTCGCTGCTCGAGTTCGGAACCGAAGAGCAAAAGCGAACCTACCTTCGGCCGGTCGCGTCGGGCGAGGTCAACGCGGCTTATGCCCTTACTGAACCACAGTCCGGATCAGATGCCGCGACCATGCGCACGCGGGCGGAGCGCTCTGCGGACGGTTCGACCTATAAACTCAACGGCAAGAAAGCATGGATTACGTCAGGACCTGTCGCCAAATACATGATCGTGTTTACACAAACGCTCGACAGTGCCGGCGAGTCCGTGGGTATCAGCGCTTTCGTGATCGATACCGACGAACCCGGATTCCGCGTCGGCAAGACAGAGCCGAAACTTGGTATTCGCGCCTCAGCTACATGCGAAGTAGAATTCGAAGACTATGTGTGCCCGGCTGAGAACCGGATCGGCGAGGAAGGACAGGGTTTCAAAATAGCGCTGACCGTGCTCGATGCGGGACGCGTTGGCGTTGCCGCGCAAGCCATAGGAATCGCTCAAGCCGCGTATGCTGCAGCCGTCGAGTACTCGAGAGAACGCAAGGCATTTGGCGCCCCGATAGGCAGTTTCCAGGCGATCCAGGACAAGATTGCCGACATGAAAATGCGTATAGACGCATCGCAGCTCCTGGTATTGCGGGCCGCATGGTCGAAGGAGCAGGCAAAGAAAACGGGAGCGCGCAATACGCTGAATTCAAGCATCGCCAAACTCTATGCATCGGAAACGGCGATGTTTGTGACGCACCAGGCGCTGCAGATTCACGGCGGCATGGGCTACAGCAAGGAACTGCCGCTCGAAAGGTATTTTCGCGATGCGAAAATTACGGAAATTTATGAGGGCACGAGCGAGATTCAACGCATGGTAATCGGTCGCGCCGAAACGGGACTAAGGTGATCGTGTTGATGAATCGTAGGTGCGCACCCTGGCGCGCGATAACGGAGACGATTCGCCCTCAGTAGTCGTTTTCCGCAACATGCACCACCAGCCCATCCAGCGAATCTGTCACCTCGATCTGGCAGGTCAGGCGACTGTTCGGCTTACGCTCGAATGCGGCATCCAGCATGCTGTCTTCCATATCATCCATTTCCGGCATCTTGTCGAGCCAGGCCTCGTCGATATAACTGTGACAGGTTGCACAGGCGCAGGCGCCGCCGCACTCGGCAACAATGCCATCTATATTATTGTTGATAGCGCCTTCCATGACGGAATAGCCGTTTTCGACCTCGACTTCATGACGAACTCCATCGGTCGTAACATAAGTGATCATTGGCATTCGTATATCCCGTAAATCTCGACGCGCAATTCTAGGGGCGTTGACCATTTCCGGTCAACGCCCCGCGATGTAGTGCAATACGGTGTATTTTGCTGGCTTGCCGCCTTAAACGCGAGCAGACTTGGCTCGCTTCGCATCCAGTTCCTGGCGTTTCTTGCGAGCGGCATCCTCGGCGAGCTTGATCTGGCGATTGCGCTCCACGTCAGCGTCGATCACGTTGATCCACTGATTCGCGACACGCGTCGAGCGCGGCGTAGCAGCGGCTCTGCGGAACGCGTCTTTGGCGTCCGAGTAGCGACGCAGGTTGTACAGGCACATGCCCAGCGAGATCTGCATATTGTCAGGATTCTTCATACCGCCTTTTCGAATCGCAGTGTCTGCCGACTTTACGCATTCCGAGTAGTTGCCTATGTTCAGGTAGGCATTAGCCAGTCGTTGATCCAGTTCACCGTGCGACGCAAGTCTCGCGGCCGCCTGTAATGCCGGAATTGCTTTCTTGTCTTCCTGAGCCAGTGTCCATGCCTGCGACAACAAACGGTAGTTCTTCTCATTTTTCGGAACGATCCCGGCGTTCATCTTTTCTTCGAGCAGCGTTGCCGCCTTGTACGGAACTTCTGCCTGCAGATAGAGCTGTGCCATGGTCACAAACTCGGTATCTTTCTCCAACATACCCTGCGTGTGCGCCGCATCGTACGCGTAAATAAGTTTCTCGTCTTCGCCCAGCTCCGTGAACGCACCGGCAAGGGATTTCCAATAACGGGCTTTTGGCCAATTTTCAAGCAGGATCATCTGTATATCCCGCACTTTTGCGTAATTTTCCTGCTGGAAATACGCGAAGTTGAGCAAACCGTACCAGTTCTCCTTCGGTTCCAGGTTGCGTTCCCTGGCAATGCGCATCGCGGTTTCGATGGGCGCTACCATCTCTTTAAAGCGGTCCAGGTTATAAAGGATCTGCGCCCGCAAAATGTATGGCTCTGGCGCCGGGTTTGACTCAAGCGTGAACCATTTATCCAGCGTACCGAGCGCCCTGCTGTATTGCTCTTCCATTGTCAGCAATTGCGCCATCGTAAACGTCGTCTGCTTTGCTAACTGTGGCTCCAGCGTCGGTATGGCGAGCATCTTCTCGTACGTGCGAATAGCGCTCTTGGCGTCGTCCATGTTGTAGTAAACGAAGCCGATGTAATTTAGGACATTAGCCTGTTCGTACTCAGTCAGCTTGTCCGGATTGTAGAGGTTGTTCAGGCTCTTGAGCGCACCGCTGTAGTTCTTGGCGTCAACCATTTCCTGAGCCTTTTGGATTCGCTCATACACTTCTTTGCTGACTGCCTGCGCCTGCTTCGTCTTGGTTTTATCCCTGTCCTCGTCGGTCGCGTTTTGCGCACCGGCACTGCCGACTGCAAGTGCGCTGACGAGCAACGCAATACATAGCTTCAGAGAAATTCCGCGATTCAGGTTCATGTCAAAAAATCCTCTTGGATAACTTCTTCTGCCCCCGCACCAGCCGTGCGTCATTCCTCAAGCTGGAATGAAATTCGTGTCTTTACGCCCTGGACCTCAACCGGAACACCGTCAACTACCCGTGGCTTGTACTTGAACTTCAGAACGGCCCGAATGGCCGCGCGCTCAAACAGGCTGCTCGAAGACTGCAGCACGATCGGGTCCTTAACCGTGCCGGCCGTCGTCACCGTAAAGGACAGATCGACAAAGCCTTCGAGACCTCTCGACAGCGCTCTTGCCGGATAAACCGGTGCAACGCGCACGATCGGCAGGTAATCGCCCTCGGCAATGTTCATTCCGCCCGGGCCGCCAATACTCGTGTCTGCGGTGACTGGCGGCGGCGCCACGCTGATGCTGGGCGCGTCCGGATTGATATTGTCCAGTTCCTGAGGCGGAGTCTCGGGAGGCGTCTCCGGCGGTTTTGGCGGCTTTTCAGGCGTCAGGTCGGCGATATTGAGATTCTCGTTTCGCTTGACTCGTACGAACTCGAGCTTGTGGCGTTCCCGAGGATCCGTCAGAGCGGTTTTACCCGTTACAATGAGTAACTGCATGACGAACAGCAGGCTCAGCGTAATAATCGCGCCGACCACTATTGAAAATACGTAACGACCTATCATGGTCCGGTTCTCCTCACCGCGAATTGCCTGTCATTGTACTGTCGACAACTGCAAGTATTTGAGACAAGTTTCCTGCGCTATTGTTCCTAGTTGTCGTCGGATGCGATAGCTACGTTTGCAACGCCCGCACTTTTCGCTGCCTCCATGACAACGACCAGCGTCTCATGGGTTGATTCTTCATCGGCCTGGATGACGATTGAGCCTTTCGGATTTTCGGCATGTAAACGCTCAATAACCGAGCGAACCGCGCGCGGGTCCCGTTTCTGACGATCGACCCAGATCTCGTCGTTCGCGCTGATCGCAATCAATATGGATGCATCGTCCTGGGAATCCGCCGTAACCGTGTCCGGGCGCTCAACCTGGATGCCAGCTTCCTTGATAAACGTCGCCGTCACTATGAAAAAAATCAGCATGATGAACACGACGTCCAGCATTGGAGTCAGGTTAATCTCATTTTCTTCCTCGTCTACGCCAATCGACCTTTGTCTTTTGCTCATGGCTTTATCCTGTTGAGTGCCGGGCTATCGTTTATCCGCGATCGAAATATTGTATACGCCCGCGCTACGTGACGAATCCATTACCTGCACAAGCACCTTGTTAGATGACTTATTGTCGGCCTGGATCACTACTGATCCTTCCGGATTCTCTGCATGCAGCCGCTCGATGTTTGCGCGAACCGCCCGCGGGTCAATCAGACGCCTGTCGATAAAAATTTCGTCATTGGCACTGATCATCACGAGTATGTTGGCCTCTTCCGGCTTGGACTCTGTAACGGGCGCATCAGGTCGGTTGACATCGATGCCTGATTCCTTGATGAACGACGCTGTCACGATGAAGAAAATGAGCATAATGAAAACGACGTCCAGCATCGGCGTCAGATTGATTTCATTCTCGTCCTCTTCGACGTGAATGTCATCCAGGTGTTTTCGCATCGTAGCTGTCCTCTAGTGGTCCATCGTGAGCGAATCCTCGAGGAATTCGACTTCACGGGCGGCCCGACGGGATAAAATGGTAACGAGAAGGACGCCCGACAGGGCTCCGACCATTCCTGCCATGGTCGGTACCGTTGCCTGGGATACGCCGGCCGCCATGGCGCGAACGTTTCCCGATCCAGAGACGGCCATGACCTGGAACACGCTGATCATGCCCGTTACCGTGCCCAAAAGGCCCAGCAACGGACATAAAGCAACGAGCGTCTGAATCAGGTTGATTCCCCGATTCGTTGCTTCGCTGAACTGCGAGATCATCAGCTCGCGAATCTGGTGCGCATTCCACGACTTGCGTTCTGGCCGCGATTCCCAATTATTATAAATCTCGCGTGACATCGCGCCCATCGACGTGCGGAAGTATAGAATCCGCTCGATGATCACGACCCACATGAGCAGGATCGTCACTGCGATCACCTTGAGTACCGGGCCTCCCAGACCCATGAAATCTCGTATGGCTTCGAAACTATCGGCAAGCCAAAGCATGGTAACTCCTTTCGGCTTTAGCCATTCCGTTCAGAGTGCTGTGCGACTAGACCAGCGCTTTGCGACTGAAGGATGTTGACAATCTTGCGGCTCTGACCGCTGACAACCGTGTGCAGCAATACCATCGGGATAGCCACACAAAGGCCAAGTACCGTCGTCATCAACGCCTGCGAGATACCGCCCGCCATCATCTTCGGATCACCAGCACCATAAAGTGTGATTACCTGGAAGGTTTTGATCATACCGGTAACCGTACCGAGGAGGCCCATCAGCGGTGCGACGGCCGCAACTACCTTGATGAAAAGCAGTCCCTTGGTCAGGTCCGGCATTTCCTTCAACGCCGCCTCGCTGAGTTTCAGCTCGATGGTCTCTGTATCCGCGCCCCTGTTACTCTCGTAGGCTGCCAATACGCGGCCCAGCGGGTTGTCCGTGCTGGCTGTGTCCCGCTTCAGCTGTGCCGTCACCTTACGGCTTGCGTTGCTCAGCGCCACCCATCGGAGTATCGCGATAAGCAGACCGATTATGCCGAGCGCAATAATGCAGTAACCAACGATGCCACCCTGCTCGATTCGGTCTTTGATGGTCGGCGATTCCACGAGCAAACCGAGAATACCGCCCTTCGTCACGTCGATACCGAAATCGACCGGGCTCTCCGTTGCATCCATCATATCCTCGGCGGTCGAGGCGTAACGTCCCTCCGGCTGACGAAGCAACTCCGCGATCGACTTCTCACCCGAATCGTATTCCAGGTACCCGTTCTCCGACACTATGTTGAAAGCACCGACCCGGACAACTTCCATTTCCTCCTGCTGTCCATCGGCTTTGGTGACCAGATGAGTAAAACGGGTGACCTTGCCGGTCTCGACGATTTCCTTCTGCAGCATTCCCCACAAAGTCTCGATATCTTCAATCGAGGCCAGGCTACTGGCCCCGGCCATCTTGGCGCCAAGGTCAAAGAGGAACTGCGAACGGTCCGGATATTCAATATTGGTCAGTGAAGCACTGAATCGGCCCTGGGCGTCACCAGACACGGTCTGCAAGACGCCGAACAGCTCTTTCAGGGCACCTAGGCGCTCGTCCAGCGCCTGGCGAGCCGTGATGATCTGCTGCTGGTTCTTCTCGAACTCTGCCTCCAGAGCGGCGCTCGTTTGCTCTTCCCGCGTCCGCTCTGCGCGCGCCTGGTTCAATAGTGACTGTTGCTGGTTCTTGTTCTGTGCGAATGCAGCTTCTCGTCTGCGAGCTTCCTGGGAATCGCGCGCCTGTCCCTGCTCGATCAGGCGCAGAAGCTCAGCCATGCTGCGAGCGTCTTCCTGCGCGTTGGCCGTGCCAACAAAACCCAGACTCAGCAGTCCGGCGGCAATAATGAGTGTGATACGTTTCATTTAGTTAGCCTCCGCAGCTGGAACAGGAACAATGATGAGTTCCGGCGCAATTAATTGCCTGGCAACTCGCAAACCTTTGCGCACTTCATTGCGCGCCGAGCCGTCAATGACCCAGTTTCGCGCCTCGTTGTCCCAACGACCCGTGATCTTGGTGTCGTCGGACTGGAAGTAGAGCCCAATGCGACCGATACGCAGCATATTGAATGAGCGCGTGGCATCGTCGATCGTCAATGACTGAGTGTAATTCTCGATAGTCGTGCCGTAATCGTTCTCGATCTGGTACGCCTCCATCACCTTGCGGAATTTCTCGGCGACACTGACGTCGGAACGTTCCATGATCCCTTTGAGATCCGCGACTCGCTTGTTACGTTCGTCCATGAGGAATGGAATGTCGAGTTTCACGGACTGCTCCAGCGCGTCGATCATTCGTTCCATCAGGGGGAAAATCTGTCGGTTGATGACATCGACCTGGTCCATCGACAGGCCAATGTCTTCCAGAACCGCCGACTGCCCTTCCACCTGGGCCCGCATCAGGCGGTTGTAAACCTTGAGTCCGTCAATTTCCTTGTGAATGGCCCTGTACTGGTCCTCGAGTGAGCGGGTACCTTCAACAATTTTGTTGATACGCTCCTGCGATTGCTGTGCAAGGTTCAATCGACGTTGATCAGCCTGCAAAACCTGATTGACAGACTGGGCGAATACGCTGCCGGAAAGCAAAATCACCGCTGTTGCGAAAAATGCTGCGGTGATACGCCGACTGCTGCTAATGCACCGATTCATGAACGCTCCTTAAAGGTCGTATGTTGTTGTTAAGAGTTACGGAGAGACATGCAACGTATCCATTGAATACATGCACTACTGGAAACTTATTACCCTGCCCATCGTCTGGCGATTTGTGCACGCGCTCCTCTCCACTCACGCCGCGCGGCGACACACTTTTTTGGAACTTTGATTCTTGTCTGTTTATAAAGTCTTGGCGCCTTGGCATTGCCAGAGTTTCCCCGCCAATCGTTCGCGTGTTTTTGTACTGTCCCCTTTACTTCGTCGCCAAGAATAACACATGCATGCAGGATCGCCAGCCCATGAACTATATAAGTCTTAGCAACATACCCACCCTTTGCTTAATCGGGTTTAACATACCCTGCTGCGGTCAGCTGCACGGGTTATCCGGCCAACCGGTGTCGATCAGGGCATGCAGACTTTAGGCGCCATGTATAAGGTCGCACGAGGTCCAGCGACAGGAAAGGATTAGCTCTTTACCATTATGAGCTTAGGCATATTTGTTAATCGGTTTTGTTTAGTAACACCCGTAACTGGTTAAGCAATGGTTGACATCATTCCGGGGTTACAACATGATGCGGCGCTATGACTGGATCGCAACAGGTTTCACACGCCAACGATCTGCGCGTATCGCGACTTGCCCTGCTCCTCCTCCGGAGGCACAGCGGGTAGCACGTATCCAGCGAACGGACACGTAGACCCCGCATCCGGATGGATAGTGGGGTTTTTTTATGAGAATTGCAGCAGGCTGAGGGACAACCATGCACATGTACTCGGAAGGAGACGTCGATATTGCCCGCCTGGCGGATTGCCGGATCGCCATATTGGGCTACGGCAGCCAGGGTCGTGCGCATGCTCTGAATCTCAGGGACAGTGGTCTCAATGTTGTCGTTGGGCTGCGTAAGAGCGGCGCAAGCTGGGCCAAGGCGGAAGCTGACGGCCTGAACGTCATGGAGCCCAGCACCGCGGTCAGGAATGCGAAGATCGTCATGTTCCTGACGCCCGATATGGTTCAGAAATCACTATATGAGTCCCTGGTGGATGACATCGACGATGCGGCGACACTGATGTTCGCGCACGGGTTCGCCGTTCACTACAAACAGATTGAAGCACGCAGCGATCTCAACGTTGCCCTGATTGCCCCCAAAGGACCTGGCGGTCTGGTACGTCGGCAATACGAGGAAGGCCACGGCGTTCCCTGCCTCGTCGCCGTGCACCAGGATGCCACCGGTGATGCCCTCGACATCGCGCTGGCCTACGCGGCCGGCATCGGCGGGGCACGAGCCGGCGTGATTGAAACGACTTTTGCGGAGGAAACGGAAACCGACCTTTTCGGCGAACAGGCCGTACTTTGTGGCGGAGCCACGGAGCTGATCGTCGCCGGCTTCGAGACGCTGGTTGAGGCCGGCTATCAGCCGGAGGTCGCCTATTACGAGGTCATGCACGAACTGAAGCTGATCGTCGACCTGCTGCACGAAGGCGGTCTTCGCAAGATGCACAAGTTCATCAGCGACACCGCTGCCTGGGGGGACATGATCAGCGGACCGCGAGTTGTGGACGCGTCATCGCGCGCGGCGATGAAAAAGATCCTTGACGAAATCCAGGACGGCACCTTCGCCAGGAACTGGATCGCGGAGAACCAGAACGGCATGCCGGAATTCAAGCGCCGGATGCAGGCCGATCTCGAGCATCCCATCGAGAAGGTCGGCGCCGACCTGCGCAGCCGCATGGACTGGCTCCAGGACTAGGCAGACCTGATTATCAAACGAATCCGAGCAAATCCGGAGGATTAAACCGATGTCCGACATGCAGATCCGTATTTTCGACACGACCTTGCGCGACGGGGAACAGGCCCCGGGATGCAGCATGACGCTCAGCGAAAAACTCCGTGTTGCAAAGGCGCTGTCGGACCTCAGGGTCGATGTCATCGAAGCGGGATTCCCTGCCGCTTCCCCTGGGGATTTCGAATCGGTAAAAGCGATCGCCGACAGGAACTTCGGACCCGTTATCTGCGGGCTTGCGCGATGTAATCCCGGCGACATCGAAAAGGTCTACGAGGCGGTCAAGGGAGCGACCCGCCACAGAATCCACGTCTTCGTCGCAACCAGCGCGATTCATCGCGAGCACAAGCTCAAGATGGCCAAGGAAGAGATCATCAAAAGCGCCGTCGGCGCGATCAAGATGGCTCGGGAACTCGTTGACGACGTCGAATTTTCGCCGGAGGACGCGTCGCGCACCGAGCTTTCGTATCTCGCCGAAGTGGTATCTGCCGCGATCGAGGCCGGGGCAACCACGGTTAACATCCCGGATACCGTCGGCTACACGGTTCCGGCCGAGTTCGACCGCTTGTTCCGCTACCTCAAGGAGCACGTTGCGCATATCGACGACATTATCCTGAGCGTGCACTGTCACAACGATCTCGGCATGGCGGTTGCCAACAGCCTGGCCGCTGTCACTGCGGGCGCTCGCCAGATCGAGTGCACGATTAATGGAATCGGCGAACGAGCCGGAAACTGCAGCCTCGAAGAAGCCGTCATGGCGATCAAGACCCGCGCCGAATTCTTCGGCCTCGAAACGGGTATCGATACGACGCGGCTGTATCCGACCTCGCGCCTGGTCTCGAGTATCACGGGCATGCATACACCGCGAAACAAAGCGATCGTTGGCGAAAACGCGTTTGCGCACGAAGCCGGTATTCACCAGCACGGCATGCTGCAGCACGCGTCGACGTACGAGATCATGCGGCCCGAAGACGTGGGCCTGAGCCGGTCCAATCTGGTCATGGGCAAACACAGCGGTCGGCACGCGTTTCGCGATCGTGTCGCGGAGCTGGGCTTTGAACTCGACGAGTTCGAAACCAATCGCGCCTTCCAGGAATTCAAGAAACTCGCCGACAAGAAAAAAGACGTTTACGACGGCGATATCGAGGCGATCATCATGAACGCGGACAGCGCATCGTCGGGCCCGTGGACACTGAAATCCCTCGAGGTTCAGACGCACACCGATCAACCGGCGACGGCCGCGGTCACGCTGATTGGTGAAAATGGCGACAATAAAACCGAGCGCGCGCACGGCGACGGTCCGATCGCGGCCGCGTTTCTCGCACTCGAGCAAGCGACCGGCGTGCAGCTGACGCTGCGCAATTTCGAGCTGCACAGCGCATCGATTGGCGAGGATGCTCAGGGCGAAGTCACCGTTACTGTTGAATACGACGGGGACAGCTACCGGGGCCGTGGCGCCAGTGTCGATATCGTCGAAGCCGGATGCCGTGCCTGCCTCGAAGTAATGAACCGCATTCTGCGCCGCGAGCAGTACGGTCGCTCGGGCCCAGGCAGGCGAACTCCGGAACAGGCAACGATTTAGGCAGACGCTGGGATGAGCGATTCAACGCTGTTCGAAAAGGTGTGGGCGGATCACGTCGTCGTTGACGAGACGCCCGATACACCTGCAGTGCTGTATATCGATCTGCACATCATCCACGAGGTAACCACACCGCAGGCGTTTGCTGTCCTGCGGGAATCCGGGCTCGCCGTGAGGCGGCCGGATCTCACGCTGCCTACCATGGACCATTCGACGCCGACGACACCGGTGTCGAATTTCCGTGACCTTGCCGTGGTCGGCGAGAGCGCCGCCAACCAGATCCGGCAAATGGAACAAAACTGCAGGGAGTTCGGCCTGGACCTGATTGGCTTCGGCAACGAATTCCGCGGCATCGTGCATGTCATCGGGCCGGAACTTGGCGCAACGCAGCCCGGCAAGACGATCGTCTGCGGTGACAGCCACTCGAGCACGCACGGGGCATTCGGCGCCCTTGCTTTTGGCATCGGTACGACTGAAGTTGCTCACGTGCTGGCGACCCAATGCCTGCTGCAACGCAAGCCGAAAACGCTGGCCGTCAACATCGACGGGAAGATGCCCGTCGGGGTGTCCGCCAAAGACCTCATCCTGTCGGTGATCGGCAGTATCGGTGTCGACGGTGGCACAGGACACGTGATCGAATATCGTGGCGATGCAATTACGGCGCTCGACATGGAAAGTCGCATGACGATCTGCAACATGACGATAGAGGCCGGCGCACGTGCAGGCATGATCGCTCCTGACGATACGACGTTTGAATACCTGTCCGGCCGTCCGCGGTCGCCCCAGGGGGCCGACTGGGATGCCGCCGTAACGCGCTGGAAAAAGCTGCGCAGTGACGATAGGGCCCGTTTCGACAGGTCCGTCACGCTCGCCGCAGATGCGCTGCAGCCCATGGTCACTTTCGGCACCAACCCCGGCATGGTCATCGGGATCAACGACCCGGTGCCGCAGGGCGGCGATGACCCCAGTTTCCGGAAAGCCCTGGCGTATATGCAAGTTGAATCGGGCAAACCGATGACCGAACTCCAGGTGGACGTCGTGTTCGTGGGCAGCTGCACAAACGGCCGCCTGTCCGACATCGAAGAGGTTGCCCGCATACTGCAGGGCCACAAAGTCGCCGACGGCGTGCGTATGCTCGTCGTGCCCGGGTCACAGCAGGTCAAGAACCAGGCGGAAGAAAAGGGTCTCGACCGTATCATCGTGGCCGCCGGAGCCGAGTGGCGAGAGACGGGCTGCTCGATGTGCATTGGCATGAACGGAGACACCGTCCCGCAGGGCAAACTCAGTGTCAGCACCAGTAATCGCAATTTCGAAGGTCGGCAAGGCATCGGGGCCCGCACTGTGCTGGCCAGCCCGGCTACGGCGGCGGCCTCGGCCATACGGGGCAGGATCGCCGATCCGCGGACGATCACATGAAATCCGTCCGGCACATGAAGTCGCGGACGGTCGTGCTACCGACCAACGACATCGATACCGACCAGATCATTCCCGCTCGCTTTCTGACGACTACATCGCGCGAAGGGCTGGGCGAATGTGCTTTTTACGATCTGCGATACAACACGGACGGCAGCGAGAATCCCGATTTCCCGCTGAACAAGTCCGAAGCACGCGGATGCGGCATACTCGTGGCAGGCAACAACTTTGGCTGCGGTTCGTCTCGGGAGCATGCGCCGTGGGCGCTGCTCGACTACGGCTTTCAGGCCATTGTCTCGACAGAAATCGCCGACATTTTTCGCAACAACGCTCTCAAGAATGGACTCCTCCCCATCATCGTGGATAAGGCAATCCACCGCTGGCTGCTCGACAACCCGGGTGTGCCGGTGGAAATCGATGTTGCGAGTGCGTCGCTCACCGTGCCCGATGGCAGGATCGTCGAATTCCCGATCGACGCGTTCGCGAAATATTGCCTGGTGGAAGGAATCGATCAACTGGGTTTCCTGCGACAGCAGCTCGACCAGATAGAAAAATTTGAGGAGACGCGTGCATGGAAGCCGTAATCACAGTACTGCCCGGAGACGGTATTGGTCCGGATGTAACGCTCTGCGCGCGTCGTGTGCTGGAGACCGTCGGCGACGCGTTCGGCCATGGCTTCGAGTTTCGGCAAGAGCTGGTCGGCGGCGCCGCCATTGACGCATGCGGTGACCCGCTGCCGCCTGCGACGATCGGCAGCTGCGAAGCAAGCGACGCCATACTGCTCGGCGCTGTCGGCGGTCCGAAGTGGTCCGACCCGAAAGCTGCCGTTCGCCCGGAACAGGGGCTGCTCGAGCTTCGCTCCGTCCTGGGCGTATACGCCAATCTGCGACCCCTGAAGATCTACCAGGAACTGGTCGGAGCGTCACCGCTGAAACCGGAAATACTCGATGGTGTCGACCTGCTCGTCGTACGCGAGCTGACCGGCGGCATTTATTTCGGCGAAAAAAACCGCGATGCGAATTGGGCGAGCGACCTGTGCGTCTACCATACGCATGAGATCGAACGTATCGTTCGTGTCGCGGCAAAGCTCGCGCAAGGTCGACGCAAGAAACTGTGTTCTGTAGACAAAGCCAACGTCCTCGAAACCTCGCGCCTGTGGCGTGAGACCACGAATAACATCATGGCGGCCGAATTCGCTGACATCGAAGTCGAGACCTTACTCGTAGACGCCGCGGCAATGCATCTCTTGAGTCGGCCGGGTGACTTCGACGTCATCGTCACCGAAAACATGTTCGGCGACATCCTTACGGACGAAGCGTCCATGCTGGCGGGATCGATGGGCATGCTGCCATCTGCGTCATTGGGTGACTCTGCGCGTGGCCTCTACGAACCGATCCACGGCTCCGCACCCGATATCGCTGGCCGTGGCATCGCCAATCCCTGCGGTGCAATCGCGAGCGCCGCCTTGCTGCTGCGTCATAGCCTGGGGCTGGAGCAGGAAGCCGCGGCTGTAGAAACCGCGATTAGCCGCGCAATTGCAGGCGGCGCAAGAACCGTCGACATTGCCGAGTGCGGAGACGCCGGGGTCTCCACGACTGAAATGACCGACGCGATTATTCGCTGCCTGAACTGACCTTACTCAGAGTCGCGGATGCGCGGTTCACAACACGGAACCTGGCAATCTTGTTCCCCAGCTCCTCGGTTTCGATCAGGAAACCGTCATGTCCATGAGCGGACTCGAGCATCTCGTAGCGCGAGTTCGGCAGATGCTCTGCCAGCACCTGCTGCTCCCCGGGCGGATACAGCGCATCCGTGCTCACCGAAACGATCAGCGCCGGCTGCAGAATCGAGTGCAGAACCTCGGCATAGTCGCCCCTGCCCCTCGACAGGTCGTGCGTATGCATCGCATGAGTCAGCGTCACGTAGGTATTGGCGTCGAACCGATCGTTTATCTTGTCACCCTGATGGCGCAGGTAGGACTGCACCTGGTACAGCTCCTCGGACTGCCGCTCGCGCCCGAAGCGCCGATCGAAGCTTTGCCAGCTTCGATAGGTACAGATCGCCATCATGCGCGCGGCGGCAAGGCCCTTTGCAGGGGGCAAGTCGTCGCTGTAGTAACCACCCTTCCAGTTCGGATCCGCGGCGATCGCGGCCCGCTGCGCCTCGCTAACGCCGATACACCACGCGGAGTGGCGACCGCCGACCCCGATGGGCACGATGCTGCGAACGCGATCCGGATAACTGATTGCCCACTCGAGCGCCTGCATGCCACCGAGTGACGGCCCCGTAACGAGCTCCAGCTGTTCGACACCGAGCTCGTCCAGCAGCACTCGCTGCAGTTCCACCATGTCGCGAACCGAAATGGCTGGAAAATCCGCCCGGTATCGCTCTCCGGACCCCGGCCGGAGGCTGACGGGCCCCGTCGTGCCGTAGCAGCTTCCCAGGATGTTCGCGCAGACAATGTAGTCGTGCGCCGGGTCAAACGCCTTGCCGTGGCCGACGATGTTGGGCCACCAGGCCTCGACATCGGCTGAGCCCGTCAGCGCATGGCAAATCAGGATGGCGCTATCGGACGCGTTCGCCGGATCGCCCCAGGTGCGATAAGCGATTTCAACCTGCCGCAGGCTCGCCCCGTTTTCGAGGCGAAAATCCCCGGGAACCGCCAGGAAGCGGGTTTCTTCGGAAATCTGCGCCTTCAGGTAGTCCGGGAGGCTCATCGTCCTCAAGCGCAGGCCGCTGCCGCCACGGGCTGGAGTTTTGTCGCCGATGCGGCGGCCTCCAGGCCGGCCAGTATGTCGGCGAGCAGGTCGTCGGAAGACTCGAGCCCGACCGAGAGCCGGACCAGGTTGCTGCGGATACCGGCTTTGGCCAGCGCTTCCTCGCTGAGCGGGGCATGGGTCATCGAGGACGGATGGCAGACGAGGCTTTCGACCCCACCCAGCGATTCCGCGAGCGAGAAGTACTCGAGGCTTTCTACAAACGCCTTGACGGCCACCTCGCCGCCGTCGATCTCGAAACTGACCATGCCGCCGAATCCGCGCTGCTGACGTTTCGCGATCGCATGCCCCGGATGCGATTCGAGCCCAGGGTAATAGACGCGGCTGACACCCGCATGATCATTGAGCGCGTTGGCCAGCAAAGCGGCGCTTTCTTCGTGCTGCCTGACGCGCGGGTGCAGTGTGCGGATACCGCGCAGCGTCAGGTAGCTGTCGAACGGCGCCCCCGTAATGCCGATGCAGTTGGCCCAGTAGGCGATTTCGTCGAGGAGGTCTGCGCTCGCGGCGACGATGCAGCCGCCGACCACGTCGCTGTGTCCATTGATGTACTTGGTGGTCGAGTGAATGACCAGGTCTGCACCCAACTCGATCGGATTTTGCAGCGCCGGGGAAAGAAACGTGTTGTCGACGGCGAACAAAGCGCCACACTCCTGCGCTAATGCGGCGATCGCTTCGATGTCCACGATTCGTAGCAGTGGATTGGACGGCGTCTCCGCTAGAATAATTCTAGGGCCGCACTCGCAGGCCGCTTGCAGCGCGTCCAGGTCCGTCTGGTCGACGAATTCGACGTCGAACAGACCTTTTTTCGCTTGCTGCTCGAACAGGCGGAACGTGCCGCCATAGCAGTCGTGCGGCGCAACGATGACGTCACCGGGTTCCAGTAGCTGCGTAAGCAGCGTCAATGCCGCCATGCCCGACGAAGTCACCACGGCCCCGGCACCGCCTTCGAGTTCGGCGAGCGCATCGGCGAGCGCGTCCCGCGTCGGATTGCCCGAGCGCGTGTAGTCGTACTGCCGCTTTTCCGCGAAACCGGCGAACGCGAAGTTCGAAGAAAGATGCAGAGGCGGTACGACGGCACCGTGCTGTGTGTCCGATTCGATAGACGCACGAACGGCGCGGGTGGCTTTGCTGGCTTGGGAACTCATGGACGGTCTCCGCTGGCTGATTCCAATTACTTCTCATCGGAACCCTGCGAAGCCCGCAAGGGAGAGGTGTCCTGCCCTTCATCCGGTTCAATCCCGGCGTGTTGCAGAAACCCTCATCTACCGATGCTTTGCGTCGTCGCATTGCATCGCAGGAGTTGGCACCTTTTCAGGATGGTTAGTCCTGAAGGTTGCCCCGGTGTCGTTGGGCCTATCCCTCGACCGGTCTCGATGAGTTTCAGCGAGTGTATGTGCAAAAACGATCGACCGTCAAGGCACCCCGGCGAGAATTATTAGTCTCACAAGTAACCGTTTTTACAGAAGTTATTGCCCCGCACCCGGTGCTGTTCAAAAAAGCGGCAAAAGCTGGTTGCTATTTTTACTAACTCTAATAGCGTACTGATACGTTAATACATTGGTCCGTCATGAAACCGAACCGCAACTAATCCGCGCGGCAGCAGTACGACGCCGAGGACGCCCTGTTCGAGGTCGTCATCAGCCTGCGGAGCCGCGACGAGTGCCGCAGTTTTTTCAAAGACCTTTGTACGCCGGCCGAACTTCAGGCGCTTGTCGACCGCTGGCCGGGGGTCGAATACCTCGAGCAGGACCTTCCCTGTCGAAAGATTCATGACCGGACTGGCGTCAGCGTTACGACCATTGGCCGCGTCGCGCGCTTCCTAAGCGATGGTTTCGGTGGTTATCGAACGGCTATCGAGCGAACCCGCGACCCTGAGGCACACCCCTCCCACTAAGGAAATTCTGATGGATACCCCCGAATAGCGCATAAAAATTGCGGTGTAAAAAACCGGCCGTTTGACCGAGCACTCCATTGACCTGCTGGAGCGCTGCGGGCTGAAAATCACCAAGAGCAAGGACCAGCTGATTTACTACGGCGAAAACATGCCAATCGATCTGCTGCTCGTGCGGGATGACGACATACCCGGACTGGTCAGCGAGGACGTCTGCGACCTCGGGATAGTCGGCCTGAATATCGTCGAGGAGAAGCGTTTCAACCTGGAGTCGGAGGGCCGCGAGGGCCTATTTCGACAGATCTACGAGCTCGATTTCGGGCATTGCCGGCTGTCGCTGGCGGCGCCCGAGCACACCGAGTATGCGGGCCCCTCGTCTCTGGAAAATAAAAGAATTACAAAAAATTATGTCGGTATTGTTAGAAACTACCTGAAGAAAAATTCGATCAACGCGGAGACGGTGTACTTCTCGGGCGCGGTAGAGATCGCCCCCGAACTCGGCAGGGCCGACTACATTTGCGACTTTGTCTCCACGGGCTCGACGCTCAAGGCCAACGGCCTGGCCGAGCTTGATGTCCTGATGGACAGCGAGGCGGTCGTCATCCAGACCCAGGCTCCCCTGGGTGCGGAAAAGCAGGCGCTGGTCGACAGGATTCTGCAGCGTCTGGACGGCGTGCTTCAGGTCCGTGAGAGCAAATACATCATGCTGCACGCGCCGCGTGCCGCTCTTGCCCAGATCCGCGATCTCCTGCCTGGCTCAGAAGCCCCTACCGTGCTGCCGCTCGACGGAACGGACGAAAATGTCGCCGTTCACGCGGTATGTCGGGAGAACGTGTTCTGGGAGACCCTCGAAAACCTCAAAGCCGCCGGCGCGAGCTCCCTGCTCGTGTTACCGGTGGAAAAGATGCTCGCCTGAAGCATGATCGTCGAAACGACAAGCTGGTCCGAAGTGGGCGAAGGGGAGCGTGACGCCCTGCTGCAGCGCCCGGCCGTGGCCGACGATGCCGTCATCCGCAACGACACCTGGGCCGTCGTTCATAGCCTGGTCATCAACGTTTGTTAGATTCGATCTAAGACTAGTATGTTTTTGGCATCGATTTTCCGACGCGTCTCGCGTAATGTCTGCGCTTGCGAAAAATCGCTCCCGCGATGTTCGCGGACAACAATCAATAACACACAAGGGGTACAGAAAATGAAACTACGCCAGTTACTGACCGGATTTGTTCTGCTTTGCTTTGCAGGTATCGCCTCTGCGGATCTGGAACCGTGGAAGGATTACGACATCAGCGAGGGCGTCAGCAACGTCACTACGGTTAAAGTCGATTCCAACATGATCGACAAATACCTGGAAGGCCTGCGCCAGACGTGGGCACCGGCGAATGAGGTAGCAAAAGAGCTGGGTCAGATCGAAGGTTACTGGATTCACGTCAGCCAGCTGCCGAACAGCGGTGATTTCAACGTCGTTCTCGGTATCGATTTCAAGAACGGCGGGGCGGCACTGGCATCCGATAAAGCACAATACGAAGCGTTCATGAAGAAATGGGGTGAGGAAAATCAGAAAAGATCCGACCAGATCGTCATGACCTATCCGGATATTCGGGAAATTGTTGGCGAATACATGATGCGCAGGATCACGTTCAAGTAAGGCGATTCCTGGAAAGGCCTTCCTGGACTCCAGGAAGGCCTTTTTTTGTGCTTCAGGAACAAGCTCAGCCGCTGGCCAGCTCGGTGGCTTTCTGGAACGCCGGTCGCGCGAGGCAGCGATCCGCGTATGCAGCAATGTTCTTCGTTTCCGGAAGCATCTCGAACAATCGCATGAAGACGGCGCTCGAACCCAGCATGACATCCGCGGCGGTAAACTGATCTCCAAGTATCCAGTCTTTGCCCTCAAGGCCTTCATCCAAGACGCGGATCATCGAGTCAAAATCACCCCAGCCGCTTCGGACGCGGTTGGGCTCGACCTTGCTGAGTTTCTCGGACACTGCCGGTTCGACGACGGCGGGCGTGTAAATCGTCCAGTACAGGTACTTGCCGCGTGACGCAGCGTCGACGGCGGGGGCGAGCCGTCCCGCGGCATAGCGATCGGCGATGTAGATACAGATGGCGGCTGACTCCGACATGGCCGCGTCGTCGTCAACAATAGCGGGGACTTTGCCCATGGGGCTGGCGCCGAGAAACTCCTCGCTGTCCTTGCGGTCGGGGCGGCGGATATCGACGAGCTCCATATCGTAATCGAGGTCGGCCTCCTCGAGCATCCAGATGGCGCGTGTCGAACGTGTCTGGGGTGCCCAGAAAAGTTTCATATGACGATCTCCTTCGCGACCTCGCGGCGATTGTAATGGGAACTCATCACGTAGCCGTACGCGCCGGCATTCGCCACGAGGATAATATCGCCTTCCCGGGTCGGCGGTAGCAGCCGGTCGCTGCCCAGGCGATCGCCGGTCTCGCAAATCGGCCCAACGACCGTCACAGTTTCGCTCGGCGCCTCGCCGGCGCGCGACAGGTTCACGATCTCATGATAGGCACCGTACAGTGCAGGCCGTATCAGCGAGTTCATCCCTGTCCCGACGCCGATATACCGCATTTCGCCCTTGCCCTTGGTTTGGGTGACGCGTGTCAACAGCACACCGGCGCGGGCGACCAGGAAGCGGCCCGGTTCGAGCCAGAGCTCGTACTGCGGATAGGCATCACGAATTTCGCCGAGCACGGCATCCAGTCGCTCCAGGTCGAACGATTTGTCGCCCGGCTTCTCGGGAACGCCAAGCCCGCCGCCCAGGTCAATTACCGTGACTGACGGGAAGCGTTCGGCAATCTGCACGAGTTCCGCAGCAACGCTGCGCCAGTTATCAGGATCCAGTATGCCGCTGCCGCTGTGCGCATGAATGCCGACGACCTCGGCGCCCGCCGAGTCTACAAGGTGGACCAGCTCGTCAACCTCGAAGCGCGGCACGCCAAACTTCGAGTGCACGCCCGCAGTCTTGACGTGCTCATGGTGACCGCGTCCCTGCCCCGGGTCCACGCGAATGAACAGCTTTTGATCCTTGAAAAGTTCGGGCCATGCCTGCAAGGGATAGAGATTATCGAGCGTCACCTGCAGGCCTTTCTTCAGACCCCATTCGTATTCTTCGCGTGGTGCGAAGTTGGGCGTGAACAAGATTCTCGTTCGATCGAGATCCGGGAATATTTCTTCGAGCCACGTGACCTCACCCGGGGACACGCATTCGAAGTCGACGCCAGCCGAGGCCAAGACGCGCAACAGGTCCGCATTGAAGTTTGCTTTCACGGCATACAGGATCCGGTCGACACTCTTCAGGTTGAGCAGGCTTTTCGCGGCCTGCTCGACGCTTTCCCGATCGTAGACATAGGCATTTGGCTCCTCGCCTGCCACTTTGAGCAGCTGATCGCGTTTGCGCATCCACCAGGTATCGGCATCCCGAACGATCGGGCCGTCGGCCGCAAACAGTCGTTCCCAGCTCGCCCCAAAAACGGTCGAGGCGCCCTCCCTCTGCATGATGGACGCGTGCAGTTTGCTGACCAGTCGCGGTCCCTGCTGACGATCCACGACGAAGCTCAGGTTAAGGTCGTTAGCCGCCTGCGACATCAGGTGGATGCGCTCTTCTTCGAACACTTCCAGCGCCGGTGCCAAACGAGGGATGATCGTACGAATCTTGCGGCCGACCAGGCTAACGGCCGAGCAGTTGGAAATGACGCGGACCCGACAGAGTTTCTCGAGGTCGTGAAGCAGCGAAGCCTCGACATCTTCATGCAGCATCCCATCACTGGTATCGATCGATACCGTGACGTTGGTTTCCGACGTGGAGACGAGGTCGACCGACACGCCGTTGTCGCTGAATGCCGCAAACGCCTTGGCAAGAAAACCCACCTCCTGCCACATGCCGACCGTATCCATGGAAATTAGCGTCAGGCCGTTTCGAATACAGATACCTTTGACCTGCGGCTCCACCTCGTCTGTCACCGAGGACACAACGGTACCGGCAATGCCCGGTGCGGCCGTACTGCGAACGAATAGCGGAATGCCATATTCGCGCAGGGGTGAAATGCACCGCGGATGCAACACCGTGCTGCCGGCCGATGCAAGTTCCTGCGCCTCGTCATAATGAAGAGCGATCAACAGACGTGCGGACGGCACAACCCGCGGATCGGCGCTGAACATGCCCGGAACGTCGGTCCAGATTTCGAGTCGGCGTGCCCCCAATATTGCCGCGAAGTAGGCTGCCGACGTATCCGAACCGCCGCGGCCCAGGAGCACGGTGGCACCTGCCGGGTTACGTGCGATAAAGCCCTGTGTCAGGATGACCTTGCCGTGCGCGGCTAGTGCCGATTGCATGGCCTCGTCCGGCGCGAAGTCACAGGTTGCCGACAGCTGCTCGTTGACGGGGTTGCGACCGGTCATCGATTTGCCGACCAGAAAATCTCTTGCATCCACCCACTGCACCGGCAGACCCGCCCTTCCCAGGAACTCGGCTCCGAGGCGCGTTGACATGATTTCGCCAAGTGCCATGATGCGAACCCGCACGCGAACGCTGACTTCCTTCACAAGGCGCACACCCGCAACAAGCTGATCCAGCTCGTGCAGTGTGTCGTCGAGCAGCGTGCTTCCATCGAGCCCAAGGGCGAATGCCAGCTCGTAATGTTGAGCTCGAATCGAGGCCAGTAGGTCTGCCGGGTCACCGGCCACGGCAGTTTGCAGGAGGTCCTCGAGCGCGTTCGAAACGCCTTTTAGTGCCGAATGCACCACAACAGGTTTAAGGCCATCGTCAAGGCGCCGTTTGACCAGAGCAGCGATCGTCGCCCAATTGTCAGCTGTGGACACGCTGCTGCCGCCAAACTTCATGACGACCCACGGCGACTCGGCGATCTCCCGGGGCGCGCCTAGCCCGGCACTGTCGTTAAAAATGGCTTCCGCGATCTTACTGTTCATGCATTCACTCAAAGGCAAACCAAAAAAAAACCCGCTAGGAAATTCCCGGCGGGTTTGCTGACAGCGTCCGAACTTTATTACTAGCCGATACAGCTGCCACTCGCACCCACGCACCTCTGGCGCGCCATATATTTTGTGTGTTTTTTCGTATCAAACGAGTTGATACGTTGGCACTTTACGTGGGTGTCGTAAAAAATCACTGATCAAGTAGAGCGAAACTGGCAGCAAACGTCAAGCCTCCCGGCGTCATCGATCCCAGTCCGGCGGCAACGTCACAGCGCCTTCCGACGCCGATGAGACCTCGTTGCGGTATTTCGCCAGCACACCCCGCTTTACGGCGGAGCGTGGACGCCTCCAGGCCGCCCGGCGACCGGCCAGTTCCTCATCGCTGACAGCAACGTTGATTTCCCGGCTCTGCGCGTCAATTGTGATGTGATCGCCCTCCTCGATAAGTGCGATCGGTCCTCCCACCGCCGCCTCCGGACACACGTGTCCCACCACGAATCCGTGGCTGCCGCCCGAGAACCGACCGTCTGTGATCAGCGCAACGTCGGAACCGAGGCCTTTGCCCATGATAGCGCCCGTCGGACTGAGCATTTCGCGCATTCCGGGCGCTCCTTTCGGCCCTTCGTAGCGAATGACCAGTACGTCGCCGGCCTTGACCGTGTCGTCAAGAATCGCCTGCAGCGCCTCTTCTTCGGAGTGAAACACGCGAGCCGTGCCTTCGAAGCGCAGGCCCTCCTTGCCAGTGATCTTGGCGACCGAGCCTTCCGGTGCAACGTTGCCGTAAAGGATGGAGAGGTGGCTGTCGGCTTTGATGGGGTTGTCGAAGTGGCGAACGATGTCCTGACCCGCCGGGTAGTCATCGACCGCGGCGAGATTCTCGGCCAGCGTCTTGCCGGTGACCGTCATGCAACTGCCGTGCAACAGCCCCCTGTCCAGCATGCGTTTCATGAGCGGCTGTATGCCGCCAATCTCGATGAGTTCAGACATCAGGTACCTGCCGCTGGGCCTGACGTCTGCCAGTACCGGCACGCGCGCCCCGATGTCTGTGAAATCGTCCAGCGTCAGCGGGACATCCGCTTCACGCGCCATTGCCAGCAAGTGTAAGACGGCGTTGGTTGATCCGGCCAGCGCAATGACGACCGAGATCGCGTTTTCAAATGCCTCACGCGTCATGATGTCGCGCGGCTTGATGTCCTCGCGAATAAGGTGCATTACCGCCCGCCCGGCACGACGACAGTCGTCGATCTTCTGTTCAGACACGGCCTCCTGGGCGGAGCTGTTTGCGAGACTCATGCCGAGGGCTTCGATAGCCGAAGCCATCGTGTTTGCCGTGTACATTCCACCGCATGCGCCCGGCCCGGGGATCGCGGTTCTCTCAACCTCGAGCAGCTCGTCGTCCGTGATTAATCCAGCTGACCGCGCGCCGACGGCCTCGAACACAGAAACGATATCGCGACGATTCAGGCCAGGCTTTATTGTCCCACCGTAAACAAAAACAGACGGTCTGTTCAGCCGAGCCATCGCCATGACGCAGCCCGGCATGTTCTTGTCGCACCCGCCAATCGCGACCAATCCGTCAAAGCCCTCGGCGCCCGCGACGGCTTCGATCGAGTCCGCTATGATCTCACGCGATACCAGCGAGTAGCGCATGCCGGGCGTACCCATCGATATGCCGTCGGACACGCTGATCGTGTTGAATACGACGCCTTTACCACCGGCTTCACTCGAAGCTTTGGCCGCTTGGTCCGCCAGGTCGCCAATGTGCATGTTGCAGGGCGTCACCATGCTCCAGGTTGACGCGATGCCAACCTGCGGTCGTTTGAAGTCTTCTTCGGAAAATCCGACAGCGCGCAGCATTGCGCGACTCGGCGCCTGTTCCACCCCGTCCACAACGATACGAGAATAGCGCCGCAGTTCTTTTTCACTCATGTTGCTGGATTGCTCCGGATTGTGGTGCCTGTGCGCCCGTTCGCGCCGGAGCAAAAGTCTAGCAGCAAATCAGGGGCTTTGCGGCTCGTCGTCGAGGATCCTGATGACAATGTGTTGGTATACGCCGTCGACCGCCGCCTCGTAAGGCAGCGCCAGCCTGATGATGAATGTTTCCTCGCCCTCGAGCAGCGAATCCCTTACCAAAGGAATCAACAGTCGTGCGGAACGTTGTCCGGGACCGAAAATTACGGAGTAGTTGCCCGGCGCGAAATAGTCCTCACCTTCCGTCGCCGTGACATCGGTAACGATGTAGCCGGCCACGACACGCGTCTCGTCCGGATTGAATCGCGCCAATTCGATTTGCACCGCTGGAGCGGACTCGCGCACCGACGTTTCGCTCGCCGCAAATGCGATCGTATTTTCGGGCAACTGCGCTTCGAACGCCCGCTGGTCATCGTCTTCCAGTGTCACGTAAATGGCCGCCAATTCCGATTCGGCGGAGTCTACGTCGCGCAGGCGCAGCGTCGACACCTGGTCCGCTTCGCGTACCGAATCGGATGCCATGCTCAAAGTGATTCGGCTGCGGTCCTGGCCCACCGGAAATCGAACGATGCCGCCGTTTGAAAAGGCATATTGGCCGGAACCCCAGGGCGAGCGATTGCCGCTGAAGCCCACTTCCTCGAGTTTCAGAATCAAAGGCGTCCCGACCCCTCCGCTGCGGATAAAATCGACGATGACGGGCCTGCCGTCTTCGCGCAAGCGGGTTTTGAAATTTGTCGATGCCAAGACGCCCGGTGTAAACGGAACCTCGATAGTGGCAGGCGGCAGTTTCGAAAAGTCGACCAACGGTTCGCGCGACGACTCCGCAACGCTGGGCGTCCTGCGAAGTTCAATTGCCGTACCTGGTGGATTTACCGCGGGTTCGAGCGCTGCCTCGTCCGATTCAACACCATCGGCCACCTCATCAACAGGCGGCAGGACGGATTCGGCTTGCTCGCGGGCGGCTCGGCTGTCGGATACATTCTCGGCCCATTTCAGCCACGGATCCAGGTAACCGAACTGATAGATCACTCCACCGAACAATGCCAGTAGCGCGGCAACGGCCGCTACCCGCCATCCGCTTGCACGCTCTTCACCTGTTGCAGCGACATCCGGCGGAGCCACAGCTACCGTATCGTCATCATGCTGGCGGAGGGCGTCAATGAATTTGTCGACCGACGCATACCGCATAACGCGCGCATAGGACAATGCCTTCTTCAAGGCGCGCCACTGCGAATCACTGACGCCCTGGGGACGCAGCGGCGTCATTCCTTCCTGTGATGCCTCGGCGGCATTGCGCGGTCCGAAGACCCGATGTCCCGCCAGCAATCGATATAACAGGCACGCCAGCGAGAAGACATCGTCGGAAGCAACCGGCTCATCTCCCGTGAGTACCTGCATGCTCGAATAGGCAGGCGTCACCGCGCCGAGCACGCCGGGATCGAAGTCGGGTCTGTTTTGCGATTGACAAACGCGCGCAACGCCAAAATCGAACAGCTTCGCATCACCATTCGGCATCAGCATGATGTTATTGGGTTTCACGTCCGCGTGAACGATGCCACAACGGTGCGCATACTCGAGCGCACCGCCGATCTGCTCGACTATGCGAAACGCCGTATCATGATCAATCATCTTCGCGTCGGCCGAATCGAGAATACTGGCCAACGTGCGGCCTTCGAGCCACTCCATGACCAGAAAATAAAGGTCATCGTCCCGATCGAGATCGATAAAGCGGACTATGTTGGGATGAATCAGGCAGCGGCCTTTTGCAGCCTCCTGCTGCAGTGCGCGCAGCGCCTGGGCATTCTCTGCCAGCTGCGGCGACAGGACCTTGATTGCGACCCAGGGCTCCGGGGCGTCGGCTTCGGCGAGACGCCGATCGAGCGCTTTGTAAACAACGCCCATGCTGCCGCCCGAGACTCTTTCCTGCAGCAGGAAACGATCCCGCAATAATGAGCCAACCTGGACGCGGGAGTCCGCTGTCGCCGAAGAAGCCACATCCTGAGGTATCACCGTCGTGGTGCCGAATTTGTCGTCGCCAACTTCGTCGTTAATTTCATCGAGAATAGACGGGCTCGTGTCGCCGTGTAGTGTGGCTGGCTCCCCGAGTCCCGGGCCGGCCGGGTCATTGGCGCTTCTGTAGTGGTCAAGCACCGACTTGACCAGCTGAAATGTTTCTTTGCGGAGGGATCCGGCGTCATAGCGCTCCTGCAGTACCTGCCGGATCTCCGCTTCATTGCCGGGGCTCGACGCCAGCAGGCTGCTGATTCCCTCCTGGATATCGGTCAGCATTTCGACATCATTCGCCGATGCCTGCAACTGGATATCGAAACTGGCGAGCTGGTCGCTGAAGGTGTCGCGGATCTTGTCTAATTCGGCGCTCATAATTACCTGGCGAGTTTACCGGGAGTGCAAGGTCCAATCGCGGAACTGGTCGTCAAATTACCTTTCCGGGATTCAGAATATTCATCGGATCGAGCGCTTTCTTGAGGCGTTTCATGAGCTCCAATTCGGGACCGCCGCGATACGTTGCGAGATACGGCTTCTTTGACAACCCCACGCCGTGTTCCGCGCTGAAGCTGCCGCCCATATCTGCCACGAGGTCGTAAATAGCGGTCGTTACGCGAGCCCCGACACCCAGATACTCGTCCTCCGTCATATTCCGCGGAAGCGTGACATTGTAATGCAGGTTTCCATCGCCAACGTGCCCGAATACCAGGAGATTGGCTTCGGGCATCAGTTCGGCAAGCAACGCATCTCCCCGTACGAGAAACTCCTGAGTGTTGGCAATCGGAATCGAGATATCGTGCTTCAGGCCTGGTCCGTCATGGCGCTCGGCCTCGGCTATCGAGTGGCGAAGCCGCCACAGATTCTCAGCCTCCTTCGCATTTTTCGCGATTACCGCATCCAGAATGAGTGCCTCATCAGCAGCGCCCGCCAGAGCATTTTCAAGTGATTCCGGGTCCGCCCCCGTCGCTGCCTCAACGAGGACGTACCAGGGATAACTTTCGTCAAACGGAAGTCGCGCGCCGGGAATATGCGCGCCGACCAGCCCCATGACGCGTTCGGAGACGAGTTCGAATGCCTCTATTCGATCGGCCAGCGAACTCCTCAGATTCGCCAGGAGTCGTACGGCATCGCCGCTTTCGTTAAGGGCAAGCAGGGCCGTCGTGGTTTCGCCCGGGTCCGGAAACAGCCGCAGCATTGCGGTCGTGATTATTCCCAGCGTGCCCTCGCTTCCGATAAACAGCTGCTTCAGGTCATACCCCGCCGTGTCCTTAAGAAGCGATCGTAACCCGTCCAACACGGTGCCATCGGCGAGGACCACCTCGAGACCGAGAACCAGTGCACGAGCCGTACCGTAGCGGATGACGTTGACGCCGCCTGCATTGGTCGCGAGGTTGCCGCCGATCTGACAGCTGCCTTCGGCGCCCAGGCTGAGCGGAAAATAACGGTCGACCGCCTTGGCGGCGTCCTGGATGTCGGCGAGCACGCAGCCCGCCTCAACCTCCATGGAGAAGTTGGATGCGTCTATGCCCCGAATACGATTCATTCGCGCCATGGACAGCAGGACCTGTTCTCCCGTTTCATCCGGGACCGCGCCGCCACACAGCCCGGTGTTGCCGCCTTGTGGAACGATGGCCACGTTTGCCGCGGCGCAGGCGCGAACGACACGGGACACTTCCTCAGTATTCTTCGGTGCCACCAGGATTAGCGTCCGGCCGAACACGAGGCCACGCCAGTCCTTGAGGTGTGGCTCAAGCTCGGAGGCATCCGTCGTCCAGCCGCCCGTTCCCAGAATCGCTTTGAGCTGGTCAACCAGTGCCATCATCAAAGATCGCCTGCTGCTCAAAGGTCACCCAGTCAATGTTGCTGCCGCACATGACGAGCACAATGCACCTGCCGGTCAGTTCTTTTCGCAGTGGCCCCAGCAATGCCGCGGTACTCGCAGCACAGGCGGGCTCTACAGCGATCTTCATCGCTACGAACAGGTATCCCATTGCCCTGCGAAGCTGCAGGTCATCGACTATTGCGAGTCGATCCACATGCAGCTGGCAGAGCCCGAACGAGTACGGCAAAGCAAACGGTGCCCCGAGGCTGTCCGCTATCGTCCGGACGGCGTCGATTTTCGCGGGTTTCCCGCTGGCCAGGCTCCGGTGCATGGTATCCGCGCCCACCGGCTCCACACCAATTACCTCACAGGACGGCCGCAGTCGCTTCACCACGTTCGCGATGCCACCTATCAGCCCGCCACCGCCGACCGGCACGATGACCGTGTCAAAGTCCGCGCACTGCTCGCAAATCTCGAGACCTATAGTGCCCGTCCCTGTCGCCACAGCGGGCCCTTCGAACGGGTGCACCAAGTATCGCCCTTCGTCCTTCTGAATGCGCTCAGCGATGTCGAATGCCTGGTGGACATCGTCTGCAAATACCACCTCGGCGCCGTATGATCGACAGGACCGGATTCGCGAAGGATTTGCCGAACGGATCATCACAACCTTTGCGCTCGTGCCTACCGCCTGCGCCGCGTACGCGGTCGCGATTGCGTGATTTCCGGCACTCACCGCCGTCACGCCGATTGCGAGCTGCTCGGGCGACAGTTCATACAGGGTCGCCAACGCCGCGCGAGCCTTGAAAGTGCCGGTCCGCTGCAGGAACTCGAGTTTGGCGAATACTCGAGTACTGCCGCCGATTGCCTCTTCGATGGCCGCGCAGCGCACGATGGGCGTCAATGCGGTTTGCCCGGCGAGACGTTCGCGCAGTGCGCCGACGTCGGCGATATCTGGTCCTGCTGCAATCATGTCTTATGTAAAATCGGATTACGCATGTTCAAGGGTAATGTTTGTAATTTAAGATAGATACAGCAACTTTCTGATAATGCTTGCGCTGTTCATCAGAGTTGATTAGCTTGGGCTCAGCGAACTGTGGCAGAGAATCCGCGTTCGCGAAAGTCGCTGGGGTAAAAGCATGGATCTAGATAATCTGTCGCAATCGGGGATTCGACGAATAGCCGACTATTCGCCGTATCTCGACCAGTTGGCCGGACTGGCCCAACAAATGGGATTGCGACAGCGCAGTAACCTCGTGCATCTCGAGAAGTGCCTGCACAGCCACTGGGCGCTGGGACAGAACAACATCCTGAGCTGGTCGCCCCAGGAGGACGGCGTGTCGATTCTCGTCGTTCCCCATTACGCAATCGCCGAGTACACATCGCCGCGGGGCAATGGCCTTCCGCCCCGACTGTCGCCCCGTTTTATCACCGAATTGATCTCCGGCGAGCGCCGACTTTCCGTCGTGCAAATGCAGAAAGTCGCCCGCTTGCTTGAAGTAGAGCCGATTCACGTCCCGCTCCGGCAGTCGCTGACCGGTAGCGAGGTAGAGACACAGATCATCGAGAAGATGATTCAGCGCTACGGCATCAATTTCGTCGCCAGCCGCGCAGTAACCCTGTTCGACATTGTAGGCTTCGGTCTTCTGACGCCCTTTGAGCAAATGACGCAACTCAACAGCCTGTCCTACTCATTGAATTCGGCGCACGCAAAAATGCTCGAGCAGGATGTAAATCTGAATTTTGCGCGTTCTTCCAGCGGCGACGGTTTTTACATCTGGAATCGCGACGATGGCCTCGAGGCCAGCGTCAATCTGTATCACCTGATGCACATCGTGCTTGCCGACAACGCCATAGCCCGCAGCAAATCGCATTCAAAAGCGGTACCGCGCCTGCGCGCCTGCTTTCACGTCGGCAGCTGCTACGAATTTCACCAGGCGGACGGCCTCAACCCGACCATGCATGACTTTATCGTCGGGGATGTCACTATAGAATTGGCGCGAATGATCGACGGGGCTCTGCCCGGTCAAATCCTCGTCGGCGACTTCATGGCCGACATCGAAACTCACGACAAAGAAGACGAGAATTACGTCGACCCCAACATTGACGCCGTCACGTTCCTGCAAAGAGCCCAGGGGAATTTGTCTCAACTGAGCGGCATGGAACTCGCCGGCGAGCGCGTGACCGCGATAAAGTGCTACCTGACCGGCGAGAATATGGGCGGCGGTCAGTTCAATATTCGACGCCTGACCATCAAGGACAAGCACGGCCTGTCGCGCGTCGCGTTCAACGCAAAAGTCAACATCTATCGCGAAACCGCGCAGCCGATACTGCTTGGCATACAGGACAGGAAGCTTCCGACAGTCCCGACTGTCTAGGTAACCCACCGGGGCGTTTATCCATGCTAAGAACACTGTCCGATTGGGGCGGTAACCTTGCCGCGTTCATGCTCGTCATCGTATTCAACGTCATGTCCATCGCGCTCCCGATCAACGACCAGACCATGCCCGAGATCTCAGCCAAATATCCGTCTCTATTCACGCCGGCCGGATTTACGTTTTCGATCTGGGGTGTCATCTACCTGGCCTTGCTTTTTTTCGTCGTTTACCAGGCGCTCCCGTCACAGCGAAACAACGAAACAATTGCAGGAATCAGTCGCCTCTTCCAGGTTAACTGCCTGGCAAATGCCAGCTGGATCATTGCCTGGCATTACGACCTGCTGAATATTTCATTGCTCATCATGCTGGTTCTGCTGGTCACTTTGATCTTGATCTATCGCAGGCTTCTCGGCGTCGTCAAGCATGCGTCACTAACCCAGCATCTGCTACTGCACTTTCCTTTCAGTCTTTATACGAGCTGGATCACGATTGCGACAATCGCAAATTTAAGCGCCGTGCAAACAGGCAATGGTTGGGACACGATCGGTCTCACCGCGGTCAGCTGGACGTTGCTGAAAATGGCGCTTGCCGGAACGATTGGTGCAACGATGGTGTTGTGCTTCGGTGACGCGGTTTTTGTACTCGTCGTCGCGTGGGCCGCGTACGGAATTTCGGTCATGCAGTCGGCAACGCCTGCCGTATCCGGCGCGGCAACAACCCTGGCACTGCTGGCACTGATGCTTGCGGGCGTCGAAGGCGTTTTGCGGCTTCGCGGTACACGCCGCTAAAATGGTCGGGGCGAGAGGATGAGCGCTTCGCGCTTGTCGGCCGACTGCGTCGGCCTCGGTACGAACTCCGATTCGTTTCCATCTGCCCTCCCAATACGAAAAATGACCGCTCACTGAAAGTGAGAGCGGCCACTTTTTCTTAATTGGTCGGGGCGAGAGGATGAGCGCTTCGCGCTTGTCGGCCGACTGCGTCGGCCTCGGTACGAACTCCGATTCGTTTCCATCTGCCCTCCCAATACGAAAAATGACCGCTCACGGAAAGTGAGAGCGGCCACTTTTTCTTAATTGGTCGGGGCGAGAGGATTCGAACCTCCGACCCCCACAACCCCATTGTGGTGCGCTACCAGGCTGCGCTACGCCCCGA
>Ga0224512_10000835_pt1 | contig 31522 bp, 26 predicted proteins | sample SF_May12_sed_USG_4_FD_169103 | JGI IMG/M metagenome (GOLD analysis project Ga0224512, IMG submission 169103) | Sediment microbial communities from San Francisco Bay, California, United States - SF_May12_sed_USGS_13 | ecosystem: Environmental > Aquatic > Marine > Sediment | place: USA... | reverse complement strand
TGGACATGGCCCTGAGCTACGAAAACCTGCCGCCGGGTACACAACTGGCGATCGGCGATGCGGTCATCGAGGTAACCGCGCCGCCACACACGGGGTGCAAAAAGTTCGCGGCCCGATTCGGCCGGGACGCGATGCTATTTGTCAATTCGGGCGCGGGCAAGAAACGGAATTTTCGGGGTATCAATGCCAAAGTTATCAGGTCGGGTGGTATCAACGTCGGAGACGTCGCTCGAAAACTCTAGTCTTGGCGAGTATTCCTCGCATCGAAAATCGCACACAGCTCGGGCTCGGGTGCCGGAATCGCCAGCACTTCATCGCCCAGTTCCTGAACCGGATAGTCGGGCGCATTGAATTGCGGCCAGTCGGGCGTTCGTTCTGAATTCGGATTGCCCGCGGCCGCAAACTGAGTCCAGTAGCGGATCAGCGTTTCGGTCAGCGTCTGGTCAATGTCAGTGGTGGGCATGTAGGCATCGTGTGTGCCGAAAACGTAAGGCAACTCTGCGCCGTGGTAGGCACCAAGCTTCTCCCCGGCCTTGCCCTCGCGCACTCGCGTGAAGTAATACATCCAGGCGCTCTGGCCGGCCGCGGTCATGCTGGCCGCAGTTGCCTGCGATGGGCACAGGAAGTTTTTTGCGGTGGTTATGCGATCCATCGCGCGACGTGGATCGGTCTCTGATGCGACGGCAGCCAATGCGGCAGAGCGGTCCAGCTGGCTCAAGTCATCGGCTGCGGAAACAACGTCCTCGCCTGTCGCATCAGCCGCAATATAGTCCAGCCATTCACTGGCGTTCGTGCCGATGATTAGTTGCTGGTCGCCAAAACGGCCGGCGTGAATGTTTGCCCAGAGAGAATCCGTCAGCAGCCGCCCATCCAATGCCGGCGAATGGTAATAATCAGCGAACGCGTCTTCGTAGACTGCCAAAATCTCGTCCGCGGGTACTTGCCGAAGTTGCTGCAATGTACCGCCTTCTTCGAAGCCCAGGAGTCTGCCGAGGTCTTCGCCGCGCTTTTTTTCAGCCGCGAGCGTGGCCACTCTGTCGACGCCGAAACCTCCGGTGCTCTCCAGGATGGCGCGGTGAAACAGGTCTCGCGCCGGTTCAGCAAACATTAGCGCGAGAATGTCCTGAGCTCCGGCAGACTCACCGAACGCCGTGACGCGATTTGGATCGCCGCCGAACTGCTCGATGTGGTCTTGTATCCACTGCAGTGATGCGACGATGTCCCACAGGCCAAAGTTGGACGCCGGCTCGTCGGTGTCCAGGTCCGGATGTGACAGAAAGCCGAAAGCGCCCTGCCGATAGGCCACCGTCACGACGACGACGGCCTCTTGTGCGAGCCGATGTCCGTGATAGTTGGGCTCATACGACCAACCGCTTCGGTTGCTGCCGCCGTGAACCCAGACCATAACGGGCAGCTTCGCTTCGGTGTCGAGCCTCGGCGTCCAGATGTTCAGATACAGGCAGTCTTCGCTGATTTCCAGGTCGTCGTAGAAATCGGCGGAGCCGCCGAAGGACTCGGCCATGTACCGATACCAGTCAAGGATGCGCATCGTCTGCATGCACGCGGGCGCAAATTCGGTGGCATCGCGGCGCTCGAGTTTCGTGCGTAACGGCTGTGGCGCGCGCCAGCGCAGCTCTCCGACAGGTGGCTCGGCGAATGGCACGCCTAGAAATGCTGCGACCGTGCGATTCTCGACGTATTCGCCAAGCAGCAGCTCGCCAGCAATTGTCACGCTCGGGTCGGCAGACACGCTTGCGTTGTTGCAAGCAACAATTGTCGTCAGCGCGATTGCCAGGAACAGGCTACGCATGGTCAGGCGGAACCGGCCGTATCCGCCCGCAGCGTCTTGACGAGGCCGATCGACATCACAACGCCGATGAGCAGGATCGGCAGCGACGCAATGAGCACAATAACCTGCATTACTCTGAGCCCGCCGATATACATCAGAGCGACCGGCATCAGACCAAACGCAAACGCCCAAAAAGCACGATGCCAGCGCGCAGGATCATCGCCGGCTTTGAGGCTCAGCGTGGCGCTGGACGCGAGCGTGTACGACGCGGAGTCATAGGTCGTCGCAGCAAAGATGATGGCGACTGCAGAAAATACGCCGATAACCAGTGGAGCGAGCGGCAGCTGCTCCAGCATCGCGACGATTGCGGCATTACCGTCTATCGTCTGCATGATGCCCGTGAAGTCAATCGTGCCTGCAAGCTCGAGATGCAACGCGTAGTTGCCAATAACCATGTAGAACAGCCAGCTACCGAGTGAGCCGAATAAAAGCATGCCCGTAATGACCTGCCGTATTGTCCGTCCACGCGAAATGCGGGTAACGAACAAGCCGATATAGGGTGCGTACGCGATCCACCATGCCCAGTAGAAGACGGTCCAGCTTTCGACGAAACCAGAGTCTGTGAACGGGTCGGTCCAGAAGTTCATGCGCAGGAAGTTTTGCGCCATGAGACCGACACCGTTAAGGCTGGTCTTGAGCAGGAATGCTGTTGGGCCGACGAACAAAATGAAGAGCAACAAGCCGAACGCGAGCACGAGATTGATGTCGCTGAGTCTTTTGATGCCCTTTGTCAGGCCGAGCCAGACGCTGGCGGCGAACAAGAGCACGCAAAGTACGACAACGCCCATCTCGAGGCCAAAGCTCGGCTCGATGCCGAATAGCCAGGCCAAGCATGTTGCGATCATGGGAGTGGAAAAGCCGAGCGATGACGCGGCGCCGCCGATAAGCGCAATCATAAAAAAGAGATCGATGGCACGGGCGATCGGTCCCTGTTCTCGTCCCTTGAGAAACCAGTTGCAGCTGACGGAAAAGCGCAGGATGTTCATCTTCTTGACGTAGTACGGATAGGCGATCGCGATCGCGGGCAGGCAATAGAAGGCCCACGCCGTGAAGCCCCAATGAAACAGCCCGTATGTGGACGCCCACTCGGCAGCCTCGGCGCTGCGGGGCTCTACACCGAAAGGCGGGGTCAGATAGTAGTAGGCCCACTCTGTCGCGCACCAGTAAATCAGCCCGGCACCAACCCCGGCACAGAACAACATCGCAACCCAGCTGATCTGGCTGAACTCGGGTTCGTCTTCTTCCTGCCCGAGCTTGATGGTCCCGTAGCGGCTCGCGGCGAGCCACACGAGAAAGCCGATTGCGGCGACGCTGGCCAGCAGGTAGAGAATGCCGAATTCCTGAGCGATCCAGTCATAGGCTTTTTGCAGAAAGTAGCCCGTGGCGTCCGGAGCAAACGCGACCGGCAGGCAGACGAGCGCGATCAGTGAAACGCACGTGCCGAAACTCGGCCAATCGATTCTGCTCTGGTCCATCGGCATCCCTTGTTATTGCTTGATATTCAGGAAGACGGGACCTCGCAGTTTACATGGATCTGTCAGGCCTCGTAGGCGCGCAGCTGTGACCGGGAAATGATGTGTCGCTGGATTTCGGACGTGCCGTCCCAGATGCGCTCGATGCGTGCATCGCGCCACAACCGCTCGATCGGCAGATCTTCCATCAGTCCCATGCCGCCGAATATTTGTACCGCATTGTCTGCCGTCCGGCCCAGGGCCTCCGATGCGAACAACTTCGCGATGGCTGCGTCGTTATCAGTCATCTTGCCGACATCCGCTCTTTGACAGGCGTGCATGACGAGCAAGTCAGAGGCCTGCAGGTCGGTCACCATGTCGGCAATCTTGAACGAGGTGCCCTGAAACTTGCCGATAGGTTTGCCGAACTGCTTGCGAGTCGCCGCCCACTCGCTGCTCAGATCGAGCAGTCGTTGCATTTTGCCGCAGCACTGCGCGCCGACCCAGACGCGCCCCATGTGCAGCCACTTGTTGGCAAGCTCGAGGCCCATGCCTTCTTCACCGAGAATCTGCGATTTGTGTACACGGCAATCACTGAAGCTCAGGTCATATGTTCGATACGCGCGCTGGCTCGTGCATAGCTGACCCCGCTGCATACTGAAGCCGTCCACACCACGATCGATCAGGAACGCCGTCACGCGCTTGCGTGGTCCGCGCTTCGTCTCATCGACACCCGTGACGGCGAACAATATGGCAAAGTCCGGCATGCAGGGCGAACTGATGAAATGCTTGCTGCCATTGATAACGTAATCATCACCTTCGGCAACCGCCTTTGTCGTCATGGACATGATGTCAGACCCTGCGCCGGGCTCGGTCAAGGCAAAGCACTCGTGCTTCTCGCCGCTGACGCACTGGGCCAGGTATTTGTCGATCTGTTCGCCCTCGCAGGCGAGCAGGAGTTCGGTAGGTCTTGCGATGTTGCCGCCAAGCGCGTAACTGACTTTGCCGAGTTCGCGCTCGATAAGACCGAGGCTCGTATAGTCGAGGCCACCTCCGCCGACGGTTTCGGGCAAGTTGGCCGCATAAAAACCGAGCTCAATCGCGCCCTGCTTGATCCGTTCGCAACGCTCGATCGACACCTCGCCAGCGCGATCAGCCTCGTCTTCGAACGGGTAAATTTCCTCGTCGAGAAATGCCCGCAGCGAGTCGATCAGCATCGTTTGTTCGTCGGTGAGCTCGAAATTCATGGCCTTACCTTGTACGCCGCCTGATTGCGGCAAATAATCGGAGATTCGAATTGGCGCAGAATGTGCGAATTCGACAAAAACAGCGGAAATTCGACAGCCGGGCTTGCCGGATCCGGCGCATATTCAGGATGCGAGGACCTCAATCTGCAGACAGGCTGCAGCTTCGTGATCGAGCGCCCATAAGGTCGCTCGTTCCTGGTCGCCGCATCCCTGCAGCTCGAATGCATGCAGATCGAACAGGGGCTTTAACGCACGAATCGCGATTTTTCGGATCGCGAAATCGGGAGCGTTGCGCTTGAGGAGAGCCATCAACAGTGTTGCTGTCAGCGGTCCGTGCACGACCAGTCCGGGGTAGCCCTCTGTAGCACAGGCATAACTGCGATCGTAATGAATGCGATGCGCATTGAATGTCAATGCCGAATAGCGAAATAACAACACCGGGCTCGGAACAATGGTCTGTGACCACTCAGCCTTAGCAGGCGCCGGCAGGGGTTTTGCCGCCGAAGAGCGAACTAAGGGTGGGTGCCGGTACACGATGTCTTGTTCTTCAACGAGACAAAGGCTGCCAGCCGTGCTGAATTCGTGACGCACGGTGACGAATATCTTCGCGTCGAGGCCCTGGCTTTTCTGCTCGATGTCCTTGATGATCGATTTGCGCGTTGCTTCAGCACCGATCCGGAACTCATCGTGATACATAATCCGACTGCCCGCCCACATTCGACGCAGCAGCGGAACCGGCGGCAGGAAACCACCTTTTGATGGATGCCCGTCGATAGCAATGTCTGAAGCGCGAGCCGTAGGCAGAAAATACATCCAATGCCACAGAGCCGGCAGCGGCGATCCCTCCGTGAGATCGAGGTTCGCGGATTCCAGCGTTGCGGCCATGCGGTCGCAAGGATCAGGAGTAATGGTCGCCTGCGCCGTTTCCTCGCGGCCTGTCCACTGACGCAGCGTTTCTATGTCCAGGCCGTTATCTGTCATGACCCTGCTATTTGCGCAGCTCCGCAAGTACCAGATCGACAAGATCAGCAGTTGCATTCGCATCGGCGAGTCCCAACACACCCTGAATTACCTGTCGCGCGATCGCCGCGTCGCAGTTTGCGTAGTCAAGCAGCATCTCGGCTTTTGCGACCATTTGATCGTCGTCCAGCGCAAGTTCCGGATCGCCTCGCGCATTGCGACGTTCGGCAGTGATCATCGCGCCATCAGACAGGGTCGCAGTAACTCTTGCGCCCCACTTTTCGGGGTAAGCCGACAAATAGGGTTCAACAGCGTTGATGGCAACGCGTTCACGAAGAGCTGCGTGTTTTCCGCGCGATGCAGTGTTGAAAGAATCAAATTGGATGCTGCCATCCATGAGCGCGGCAGCGACGGTGTGCTGCAGCGAAAATTTTGCCGCGTACTCATTGTCGGGTGCCGGACGATTGCAAACGTCGAGCGCCGCCTGATACGAATCGACTTGAACCGACTCGACATCGCGCCCGTCTCGCTGACCGTGTAACTCCAGGGCCGCCTCGACGACCGGATGGGTGTGACGGCAACACGGCCAGGGTTTGATCGAGGTCTGCGCCAGCTGCCACGGTGCGTCAGGTTCCGCAATTACGGCATCGGGACAGGCGTCCGGACAAGCCGCGGCAAAAAATCCTTTCCGGCCCTCGAGAATGGCGGGAGGGCCCGTGAACCCCAGAGCGGCGAGGTCGGACGCAACGATGCCGGACTCGGCTGCACGCCCCGCATGCAGATGCTTGCTCATCGCCCCGGTATCGAGAAACTCCCAAACGCCTGAAGATTGTGTGCCGGCATTGCCGAGCGCGTGCATTGCCTGCTCGTCCGACAACTTTTGCAGCGCTGCGGCGGCCATCGCCGAGCCGTAGGGCCCACAGGTCGCTGTGTTATGCCACACTTGATAATGCGTCGGACCGACTGCGTTACCTACGCGGCACATCGCTTCGTAACCGTGCAACACAGCAGTCAACAATTCGGGTCCCGAGGTGGCGCCCGCTTTGACCAGCGCCGCAGGCACGACGACACAACCCGGATGGGTCACCGAGGCGCGATGCAGGTCATCGGTTTCGAGAATATGCGTGAGGCCGCCACAGAGAAATGCATCGCGTCCGGCATCATCGCCCTGCGCTTCGCGCCACTGAATGAGTTTCCGCCCGGGTTCCGTGTTGCGCCCGGCAATCGCATTCGCGACTGCGTCCAGAACAAATAAGGTGGCGCGATGCAGGTCCGTATCGGCAACGGGCTTGCCACGAATCAGGCTAATAAGGTGCCGAGTGAGTGTCACTTAGTCACCCGCCCCAAACTCGGCACGAATAGCGGCACCGTGTTCGTCGAGTGAGGGCACGGGTCCCGTAGAGAAACTGACGCCATCTTCCTGCGCGGGCGGCGCAACAAGCCTTGCGGTCCCCGACGGTGTTGCGACGTCAAAGCGCCGCAGCTGTGGGTGTTCGGACAAAGCCCGCAAATCATTGAGTGACGCGAACGCGATGCCTGCGTCCAGAAGACGGCCACGAATCTCGCTTGTCGAGCTGGCAGAAAATACAGCTGTGATTTCCGCATTCATCGCGTCCCGATTCGCGCACCGTGACTCGTTGTTCGCATAAGACTCATGTTCACCAAGTTCGGGCTTCTGCAAAACGCTGTTGCAGAAGCGTAACCACTCACGATTGTTCTGAATTGCGATCACGATCTCACCGTCCTTTGTCGCATAGACGCCGTAGGGTGCAATCGATGGATGAGCGATGCCGATTCGTCGTGGCGCCTGACCCGTGTGTTCCTGATACATGAGCGGGACCGTGAGCCAGTCAGCCAGGGAGTCGAACAGCGACACGTGCAGCGACTTGCCGGTGCCCGTGCGGCCGCGCTCGATCAATGCCTCGAGTACCGCCGCGTGGGCGGACAGGCCACAGGCGATATCACAGATCGATACGCCGACGCGACCAGGTTCGGCAGGCGAGCCCGTGATGGAGGCCAGCCCCGACTCGCATTGCACGAGCAGGTCGTACGCTTTCATGTCACGGTACGGCCCGCTTTCGCCATAGCCGCTGATGTCGAGCGTGATGAGCTTCTCGTTTTGTGCGCGCAGAGCTTTTGATCCAAGGCCGGCACGAGCGGCCGCGCCTGGCGCGAGATTCTGTATGAACACATCGGCCTTCTCCAGCATCGTTCGCAGTAACTCGAAATCGCTTTTGTCCTTGATATCGAGGCATATCGATTCCTTGCCGCGATTCAGCCAGACGAAATAGGCGCTTTCGCCATCAACCACGCTGTCGTAGGCGCGTGCGAAGTCACCGTCCGCGCGCTCGATCTTGATGACACGAGCGCCGGCATCAGCCAGCCGCGCGGTGCACAGCGGTGCGGCGACGGCCTGCTCAAGAGCAATGACGAGCAGCCCCCGCAATGGTCGCGCCATCAGAACGACCTCGGCATCCCGAGTTCGTGAGTGGCAACGTAAGACAGGATCAGATTCGTCGAAATGGGCGCGACGCGATAGAGCCGGGTCTCCCGAAACTTGCGTTCGATGTCGTATTCCTCGGCGAATCCGTAGCCGCCGAACGTCTGGATACAGGTATCGGCGGCGGACCACGCCGCTTCCGAGGCAAGGAGTTTAGCCATGTTGGCCTCGGCACCTGCGCGCTTGCCGGTATCGAACAGGTCGGCTGCGTGCCGCGTCATCAGGGCTGCCGCCTCGGTATTGATATGGTCGCGGGCAATTGGAAACTGCACGCCCTGGTTTTTGCCGATCGCGTCACCAAAGACTTTGCGTTCGCTCGCGTAGGCTGATGCCTTGTTAACGAACCAGCGCGCATCGCCAATGCACTCGGCCGCGATGAGAATACGCTCCGCATTCATGCCGTCGAGAATGTATTTGAAGCCTTTGCCTTCTTCACCGATCAGATTTTCGACTGGCACCTCGAGGTTGTCGAAGAACAGCTCGGTTGTCGCGTGATTCATCATCGTCTTGATCGGTTTGATCGTCAGTCCGTTACCCACAGCCTCCCTCAGGTCGACAAGCAAAACCGACATGCCATGAGTGCGGTTCTTGTCGTCCGACCTGGGTGAGGTTCGAACGAGCAACACCATCAGGTCGGAATGCTCGGCTCTCGAAATAAAGACTTTCTGGCCATTGACGACGTAATGATCACCCTTACGCTCCGCGGCGGTCCGAATTCGCGTCGTGTCCGTGCCGCTGCCTGGCTCGGTTACGCCGAAAGCCTGCAGACGCAGGTTTCCCGCGGCAATCTGTGGCAGGTACTTTGCTTTTTGCGCGTCGCTGCCGTGGCGCAGCAGTGTGCCCATCGTATACATCTGGGCATGACAGGCGCCGCCGTTGCCGCCGCTCATCTGAATTTCCTCGAGAACGGCGCACGCAGCGCTCAGCGGTAGGCCCACGCCGCCATGCTTTTCCGGGATCAGAATCGACAGGTAGCCGGCGTCGCTCAGCGCCTTGACGAAATCTGTCGGGTATGCGCGCTCGCGGTCCAGTTCCCGCCAATATTCGTTGGGGAATTGCTCGCACAGCTTGCGCACGGCGTCCCGGATATCGCTGTGATCGTCATCGTGTGTCACTGGCATGCCCTATATTCTGGCGAGTAACCCAAGGCGCGAGGTTGACCGTGGATTAGATTGCATTCGATTCGACCGGTAAAGGCAAATAATCGTCAGCATCGCGTAACATTTGCGTCATGCGCCGTAGGCCGCTGGTCGAAAATGCTATTCTGCCGGACGATGACAGAGTCAAAGCATAACCAAAACGCGACAGCAACGCCCTTCCGGGTCGCATTCGTTTTGCTACCCAAGTTCAGCTCGCTGACGCTGTCATGTCTCGTCGAACCGCTCAGGATTGCCAACTACTGTGCTGGCAGAGAACTGTATCGCTGGAGCTATGTTTCAACCGATGGCGCTGCGGTTCCCGGGTGCAGCGGTTATAGCATCGTGACCGCGTCACTAAGCGATGACTTCGAGTCGCTCGACGCGATCATCGTCTGTGGCGGATGGAATGCGGAGCGCTTCGAAAGCGCGGTGCTCCATCGCTGGCTGCGAAGTGCCGCGCGACAACGAATTGTTATCGGCGCCGCCGAAATGGGCTCCTATGTGCTTGCACGCGCAGGCTTGCTAAGCGGCTATGCGGCCACGATTCACTGGCATTGCCGCAACGCATTTGGCGAGCGTTTCCCGGACATCGATATCAGGGAACAGTTATTTGTGATCGATCGCAAGCGCATGACCTGCGCAGGCGGTACGGCCTGTCTCGACATGATGTTGCATGACATCAAGGAACGCTTTGGCGCCACGCTGGCTACCGAGGTTGCCGAGCAGGTCGTGTTTGCGACGCCGCGGGAAGGACGGCTGCCACAAAGAGACGCCCTTCAAAGCGAGCATGGGGCCGTGCCGAAACTGCTCAGGCAGGCGATAGAAATCATGGAAGCGAACGTTGAGCAAACCATCAAGATCCCGAAGATTGCTGCGATGCTTGGATTGTCGCAACGCAAGCTCGAGCGACTGTTCAACAAGCACTTTGGTGCTTCGGCGGTGGCATATTATCGGCGCGTGCGCTTGCAGCGCGCCCGCGTACTTCTGACGCAGACCGACATGTCCGTACTGGATATTTGCATTGCCTGCGGCTTCGCAAGTTCATCGTATTTCAGCAAGTCCTATGCCGAAGAGTTCGGTCTGCGGCCTCGCGACCATCGGCTCGCCTGGCCGGATACGGAGCTAAGCCCCTACTGGCCCGGCCTGCACTTTACGCGGCACTGATCAGGTTTCGGCTTGCAGCACGATCAACGCATCGGCTGCCACGACACCCCGGCCTTCGGGCAGCACCATCAATGGATTGACGTCGAGTTCGAGCAGCGTCGCCCAGTTGTCATCGGCGTAGGCGGCAATCGCGAGTATGGCATCCAGCAGCGCTTCAATGTCGCCGCGCGGACGGTTGCGAAAGCCGTTGAGTAGTCTGGATACAGACAAAGAGTCAATTACCTCGCGCACAGCATCCCGCGTCACGGGCAACAACAGGCTGGCGCTGTCGGCGATGAGTTCGACGAGCACGCCGCCGCTGCCTATGACGAGCGCGGGGCCAAACTGTTCGTCCCGCTTGATGCCGATGATGAGTTCCGCAACCGCACCAGCCACCATATGTTCGACGAGAAAGCGCTCGGCACGAAGGTCGTGCGTGGCGGCGCTTTCGACTATTCCGGTCACGGCCGCTTCAGCGGCGTTGCGGCCGCCGATGTTGACAGCCACGGCGCCGAGCTCCGATTTGTGCAGGAACTCAGGACCCGTTGCTTTGACGACGACCGGGTAGCCGAGACGGTCGGCAATCGCAGGTGCCTCGCTAGCGCTGCCGGTTTCGCCGTCGGGAACCGGCAAGCCATAAGCGCTTAACGCCTGTTTACTTTGTGCTTCATCGAGTGTGACTATCGTGCCGGTAGGCGCTGCCGCGGCAGGCCTGGGCAACGTCATGGTTGCGAGCCGGTCGCGCTGATGCTCGTAATAGCGAGCCGCAGAAGCATAAGCCGACAGGCCATCCTCGAGTCCTTGCAATGGCACAACTCCCTGCTCGAGCATGCGGTCGCGCACGGCGGCGGGCAAAAGCTCGCTGATCGTGCAGATAACAAACGCAGGCTTTTTCGTCGCGTTGTGTGCCGCGACAAATGCGTCGAGTGTGTCGAGCCACTCGTCGGCTTCAGGGGAATCGACCGTCGGATAGTCGTACACCAGAAACGCCGCGTCGTGTTCGCCCTGCAGCGCCGAAAGGAAACATTTCTCCATCGCCTGGGGAATGCCCCAGATCGACGTGTTGTAGTCGAATGGATTCGATACTGTCACCCATTCCGGGAATTGCGATTTCAGGTCTTCGGTTTGCGCCGCCGAAAATGGCGCCGTCGTAAGACCAGCAGCCGGGGCCGCGTCGGCCAATGTTGCGGCCTCGCCGCCCGAGCAGGAGAGCGTGACGACGTTGCGGCCCGTCAACGGACCGCCGCGATCGAATACCTTGAGTGTCTCGAGCAGCCGACTGAACGAATGCACTCTGATAATGCCAAGCCGGTCGAAGAGTGCGTCGTATAGCCGATCGGAGCCGGCCAGCGAACTCGTGTGAGTGCTGGACTGCTGCGCGCCGGCCTCGGTCCGGCCGACCTTGAATACGACCAGCGGTACTCCTTGTTTGGCAGCACGTTCCGCGGCTACCGCAAACTGGTCGACGTCGTCAAAGCCTTCGATGTACATGCCGATCGCTGAGACGCGGGTATCGTCAAGCAGCGCCTCGAGATATTGCCCTGCACCAACCACGGCCTGGTTGCCGGCGCCAATCACGTGTGTGAAGCGGACAGAACGTTTGTTCATCGTCAGGTTCATTGCGATGTTGCCACTTTGCGATATGATCGCAACGCCGCGCTCAGGCGGGTCGCCATCAAAAATGTACGGCCACAAGGCACACCGATCCACATAGCTGATGAAGCCGAAACAGTTCGGGCCAACCAGCGGCATGTGCCCCGCCGCATCGATCAGCTGCTGCTGCAGCGCCACGCCGCGACCGCCGATCTCGGCAAAACCCGCCGCGTAGCATACGCAACCGCCGGCACCCATTTCCGACAGGGTCCGGACGACGTCGATCGTGAGTTCGCGGCGTATGCCTATGAACGCGGCATCGGGCGCGGCGGGAAGGTCAGCGACAGAGTCGTAGCACGGCACGCCTTCGATTTCATCGAGCGTTGGATTGACTGCCCAGATGTCACCAGCAAAGCCGAGTTCAAGCGTGCGGCGAATGGCCATTGCGGCAAAGCGTCCGCCAACAAATGCGATGCTGCGAGGCGCGAGAAGGCGCGACATTCTCTCTCGATTGGTGTGCGGCACGTCGGGTTTCCAGTGCTTTCCAGCGCCATATGATCAGCGATCGTTTCACGGTCTTATTGCTAGTTTTCGACAGCAAACCCCGGCAAACGGCGCAAAAAACCGCTTTTTTTGTCCAAAAAACGCAATTACGCAAGGCGTGATAACGCATCATGTGGGGGGATACAATTGGGCGTAAGCGCTCGCTGACGCGTTGTAAGGAGCTGTAATGGAGGAGCAAGTAAAAGTCTCGCGAGAGGGCAAGGTGCTCGTCATCGTGCTGGACCGGCCCAAGGCCAATGCCATCGATCTCGCGACCAGCCAAAAACTCGGCGAAGCGTTCGTCACGCTGCGTGACGATCCGACTCTGTCGGTCGGCATTCTCACGGGAGGCGGAGAAAAGATATTTTCGGCTGGTTGGGACCTCAAAGCGCTCAACCAGGGTGAGATGCAATGCGACAATTGGTGGGAGGACGATTACGGCCCAGGTGGTTTTGCAGGGCTGACCGAACTCTGGGACCTGAACAAGCCCGTCATCGGCGCACTCAATGGGCTAGTGATTGGTGGCGGGTTCGAGCTTGCGCTAGCATGCGATCTGTTGATCGCTGCAGATCATGTCGAATTTCAGCTTCCCGAGCTGCCGCTTGGGCTCATCCCGGACGCCGGGGCGGTGCAGCGCTTGCCGAGACGCCTGCCATACAACAAGGCCATGCAGATGTTCCTGCTTGGCGAGCGCATGTCGGCACACGACGCGGCGCATTACGGGCTCGTGAACAAGGTTGTGCCGGCTGCCGAACTCATGAGTACGGCCATGTCATGGGCCAACAAAGTCACAGAGGTGGCGCCACTCGCGTTGCAGGCAATCAAAGAAGTACTGCGCGCGATAGAGGGCGATACGATACGCGATTCATTCAATACGATGCGGACCGCCGACCTTCCCAATTACAGGCGCGTGCTTGCATCCGATGATGCCGAAGAGGGCGTGAGCGCATTTGTCGAGAAACGCAGTGCAGACTTTAAAGGTCAGTGATGTACAAAACGTAAGCTGCCTGGGCGCCGGTCCGATCGGCGCGGGCTGGGCGGCGCACTTTCTGGCGCAAGGCTTCAGGGTCACAAGCTACATGCACATGGCCGATGAAGAGGCATCTTTGCGCGCACTGATCGATGACGCCTGGGTGAGCCTGACGGCGAAAGGACTGGCAGCAGGCGCATCGCTCGAAAACTTCACCTGTACCAGCGATCTTGCGGCAGCGGTCGCCGACGCACAGTTCGTGCAGGAAAGCGTACCGGAGTCGTTGCCGCTCAAACAGGCTTTGTACGCGAAGCTCGACAATCTCGTCGCGCCCCACGTGGTCATCGGGTCGAGTACATCGGGCCTGCGCATGACGGACATTCAGGAGAACCTTGCAACGGCGGAGCGAACCGTGGTCGGCCATCCGTTCAATCCACCTTACCTGTTGCCGCTTGTCGAAGTCGTCGGCGGAGAACAAACGGCAAAGGACACGGTCAATTGGGTCGCCGACTTTTACCGCGCGGCCGGCAAGGCGCCGCTGGTACTCGAGAGAGAGGTGCCAGGTTTCGTTGCGACGAGGCTGCAGGAAGCCGTCTGGCGTGAGGCATTGCACATGATCGCAGCGGGTGAGGCGACGGTTGACGACGTCGACTTCGCGATCATCAACGGACCCGGCCCACGCTGGGCGCTGATGGGGCCGTGCCTGTCTTACCATATCGGTGGCGGTGTGGGCGGTATGGAGTACTGCCTCGAGCAATTCGGCCCGGCACTGAAGCTGCCCTGGTCCCGCATGGAAGCGCCGGAGCTGACCCCGGAACTCGCAAGAAAGCTGATCGACGGTAGCGATCGTCTCGCTGCAGGCAGGGACTATTCAACCCTCAATCGGCAGCGCGATGCCGGGTTGGTCGCCATCCAGAAAGCCGTGGCCGATGTCTTCGATGACTGATTCGCGGCCGACCGGCCTAGAATTTCATTGAAAACAAGGGCTTTTAGCGTAACAATTTGGTCATGGAAGGACTGGCCGCCAAATTACCGCCGCTCAAGAGCCTCGTCGCGTTCGAAGCAGTCGCGCGCCATCTGAGTTTGACCAGGGCCGGCGTCGAGTTGCGTATCAGCCGCGAGGCGGTCAGCCGCCATATTCGGGTGCTCGAGGAGCACCTCGGCGTGAAGCTGTTCGACCGACTGCATCGTGCGGTCGCACTGACGCCGTCAGGCGAAAAACTGCAGGCGGTAGTTCAGAAGAGCCTTGAGGACATCGCGTATGTGTCACGCGCCGTTACTGCTCCGGACGAGACTTACAAGATCACAGTTGCAGCGACCATCGCAATTTCGTCGTTTGTTCTGACACCACGCTTGACAAGCTTTCGTGCGCAGCATCCGAATACCGAGATTCACGTCGTCATCTCTGATAATCCGAGCGATCTGCTTTCTTCGGACATAGATGTCGCATTGCGTTACGGTGATGGTAACTGGCCGGCCGTCAACACTATTCATCTTTTCGACGTGAAATCGTTTCCGATGTGTACGCCGGAATACCTGCAAAAGGCTCCTCGACTGGAGGAGCCGTCTGATCTCGTAAACCACACGCTGGTCAATCTCGATGGGGCCGCGCATGCGAGAGAGGACTGGTGGTGGTGGCTGAATGAACACGGTGTTCGAGTTCCAGAGTCGGTCAACATGCTCGGCTTCAACTCCTACGACAATGTAATTCAACTCGCGTTACGTGGCGAAGGCGTTGCATTGGGATACAGCGGCCTCGTCGACGAGTTTCTTGCCGACGGACAGTTTGTGAAACCGCTTGGCGACGTCGAAAATCAGATTCAGAGCGTCTATGTTGTATTGTCTGCGGCGATGTCGCCGCTGCCGCACGTGCAGGACTTCATTGACTGGATAGTTGCCGAGACCAAGGGTAATGAGAAGGTCGCCGCAGATGGCTGACGACGTGCAGAATATTACGGTAGCAGTGCTGCAAGAGTTTGCCGAAGCATTCAACGCGCGAGACGTCGACAAGATCCTGGTGAAGAATTCTTATCGGAAGCAACGACCGCTGATTGATCCGTAGGTCGAAATCCCATCCGCGGGGTGTTGTGATGATCGTTACCGAGCATTTTGTATTCGTGCACATGCACAAGACAGGCGGTCAGACGATCAATAACGTTCTTTCCAGGTGCCTGAAGGGCCGTCAGGTTATCGGGTATCACTATCCGTATTCGCTTGTTCCAGAGCAGTTCGGGCAGCTCCCACTAGTAGGCTTCGTGCGAAATCCCTGGGACTGGTATGTGTCATGGTATGCGTTCAACCGACGCCCTAAGGCAAAAAACGCATTATTTGCCGTTTGCTCGGACGGCGGAAAAGGCGATTTCAAGACCAGCGTTGTAAATCTGATTCAATTGGGCGAAGACAGCACTACAGCACGCCGGTATCGTGATGCGCTGGTCTCGGTTTTGCCGAAGACTCTGCGAGGAAATCGCGGCGTTGGCCTGACAAAGGCCTGTATTGCTAACTTTGTGGATAACAAAACAGGCTACTATTCATGGTTATTCGACCGCATGTTTGGCGACACCAAATGTGAGCGTGTACACATTGGCAAGTTCGAGAACTTGGAGGCTGATCTTGTCCGTGTCCTGAAAAAGCTGAGCGTACCGGACGTCGCAACCATAGAACGGGTACTGAAGCGCTCCAATCCACAAAATTCGTCCCAGCACGGTCATTATTCGGAGTATTACGATGCTGAGCTCAAGGAGCTGGTCGGCCGTAAAGACAGTCGGATAATCGAACAGTTTGGTTATGAATTTGAACAAGATCAAAATACCTCCGGCGTTGTTAGCATGCCGAGCACCTACGCAATCGACGGATCGTTCAAGAAATTGTTGGATAGGGCGAAGAACTATCTGCTTCTGAGTGGTGACTACAATATTCACGAGCTTGCCAGCAGAGTAGCGCGTATACCTGATGACCAATGGACCGAATCCGGGCGCGAGCAGCGGTATATGGCACATACACAAACGCAATCGCTATTGCTGATTCACGACGATGACATGCGTCACAAGAACCCCACACATCATGAGCAGTACTATTCATTCGAGCAGGACCTGAAGCCGCTGATGGACTTGATCGCGAGCTATTACGAGAACGATGGCTATTTCATCCGAGCACTTTTTGCAAAGCTACTGCCAGGGGAGGTCATCGTTCCCCATATTGATTCCACGTTTTCTCTGTTGCACTGTCACAGAGTCCACGTTCCAATTGTTACTAACGATCAAGTTACTTTCATTGTGGGCGGCGAGCGAAAGCACATGAGGCCCGGCGAAATATGGGAAATAAATAATGCGACTGCGCACAGCGTTGAAAACAGGAGCGAGCATGCTCGCATCCATCTGATTGTAGATTGGGTGAGCAATTCAACGTTACGTGCCCTCGAGCGGCGCAGACGGCCGATACCTCTGCAACCGACTGGTATGCCTTCAGCGACGCTCAGAAACGAGCCATGCCCATGCGGTTCGAATCGAAAATTCAAATACTGTCACGGCGCGTTAACGTGAAGTTGCCCATTTCTATTTGATTTGCGCAGCAGCCGCAATTCTTTCATTTGAGCTCGTGCAATGTGACTGATTGCGTCTGGTGATTTCGCAGAGCTTTCAGCAGAGCAAATATCATCGCGACACCAATAATCAGGATCGGCAAAGAGGCGACGAGCACGCCCGAGCGAATAATCTGCAGGCCGCCGACGAACATCATGAAGATCGGCAGCAATCCGAGGATCAGTGCCCACCAGACGCGATGCCAGCGAGCGGGATTGTCGCCGACCTGGAGTTCGGCTGTAGCCGTCGAGGCGAGAGTGTATGACGCCGAGTCGTATGTCGTCGCCACGGAGATCGCACTGACGACGACGAACAAAGCGAGCGCCAATTTACCGAACGGTAGGGTCGAGATGACCTTTTCCACTGTTACGTACATACCGTGCTCGTCGAGGCTGGCCGTAACTGAAAAGACGTCATAGAGTTCGAGGGACAACGAATAATTGCCGAGTATGAAATAGAACACCCAACAGCCCATGCTGCCGAAGGCGAGCATGCCGAGTATGACCTGTCGGATAGTACGGCCGCGAGAGATGCGGGTAACGAAAACGCCGATCGGTAATGCGAATGTAATCCACCAGGCCCAGTAGAAGATCGTCCACGACTCGACGAAACCGGTCTGTTCCACGGGGTCGGTCCAGGACATCATGCGCACGAAGTTCTGCAGCATGATTCCAGCCGTATTAACGGACGTTTTGAGGATGAACAGCGTGGGGCCAACGACAAGAACGAAGGCAAGCATTACCAGGATTAGGATGACATTCGTATCGCTGAGCCGCTTGATGCCCTTGTCGAGGCCGAGATAGACACTGACGCCGAACAGGCCGATACAAACGATCATCACGGTAAGTTCAAGCGCGAAAGACGTGTTTATCCCACTGATTTGGGCAATGCTCGCGGCGATGGTCGGTGCGATAACACCAAGCGAGGTCCCGGCACCCCCCAGCAGCGCAATCATCGCAGCCAGGTCGACGAGCCGTCCTATCGTACTGTCTTCTCCATGGGAGCCGAGAATCGAATGTAGAGACGTGCTTGCGCGCAAATGTGGCACGCGTTTAACGTAAAACGGATAGGCGATCGCGATTGTTGGCAACGCGTAGAATGCCCACGCGGTAATACCCCAGTGGAACGGCCCGTACGCTGCCGCCCAGGCGAGAGCTTCGGCGGAGCGCGGCGCCGCGCCGAAGGGCGGCGCGTCGATATAGTACGCCCACTCGACACCCGACCAGATCAGCAATGATGCTCCGGTGCCGGCACAAAACAACATACCGATCCACGAGAACCACGAATATTCGGGCCTGTCACCACCGAGGCGGATGCTGCCGTGATGACTCAAAGCGAGCCACATCAGAAATCCGATCGTGAAGAGTCCGAACGTCTGATACAGGACGCCGATATTGCCAGCGATCCAGTCATACAGATCGGAGATGAACTGATCCGCTCGATCGGGGAAGAGCCCCAGCGGGATGCAAACCAGAACCGCCGCCGCGGAAGCCGTGACGAATAGCAGCCGATCGATGCGCGGTTGTTTCACGCGCTCTTGAGGCCCAGCATCTCCCGTGCCTGCCCGGGTGAGGCAACTTTCGCTCCGAGTCTCTCGATAATCTCGCGCGCGCGCGTAACCAGGTCGGCGTTCGACGCCAGCACGCCCTTTTCGAGGTACAGGTTGTCCTCGAGGCCGACTCTTACGTGACCGCCGAGCAGCACGGCCTGGGCGACCATCGGCATCTCCATTCTGCCGATACCAAAGCCGGCCCAGTTGGCGCCCTGTGGCAGCGCGTTGCGCATCGCGATCATCGAGTCGGCATCGGCATCGGCGCCCCACGGAATGCCGAGGCAAATCTGGAACATCGGCGGTGCATCGATGAGTCCTTCATTGATCAGTTGACGCGCCAGTCGGATGTGACCGAGATCGAAGACCTCCATCTCGGGTTTGACGCCCCACTCCTGCAGCAGCCCGGCCATCGTGCGCAGATACTCCGGAGTGCTGACGTAGATTTCGTTGTCGCCAAAGTTCATCGTGCCGCAGTCGAGGCTGCAGATGTCGGGCCGTAGTGCATCGACATGTGCAAGCCTCTCGACCGGGCCAATCATGTCGGTGCCTGGACCCGGCATACTCGGGTCGCCTTCGTCACTCGGAAACCAGGCACCGCCCATGCCGGCGGTCAGGTTGATAATGACATCGGTATCGCTGGCACGCACACGTTCCACGACATCGGTAAACAGACTCACATCACGGGAACCCTTGCCCGTGTCGGGGTCACGCACGTGAATATGTGCGACAGCCGCGCCTGCCTGCGCGGCTGTTATAACCGCGTTGGCAATCTGCTCGGGCGTGACGGGTAGATCAGGGTGCTTTGCCCAGGCTTCGCCTGCGCCCGTTATCGGGCAGGTAATGATGACGTTTCTGTTCATTGTTCGTCCTGTTCATCGAGTTCTTCGAATACCGCTTTTGCCGTGCGGAAACTGTCGATCCCTGCGGGCACGCCGCAGTACACGGCCGCTTGCAAAAACGTTTCCATGATCTCATCGCGCGTGCAGCCGTTATTCAGTGCGCCAAGAACGTGTGCCCTGACCTCGTGCGGTCGGTTGAGCGCCGTCAGCATCCCGAGATTGATCAGGCTGCGAGTCTTTCTCGGCAAGCCGTCGCGGCTCCAGATTTCCCCCCAACAGTACTCGGTGACGAGTTCCTGCATCGGTCGATTGAAGTCATCGACGTTCTCCAGGGCTTTATCGACATACTCGTCGCCAAGGACTTCGCGGCGAATCTTCAGTCCTTCGTCAAATCTGTCAGTGCCCATCGCTTATTCCTATTGCATGCGGAACGGATCGTCAATCGGGTCGGGCGAGGTGTTCAGCCAGACCGTCTTGGCGCGCGTGTAATCGTAGATCGCCTCGAGACCGGACTCACGGCCATGGCCACTGTCCTTGAAACCGCCGAACGGCGCCATCGGCGAGACCATGCGGTAGGTATTGACCCAGACGATGCCTGCTCGTATGGCCTTGGTAACCCGAAGGGCGCGACCGATGTCGCGCGTGAACACTCCTGAGGCCAGACCGAACCGGGTGTCGTTGGCGAGTCGAATCGCCTCTGCCTCGTCTTTGAAACGCAGCACGCTGAGAACCGGGCCGAACATCTCTTCGCGCACGATTTTGAGATCCTGATCGGGACAGGCGATGATCGTGGGCTCGTAGTACCAACCGTTGCCCAGGCCGTCGGGTCGCTTGCCGCCATGAATCAGCGTGCCCCCATTATCGAGAGCGTGCGCCACGGTTGCCTCGATGCGCTCGAGCTGCGCGCGTGTCGCCAACGGGCCCATCTGCGAATTCGATTCCTGCGGATCGCCGATGCGAATCTGCGCGGCGCGTTCGGCAACCCTGGCAAGGAGCTCGTCATAGATACCATCCTGAATGATCAGCCGCGATCCGGCGACGCAGCTCTGGCCGGTTGCGCTGAATATGCTGAGCAAGACACCGTTAACGGCATTGTCGATATCGACATCATCGAAAATTACAACGGGTGACTTGCCGCCAAGCTCGAGCGATACCTCGGCGAAATTTTCAGCCGAGTTACGAATGATGTGCTGTGCTGATGGTAGCCCACCCGTGAAACTTATTCGGTCGACGAGCGGATGGGATGTCAGCGCGGAGCCGCACGGGTCACCGAACCCGGTGACCACGTTGACGACACCGGGCGGGAAACCCGCTTCTTCGAACACCGTGCAGAAATCCAGCATGGCCGCCGATGCATGCTCCGAAGCTTTTAGTACAACGGCGTTACCGGCCGCAAGGGCCGGCGCAATTTTGACTGCGACGAGAAAGAGCTGCGAATTCCAGGGCACGACGGCGGCCACGACGCCGAGCGGTTCGCGGATGGTCATCGTCCACATGTTCGGTTTGTCGATCGGCAGAGTGTCGCCATGAACCTTGTCGGCCAGGCCGGCGTAGTAGTGGTAGTAGGTTGACAGGTACGCGGCCTGCCAGCGTGTTTCCGACAAGAGTTTTCCGGTATCGATGGTTTCGACTTTGCCAAGCGCTTCGGAGTGTTCTTTCATTGCTTCAGCAAGCTTGCGCAATAGCACGCCGCGCTCGGTCGGCAGCATCGTACTCCACGGCCCGCTGCTAAACGCGCGATGTGCAGCCTGCACGGCGCGATCGACGTCTTTCTCACTCGCAGCCGGGATCTCGGCCCACGGCGCACCGGTCGCCGGGTTTACGCTCTCAAACGTCTTGCCATCTGCGGCATCGACCCACTGGCCGTCGACGTACATTTGATATTTTTTCAGCTTCGCCATCGTTAGGTCCCGTTGTTGTGTGGCGCGGCATCAATCGCCGGCATAAGCAATGCATTCGATCTCGACTTTGATATCGACAAGAAAGTCATTCAGCAGGCCGGTTCTCGCCGGCGGGTGCGATTCGAAATACTCACCGTAGGTCGCATCGAAACCGGGGAAGTCGGCGCGGTCCCTGAGCCAGACCGTCGTCTTCACGATATCGGGTAAATCGCAACCGGCGAGCTGCAGTGTGGCACGTATCTGCTCCATACAGTTTCGTGTCTGATCTTCGATGCTGCCTTCGGTCATCGGTTTGCCGTCCTGCATCGGAATCTGCCCGGTCAGATAGATCATGTCGCCGGCGCGCACGGCACGTGACAAAGACAGGGTGCGTCCATTGATCACGATCGGGTCGCCGATGATTTGTTTTCCGTTGGGCATGCTCAAACTCCGGCCGTCCTCTTTCTAGTGTAGACCCGACAGGTTGCGCCGCAGAAACGGCACAAGCAAATCATTCACGGCGTCCGGATCCTCGGCGAGGGCCATATGCCGCAGGCCTTTGAGAATCTCGGCACGCGAATTCGGCATCTGCGCCGTCATTTGTCGCGCCATGTCGGGCGAATTGCCATGGTCATCCTCGCCCGTAACGATCAATGTCGGGCAGTCGATGCAGGCGATCGTGTTTTCCAGGCCCTCGTCCCCCTCGGCCAGCAGCGCGTATAGCTCGGGGTAGACGGCGGGATCGTTCGCGACGACCCATTCGCGGACCTGCGCCAGAGTCTCCGGCTCGCGCTCGGCAAATCCCTTGGTGAACCAGCGCTGCAGGGCATCGTCGATTGTCGCCGACGGCCCTGATTCGCGTGCCTGCCGCACACGCACGTAAATGGCCTCACGCTGTGCTGCGGTTCTGGCGTGGGCCGAGTTCAGTATGACGAGCGCCGCAGTGCGGTCCGGATGAGCGAGCGCGAACGCTCTGACGATCAGGCCGCCGAGTGAGAAACCGACAAGCGCGGCACGGTCGATGTTCAGTGCGCTCATCAGCTCGGCCAGTTGGCCGACCATGCGCTGCATATCATAAGGACCGGCCGGCTTCGCACTGTCGCCATGGCCGAAAAGATCATAAGTGATCGTGCGAAATTCTGGCAGCAACGCGGGCAGCTGCCACTGCCACATGTGCCGGTTCAGGCCCAGGCCATGAACCATGATCACTGCCGGTCCTTCGCCGCTGTCATCGTAAGCGGTCATGGGTGCCATGGCTGCGTCGCTGCGGTCGGAAAACCGGCTACGCCGCTTTCTTCATGAATCGTGGCATCACTTCCTCGGTGAACTTCCTGACGCTGCGCATGACGACGTCATGATCCATGCCGGGGAAATTCGACCACACCTGCAAATGCTGCAGATTCAGCTCCCGTTGCAGTTCGTCGATTTTTTCGGCGACATAATCGGGCGTGCCGAAAAGCAGGTTGCGCGGGTGCAGGAAGTCATAACTCAGAAGGTCTAGCTTGCCTGGCGTCTCCGGCAGCTCTTCGCCCGGATCCATATGGTTGCCAAGGCCACGCCAGTGTGCAATCCAGCGGATGTAAGTGAGGATGCCCTCGGCCGCCATCTCACGCGCCTCGTCCATGGAATCAGCGACATACATGTCGCGGACGAGCGAAATGCCCTCACCAAGCGGTACGTCGCGTCCTTCGGTTTCAGAACGCGCTTTCTGATAAACCTCAAAGCGTTCCTTCAGTGCTTTGACGGTTGGTATCCACATGATGCAGTTGAGACCGTTGCGGCCCGCCCAGTCGATCGAGCGGTGTCCATCGACGACCTGCCACAGCGGCGGATGCGGCTGCTGATAGGGTCGCGGCACCAGCCCGACCTTCTTCAGCTGGTTTGTCTCCATGTCGACCAGCTCCGGATTCGGCGGACTCATGTCATGCTTCCAGACAAAGTCGGGCGCCGGGTAGGTGTAAAACTCGCCTTCGTGATCAAAAAGCTCTTCGGTCCAGGCTTTCTTCATGATGTCGAGTGACTCGTTGAACAGGCGAAAATTCTTGGCCTGGTCCTTGACGTCGGCTTCCGGGTTCATGTGGATGGCTTCGCGGCCATACACACCGCGACCCAGTCCAACCTCTAGGCGGCCTTTGCACATGTGGTCGAGTAGCGCAATGTCCTCTGCGACGCGGATCGGGTTCCAGAACGGGATGATGTTTGCGGCCTGCCCGACTCGAATCTGCTTCGTGCGTGCAGCGATATCTGCACTGAACATTAACGGGTTGGGGCATGCGTCCATGCCTTCGTGATTCAGGTGATGCTCGGTGAACCAGATCGAGTCCCAACCATTGCGATCGCAGTAGGTCGCGATGTCGCGAGCTTCGTCGATCAATTCATAGTAAGGCTTATGCGACCAGTTGGTCATGTTGCAAAAATAGGCAATCTTCATTCACGTATCTCCCAAACCAATCTGTATTTCAATGACGCGTGCCCAGGGTATGTACTTCGCCTCGCTCGGCATCTCCGACGTAGACGCCGAACGCATCGCTCGCACGTTCTTCACAATAGCGCTCGAGCAGGCGCTGCAATGCCGCATCGACCAGCTCCGGCCACGGAATGGCGTCTAGCGACACGAGTTCATAATCCGTGAGCTTTCTGGTATCAACGCTCTCGGCAGAACCCCGATAGACGACGTTGTGCGTTTTCGAACGCGCGTCCTCATAAACGGCGCAGACGAAAGGAATTGCGGCCAGGATACCGTTAGCCGCCAGCTTGCCAACCAGTGATTTCACCTCGTCTACGTCGCCGACCTGCTTGGCAACCGGCAGCGACAGTCTGCCAGTTGTTGCATCTCTTGCCATCGGGATCTGGCCGTGACAATCAACAACGGCCGAGATGCGAGTGGCGAGTCCGAGACTCGCGACTTCCATGGCTCTTTGCAGCAAACCGAACTCTACATACGAGCCGCTGCAATAGATCAATGGGCTGCGGCTGCTGATTTCATAGTCAGCGACTTTACCGATAAGGATGCAATGGTCGCCGGCATCGACAACGTTGTAGCGCTCGCACTCGAACCAGGAGATCGCGCCGTCTATGACCGGAATGCCGTGTTTGCCCGAATGCCACTCGATTTGCCCGAATCGATCGGTGCTCGGCGACGCAAAGAGAGCGGCAATATGCTGCTGGTCTTCAGCCAGTACGTTCACACAAAAACGATCGGCACCGGAAAACACCGGGCAACCGGCTGCGCTATTGGCCAGGCAGATCAGAATCAATGGGGGATCGAGCGACACGGAGGTGAACGAATTGGCTGTAAAACCGCGGGGCTTACCGAGCTCGTCGATCGTCGTCGCAACCGTAACGCCAGTCGCAAACGTCCCAAGCGCCTGGCGGAATCTTTTTGCGGGATCAACGGATAGGTCAAGCATGATGGGCGGCCCAGCCAGTAAGTCGAGCCGAAATTACATGGGATTTACCGCGACCGGTAAAGGTAGTTAATCGCCTGCCTCACGTAACAATACGGTCATGCAGCATGGATCGGGTAGCGGTCGAGAACGGGCGCCAGGCTCGCCTTCAATTCATCGAGATACGGTTCGTAGTTTCTCCAGTGCTCCAGGGCGCCGCTGTAGATGGGTTGGCGGACCTGTTCAGAACTTGCGGTTCGGACCGCACGCTCGGTCTGATGAAACTGCAGGCAACTTTCCTCGAATGGCAGCGCACAGTGGTCAAGCAGCCGACGTACCTGTGCCTCGGTGTCCGCAACAACATCTTCGTATTGCACGCGCAGCACCTTGCCAGGCAGAACCTCATCCCAATGATCCATCACGGCAACATAATCACAATAATATTGCCCGACATTTTTAAGGCTGTAGGTAAATGGTTGTCCACGGGCGAACAGCTGCGTGTAGCCGCTAAAACAAGCCGCCATCGGATGCCGTCGCGCATCGATGATTTTCGCGTTTGGCAATATCAGACTGATCAGCCCGACATGGAAGAAATTATTCGGCATCTTGTCGATAAAAAACGGCGCAGATTCTCTCTGGATGCGCGTTCGCTCCATGTATTCCTCGCCGAGTTCGCGCAGCTGATCGCCAGACAGCTCTTTCAGTACTTCCGGGTATCGGGAGGCTTCGGACTGTGAACGTCTGCCACCGAGGCGGCGAACAAAAGACAGGATATGGACGAGTTCTTTTGTGCCGTCGACCTGCGAGTGACTTGCCAGTATCTGCTCGAGCAAGGTCGAGCCGGAGCGAGGCAAGCCTACGACGAATATCGGGTCTGGATCAGGACAGCCATTACCTGCTGGCGATTCAAACAGCTTGCTATCACAGGACGAAATTAGCCTGCCGGCGATACTCGACGTATTTTCGGGCTGATAGCCTTCGAGCTGCTCTTTGCAGTTATTGCCAAGCTGATAGTAATGAAATGCATCGCCGAACTGCTGTCTGTCATCAAGAGCTTTGCCAAGCGCAAAGCATAAATGAAAGTAATCTTCCCTCGAGCGAACACCCTCGTCGACGAGCGAGCGCATCGCATCAATATCTTCATCGTCGAAACGAAACGTCTTGAGATTGGCGAGGCTCCAGTAGCCATCGCCGAAAGCCGGCCGCAGCCCGATTGCCTGACGGTACGCGGCAATGGCCTCGTCCTGCTTGCCGATCGTCTTCAGTGCGTGGCCATAGCTCAACACGATAGTGGGTTGTGCAGGATAATGGGACAGAAGATACTCATAGCACGGTAACGCACGCTTGAAATCGCCCATCCTGACCAGTATTGCCGCTCGTTGCGCGAGATACGCCGGCTTGTCAGGATCTTCCGTCAGCAGTCGATCCACCTGCACGAGCGCTTCTTCGAGCTTCTCTCTCTTGCTGAGCACGTTGGCATAATTCAATCGAGCGAGCCTGAAGTCCGGGGCCAACTCGAGGCATCGCTCGAGTAGTCTCTCCGCGTCGACGTAGACACCGATCTTGATGCCTGTTTCCGCTAAAAGACGGATCGCAGTCACATTCTCCGGATCGTTTTTGAGTACATCACGGCAAAAGCGCTCTGCATGGCCGAGCTTTCCCTTGCGAAACAGGTCCACTGCCTGCACCAGTTTCGGGTCCTCGTTCGAGGCTAGCAGATGTTGGCGGAATGCCTCGTTGGCGGAGTCCTGATCGCCGTCTACGAGGAATAGCTCGCCCATCAGCTTCCAGCTTGCGGGCAACTCTCGCTGATTCGCCACGGCGCTTTGCAGCGCCTGAATGGCCGGCATTAACTGACCCGCCGCAGCGTAGGCGAAGCCGAGCTCCTGTTGCGCCAGAGCGAAGTCCGGGGCACGTTCAGTCAGCGCCACCAGGCGCCGTAAGGAGTCGTCCTGATGTCCCTGTGCCCGAAGAGCCGCCGCAACAACAAATTCGCTGTTAACTTCGCCCGGGAAGTGTCGGAGAATTTCTTCGGCCTGCTCTTTGGCAAGTCCGGATTCGCCGGCACCCAGCAACTCCATGGCATGCCTGACCGCGGTCTTCAGGTCACCAGTGTTTTCAGACGATGCATTCATGCGACTGCGCCATTTCCGGCCAAAGCGTTGATAAGTGTTTGAAGGTGCTGCCTGTAATTGTCCGCCCTTCCCACTGATCTGCCATGTAAGGGCTCCCTGACCTCCAGGGCGCTTGGCGAAACGACCATGCGATCGGCCTCGTGGAATGACAGACAATCGGCGTGGAACGGAAGCTCGCAATACTTTAGCAGCTCCCTGATCTCAACGCCGGCAGCGCCAACAAGGTTCTCGTATCTTATGCGGTGAATTCGGCCCGGAAGGAGCTCCATCCAGTAAGCCATCAGGTCTTCATAGAGTTTGTAATACTTGCCGAGCTCGGTCAGGTCTGATGCGTAGCCATGATCTGCGGAAAACTGATGTTGATAAATAGATACGCAGTTATCAAGCGGGTCCCGGTCACAAAGCACGATCTTCGCATTTGGCATTAATGCGGCGAAAAAGCCGATGCGCAGGAAATTATGCGGCAGCTTATCGACGACACGGGGTGCCGTCGCAGCATTGGCTTTCAATCTTCGGATGTAGTCAAGCCCCAGCTCGCGCAACCTTGCCGGCGCTACCGTACCGATATCTTGCGGAAACGGCTTGCCTGTCATTCTGCGAACGTCATCAGCACAGAATCGGGAATATTCGACCTCTCCAGCGCCAAATACCTGTGGGTGGCTCGCGAGAATCTGCTCCACGAGGCTGGTACCGGAGCGCGGCATGCCAAGAACAAATATGGGAGTGTCTTCGGTGATACGGCACTCTTGGCAATGATCGATGAAGCCCTGATTCAGCGCTTGCATGTGTCGATCAAATAAAGACTTTTGTTCGTCGAAAGAGTACGAAACCAGCGAGTGTTGCAGTTTGTTTGCCTGAGATATGAACTCGAAGGCCTTGTCGTATTGCGCCAGCTCCTCGCAGGCCCTGCCAAGAGCATATCCGACCAGAACTTTGTCGTGATCCGTAATCGCGGGGGATGTAAATGCTTGTTGCATGCGGTCCATGTCGGCGGTCTCTTTCCTGGCCCGTCGCAAAAAGGCAAGACCGTAGTGCGCGTTGCCGCAGAGAGGACGATGCAGGATGACCTTCCTGAAGCATTCCGCTGCCTTGTCGGGTTCTCCGCTTATCGCATACAGGGAGCCCAGCTTCGTATTTATGTCCTCGCTGTCCGGCTGCACAGTCAGTGCCCGAATGAACGCCTCGAACGCGGCCGCCCTGTCATTGAGATTGATATGTGTTGAACCCAGCGCACAAAGGGCTTCGACGCTGTCGGGCCTGATCGAAGCGGCTCTAGCAAGATGTGTCCGGGCATCGGCGAGCGACCCCTGATCACGCTCCACTAGGCCGAGACGCAGGACGGCTTCAAACGCATCGGGACGTAATTGAACGGCTTTTCTAAACAGCGGCAGCGACAGATCGGCGCGACCGGCACGGTCATACAGTACCGCCAGTGCATAGTTTGCTTCGAAGTTCTTTCTGTCTCCTGCCAGGACATCACGCAAGATGCTTGCCGCCTGCGCGTTTTGACCGGCTTTCTGATAACGCTCGGCTCTTTCGATTTCTTTACGGGTATCAGTAATTCGACCGTACCTCCCCACCGCCGCCGTCAAAACGAAAGAAGGGGTGATGCACATCACCCCTACTCTTTTTTCGGGTCAATAACAGCCTACGTCAGAATCGCTTCCAGTATTTCACACCAATTGAACGCGGACGATTCGTTGTGATCGAGGGCTCATACGGTCTCGGGCTAACGTATAACTGCGCAACCTCATCCGTTGCATTGTTGATGTATGCGTCGATACCCCAATTCTCTTTGCTGATGCCGGCTCGCAGATTCAATATGCTGTAAGAGTCCTGCGGCGACCGCTGATCCGGGCGAATCTCATTGAAACTTGAACCGGTGTAGCTCAGAGCCAACTGTCCGTACGCGTCGAAACCACCAGCTTCGAACCCATAGCGGGTCCAGATATTACCCTTCAAATCCGGCACATTCGGCAGCTCTGTACCATCGGGTACAGCGAGCCTGTCGTTAATCAACAAGAAATCGCCTTTTGTTTCGCCGTCGTTGTAGGCAACCGAAGCGGAAATCGTCCACCGATCGGTAATCAGGCCGGTCACATCCACTTCAAGCCCCTGAATGTCGGCGTCCGCAAGGTTGTAGACACTGCCGCAGCAGCGCGACAGACTGAAATCATAAATCGTGTACTGCACGTCCTCCCAGTCCGCGATATAGGCCGCGCCGTTGAGTCGCACACGGCCGTCGGCGAGCGTGGTCTTCCAGCCGATTTCGTAGTTCGTCAGGAAATCCGGCGTGTATTCGGCTGCGCCGAATGCGGCCAGACCGGGATCGCGGTTCAGGCCGCCAGGTCGGTATCCCTCGGAAGCCGTGAAGTAAAGCATGACGTCATTGTTAACTCTCCACGTGAGGTTGAGCTTGAAAATGGAATCGCTGTCATCGTAGCTCGCATCGACAGAGGTGTCCGCGTCGCCGAATAACACGGGCCCCCAGCCAACGACGCCTTCCAATTTGGAGTCATTCTGGAAGAACCGGGCGCCGAGGGTCCCGCTGACACTGGGGCTGAAGTCAAATGTCACTTCGCCAAACAAGGCGGTCTGCTCATCTTCGCGCTTCTGATCCGTGCGGAAGAACCGCTTGTCCGCGCCACCCGGTACTGTGCGGTTTGGCGATATGCCTGGCTGGATCCATTCCTGCAGATACTCGTGCGTGATCTTGGAATAGTAAACGCCAACCGTGTAATTGAATTTGCCATCACCAATGGATTGCAGCCGTAACTCGTGTGTATCGCGTTCGTACTGATTGTCTTCCTGGTAATACTCCGCAAGAGATGTGCAATCCGTATTTGTCTGCGTGGCGAGGTCGGGGCCGGTAGCGCTGTAATCGCAAACGTAGTACGGCACCCAATAGGCATCTTCGCCGTAGGCGCTGTAGTCGGCCTGGTACTGAACATCCCGGTCCATGATCGAACCTGAATACACGAGCATGTTCTTGCCGATTTTGCCTTCCACAGTGATGTTGGCCTGGACGAATTCGTCGTCACTGAAGTCCGGGAAAAAACGCTGAATTTCGCGATCGCTTACGTTCGACGGATCGTGATCCCAGGTGCCGTCGGTTTCGAGGTTCTGAAAAATAACGCCCGCGTCGGCCGTCCAGTTGTCGTTCAGGTCGATGCGAAGGGCTGCACGCGCACCCACTTTTTTGAGTTCGTTGGTGTCCTCCGCAATGAAACTGTCATTGTCCAGCGTAGCCGTTCGTCCATAAGGAGCGTTGGGATCGGGGTTGTAGCCGTACCCGCCTTCCAATATGAAGGTGCGGGTACCCGCGACGTTGTCGATGTAGCCCCCTTCGTCGAGGTACCAGCCAACCAGCCGAATGGCGGCAGTGTCGCTCAGTGGCGCATTGACATAGCCTTCCACCGAGTAACTCGGATCGCCTTCGGTGGTAGAAGAGCCGCCGAGATCGACACCGGCCGAGAATTCGCTCGAATCCGGTTTGTTCGTGATGATACGCAGGTTGCCGGACTGCGAACTGGCGCCAAACAGGGTTCCCTGCGGGCCGGCGAGAGCCTCTATCCGCTCGATATCATAGATGTGAATATCGAGGTTCGATGCGATCGTCGTGACGGGCGTTTCGTCGAGATACAGGCCGACGCTCGGTTGTGAGCCTGACGCGTTACCGTCGCCGCCGTCGGACGCGCCTCGCATGATCAAGGTGGCGGTACCCGGGCCGACACTCTTATACGAGAGGGTTGGCAGCATCTGCGCATAACCGTCAAAGTCGACAATACCGAGTTCCTCGAGGGTATCGGCGCTAAGGGCTGTCACACTGATCGGGACGTCCTGAAGGCTTTCGGCCCGTTTGGTGGCCGTAACGGTTATTTCGTCCAGGACGTGCTGAGCTATGCCGGCCTGAGGCAGCGCGATCGTGCTGCTAATCAGTGCCGCAGCGACAACATGCCGGCTGGAAAGCTGCTTGCGTATCGCATGCGTAAGCGGACTGATTGTCGGGCTGGCAGTAATCACAGGCTGCATGGTTCTATTTCGCATGGTTTCCCCCCGTTAGCGAAACTGACTGGAGATGTTCGCAGGCATTACTTATTCGATTTATTAGAATAGATTAGCAGAGTTCCGTAAACGTAATCTATGCTGCCCAGTCACGTGACGTTTTTGCTACGCATTGGAAATGCTTGATGAATGATGTCAGTAAGCGTGTTTTGCGCCTGCCAAAAAAACATACAGGCGCAACCACCCAACTGGATCCGTCACAGGGCGGGCAGCTCGTTCGCGAACAGTCGCTTGCCAACGCGGTTTGCGCCGGCCTGATAATCGTTATTGTTTTCAGCGGCTTGTGGGCGATGGTATCGACTCTGGTCGATCGTATCTTCCCGTGGATGACGCTGTTTCTTGGCGTACTCGTCGGCCTTGCAATTCGGCGTGCCGGCAAGGGCCTCGACTGGCGATTCCCGGTGCTCGCCGCAATAGTGACGGTCTTCGGGGCGCTGGTCAGCAACATCGTCGTTGCCGCCGCATTCACAGCAATCGAGCTGGAAACGTCTACGTTGCATGTCTTGCGTGCCGTGACATCCATGACCTGGCCGGTCTTTTTCGACGAGGTGCTGTCGTCGGCGGATACGGTCTACGCGCTGTTTGGCGCGGCAATTGCCGCTTTCTATGCCAACAGGCGCCTTGACCGGGCGGAGTTCCATGCACTGCGGACCTGGCAACAGGAAAAGACCAATGTCGCAAAAAATTGA
>Ga0224512_10000834_pt1 | contig 31523 bp, 24 predicted proteins | sample SF_May12_sed_USG_4_FD_169103 | JGI IMG/M metagenome (GOLD analysis project Ga0224512, IMG submission 169103) | Sediment microbial communities from San Francisco Bay, California, United States - SF_May12_sed_USGS_13 | ecosystem: Environmental > Aquatic > Marine > Sediment | place: USA... | reverse complement strand
TGAGGCGTAACTCCCTGAGAGGCGGGTGTAGTTCAATGGTAGAACCTCAGCTTCCCAAGCTGACGACACACCTCGTCGACTGAAAGCAGACACTCGACATGTCAAATCCAGCGACTCCTTCTGGCCGCAAGCAGACCCTCGCGACTTCCCAAAAGCAGACACTCGAGCGGCCGCTCTCGGAAAAAGCAGACACTAAGCCTGGGTGGCAACAAAGGGGCAGAACTGGCCGCTCGCCCTCCTCAACTGACCCCGGTCTTAACTTCGGGCCATTAGTTAAGCATTATGCTTAGAAGACTCGGAGGTTCTTCTTCCTCAACCGGTAATGAGAAAGGCCATTACCACTAGAATCGATAATCGCTACTAACGATAGTAGTGAGAAGCGCCTTTATTGATACAGTCAATTGAAAGAACGAAAAGAAATCGAAAGCCCTTTGGCTATCGGCCGACACAAACGACTGCCACCAGAATCACCAATGATCTCAACGCGGACGAGACAGTAGGCGGGTCAGGCAGAGCGACTATCGGTTTCGGCGTCTTGGCGCCGCGTCACGCGCGCTGCCGCTCCCAGTAAACGACCTTTGCCGTCGATCGATCAATTTCGATCGTGCAGTGATAACCGGGCAGGCACACGAATACACTGCAAATCGCCTTTCCAGTGTAGGGCGTCAGCGCTTTCCTTCGATCGTGTAGTCGTCTGTTCCATTTGTTTGAAGACGGACAAAGCGTGCCTACTCCAGATCAAGCCTACCCTGAATAGACTTCTTCTTGTGGCATGGCCCTCCGTAGTCCCGCTTCAATCGTTCTCGTGGCCTGCCGAATCTCCAGTTCCGCTGGCCCGAATGTCGTGGAATGGCACTCTTGCACCACCTATGTCGTCAATTGGATCCTGCCTACTAAACCCGATTTCCTGGTGCGATTCATCTTTCCTGAATCTTCCTGGTGCTCCTACATCCAGGAAGCTGTAAGCAAACTAGAATCTCCCGACCTACTCGTCTATCAATAGCGGTCTGTGAATATCAGATTGCACGACCTGCAGCGCCGCAATCGCGTGTGCCGTTGAAAAGACCCGCCGCTTATCCGCATACCGTCGTCCACCAGTATCCGAATCAGGAGAATGAACCTTGGAATCCGTCACTCGCAGACAACGCGCACATGGCCACGACCCATCGTCGAGCTGCAGGCTGAGCAGGTGATCGAGCTTGGCGGCTACAAGGCCTCTATTCGCACCGACTGATAGTGCCGCCGTTAGCGCCATGGGAAGATCTGGGGCCTCATGAGACAGGTCTAAGGGGTCTGTAATTGCGGATGTGAAACGTTCGTCAAGCAGAGACGCCCGTGCAAGAGCCCAAAGACCGTACTGTTGCCCGTTCCACCAATAGCTCGGCACACTGGCATTGGCAGTTTGGGAATGTATCCAATCAACGAGCAATGACCTTCTGCTTGGAGCAAGGTTGTACCTGCGAAGCCACTCGCAGACAACAATTGAGACGTCCAGATGCGGTTGTTGCCAACCGTGCTCAGCCGAACCGCCAGGTCCCAACGGCGCGTACGTAGGAAAACCGCCCTCAGCGTGCTGGGAAGCGAGAATCCATTCATATACGAACGTCGGTACAGACCGCTCCTGGTTCAGCAAAACCATGTGCGCCTGTACCGAACTATCAATGTCTACACCTACTCGCCTGTTATAGCCCCAGCCACCGTCGTCGGGGCCGCAGTGCTCAAGGAAGTCAGCTGCCCGTTCGCGAAAAGCATCAAGATACGGGACGTGCTCTGTTACCAGGGATACATGCGCGGTGAGCCACGATGTCGATGCGCCAGGGACAAGCAAGAAACCGCGTACGCTGCCATCCATCGACTGTTGGTTCAAGAGATAAGACGACCCCCTTTCGATAGCATCGGGAATCCGTTGTTCGAGAGTCTGTGATCGATCCCAGAGCGGCGCCCTGGGTGGGTGACGAGCGAGGAACCATTTTTGCGAGGCGCTGTCTTTGGCGTAGCCGCCAATCAATCGAAGCTGTCGTTTAAGGCGTCGCACACTAGGAAACAAGCTGGCGCAAGAAAAGGACCAGCTTATCCTCTACAATAGAGCCGAGCTTTCGCGCCTCGGCCAGCGTCTCCGACATCGATGAAACCAGGGAGTCGCTCAAGGAACTGTGGTACCTGCTACCACGGAGTATCAGCCAGAGACCGGCGCATGCATGCTGAGAACTCGCGAGGACGCCAACAGGGCGACGGTGTGACAGATAAGAATTCGGGGCACGCGCCAGAAAATCATCTGAAATATCTTGCCAGTCATCGAATCTCTGCAAGAAGATCGCCAGCTTCTCAAACATCGCCAGTCGCCTGCGGCATCCTGATACGGCTCCTAGGTGACCAATAAACTCAACGGGAAGGCGTTTCGCCGCAAACGGATCGTCTATGTTACCGAGTTCGCTGTGATACATACGAGTAAGCAGATTCGATAGTTCATTGAGCTGAATGGGATCGGAATCGCAGCGCTCACGAACGCCGCGAAGTGCGACATCGAATAGTCGGACTACCGCACGGGTGCCAGAGTCCGCGACAGCGTCCCAATGGCAAAGCAGCTCGGAGCCGACAAGCCGAGCGCTCAATCTGTCGGGCGAAAGAGCGACCGAGACTTCTGCAACTCGAGGGTCCTGGTCATCGACAAAACTGTCGAACAATGCAACACCGAGGTTGAACAGTGCAGACTCTTGCATCACGCTCTCTCGAAGCGCGTAGTCTGTTGGTGTAGCCAGGTCGCCCAGCGAAGCACCCCACCCCGCGACCTCGAGCAATCTAGATCGCCCTCCTCTGGAATCGATAGCGAGACAGAGTGAGTCGAGCCATTGGTCATCGATTAGGCAATTGAGCGCAGCGTGATCAAGACCCAGCTCTCGAGGGCAAGAAGGTTGCTCCCTACCCAACTCGAGAGCTAGCGATTCAAGAATGCGAAGTCGCCCTGCGCCGACGGAGCCGAAGCGCCTTCTCAACCAGTAGGGGGCAGTCACCAAATACTGGAGTCACCGAAAGCGCTCGAAGCCGATACTTCGCCGGTCAGAGTCTCGCGTTCAATGCGAACACTCACCGAACTATCGACCGAATCGATCTCAAGAATCGCTCCGCCGCCGACATCGTCGATACCATCCGGCGGAATGGTTACGGTAATGCCGACCGCCCACTCTTTGAGTTCGCAGTAGCTGGCCTCATTACACGTTTTCTCACGGGTGGCAACCCCCGGTCCGGAACCGCTGTACCTGTTACGAATGAAGATCGAGTCTGCCGCACGCTTAACCCAGTCGGTAGAGGTGTTACCCCAGACATTCTTCGTTTCCTCCCGGTGATAGACGGTCACTTGGCATCCGATGCTCTTGTAGAAGAGAAAGTTGTTCTTCCAGGCTTCTACTTCGGCTTTCCAGTTTCCATCTCGCGTAAATAAAGTGGTTTCGCTTGGCATAAGTATCCCCTTATCTTTGTTCCCATATTTGTTGAGGGAAATTATTCTTGATGTCTAAGGCCAATTTTCAATTCGAAATCCCGAACCTCTTTGGGTTTGCTGATTCTGGCTCCTGTGCCAGGAACATCTGGGTGCCGCGCAGGTGGCACGGTCGACAACACTTTTAGCACATCATGACGCTTGCATCCCGATAGCATTGGCAGGACAGTCAACGCACGACTCGCATCAACCGCCAGGCGGCGTCGAGAAGAGTGCTTCTTAAGCAAAAGAAAGAAATCCCGCGCTGCTGCAAGCGTTTCCTCCGAAAACTCGATGTCTGGATTGCGGGAGAATTCATTTACGAATGCGGACAGAACCAGCGCAGGCTCTCTAAGCTCTGTGTGACGAAGCACGGTACCGACAACAGCAGGCAAATCGCGCTGAGCCAGCTTCCACCAGCGATCCAGACCCTCATACTCTCTATAGGGGCCGTCTCGGAATTCGCGAAGCGCCGTGAGGTCGAGAACGCGGCCAAGCTTGTTGATTTGAAGGCGCTCTTGCACAAGCTCCTTGTCCGAAAGCTTCGGCTTGCAAAGGTCCTTCGGACTATCGGGATCGATGACGCGTCGCTTGGAAATTGAGCGTTCAATCGACATGGTTCGCGAACTATAGAGAGACCCCAGTAATGCGTCTACAGCTTCCGCGGGGCACATTACCGTCGATGTAACGTGGCCGAAAAGCTCCCAGTCGCCCTCGTTACGCCAGCGCCTGTTGAAATTAGTCGTGCCGCCGCTCTCGAGATCGCTATAACTGAACAGGAATACGTCCGTGCCGATAGAGTCGTCGGGGTTGATCCAGCTCCATAAATTCTCAAACCAATTCTGCTGGTCCTGGATCGCGCCGGAAACAGCAGACTCAATGCTCGAAGTGAAGCCATTTATCTCCTCGTCAGTTACGTCCTGGTTGGTGAGGCTCCGAGTCGAGACGATCTGATTGAGTGCATTTCGAACGGCGTCATTGAGTGCCCGGTGGCCCGCCTCCGCGCCGTCGTTGGTCACGTTGTCCTCTTCCATGAGAACGGCGACGACGCCTATTACGCCACCCAAAGGGTCCGCCAACTGATCCCACGGCGGGGATAACGGTATGGGTTCAAGGATAGTGTCGAAATGGCCAATAGCTGCCGGTATGACGACATTGTCGCCTTCGTCTACATCCGTATTGTTAAGGTTGCCGTGACTGCCCGGGGTAGTCTGAATCGTGGCGTTGCCGCTCAGGGTCAGATCGTCAGCAACGATGATGGTGCTGCCGTCGATTTTGAAGAAAACGGTCCAAAGGTAAGGCTCGGCATCGCCCCATCCGTCTCCCTCGTCATGACAGAAGACTCGGTCAAGTTCGAGATTAATGTGAAGTCTGTCGGTCACTTTCGCTCTCCTCTAAACGCACTGCTGTGAACGGTCGAAACCGCGGGATTGCTGAACCCGCTCCGGCTGAACAGCCACGAGTGCTTGAGAGCAAAGACGAAAAACTGCTAGCAACGCTGGCGCGATCCTCACTCACCGTTCGACCAAAGCGGACGGAACGAGATGCACCACATCATTGAACAGGCGATTGGGCCTTGGTCGAGACGCAGGTGATCCCTGTGTAAAGCCGTCCGACAACTGGCAAGGCGCTCATATTTTCTTATTTGGTGCGCGATGCCCAATAGTGGTCAGTATAGTTCGTGGCACTCAAAATTGCGAGAATCCGACCATACGAGTGAAAGAGAGGAAGACAGAAGTTGGCCCCCACTCCGAGCGAAATGGTCGATAAACGACGATTTAGAGGCCCGCGGTCTTCGAGGTCATGCCTCCGTCTGAACTCGTCAATGACTACCGCGAGGCCATCTCCTCTTCGCTGGTTTCAGCTTGGTACACACACTCGTAGAGCGGCAGGTTCCGGGAAAAGGAGTCTCTCAGCCTGGGTGGGATGTAGCCGGTTAGTACTTGTCCCTCGCCCTACCCCGCAACGCCAATCCCAACTTTGTACCAATAGTTAAGACTGTGCAGTCGGCATTAAATTAGATTGTCAGCTGCTAGCACATGCTAGCTTCCAGATTACTGGCGATAACGCCGCCTGGCGGCCAGCGACTTCGATTTGCTCAACAGCAGGCGCTCGAAGAAAGACAGTTCGGCTTTCTATAATCGGGTTCACCGACTTGAGTAACACCGGCCAAATGACGAAAGGATGGCAACCACGTCTCTTGCCAAGTCGTATTAGAATAGGTATTCTAAAACTATGCCCCGTCCTGCTCGTTACGATAACGATCAAATCGTCGCTGCCGCTGCCGCGGTCGCTGCCAAACACGGACCCAGCCGTGCGACGATTGCTCGAATTGCTGGTGCACTGAGCGCGCCAACGGGATCTATCTACCATCGCTTCACCTCGCGGGATGTGCTCCTCGGCGAAGTGTGGCTGAGAACGGTCGAGAAGTTCCAAGGCGACTTCGCGGCGCATCTGAAAGCACCTGATGCCAAGGTGGCTGGGCTGAACGCCGCGCGCTCGCTAACAGGCTGGGTTCGGAAGCACCCGCAAGAAGCACGAATACTGACGTTGTATCGTAGCGAAGACTTCTTTGCAGGCACCTGGCCAAAGGAGATGTCTAAGCGGGCATTGAAACTGCGAGCGGAAATGTCGGGTGCGCTGAGAAGCTTTTGTCGCAGGCTATTAGGTAAAACAGATCGCGCATCAATGAGCGCCGTGACTTTCGCGTTGGTGGAAGCGCCGTACGCTGCGGTCGGAAAATACGTCAAGGCGGGTGAACCGCCACCGCCTATCGCGAATGACTTAATTGAAGCCACTTACCACGCGGTCCTGGCCGTGGCCGGTGTTCGATGGTAACTCCGACCGTCGCCGTGCTGGGTGCTTGGGCGCTGTTCGGCGGAACACACCTGTTGTTGAGCTGGCCACCTATCCGGCGGCGGCTTACTAACCGACTCGGTGACACATCGTTCATCGCACTGTATGCCGGTGTTGCCACCGCAAGCCTGGTGCTGCTGGCAGTGGTTATCGCTCACGAAGGCGGGCACGGACCGAGTGGATTAAATCTGGCCGCGGTACCGGCCGCAAAGTGGGGCCTCGGTGCGGTTGCCTTCGCAGGTACCGCACTTACGATGGCCGGTCTCGCCGGTTATCCGAAATCTGCGATAGCTGTTCTTGCGCGACGAATGCGTGCTTCTCACGACGCCAGGCACCAGCCGCTAACCGGGCCAACTCCCATTGAACGCGTGACACGACACCCGTTTTTTATTGGACTCGCGTTGGTGATGGCAGCACATGCGCTGCTGGCGAAGACGTTACCCATGACGATTTTTTTTGGCGGTTTTACAATCCTGACTCTGGTAGGCATATCGATGCAAGACCGTAAATTGCGCCAGCGCCATGGGTCAGTGTATGGCGATTTCGAAAACGCCACTTCCGTCGTTCCGTTCGCCCGCACGAAATCGCAAAGCAGTCCTTCCTCGGCACGGCCAGTGCGTGTTGTGGCTACCGCAATTCTGGGTGCCGCCCTGGTCGGAGCCTTACACCCTTTGTGGCAACTTGGTCACGGCGCGTGGTTTGCGGTGGCTATCGCACTCGGAGGTCTGTTTGCAACCGCAAAACAGGTGTGGCGCGCACGCGCCCGGTGATTCGGTTGCGGTTTCTGCGCGCCCTTCTGGTTCTTTTTAGCGGCAAGGCGTCGTTACTGCCAGACTAGTAACGAGAACGGCCTTTGTTGATACAAGAAACTAATTGCCTTGTCGCGCCAATCCCAACGTATGCCGAGAACTTCGCCGCTGACTCCTGTCAAGAGCTCAGTGCCCTCTTCCTCCTTGAACGACTGCGGGAGGTCCTGTCAGCTCCGATCGAAATAAGTCTCAATTTGTGCGATCCGTCGTATTTCATAGTCCCCGGCGCGTCCATACTGGCACCATCAGGAAAGGTCTTCTAATCCTGCATCAGGGACAGGCATGGGCACTTCGATTCTTGAAACAGCGATGGTTGCGGTCGGAGGCGGCATACTGGGCGTCGCTTGTGGGTGGCTGATTCAAGCCATTATCAGCAAACGCCGCATCGACCAGGCGTCCACCGTGGCCCAGGCAAATTTGGACCAAGTCATTACTCAAAGGGACCGGATCGCCAACAATTATTCTCGATCGCGAGCAAAAATCGAGTCTCTTCAAGCTACAAACGCTAAACGAAGCGCCGAACTTGAGTCTGTACTCAAGAAATCAAAGTTGCTGGCCAAGAATGTACTCATGCTTCGCACCGAACGTGAGAACACCAAAATCAAGCTTAGCACCTTACAAAATGCCCTGGGTTCATTAAGACAACAGACTACTGCGTTGCAATCGGAGTTCGAAAAAACCCAAGAGTTCTACAAGCGCGAACTGGCCAGGTCGTTTGAAAAACGCAAATTGCTCGAGAAGGAAGTCAAGGAAGCACGATCTGAGCAAGAGTCGTTTGCCAAACTTGTAGAATCGGCCACTCTGGAACACGGATCAGGCGAAAACATGATCGTCGCAGCTCAACTCAGATTAGGGCAGCTGCAAGTGCTAGAGCGAAACGTGAGTAAGCTAGAGGCTGAAAACATGGACCTTAATCGTGAAGTCGTACGAGTAAAGAAAGAATTCGAGGCGCGGGAACGCGATCTCTCAGAGTTGGAAGAACTCAGGATTCATAACGCGCAGTTGGTACGCTGTGTCGAAGCTCTGGAGCGAAGCCGTAAGGAGTATGAGACCGATGCAGAACGATATCGACAGCAGGCGGACCATTCCGAAAAACTATCCGATACACTGCGCCTTAAGCTGGACGACCTCGAGAAGAATTTCGCCGACATAGAAAAGCAACAAGACCAGGCGCTTAAAAACGCTCGCAAAGCAGCAGTCGTGCCAATATTAAGAAATCAGCGTTAATTCGCCGGTGTGTCGGAGGGCGCCGCCTTATACGACAAGGCATCAATTGGATCACTATGGCCTTCCCCCAACTTTGGGCCACAAGTTAGGCCCAGGACCGTCGGGATACGAGAATTTCGATTCGTGCGAATGTCGCAAGGAGAGCCATTATTCATTCTATGAAGAAGAGCCTTTATTGATACAGTCAAATGACAGAACGAAGTAAAATCGAAAGCCCTTTGGCTATCCGCCGACACCAAACGACTGCCGTCAGAATCACCAATCATTTCAACGTGGACGAGACAGTAGGCGGGACAGGCCGAGTGACCATCGGTTGCGGCGGCTTGGCGCCGCGTCACGCGCGCTGCCACTCCCAGTAAACGACCTTTGCCGTCGATCGATCAATTTCGATCGTGCAGTGATAACCGGGCAGGCACACGAATACACTGCAAATCGCCTTCCCAGTGTAGGGCGTCAGCGCTTTCCTTCGAGCGTGTAGTCGCTGTTGCCAATTGGCATCACTCGTGATCGGCGGTGGCTGGGTTGAGATGGCATCGATGAACGACTGACAAATTTCACGCTCTTCAATCCGGACACGGGGGGCTGAGAGCACTGCTGTCGGCAGATCCGACACGCGCTCCAGAATGCATCTGAGCTCATCGGGTAACTGAGTTTGCGCCGCAAGCCCGGGCTTTACGTCAACCTGGCGTGCCTCGCTTGACTCGGTCCGGCAACTCACATCGACCTCATCCAAATGCGCGAAGACGGGGTCAGTATCGTCGTACACCGTTATTCCTTTGCGAATGCCAACTGGCCGCAAGCTACCACTGATAGGGCGTTGGATGAGTGAATATGGGTCTTTTGGGAAAAATCGACCAGTGTATGTATCGATAAGGTGGCTTATCGCAAGTATCGGAAATGCCGCTTCTGATCATTCAATCTCGAGGATACGGGCCCTCTCCCACTAGCTACCGAGGGACGTCGGCGTCCAGTACTGACCCTTTCTCACCGCCCAGATTGAGTGTCCGGTTTTCCCGCTACCCGCCGCTCGGGCGCCAGCTTTTGGGACGTGATGACCGGCTGCAATCGGCCACAGGCACGCATCCCTGATCAGACCTAGACGCAGCAAGTTGGGGCTCTTACCTGCGCGCGGGCGAACTGCCCATCATTCATCGTATTTGCCGACCTTGTACTGAGGAAGTCCGTCAGCAAGCGTCAGCCACGGCACCCTTCGGCTACACCATACGTGATCTTCTGGCGACACCGAATCCACGTTGTCCAGACTGCACGCTGTCACGTCGATCGTGTCGGGTTCATTCGTGTGCTCATAAGTCAACTGGGTTCCGCACGTTCCACAAAACTGCCTAATCACATTAGGGCGTGATTCGTACCGGCATGGCGCTCCAGATACAATCCTGAAGCTAGACGGGTGAAACTCTAACCATGTCAAGAACGCCGCGCCACTCGACCGTCGGCAGTGTAGGCAGTGGCAGTTGGTGGTCCGGCGCGGATGGCCGTCAATCTCATAGCGAAGCGACCCGCACAAGCAGCCGCCTTGCATGCTCTGTCGTTGGTTTTGCTCGTTCAAGACAAGTCCCTCCAGTAGAAAACAGGGGGCCTAATTGTCGCCCATCAATCCGACAAGACACTAGCATCGCTCCACAGACGAATGACTGTCTTGAGTCAGAAGCAGTCGCTCAGCAGTTTATCAGCCGGGTGGCTGCTTACGGCCAATAGCGACAATACTGGGGCGACTTCTGGCCGAACTGGGCCATGTGAATCCAGTGTCATTGGTTTCGGCACACGGAGGCCGCGGTTACTTGCGCGATCTTGATTTCCAGGATTTCGACTTGTCGAAACTACCCGAGTTGTATGGATCGGTCCCGTCCGGTTCATCGACTTTCAGAGACGCTAAACGAGTCGTATCCCCCACGTGCGCGTAGTAACTGTCGTCATGTACCGAAAACGGCTCGGCTTCGTCGGCTTCATCATTTGCTCGGCGATCTTTCGCATGCCGGCGCTCCCTGCGATTCGCGTCTGTCGTTCCTGGTAAGCCTTGTTCCGATCTGCGACGCGCGCCGTCTCGACGATCTTCGTAATGCTGGTAGCGGCATTCACACTGATCGGGCCGATCGCATTGATCCAACGGTAGCAGCGGCGCTTCAGCAGAGAGATAACGCTTGCCCTGATTGTCTTGAGCCGCTTGACACGAACTATTTCCACATCGAATTGCCACCGCATGATGAGGCGAGATGCGGGGCTTTTCGGCTTTCTTCGCGAATAGTCGCGTGAGCCAACGGCGAGGTCTGACTGAAGTCATAGGATTAGGTCCCAACTTCGGCCCCCCTCACGGTACGCAGGTGGCGTCGCGTATTCTGTGATCGGTCTCACACAAGGCGAACTACGATCACGCCGGGTACTGCGACAGTAGGCAGTGGCTGAGCCTCACTCGACGGTTGCCGATCCGGTTCGGTATGTTGAGTGGCAACTTTTGGCCGACAATGGACGCCTGATCGTCACTGGGTTCGAAACTTGATTGCGGGTAACCAGTTTGTGCAATTAGAAAAAAGTTGTTAGCCAAGCATGTTTTTCGTTACAAACAGTTAGCAATCCGCATCGGATGTCTGCTCTGACGAAAAGCAGACATTGGGCTTTGACAAGGAATACCGGCAGTTTCTGGCCGCAAGCAGCCATATGTGTCCTGCAAAGAAAAACCCCGCCGAAGCGGGGCTTGTCGTTTCTTTTGTCTGACGTTAACAAGGCACGCCGGGGTCCCTCTTTTATCCAACTAATCAGAGGTGGCCCCGGCGATCGACTTTAGCCACCTCAGGGTCCACTGGCTACACGCTGTCCAAGTCGCTATAGCACGCCTGAAAAGCACAAGTCTTGGTCAAAACCCTCGTAACCCGTCGACACGAATTCTGCCAATAGCAGTCCCTTTCGATCCTCCGCGGTTTCGTCAACAATATACAATGTCGAAATGGCATTCAGCCGCTGCTGGCCTTAAGCGAAACCCGGTGTTATCTGGCCCTCTTGTATCAGCAACAAGGGGGGAATGCTGTCGTTCAACTCATCGTCCGGGTCAGAATCAGGAAAAAAGGGAGATTCAGCACTAGCAATGTAACGGGTTGTCGCCCCCTTCGAATCTTGAACCCACTCCCCTGGAAATAGAAATCCCGGAAATGGGCCCAGGAACAGTGGGTCAATCCAGGTTCCATCCTCCAAGAATGTTCGCTTTATAGCGTATAGCGGACGACTTGAAGTCACACTTTCGGCGGCCAGGATCGGCTGTCAGCTCTCACCAATAGCGGTTAGTCGATCAGCGCAAAACCAGGTCAATCGAACGGCGGCTAACGGACACTAGCGGACACTACATATTGGCTATTGCCATTCGATTGGGCGCCCGTATGGATCGCCGAGCTTTTGCCTCTTCTTCACCTACTTTCGTCTAAGCGGAATCCATACAGCCGTCAAGATCAGGACGTCTCACCCGGTGGTGTTCTTGCACCTACAATCACCAGCCAGAGAATTATCGGCAGCTCTAAGATCTCAAGTGCCGTCATGATCGGCGACAATGCAGCCTTGTATTGCGGCAAGAGCACGAATGTGAAATTGCTCATCAAATAGGCGGAGGCTGCCAACCAGAGTGAAACACCAATAATCTTTGGTATGAAGCCAGATCGATATACGAGGATCCCCATCGGGATCAACCAGAGCCCCCAGAATATTTGGATGATCTGGGTTCCGTGACTCTGTAGACGGACAAACAGATACGCAGCACCGTCCAACTGCGCTGTGGCAAATGCGGATAAGAATTCGGGTTTACCCAGAATGATTAGAACGGCAAGCTGATTGAATGAATTGGCAAACGATGCGGCGACACCCAGCACGACGAATGCCACCATCAGCATCGCCTGCTTTTCACTGACGTGCTTCAGCAACCGGTACAGAGCCAGCGCTACGAGCAAATAGATCAAATTAGACAGGAGCCCAACATAGATGCCTGATCGATACAGCAGCTCCGAGGCCTCTATATTTTGGATGGTCGCTGCAGCATCTCCGGGCACTATGAGTGTCGAAGGAACATAAATAAGACTGAAAATGCCGGTTGGGACCAGCATCAGATACAGCAATCCCGCGATTCTTGCTTGTTTCTTCCTCGAGGTCATGTCCTGTCCCTGAGTTGTTGAGGTCCAAATCGTACACGACCGGCCGCTTTGTATCTGGACTCCTCCAGTCTAGCAAACCGTTACCGTTAATCAGAGTTCAGACGCGTTTGTATAGTCGGCCTTTGTTTGGAGACGCTCATTTCTATTGGCGAGTGCCACCGCGGCACGGTTCGGCCCCGCTCGTTCGATTGGATCCTTCAGCCAGCGATCTTTCAAGGATCGCGGCTGCTTCATTCTAGACACATACGCACGTGCACCCTGGATCAGTATCGATCGCAACCTGCGGTTGCCGACCTTCTTGCTGATGCCCACGATGTTGGTCTTGCCGGCACTGCTGTACTGCCGCGGCGTGAGGCCGAGATAGGCAGAGAACTCACCGCTCTTGGTAAAGGCCTTGCCAGAGCCCGTCACGGCGTACAGTGACAGCGCACCGATCGGACCGATGCCCTCGATCGCCGTGAGGCGTTTACAGACCGGATGCTGCTTTACCAGGCCATCGATCTCCTTGGTCATCGCCTTGCCTCGGCCTGACACGACCGAGATCTGAATGAGGTTCTTTGCAAGGTCGACGCCGACTCTAGTTGAATAGGTCATGTATGGACTCCCTTAGGGTTTTGGTCGACTTCCAACCTAGGCAACTTGGTTGGAGGAGTCCATACATAGGCTCATGAGCAGCCATTTGGGAGGATATCAAGCGAATGTCTGCTGTTGGGCGCATGGCGGAGACCCGACCACACGAAAATTACACTGTGTAATTTGATCATGCCTGTGTTGTATAAAGGCTTTGCCGAAACACCCTCTTTCCCATGACGCAAAAACTAGTGATTTTCTACAGTTTTTGGTGTCGATGAGTGAAATAACGAGCTGATAACAAACAAAAAAAGCAAAACCGAAGTTTCGCCCTTGTATACATCACACGCATATTGCGAAGGGCGCGACGTCGCCTGATGTTCTAATATGATGGGCGGTTGATGATGCTGCGAAGGGACCGATCATGATGAATCGCCCGTACTACGGCCGGTCTGCGGCCCTGCCAATTCTCAGCTGCCTCGTTGCGCTTTCGGCGTGTCACCACATGTCAGCCTGTATCGAGGGTGCGGCGTGCAGCACGGTCGATCCCTGCACGACCGGAACCACAGTGTGCGGTGCCGACGACCACAGCTACTGTCTGGCCTCGGCGGTCATGCCGAATTGCCCACCCGATCTTGTCGATTGCGTCGAGGGCGCCGAGTGCTCGACGGGCGACCCGTGCACGGTCGGCAAGGTTCGCTGTGATGCCGCCGGTAATGCGCATTGCGTCGCCTACGGCAGCCCGCCGCACTCGTGCCCGCCGCCCCGGCCGTCGCCGGGCTGTGTCGAGAACGCTGCGTGCAGCACCGGCAATCCCTGCACCACCGGTAGCATCGCCTGCGGGACCGACGGCAGGATCCACTGCCTCGTGTCCTCAGTCCTGCCCAACTGCCCTCCGTCACTGAGCGAATGCGTAGAGGGCGCAGAATGTCCAACGGGCGATCCCTGCACGCTGGGACGAATCCGCTGTGATGTAACCGGCGCCGCACACTGCATCGTGTATGGCTTCGCGCCCGGGTGCCCATCCGATTAATCGCAGCAAGCGGGTATGACTCGAAACGTGCCGGTTACGCGGGCGGTTTCGGGATACGGTGACGGGTCGCTAATGGCCCGCAGCGGACAATAAGTACGTCCCCCTATTGAGACCGGTGCCGGCCCGCACCATTCCAATCGCGGTGTGCAGGGTAACGTGCACCTCACCGCACTTAGGGACGCAAGACTGCCGGTCCTCGCTTCCTCCCGGAGGCCACGTACGACTCCCGGAAGGTGCCGAAAATCGCCGGGCCGGCAATCCGATACCCACAACCGAGACGGCCAGCAACTGCAATGTCGAGCTCGTGTCGTCTCCGACGCGACGATACTAATGAGTTTGGTCTGGATCTGACTGCATCATCAGCGGCCCGATAGGAGTAATTTTCGAAACAGCGCTATGGCCTTGTGTCTCCGAGTCGCGTCACTTCCGAGAGTGCGTCGGTCGTGACGTTGACCATGACACTGGTGCCGTAGTAGAAAAGTATCGAGTGGCCGGTGCCCTGCCCGGTTTGCACAGACCCCGCCAGGGTTGATACGACCTGCATATTGAGCACTGCCTGACTGACGCCACTGACATCGATGTTGGCGTTACCGATCGGTCGAATGCCGCCAAAATCCAGCAAACTGACGCCGGACACACTGGCCGTCAAATCGCCGATCTGGAGTCCTTCACCGCGCAGATGACTAACACCTCCGACATTCACCGTCATTTGCGTCTGATCGAAGTTTCTGATCGTGACGTCGGCTAGCGCCCCTGCAGCCACGTCGATTTGGTCAAGTACCGGCATCGTGACAACAGCGTCCATCAATAGGGTCTTGTCGTTGCCAAACGTGACCGTGTCGCCGTTCTGGGTCACTTGTATATCGTTGATAATGTCCGCGTTGCCCGTGGCCTCAACCGAAAAGTCCGGTCCCTGACTAACTGTGACCCGGGAGAGGCCGAACACCGAAATTTTCGTGAAATTCTCGAAGTCGAACGTTATCGTCGTCCTGTCGAAAACCGGACGACCGAACGTTAGCTCGGTGACCACGACTGCGTCGCCTCCGGTGCTGACTTCTCCGTCGATGGTGATTTCCGCGTTAGCGCCCAGATCACCTATAACGCCATTGACGAAGACCGTGCCGGCATTGGTCGTGATTCGAAAACCGTTCAGATCTAAGTCGGTCGCTGAGGCAAAACGCGTGACGACACCAGCAAGGTGAACGCGCGCTCCCGGTGTAGACGCCAAGTTGTTAATGCTACCGATTTCGTCCACGACCAATATGCCGTTGGTCAATGACCCGTTGACAAACACAAGCAGCCCGTCGGCTGGCACTCCGCCTGGGAGATCTATTAGCGTGGCACTGCCATAGTCAACGGTAAGGCGGTTAATAGAAAACAACATATTGTCCAATTCCAACCCTGAAACAGTCCCGATGAGCCGAACGTCTGTACTCGTCGTGTCGAGGTCGATTCGCGTCGCAATGATGTCGCCGGCATCATTCAGATGCCCGCTGATCTGGGTGGTTGCCCCAACCGAAAGGCCTGCAAAAGTATCGGGGTCGATACCCGGATCAAACACGGTTTCTGAATTGATCAAGACTGTTTGACCCATGACGAGCAGCCGGTCAATTGTCGCATCGATATTCTCAACCGGGCCAATAACTGTCGCGAAATAGTCAATCTGATCCGCTGTACCCGTCGCATTACTGAAATTCACGTCACCCTCGATCGCGACAATCTGTCCCAATTTCAGATCGGAGACGTTCGCCGGCTGTCCATTGATGTTGACGTTGCTAGCATCCGTGTCGTAGCGGATGCCATTGACGGTGGCGCTGTTTAGCTCCGTGATTGGGCCGAACGCGGAGAGTGCCGCGGTATCGTTATCGATGATATTGATCGCGGCCGATGAATTCGGACCCAGCGTTGCCCTCGAGACATTGCTCAAGGTCAACGTAAGCGACTCCAGACCTTCTGCTATGGCGTCATCAAGCGCACGGATAGAGATGGTCTGGTTACCGGACTGCTGATCGGCAAAGGTGATCGTCCCAGTGAATGCGCCACCGGCAGGCTCATAGTCCGAACCAGATACAGCGGTTCCGTCCGTGATAGCGTAATCCACGCTGGCAACACCTGAGCTACCGCCACTGCGGGTGACGGCGATATTCGCGACTTGGCCTTCGGAAACATCAAAGGATGTGCCTGACAATTGTATGGTTCCGGGCCGTGCGGGAGCGTTACCGTTTCCACCTCCATTGCCGCAGGCACTGAGCATGGCGGTGAAGAATAAAATCAGGCAGGGCATGGTTTTTTGTTGCGATGTCATGGTCGTCATCCCCTTGCGTACAACAAACCTAGTCTCGACAAGAAATTGTTTAGTTGCCTAGTCGGAAATTTACTCAATAGGTTTCGATCATTACGGATTGTTAATGGCTCGCAAGGCGCACAGAATGTTCAAAGGTGTTAGCTAATAGAACCTCCGTTAAGCGCTCATCGCGGACCTCTCACGCATGAAATGAGCCTTCAGGCTGCAATACTGAACGGCATGATCGATTGGCTCGGCGTGGCCGTCGCCGGGTTAGCGATCGGCTCGGAATTGCGCGTTCCGATTTTGCCAGAGCGGGTTGTCGAGGTAGCGGCGTACCCGGTGGGCTATAGGTCTTCCAGCGACGGCGTGCCGCCGCGCCAGCCCCACTCGACCTCACGCATAAACCACGTGTAGGCCTCGATGTCCTCCACACCCCAGTCTTGGAAACGGCGCAGCCCGTCGAACAACCGGCCCGCGGTCTCCGCTGAGGGCGCCGCGTTCAGCGCGGTCAGCGACGCGATGAATCCGTCAGGCTTGTCGTGCGCCTCCTCGAGGGCCCGGGTCAGCCATTTGTGGTACGGGTACAGCACGCGGTTGTGAGCGAGAATCAGCCGACCCGCGAAGAGCGCCAGTTGCGAAGCGGCGCGCAACACGGTGTAAGGGTTGTCATGCCGGGTGGCCTCACCCATCAGCCAGTTCTGGATGAACGCCATCGAGTAGAACGCCCTGATCCGCCGGTCGTGATCCTGCCCGGGGTAGACCGGGATTGTGGGCAGCAGGTCCTCGACCTCCCGCTGGTGGCAGAACGCGGTGAACGCGCCCTGGAACGCCGCGCGGGAGGGTTCATTCCCGAAGCCGGCGACGTCCCGCAGGTACGCCATGTCGATCACCTTGCCATCGACGAAGCCGCCGTCATAGTCACAGAGGTCACGGCGGTTGATGAACAGATCGTCCTCCGCATCGCGGCGAGCAAACTCACTGTCGGTCGCCACGATCATGAAGTCCACATCCGAATCGGGGCGTGCATAGCCCTTCGCGACCGAACCGCCAATGAGCAGCGCGACGAAACGGTGGTCGTCTGCATAAGCCTCCACGAGCCGGTCGATGGCTCGCTGGTGCTGGCCGGCGATATGTCTGGACGATGACATGATCTTCGTAGTTTAACGCATCCGCCTTCGAGGCGATTCGCATGCCTGTAACGCGTCGCTCGTGCCGCCCTGTGGGCAGCTATGCTTGGCATTTGCCAATCGCCTAGTGAGTCCTCAAAATCACAAGACCTGTCACATAGAAAAACCGAAGGAGACCGTCATGTGTCGTTGGCTTGCCTACTCAGGCGCACCCATTCTCCTCGACGAGGTGCTATTCAAGACGGACCATTCCCTTATCGACCAGAGCCTGCACGCATCCCACGTGTCCACCACGACAAATGGTGATGGATTCGGTATTGGCTGGTACGGCAACCGCGATGTGCCGGGCGTTTATAAGGACATTCGGCCCGCCTGGAACGACACAAACCTGCAGGCGTTGGCCGCGCAAATAGAATCTCCGATGTTCCTGGCACACGTTCGGGCAACGACCGGCTCTCCGGTGCAGAGAACCAATTGTCATCCGTTCAGTCATCAGAACTGGTTGTTCGTGCATAACGGCTTCATCAACGAGTACGACAAGCTACATCGCGATCTCGCTTTTGCGATATCCCCTGAATTATTCCCACTCATTCGCGGCACGACGGACTCCGAACTCATGTTTCTGCTCGCGCTGACCTTCGGTTTGGATGCCGATGTACATGCCGGCATATCACGTATGGCGGGATTGGTCGAACACACCGCCGAGCTGCACGGAGTAGAAAATGCGCTGCAGATGACCCTCGGAATCAGCGACGGCGAATCGCTTTACGCGGCCCGCTATTCGACGGTAGGCGAGTCGCGATCGCTGTTTCACAGTGCGAATCGGGATGCGGCCATGGAAATCGCCCCCGATGCGGGCCGATTTTCACGGGACGCACGCGCGATTGTCTCCGAGCCGCTCAGCGATCTCGAGGCCGAGTGGATTCCCGTGCCAGAGTCGAGCTTCATTACGATTACGAAGGGCGAGATTTCCTGCGAGCCATTCGCCCCAATCGCGCCGTAATTGTCACAACGATTGAAAACTACGTGACAATCCAGCGCTTGGTGAACCGACGAAAACGGGCATCGAAACCGGAGATCGACATGAACCAGGATTTGACGCTCCGCTGGCTCAAGTTCAGCTCAGTGTTCACCATTTATTCGGAATTCTAATAGCTGCAAATGTGTCGTTCCTGCTGATTTTTTGGGTACCGCTTTGGCGATATCGGTAACACGGCTACCAAAATCAGGTAGCCGCAAGTTGAGGCCAAAGTGGGCACACACCGGCCTCTCGGGCACCTGGTCTTCGGCTTTGACAAACAGCTGGCAAAAAATTTTGCATAAATCTTGGCGCCCTCCTCCGTCCTAGGTTTCCAGTGTCGGCCAATGCTTGCCACTCGACCTACCGCGATGATTCCAAAACTTGCCGCTCACGAATGGCAGCTTTTGGGAAACGGCGACAGGCCGCTATGCGCTACAAGCAGCCGTTCAATGGCTAAGATTGACCGAATTGAAAGGGGCCGAAAGAGACTCGCAGCAGCCATTCTAAGTACATCCCAGAATTGACAGGTTCCGCAGCTTTCCATGATTGTGGCATCGACAAAGGGCAAACCTGACCAAAGTCAGGGACGCAAAGCCACGGGTCCTCGCTTCCTCCGAGAAGCCATGGATGACTCCCGAAGGACCCAGGATTGCCGGGCTGCCGAAGCGCAGAATGTTAATCGGGTGGCTCATCATGAATACGAAACCAGGGCTCGCCAGCAGCAGACTCGGCATTGCAAAATTCACGGCGGCAATCGCAACTGGCGCGCTGTTTATTGCCACTGCGACTGCCGAAGTCGTCAATTCCACAGGCAACGCCAGCGATAACGATCTGAATGACGATTTTTGCAATACCGGTTCGACGAATGCGATCGGCGCTGCGGAATGTACATTGCGCGCCGCGATCCAGACGCTGAATCAGGGTGGTCTACCCGGGGTCATAGACTTCGCGATTCCGAGTGATGCTGACCCGGGCTGCGATGCCGTCACGAAGGTGTGTACGCTGGCCCGCGGTGCTCAGGGCGCACAACTACCACACATTGCTGTCCCTATCACCATCAGTGGCTACTCTCAGCCGGAAGCGGAACGCAATACACTGGCAGTGGGCAGCAATGCGAACCTCGTCATCGAACTGAAGAATTTTTCGCTTGAGCTGGACGGCAGTGATTCGCTGGTCGAAGGCCTAGTCATCAATAATTTTGGGAACGTATGGCTTGACAGCGACGGCAACACGGTTCGTGGCAACTACATCGGCACTGATCCCACGGGGCTGATTGCTGATCCGAACAACGCAGGTGTCATGGTTCGCAATAACGCCATGAATAATGTGGTTGGTGGCCTTTCAACCGAGCACCGCAACATCATCTCGGGCAATAGCGGGAACGGTATCACTGCGTGTCAGCCATTCTGCGGTGGCAACCAGTGCGGACCCGAATGTGGCGGTAATCGGATTGTCGGCAATTATATCGGCGTCGATGCCACCGGCTTGGCGTCGTTGCCAAACAGCGGCACCGGAGTCCTTCTCGGTTCTTACAACAACACCGTTCGCGACAATGTAATCGCTGGCAACCGCTCTAGCGGTATCTCGCTGCTCGGTGGTAACAATATCGTACGCGGCAATTACATTGGCGTTGCTGCCGACGGGACGACCGCATTGGGAAACCGCGGATCCGGGATAGTTGTGAACGGCAACCAGTTCGATCTCGATGATGGTGGCGGAGGAAATCAGATCGGTGGGCTGCTCGCCGAAGACGGTAATATCATTGCCAATAGCGAGATTGCGGAAGGCATAACGGTAGGCGGCACCGAACGCAATACCGCGAACTCGATTTTATCCAACAGTATCTATCGCAATAATGCGCTTGGAATCGATTTGGCCGGGTTCCTGGGTGTTACCGATAACGACCCGGGCGACGCGGACACGGGCGCAAACAATCTGCAGAATTTTCCGGTTGTCACCGCGGCTGCCCTCAGCGATCTCGAGTCGCTGATTCAGGGCACGCTGAATAGCACTCCGTCTACGCAGTTCACATTACAGTTCTTTGCGAATACCGCCTGTAACAACGACTTCGCCCCACAGAACCACGGCGAGGGCGAAACCCTGCTAGGCACAGTGTCTGTCACCACCGACGCGAACGGAGACGTGACGTTCTCCGAAACGGTCGGACCTGCGCCGGTCGGGCAAGCAGTCGTGACGGCGACGGCAACCGATCCGGATGGTAATACGTCCGAGTTCTCGGAGTGCTTCAATGGAATCTTCGCCGAGTCGGTCGATCTTCAAATTTCGAAAACGCCAGATGCCGATACGGTGATTGTCGGCGAGGGCGTCGTCTATACAATCGTTGTGTCTCATGCTGCGGATTCGAAAGACGCTAGTGGCGTGCAAATCACCGATACGCTCCCTGCAGGACTGACCTTCGTCTCAGTCAGGGTGGTACAGGGTCCGGGGTTCTGCGTTGAGAACGCTGGGGAGATTACCTGCGATGTCGGGGCTCTGCCGGATGGCCAATCGAGCGTAATCGAGCTTCAGGTCCGAGCCGACACGGCAGCGACAATCAGCAATGAGGCGTCGGTGACATCGACGGAACCCGACAAAGACGTGGCGGACAACACGGCGAGCACCGACGTCAGCGTCGTGCTCGGTGACATTACGGTTACAGATTCCATAGCGCCGATAGACGATCAGGACATCCCGTTCGGCCTGCTGTTCGCGCAAGAGATGCGCAGCGAAACCGTGACCGTGCAGAATAACAGCACCGCGACGGTCACGCTCAACGCCGTGCCGTCGGATCCATTGGCGGCGCCCTTCTCCATTCCTGATTGGCAGAATTGCTTCGGTCAGACGCTGGCGCCATTCGCCCTCTGCACGATGAGTGTCCAATTCGCGCCTACCGTTCCCGGTGAGGCTTATTCCTCGAGTTTCGAGATCGGTTTTGGTACCTCATCCGCTCTGGTAACGGTAAGTGGAGCATCGGCGGCAGGCATCAGCGATATCAGCGTTCAAAAAGACGTGGATAAGGACATTCTTTCCACCGATCAGGATTTGGCGACGTTCACGTTGACCGTCAGCAACGTTGGACCCGACCCGGCTGACATTCGCGTGACCGACGCACTGCCCCTCAGCCAGTTGCAGATTCCGATTGGTATGGAACCCGCTACCGATGGCGTGGGCGTAGTAAATCGCAACGGAAACGAAGTCGTATGGAATATTTCCCCGCTGGGCGTCGGTGCTTCGGCGACCCTGGACATTCCTGTGCAGCTCGTGCCCGGGACGGGCGTGGGCTGCGTGACCAACACGGCCGAAGCGGAATTGGTCGATGCACGCGCTGCCGATCCTAACGGGGACGACAACAGCGCGCCGCGAACGATCGGGGCGATCGGCGGATGCGCGGATCTTTCAGTGTCGGGATTTATTGACGAGCAGTTCGACCCGCAGGGGTGGGAAACAGAAGCGCTTCCGGTATTTGTGCTCACGTTGAGGAATCTTGGGCCGACTTCGGCAACCGATGTCCGACTATTCGGAACTTTCACTGTGCCGAGACACCCACATCTCGATCAGAAACCGCCGGGTTGCAATTACGACAACCGTACTGGAGATGTAAGTTGCTCACTCGGGACTTTGCTCGCCAATGCTTCCACGACATTACGGTTTGTATTCGAAAAGACCGGCGGTGTTCTTGGCTACGATGTCTCGGTTGAGCATAGCGGCACGGACTTGGAGGAGGAAAATGATAAGGCTTCAGACTCTGCGTATTTTTCGCAGATTGGGGCCGACGGTATTTGCTTTATCGCCACCGCCGCCTACAGCTCGTATCTGCATCCCGATGTTCAGGTGCTGAGAGATTTTCGCGATGGGTATCTGCTGACAAATACGGCGGGCCGAGCATTTGTGGATTGGTACTACGAGACCTCTCCACGCATCGCCGAGCTGATCTCACAGTATGCTACTCTGCGCTGGCTGACGCGCGTCGCACTGACGCCACTCGTTTACACAATCAAGTATCCCTGGCTTGCAGTTGCCGCGCTGATATCGATTATCCTACTGCTCTTACGCAGAAGGCTTAAGAGCTTGCGGCGCGTGCGAACAGAGACGCGGACTGCAATACCCCAGCAAATGCTGTTGCTTTGTTTGCTTGCGTTTTTGCCTATGGCAGCGCAGGCCGAGGCCGGAATGTTCGCCGGTGTCGGTGGTGGTTTCAGCCAGGTCGAGGTAGATACATTCGACGAGACTGAATTCGGCTACAAGCTATTCGCCGGTTATCGCCTACGTGACGAACTGCTTCCCTTTGGCGCAACGCTGGCGCTTGAGGCCGGCTATATCGACCTGGGCACAACGGAAGGCTCTTTATTAAATCAAACCGTGGAGTTCGCGATTGACGGTTTTGAGGTCTACGCAACCGGCATCCTGCCCCTCAGCGAGCGCTGGGAAATTTTCGGCAAGGTCGGAGCTCTGTCGTGGGATGGCGAATTGACGGTGGATGGCGTGCGTAGCAGCACTGATGATACCGATCTGGCACTTGGCATCGGTATTTCCTGGCGGACAGACAGCGCTCTTGCTGCCCGAGCAGAAGTCGAGGGATTCGATCTGCTGGACGGCGTCTGGCTCTGGTCTGTGTCGGCCATCTATCACTTTCATTGATCGCCGATGTTTTTGATAGCGCACGTAGGGCCCCGAAAGTCGCTCAATATCATTTAGGAAAAATATTCAGGAAGTAGCAGCGTTCGAAAACCATCGGTCTCTCCACTCTTGTGGCAGTATTTTCTCGAAAGTCCGCTTGTGGCCGATTGCAGGCGGTCACGACTTCCCTAAAACAGACGTTCGGGCGGCCGGTCTCCGGAATAGCGGACACTCAAGCTGAGCGGCCAGAAAGGGTCAGAGCCGGCCGCTCGCCCCCTCTACGCGACCTCGTCTCAACTATTGTCGACAACTCAGCATCGGGACCTACAGTTTCGACAGCAATAGCATCCCAGGAGAAATATCGATCGGCACATTTGTTCGAACAATCGCAGCCATCAGCCAATTATCGAGCGATCTTGGCTGGATAATTGCCGTCGCCCGATTAGGGCTTCCCATAAGCTCCCAATATCCAGGTTTAGACAGTGTGTTTCTCCCGGATGAATGCGACGCCGCAATTAGGGCAGTCAGATATTACGAAACTCAAACACAATTCAAACATCTTATCGACTTCTAAACTCCAAGGGAATCGATCTCCACAGCTGGCGCAGATATAGCTGCGGTGCCAATCAACGCCATCTTTATAGTCGGCAGTAATTTTCTGCTCGAGTATTTTCGCCATTGCATTCATTTGGAGCGTGTTCTCGTGCATCGGGCCAACTACTTCACCGTACAATCGTTCAGCTCGCGAGGCCATTTCTAACGCTTGAGCAAGGTCTTTCGCGTGCACAAATGCGTTCGGTAGATTTGCGCAAGCGTCTGCAAGCAGCGCCGGGTCATCGGAACTCTCGGCAATCGCGAGCAGCCCTCGGGCGGCTATAAGTGCCCGTTGGGTATTCCCAATAGAATGATTAGTCATGATTCTCTGTCGACACCCATGAAGTCTTCCGGCAAAATTTTGCAACTATAGGGTGTACATTCAAACACTGACTATGCAATCCCAATCTTCCGCCCACGCCAAATTAGTGTTGCGCTGCGAACTGCGCAAGAGCGACGAAGTCGCCTTTGCGAGGCCAATCAATCCGGCAGGCGCAAAAAGTATACTCGCCACTCCTGTCACGATGTCGATCGCGCCATGAGTTAGACGAGACTTTTTTTCGCGCCGGGCTTTGATCTCGTACAGAAACGCTGCGATTCGCTCGCGATTTTGCGGACTCGGGTCAGATAGGTCGAACTGTTCCGCAAGCTCTGTGAGACTTTCGAGGAAAATAGCTTGATTCCCCCACCGTCGCACCTCATCGATCAGTTCGACAGAGGCACTGCCAACGGACGTGTATTTCTCATCCCAGTGCCCGAGTGCCGGCGGCTTCTCGATTTTTCCGTACTACACTCTGGCAACTGACAAAAACCGCGCATCGCTGCTCGCTGGTATCAGACCGAATTGCTTTTTCATGAAAAAAGCTTCCTGAATCATATTGACCTTGACAGTGGGATGCCCTTCGCTAAGCCTGTCCTCGCGTATCGCCGTTCGAATCTGATCGCCATCGATCTCCATAGCGCGGCGGCTTTCATTTTCAAAATCAATATATACATCACGCCATCGCTGCCGACAGTAATCGTACCCGGGAAAAACGGTTACGCATCCGCGCTGAACAAAAGGTTTCAGGGCCACTAAGTCGACTACTGCATCCTTTAGGTTTCTAAGGACGTCGCGATAAGTGCCGGGCGTGTTCTGAGAAAGAAATCCGAGTACGTCCGAGACCCAATCTTGCACTGCAACATTTGGCGCATAGCAGAGCAATTTCTTTATTTCCGAATTTCCACCCAAAATGTTGCGTTGTTCGGTCGATTTATCAGGCGTTTTTTGCGCGCCACAGAGAAGAAAACCGGGTCTTTCCTGAGTCAATTCGATGCTCAGGCTACGTTCATACCTTGGGTACCAGAATTCTTGATGGGCTCGGTCGACCTGTCGGCAGATAGATTGAATGGTCTTCGAGTCAAAGCGTTGTTCATCTATTAATGAAATTTCGCGAAGGATATTCTCGAGAAGTGCGAGGTACTCGATGCTTACGGTATATAGTTCATCGGTGACCATTCGACCGGTCCAGACCCTTCCTAGCCGTATATCGCGCAAAGGCCTCGCATACAATGAGTATATCAGTTCTCGCCGATGTACGGCCATGCCAGCCCAGCTTTTGGATGGCACGTGCCCTTCAGTATTTACACTGAGTTGGCAATTCGCGGTGATCGAGAATGCCCCTGCCATTTGGTTCTCGGTTTCTTGATGGATACCAATGTTCTAGGATAGGTCAACGTGTCTTCTCAATTTACACGTCATTGTGCTCCCCAGATACAGGAATGGAGACATGGAGCTACAGACTGTTAAACAGGCCAGAGCAGCGTTTCACGAGCGCCACGCCTCGAAATACTACTCTGGTCCTTTGCATCTCGCGACAACCGTTGGTATCAGTCTGCTGGTCGCATCAATGAGCGCCATGATGCTCGACAAAGTCAGCCCGCTGGAATGGATGACGGTCCCACTAACATTCCTGTACGCAAATCTGATTGAATACCTGGGCCACAGAGGGCCGATGCATCACAAGACGAGGTTCCTGAGCGAGGTATTCAAGCGCCACTCAATCGAACACCACTCATTCTTTACAAATGAAGCGGCTACATTTGACTCAAGCAGGGATTATAAAGCAGTCCTGTTTCCACCCATCCTGCTGGCGTTCTTTCTGGGCTGTTTTGCCATGCCGGTCGGAGCAATTCTTTACAATTTCGTATCACCGAACTTCTGTTTTCTATTTGTATCGACTGCAATCTTGTACTTCCTCAACTACGAGTTACTACACTTCGTTTATCATATGGATCCGCAGTCAAGGGCCGGTAGATTGCCATTCATGAGTCGCTTGAGAAAGCACCACATCAATCACCACAACAAGTCTCTGATGACCAGTTACAACTTCAACATTACATACCCGATCTGCGACCGTATTTTCGGCACGATATACCACGGCAAGGATTAGTAGCTCTCAGGGTCGGAGCAGCACCCGCCCCCAACGTTGGGCCAGGAGTTAACGCCTGACTCTTGCATGGATCTTGGCGCGCTCCTCCACTTTAGGGGTCGAGTATCGGCCAGAAGTTGCCCTTGTTATGTCCGCTATGCTCCCGAATCCGGCCGCTCAAACGGCTGCTTCCGGGATATACTCAAGCACTGCTATTGACCCAGAGCAGACATCGCAATGTCGTATAATTTGAGACTACTCATAAGGCAGTTTTGTCTGATTGGTAGCAGCTGAACGTTTATTAAGGATGTAATCATGACCATTCGCGGCGGCTGCCTGTGTGGCGGCGTGCAATACGAGATTTCCGGCAAGTTGCATGACGCCGGGAATTGCCACTGTTCGATGTGTCGTCGAACGCATGGGGCTGCGTTCGGCACCTATGCGCGTGTTGATGCAGATGAGTTCCGGTGGTTGTCTGGCGAGAATCTCATTGCCACCTACGAATCCTCGCCCGGTGGATATCGCTGTTTTTGTCGTCAATGCGGCTCACCTTTGGGCGCTCGGGCCGAAGGTGGGAAGTTAGGTTGGGTTACGCTGGGCACGGTTACGGGTGACCCCGGGTTGCGTCCCGGCGCCCATATTTTCGTCGGCTCAAAAGCGCCGTGGTATGAGATAACAGACGATATCCCCCAATTTGATGAATGGCCACCGGGTTTCGGACCCAACGCTGGGTCCGCATCATTCGATAGTATTGGGCGCAGCCAGATACCCGAGAAGTGAAGAAGCTGCACGAGTTGCCGCGCGAGGAACTGGAACGGATATTCAACGCCGCGCCTTTCGTGGCGAGCCTCGGCATTCGCCTTGTAACCATCGGTTCGGGGATCTGCGAAACGGAACTCAACGTGGAGCCCCGGCACCTCCAACAGGACGGCTTCGTCCACGCCGGTGTTCAGGCCACCATGGCCGATCACACAGCCGGCGGAGCCGCAGCGACACTGACCGAACCGGGTCACATGGTTCTCACGATAGAATTCAAGATCAATCTACTTCGAGCTGCACAAGGGGAGCGGCTGTCGTGCCGGTCCAAAGTTCTCAAACCAGGGTCTCGGCTCATGGTCGTGGAGTCCGAAGTTTTTTGCGAAAACGCGGGAACATCGAAACTCGTGTCCAAGGCAACTGCATCGATCGCCGTCGTCGGATCCCGGTAAGCACAAACATTGAGATTGATTCGCGAACGTCCGCACATGGCCGAACTGAGATGATTACCAAGGAGAAACTCGAACGTCTGCTCATGGCAGGGGCAGACACTCAGGGCCAACTGAAGACGAGAATTGCTGCGTAACGGCTGCTTTGGGGCCACGAGCAGCCCGTCGCTCAATTTACGCTGCAATTTCCGGTGATGACCAGAAGCGGACGTTTGGGTGACAAGCTTCCGAGCAACAGTATTAAGACAAAAGGAGAATTGAATGCAGGCTCTGGCACGTCGACAGTTCTTGACGTTTCCTGCGGCAAGTCCCCTACTTGGTTACACAGCAGCGGGAAGGTTGTTGCAGAGGAGTCGCTGCATGCGATGCAGCTGCCGGAGCACCTGTCGGATTTCAGCTTTATCCAACCACTAAATGGCCGGTCGCAAGCAAGATGCTCCGGCGGGCAGAAAAAGCCGGAGCAAAATTCATCGTACTAACCATCAATCTGAACACCGGAAGTAACCGCGTGCTTCTCGGACAGTACGCTCGTGCCGATGAACGCGACTGCAGCGCGTGCCATGGCGCCGGGCCGAGACGAGTGGCTGGGGACCTCTTGAAAGCCTGCCCGAGGTTGTCGAAGCAGTGAACGGCACTGTTCCAGTAATCATCGACAGCGGTTGTCGTCGCGGCACTGATATCTTCAAGGCCTTGGCGATGGGTGCGAGCACTATCGCCGATATTGGTCCGCAGCATGTTGGCCTTCGGCGTCCGAGCGAGGTTGGATAGCGCCTCGGGCGACTGCTAGTCGTCCTCTCCAGCCAGTCGCTCGGTGGCAGGCTCTGCGACTGGTACTGACCCGAGAATCTCGTTCATGTACGTTGCCCAGCGCCCGCTCGGCTCCCAGACCGCAAGCAGATCTTTGCGCGCCTCGGCCTCGGGAATCTGCTGTTCCAGGACCCTGTAGAGGTACGTCATTGCCGAGGCCCTGTAATTTGCCTGGCACTGCACGAGTACGTTGTCAGCTGCATGCTTCGACATTGCGTCGCTGAAGCGCTCGAAATCGACTTTTTCGGGGGACGCCCACACGACGGGTATGTTGATCCACTCGATACCAAGCTCCGCGAGTCGCTGCTTCTGATTCGCTGGCGGCTTGTCCCGAAGATCAATAACGACCCGGATGCCTTGTTCGTGGATTGCAGCCAGCCCGCCCTCGACGAAATGGCCACCAGTCGAGAGCCGTTCGTCAACCCTGTGATGATTCATCGTTGGCCCGGTATGGGCGTCGTCACCTTGCACTTGGGCCGCAACGTAAGCAGAACTGGCAATGGCCGGTATCGTAATGGCGAAGATGATCGCCTTCGTGATAATTCTCATTGAATATTAACCCTATAAATATCATTGTCTTTTGAAACTTTTAAAGAATATACATGAATTAATGTACAGGCAGGCTGACGCTACCACAAAGACCGCCGGCGACAGGTGATTCTCCAGTAGTATCATGCCCTGACCCCTCTCCGGTACAACAATAATGCGAAAAGACGGTTTGAGCCAAAAGGCGTATGTGCCCATCGCGGAGGGAGATGCCTATGATCCTTTCGTGCCTGCCATGGAGTCGCCGGCAGAGTTTACGATCAAGGCAGTCGGACTGGGTGTCCTGTTCGGCATCATCTTCGGTGCTGCGAACGCTTATCTGGGGCTCCGAGCCGGGCTGACCATCAGCACCTCGATCCCGGTGGCCGTCATGACCGTCGCCGTGTTTCGGGCCCTGTCGACCGTCGGGGTCCGCGGCACGATCCTCGAGACCAATATCTCGCAAACGACCGGCTCCGCGTCGAGTTCTCTCGCCAGCGGCGTGATCTTTACTCTCCCCGCATTGTTCATGTGGGGAATGCCACCGCAACTGCTGCAGATGACGCTTCTGGCAATGTGTGGCGGGCTACTCGGCATTCTGTTCATGATTCCGCTGCGGCGGTTCCTGATCGAACGCGAACACGGCAAGCTGCCCTACCCCGAAGGCACGGCGTGTGCGGAGGTACTCGTCGCCAACGAGATCGGTGGCGGCCGGGCGCGCTTCGTGTTCTACGGCCTTGCGGGCGGCGCGCTATTCAAGTTCCTCACGTCCTGGATTCGCGTGATCCCGGCTGATGCCCACGTCAAAATACCGTTCCTCAAGAAAGGTGAACTGGGCATGGACCTGTCGGCCGCGCTATTTGGTGTGGGCTACATTCTCGGCCCGCGCATCGCAGCGGTCATGGTTGGCGGCGGCCTGCTCTCCTGGCTCGTCATCATTCCGGCTATCGCATACTGGGGCGACGCACGGACTGCGCCGTTCTTTCCTGAAACGGTGCAACTAATCCACGACATGGCGCCACGCGAAATATGGTCGCGTTACGTACGCTATATTGGCGCCGGCGCCGTGGCAACCGCCGGCATCATCACGCTGATACGCAGCATCCCGGTCATGGCCAGCAGTTTTCGCATCGGGGCCGCGCAGCTGAGTGAGCGCGTTAGCGCAGGTGCCAGCAACGACATTGCGCCGCGCACCGACAGAGATCTGCCGCTGCGCTTTGTCGGAATCGGAGTGCTGATCATTGCGGCCGTGCTCGTACTTGTACCGCAAGTATTTGGGGCCGTCGGGGGCGTCGGCATCCGCACGGTAGCCGCTGGGTGTGTCGTCATATTCGCTTTTTTCTTTGTCACGGTTGCATCGCGCATCGTCGGCCTGGTCGGAGTTACGAGCAATCCAACCAGTGGCATGACGATCGCAGCGTTGCTTGGTACCGCCTCGATCTTCTTATTTTTCGGCTGGACCGATGCGCTGGGCAAGGCTGCCGCGCTCACCGTGGGTTGCGTGGTTGCCATCGCCGCGTCCATTTCCGGCGACACGTCGCAGGACCTGAAAACCGGTTATCTGCTTGGGGCTACACCACGACGTCAGCAGACTGCGGAGCTGATCGGCGTGCTCACATCCGCGACCTTTGTCTGTCTCACGGTGCTGGCGCTGGGTAAAGGCTTCGGCTTCGGCAGCACCGAACTCCCGGCTCCGCAAGCAACATTGATGAAGCTGGTCATTGACGGTGTGCTTGATCAAAATCTGCCATGGGTGCTGGTTGCCATCGGCGCGGGTATCGCCATCGCTTGCGAAATTGCACGCATCCCGTCCCTGCCCTTCGCCGTTGGTGTCTATCTTCCGGTTTCCACGATGACGCCGATATTTGTCGGCGGCCTCATTCGACTTTGGATGGAGCGCAGTGCGCAAGACGCGACCACTGCGGCAGACCGCCGCGAGCGCGGCGTGTTGCTGGGCAGCGGTTTTGTCGGTGGTGAAGGCCTGCTGGGTGTTGGCATTGCGCTGGTCGCGGTAGCGAAGAGCCGCCGGCCCGATGGCATCGGCACCGAGTGGCTCGGCGGTGAGCTGATTGCAATGCTTGCGGGCGCTGCCGCGTTCGCGCTCTTCATCACCTGGTTTTTCCGCCAGGTTCGAGGTCGGACGCCTCTTTAGAAAACGCGGTCGCTGCACAAAGGAATCGACCTGACCGTTGGCGTGAATTTGCAGGAGAAAAGAATGTCAGCCGAACAGAAAGACGAGGAGTGTGTCTTTGTGGCGCAATTCATATCACGGCAAGAAATGCTGGCAGCAGCGTAGGCGCATGTCATGGCAAAATGTGCAGGCGCTGGGGCGGCGGGCCGTTTATGCAGATAACCTGCGGCACAGACGTCTCCATTAACGGTGCGGAGAACGTATCGGTACTCGACTCCTCCGCATGGGCTGAACGCGGCTTTGGCAGCAAGTGTGGGACGCACCTATTCTATAGACTTAAGGAATGCGGCCAGCACATGATGCCGGCAGGGCTGTTTGAGGATGATGAACACCTGGTTTTCGATCAGCAGGTATTTATCGACGAAAAGCCGTCGTACTACCAATTTGCCGGTGCGACACACGATATGACCGGGCCTGAGATATTTGCCATATACGGCTCAGCAAATTGAGCGAACAGTACTAACAACCGGAACGCCGCCCAGGTTTCGACGCACCGGCCGGGCACAGGTTTTTCGCCGCCCCTGTTCTCGGCTACTACGCGCTCTTCGAGCCTATTGCGATGCCTGCCGAGCGTGCGGCCCTTTCAAAACTGGCCTGCATTGGATCGTCGACGATGTACT
>Ga0224512_10000833_pt1 | contig 31530 bp, 24 predicted proteins | sample SF_May12_sed_USG_4_FD_169103 | JGI IMG/M metagenome (GOLD analysis project Ga0224512, IMG submission 169103) | Sediment microbial communities from San Francisco Bay, California, United States - SF_May12_sed_USGS_13 | ecosystem: Environmental > Aquatic > Marine > Sediment | place: USA... | reverse complement strand
TCGCTGCCTGAGCGCGGACTAAGAAGTCGTCAGACTTCGCGGCTTTGCGAACCAAGGGGAGGTGCTCTTCACGGCCGATGGCCGCGAGAAGGCGGAGTGCTGCGGTCACCAACTCGCGATCGGTCTCGTCTTCGAGGACACGTGCGGCCACGTTGGCTGCATCGTAATCGTTGAGGTTGAGGAGCGCGCGGGCGATTACCGCGCGCACCTTCGGCGGGCGTCGAGGGTCGGCGAGTTCGGACCGGAGAGCCGGCGCGACACTCGGTCCGACAAACGACAGCATGGCAGCGAGGAAGCTCGGACTCCAATCTGTGAGGCGGTGGAGGTGCGAGAGCACAGGACCGAAGTGGCTGGCGTGTTCCTCTCGCGACAGGGCACGTGCGGCAACCATGGTCACGAGTGGGGAGGGATCATCGAGCGCCAAGATCACTTCGTTGGCGTAGGTGGCGAGACCGAGTTCGCCGAGTGTCTGCACGGCGCGAGCCCGCCGCTGAGGATCCCGGCCGTGTACGCGCGCCGCCACTTCTGGCAGGAAGGGTTGCGCCAAAACGGCGAGCCGTCGGCGCTCTTCGCCGGTAACGCGCCGCGCGAATTGGAGGATGTAGTCGACGCAGTAAAGCTGCTCGTCACGGGCGACCAAGTTCCACAGCGTTTCCGGTGCTGCGTCGCCGGCAATCACATCGAAGATTGCCGCCTCCCACTTGGCCTCGAGTGCCTGCCACTTGCCCGCCTTGCGCTGATTCCGCAGCCGCAACACGACGACGGAAACGGCAAAGGCAACAGCGCAGAAGAACAGGAGTCCGATGCCGATGGCGAGGAAGAGGAGGAGCTGTTCCCCCAGACCGTAGTCGAATGGCAGGGCACGCTGCATCGCCCACAGCGTGCTTCCATGCAACCCAAGACCGTCTGTGGAGGAGATGCTGCTCACTGAGTGGCGCCTGCGTCTTGGCGCCGAAGGAGACGCTGCACTCGGGCCAGCAACTCGACGGGCGAAAACGGCTTTGTCACATAGTCCGTGGCACCGAGATCGAACGCTCGGACAATATCTTCCTCGCGTCCCAGGCTCGTTAACATGAGCACGGGAGCTTCGGCGTACCGGTCGGACTCACGCAGTCGTTTGAGCAGCTCGAGGCCGTCCATGCCAGGCATGCGAATGTCGAGGACGAACAGCGACACGTTCCGCTCCATGGCCGCGCTCAGTGCTTTCGCCCCGTCATCGCGGTGCACCACGTCAAAACCAGCACGCGCGAGTCGGTGCTTGACGAGGGAAGCCGCGACACGATCGTCTTCGGCCACGAGGATCGTGGGCTCCGGGTGCTCGACCACGTCATCTGGCGAGAACAGGCGCGACGGACCCTCGGTCCGAGCGCGAACCAGGAGGTGGTCGGCGGTGGCCACAGCCTCATCCATCAGCGTCTCGGGCTCGACGGGAATGACCGCGCCGGAGAAGGTGAGCTCCACGGGTCCATCGTCCGAGCGCTCGAACCGCGATGAGGTGAACGCGGTCTGTGCCTTGCGAAGCTGCTCCATCGCTCCTGCCGTGTTCGTGTTCGGAAACAGCACGACGAAATCGTTTCCCTCCCACCGACCGATGATGGTGCCCTCAGACAGCTCGTCGACGAGGCGAGCTCCGACTCCTCTCAAGAGTTCGTCGTCGCGCGCAAGCAGTTGCGAGGACTCACTCGGACCTACGACGTCGATGTCGAGCCGCGCGATGCTGAGAGGCATGCCCCGACCGCTGGCATCGACTACCTGCTGCGCAAACGCTTCAGCCAGAGCCGCACGGCTGAGCAGACCGGTGACACGATCATGCTGGGGATCGCGGCCGATCGTGGCGACGTGCTGCAGAGGTCCCTCTGCAGCAGCTCGTAGCGCGTCGGCGTCCAACGGCTTTTCGAGGACGGCCATGGCGCCAAGGCGGAGGCACTCGTCACGCGGTTGCGGACCGAAGAAGCCCAAGACGATGATGACCGGGATGCCGGATGCGCGTGGATCCTGATCGAACTGGGTGATGAGAAACCGTCCGTCTGCATCCGGCAGGACGATGTTGAGGACGATGAGGGACACATCGGTCGCCGCAAGAGTGTCTCGTGCACCGGCAGCCGATGCAACGCTCCGAATCTCGACTCCCTGCGTGGACAGGGCGGCCCGTACGAGCTGAGCAGTCTCAGGGTCGTCGTCGACGACGAGAACCGTGGTTGGATTGGTGCGCGCAGTCTGTTGGTCGGACACGCTCGACCTACCGGCCTGAGTCGAAGATGCTGCGATCGCAAGCGTGGTCGTTCGTCCGGATCATACCGTAATGCCCGAGTTCTGTCGACGGCAGCGCAGACGGTGGTCCTTTCAAATCAGAACACCCACGATCCAAACAGCGAAATAGAGAAGTAGCGGTAGCCTTCTTCTCCAGTGGAAAAGGACTGGAGTCCGGCGTTCGAGTACAGTGTCGTGATGCCGATCTGACGGCCCGGCGCGATGTCATAGGCTCCGGTAACGAGCGCTCGGACCGTTCCATGAAACGACCCATCGCTCCCGACCTTCTCGAGGCCAGGTGAGACCTCCAGGGTGACGTGGTACGGGCCCCGGACTGGCCGCCATCGACCGATGAGTTCGTTGAGGTTGTAGAAACCAGGATCGAATAGCCCGATGAGCGCGTTCGCAATGCGAAATCCGAAGAGTCGGAGGCGAACAGCCGCGGCCCACGACGGTGAGAGTCGCTGAGTTGCTGCCAAGAAGCCTGACAGACGGCGGTTTGACTGATCGCTCTGCACGAAATTGGCGACGGCACCGCCTGCCTCGAGTGACAGTTGATACGCCGGTTGCGCTCGAAAACTGATCCCGCCTTCCGTGTACGTGACGCCGCTGTCAATTAGGAGAGCCGTCGCGTCGAGGGCAGATCGCTGGAACGTGGCGGTGCCACCGAACCGGTAGCGGGCCGGGCTAGCGATACGTGCCTGAACCGTCGGCTCGGTCGACGCGCCGATACCATTCGACCCCGACGCACCGACTCCAGCGCGGACTGTCCAACCGGGTTCCAATAGCACCTGGCCGGTGAGCGCTGCACCCCACGCACGTCGACTCTCTTGGAGCGGTGCGTCCCAATCTGCATGCCGGGCATAGGCGTCCAGCCCGACCCGGAACCGAGGGGCAATCGGCATGTCTCCTCGCAGCACCACCGTCGCAATCGTGTTGTCGTCCGAATCGATCTCGAGGATCATGCGGGGGGTCATGCGCGGATCGAGACCCACGGCGATCGACCGTGCTTCCTCGAGGTAGCCACGTGACTGCCGAGCGTCGGCGGGTACTCTCTCGAGTACCTCCCGTGCCGCGTCGTTTCGTCCTTGCCACCGAAGCGTCTGCGACAGGCCGATGAGCAGTTCCGGATTGCCATCGTCCCGCAACAATGCATCGCGCCACTGACGCTCGGCGTCGATCAGATCACCGTGCCATGCCACCGTCCTGGCGAGACCCTGCCAGCCTTGCACATCAGCGGAGTCGGCACCGACGAGGTGCCCATAGATGGATTTCGCCGAATCGAGTTGATTGTCCCATGCGAGGACGAGCGCAAGGCCCAGTAGAACCTGCCGGTCTCCAGGATGGCGCGCGAGAGCAGCCTCGTGCGCGGCAATCGATTCGGCGAGTCTCCCAGCCCAGGCGAGGACACGGGCACGACCGACACGGGCGTCGATATTCTCTGGCGAGATGCTGAGCAATCGATCGAACAACGCGAGGCTCGGTGGGAATTGGTTGTCCCACGCGAACATGAGAGCCATGCGGTGGAGCGCTCGGATATCCGACGAGTCGGCGGCCAGCCGCTCGGCGTACAGGCGGCGCGCGGCATCCGTATCGCCCCGGTTCCACGCTTCGTCAGCAGGGTCCTGAGCCGACACTGGACCGGCGAGGGCGCCTGCAGCGAGTAAGAGGAGAACGGACCTGCCGATCACGGTCATCGCAGAACCTCCTCCCGCTCGAGCTCCGTGAACACCTGACGCATGGCCTCGAAGCCAGGCCTTACCCGGAAGCGCCAGCGGGGCTCGTCCCACGTGGGCCATGTGAAGGTCTCCGCACTGTCGGGGCGGGTCTCCGGCCATTGCTGCCAAGCCTCGCCACGTTGTGCGGCCAACACCATCCGAATGCCTTCGATTTGCGTCGTCTGAAAGTGCTCCGTCGATGTCCCGGAGCTGCTCAGCACTTGTCGGTTGCTGGGATCGGCGACGTTGATCAGCCCCCAAGGTATACGAATCTCAATAGTCCCGCTTGCCGAATCGCGCTCCCACGCGCCGTCGGGCCAGGGACCGGGAGACAACACCCCGCGGTCGTAGCCGCTTGCCGCATACTCGGTGGAGTCGCGTCCGAAGCGTCGCCGGTTAATGACGACCCGTAGAGAATCGAACCGGCCGTCGGTTCGCCGCCGCCGTTGCAGCGGGAGGTTGTACACCTGATCGAACGATCCCTCGAAGAATCCGGGAACGTCGCTCCCGAAGCCTCGCGCCACTTCAGGCAGACTGAGTGGTAGCCGAAACCACACTCGGAATGGGTTCGCGTTGGGATCGGCGAGCACCCGGACCTCGTCAGAGGTGACGACAACGATGAACTCCACGCCCACGGGGAGCTCAGTGCCGCGTTTCCCCGGCCAGCGGAAACTACCGGAGCGAGCGTCGATGACGTCGAGACCGACCAAGACGCGATCGAACAGGCGACCCGCCCCGGGCTCGACCAAGAGCCACAAGTTTGCCTCGTCGGCCAGTGCACGAAGACGACCGCCATAGAGGGGTGGAACGTCGCGCCACGCTCGCAGTCGGTCATGCAGGGTCCGACCGGGCAGCCGCGGCTCTGGATCCGTCGCGACGATGCCGTACTGTTCTTCCGCATTCAGACGGGACAGCCACATCCGGACTCGCTCGAGCGGCCGCTCCAAGTCGATCACGACCCAGTTCTTCTTGAACCACTCGTCGATCCACGCGAACAGCATCCCGCCCGCCATGCCCGTCTTGGCAATGAGGCGCGTCAGTTCGGCGTCGACCTCGGCTTTGCCTTGTTCCGTATGCCCACCGTGATGCCAGCCGTTGGGCTCGAAGTGCGCGATCCCGTAGCTCGCGGGAACGCCATACTCGGCGATGACGACGGGCATCCCGGTGTGGTGCGCCTTGAGCCGGCGCAGGTACTGCTCGTATCCACCATCGAGGGCGATGAAGTCGGGATAGTAGGGGTACGCGTGATATGAAGCGAAGTATCCGGCTTTGTACTCATCGGTCGCCGTAACGAGACTCGGGTCAAGCGTGACGAGGTCGTTGTCGTATTCCTTTGGCGTCCGGTCGATCTTGTCACCTAACGCTCGGCGAATGGCCAGCTCTTCAGCAACGGTGGTTTCAGTCGGGTGATACAGGGGATCCAGTGTTGGCCAGCTCGTGTATGCGATGGGCCGCTGCGTGCGGTACGTGTCGTGCTCGTACCCGATCATCGAGTCGCAGAATGCTGCAAGCCATGCTTCGGTGGCAGTCCCGCCGGTCATCGAGAGAAATCGCCCGGCATAGTCTGTGACGGGTGCATGCAGACTGTCATATGCATGAACCGCAAACGGCTCCCACTCACGGCCAATGATGTATGCAAGTGTCCAGCGTGACACATCGGCTGTGTAATACCCCGAGGCGTAACCGGGACGCTGCGGGATGTTGGCTCGCCCATGCAACAGATCGACGACTCTGCGGGCTTCCGTGCGAAACGCGTGGTTCCACGTGCGGTCGCTGAAATCATGGTGAGGTGGAAGCTCCGTCCACACACCGTGCACCAGCCACAGCGGCTTCGCTGGATGTGTCCGATTGTAGCGAGCCAGCGCCCGGTAGAAGTGTGGTGGGTGGATCGTGTATAGGCGAATCGCGGTTGCGCCCATCGCGCCGATCTGCGTGATCCACTGCCAATAGGTCAACGAGTCCGGGAACTGACTCGGGTGCTTGCCGGGAAGCGCGGCTCCCAGGTTGACACCCTTGATGTAGAACGGAGCCCAGACAGAGCCAGCACGAACCTCGAAGTGGTCACCATTCACCCGCGACCAGTACTGAAGAGATACCGGGGGGATTAGGGGTGGCCGTAAAGGTGGCCTGCGGATTTGCGCGAGGTACTCACGGGCGTCCTCGCGAGCCGGATCGAGCGCCAGCACTCGGTCTAAAAAGCCGCGGGCGTCGAGGTCGTTTCCCTGTTGCCATGCCACAACGCCGAGGCCGAACAGCGCGTCAACATTGTCCGGATCATGCGCCACGATCCCGAGGAACCACCCACGGGCCTCGTTGAGCCGCTCGAGCCTGAGGGCTACATAGCCGAGTCCTGCGCGGGCCCCGACGTGAAGCGGACAACGTACGTGACCACGGTCGAAGGCCTCTCGAGCGGTCTCGATCGACCCGTCACGATAAAGAGCCCAGCCGTCGTTGACGTCAGGGTCGGCAGCTGCCGGGCACGCCGATTGCGCCGCAAGCGGTGAGGTGACCATCAAGATTGTAATCGAGAACGCGATACTCTTCATGCTCCCCCAGCGATGCCTCCGAAGTCCCCGCAGTCTAGAATCAGGGGCGAAACCAGGCAATGCTGTGCTTGACACGTCCGGAGTCCGGATGGTACTTGCGCAGAGCAGAGGGGGCAGAGGGGGCAGAGGATAGGCTAAACACCGATGGCTCATCACGAGGGGACGGCGTAATGCGACGGAGTGGCTTGAGCGCGGCGATCGCGATCGCGACGTCGCTGACCATCATGGATTGCGCGGTGGGGCAAACGGGACCCGCACGGGTTGAGCCGGGACTCACCGCAGTGACAGGTGTTGTGGTCGGACACCACACGCTCACGGAGCGGCCCACGGGCTGCACGGTTGTGCTCGTGCCCGCGGGTGCGGTGGGTGGTGTCGATGTGCGCGGTGGTGCGCCCGGGACGCGCGAGATCGCGCTGCTCGACCCCGTCAATACGGTCGAGCGGGTGCACGCGGTCGTGCTTGCAGGTGGGAGCGCCTTCGGGCTCGATGCCGCGGGCGGGGTCATGCGCTTCTTGGAAGAGCGGAACGTGGGTTTTCAGGTCGGGAATGTGCGCGTGCCGATTGTGGTTGGCGCAATCCTGTTCGACTTGATGGTCGGCGAGGATCCATCCGTCCGTCCCGATGCGGCGTGCGGGTACATGGCAGCACGGGTGGCAACGGCTGGCCCGGTCGCCGAAGGAAGCGTGGGCGCAGGTGCGGGCGCGTCGATTGGAAAACTCGGCGGACCGGGCCGTGCCATGCGAGGAGGGCTGGGCTCGGCATCGGTCACCCTACCCGACGGGCTGACAGTGGCAGCTTTGGTTGCGGTCAACGCCGTCGGTGACGTGCTCGATCCCGCAACAGGAAAGATTGTGGCGGGTGTGCGAACGGGAGACGGCGCGGGCTTCGCCGACGCGCGTGAGTTGATTCGCTCGGGCGCCACGATTCCTTCAGCACCCGGGCAAAACACCTCCATTGGCGTCATCGCAACAAATGCGACGCTCACCAAGTCGCAGACGACCAAAATTGCGCAGATGGCGCAGGATGGACTCGCGCGCGCAATCGTGCCGGCCCATACCCCGTGGGACGGCGACACGATGTTCGCGTTGGCGCTCGGTGGCTACGAGGGCAACGCCGACGTGCTCACGATTGGGGCGCTGGCGGCGGATGTCGTTGCCACGGCAATCCTCCGCGCGGTGCGGGCGGCGACGGGTCTCCCAGGAATTCCGGCAGCACGCGAGATGTCGCCAGACGGTCGATGAACCTCACCCTCCTCACCCTTCTCACATACTCGGTCGGACTCGTCCTCATCGGTCTTTGGATTGGGCGCCGAGTCGGAACGACCGGCGCTTTCTTCGTAGCAGGCCGGCAACTGGGTCCCGTGCTGTTGTTCTCGACCGTACTTGCCGCGAACATCGGCGCTGGATCGACGGTTGGTGCTGCAGGGCTCGGATACCGCGACGGATTGAGTGCCTGGTGGTGGGTGGGTTCCGCAGGCATCGGCACGTTGGTCTTGGCCATATGGATCGGTCCGAGAATCTGGCGCATCGCTCAGGCGAAGAATCTGTATACCGTCGGTGATTACTTAGAGTTGCGCTACGGGAAGTCCGTGCGGGCGGTGATTGCCATTCTCCTCTGGATCGGGACCCTCGCGATCCTGGCCGGACAGCTCATCGCGGTGGCGTGGGTGCTCAACGTGGTGGCGGGAGTCCCCAAACTCGTTGGCTGCCTGATCGGTGGTGGGGTCATGACCATCTACTTCACCGCCGGTGGGTTGCTCACCTCCGCCTGGGTGAACCTGGTGGAGTTGGTGGTGCTTGTCCTGGGGTTCGCGATTGCCGTGCCGTGGGTGGTGATGGACGCAGGGGGTTGGTCGGCCCTGCAGGCGGCAGCGCCGACGGGCCAGGATTACTTCGGGTTCTGGGAGGGGGGAAGGTCCGGCTGGGTCTACCTGGCGCTGCTGGCGCCAGCTTTCGTTGTGTCACCCGGTCTGTTGCAGAAGGTGTATGGCGCGAAGGACGAACGGACCGTGCGATGGGGCGTTGGTGTGAGTGGAGCCGCACTCCTCGTGTTCGCGCTCTTTCCGCCACTGCTCGGCATGTTCGCTCGTGTATACGATCCAGGTCTCGCCAATCCAGAGCTGGCCCTCCCCACGGTTCTGATGGCGGGCTTGCCGGTGGCCCTGGGCGGCATTGGCCTCGCTGCGGTGTTCTCCGCCGAGATCAGCTCGGCAGACGCGATTCTCTTCATGCTGTCGACGTCGCTTTCGGAGGATCTCTATCGCCGGTTTGTACGCCCGAATGCGAGCGACATCCAGGTCCTGCGGGTTGCCAGGGGCGCGGCCATTGGTGGTGGCGCGCTGGGCATCGGGCTCGCCATCGTGTTGCCGTCGGTGATCGGGTCTCTCAGCATCTTCTACTCGCTGCTCGGGGTGAGTCTCTTCGTACCTATCGTCGCCGGGCTGTACACGCGCCGGCCCGGCGTCCCGGAAGCGATGGCAGCCATTATGGGGGGCGTCGTCGTGGCCGTTGCGCTGCGGCTGATTGGCGTCTCGGCGGCCGGGTTCTGGAACGTGTACACTTGGGCTCTGCTCGCCTCCGGCGTGATGTTCGTAACCGTGTTCCTGATGCGGCGCCCCTCCACGGCGAGTTCGAAACCCTGATGGATCAGCTCGACCGTGTGGCGCAGGCGGTGGGTCGCAAGCTCACGCTTTGATGGGCTCGAGGCGCGCCGTGAAGTGGCGCAGCACGGGGGACTCGTAGATCAGCCGGAGACCTTCGATCTGTTTGCGCTCCGCGTATAGCTCACCACACACCCGCGCCACGTAGTCGAGGTGGCTCGCCGTGTACACCCGTCGTGGCACGGCGAGGCGCACGAGTTCGAGCTCTGGCCACTCACCTTCGCTTTCGAACATCAGACCGCCGATTTCCACCCCACGGATGCCGCCTTCCAGATATAGGGCGCACGTGAGCGCCTGAGCGGGGAACTGGTCCTGCGGGATATGGGGCAAGAACCGCCGTGCATCGAGATACACCGCGTGTCCCCCGATCGGCAGCACGATTGGCACACCCAGTCGGTGGAGGGTCTCGCCGAATGTTTGTACCTGACCGATGCGATGCGCGAGATAGTGCTCGTCGAGCACCTCCTCGAGCCCCTGCGCGATGGCCTCGAGGTCACGGCCTGCCAACCCACCGTAGGTCGGAAATCCTTCGATGAGAATCAGCATGTTCGTGATCTTGGTGGCCAAGTGGTCGTCATTGAGCGCGACAAAGCCGCCGATGTTGACGAGACCGTCCTTTTTCGCCGACATCGTGCAACCGTCCGCAACATCGAAGAACTGGCGGGTGATCTCCTTGATCTCCGCGGTCAGATTGCTGCGCTGTTTGTTGAAGTAGGCGTTCTCAGCGAACCGACAGGCATCAAGAAAGAACGGTATCCTGTGCCGGTGGCACCACGCGGCGACTTGACGAGCGTTTTCCAGGCTCACGGGCTGTCCGCCGCCCGAGTTGTTGGTGATCGTAAGCAGGACCAGAGGGATTCGATCACGTCCGACGTCGGCGACAACACGATCGAGTTTGGCGATGTCCATATTGCCCTTGTACGCGACATCCTTCACCGGATCGTAGGCGTCGTCTATGACGCAGTCGACCGCCACGCCCTTGTTGTGCTCGATATTCGCACGTGTAGTGTCGAAGTGAATGTTGTTGGGGATGTGATCCCCTTGACTGACGAGAGCGGTGAACAGGAGATTCTCCGCGACACGTCCTTGGTGGGTCGGGATGACGTGCCGGTAGCCTGTGATTTTCCTGATCGTGTCTTCAAAGTGGTAGTAGTTCCGACTCCCCGCGTACGACTCGTCACCGAGCATCAGCGCCGCCCATTGGTGGTCGGACATCGCTGACGTACCCGAGTCGGTGAGCAGGTCGATCGTGATTAGCCGCGCCGGAATGCTGAACACGTTGTAGCCAGATTCCCGCAGCGCGACCGCTCGCTGTTCACGGGTCGTGAAAGGAATAGACTCGACGGACTTGATTTTGAAGGGTTCCATCTAGACCCCGTGAAGTTGCGGAAGTCGATCGCCCTGACGTGGTGTGAAAGATACGGTACGGACACCAAGGCGACGAGTTGTGATCTTCGATGCTCGTCCGGTATGCTGGATCCACTAGATTTGGGTCATTGGTTGTCTCGTGTCACCAGGTACAGTGAGCGGAACGAAGGGAACTCGATGGTCGATCCAGGTCTGGCACTTGCGGTCTTCGCTGGCATTGTTGCGGTAGCAGCCGTCGTGCTTTGGCCGCGGAAGGGGCTTGTGCCGCGCCTGGTGAGGGTGGTGCGGCTTACCCGGCGTGTGCGGATGGAGGATGCGCTCAAACACCTGCACGATCTCGACTACCGGGGCCGCTACGGTACACTCGACAGCGTGGCGGGCGCACTGGGTCTCAGGCACGGGCGAGTGGTCGACCTCGTCGCACAGCTGGAAGCCCTTGAACTCGTGCAGTCCAAGGGTCAAGAGCTGGGAATTACCGAGCAGGGTCGTGCGGAAGCGCGCCGCGTGCTCCGACGCCATCGCCTGTGGGAACGGTATTTGGCAGATCGCACCAGCATGGCGCCCGTTGATTGGCACGACGACGCGGAGCGGCGCGAACACACCATTTCTGCCGGCCGTGCCGAAGAGCTGTCGGCATCGATGGGACACCCGGTGTACGATCCGCACGGAGATCCGATCCCCACGGCCTCGGGGCAGCTCCCACCCCGAACGGGCCTGACCATCGCGGCACTGGCTCCGGGTCAGACGGCGACCATCGTGCACCTGGAAGACGAGCCACGTGAGGTCTACGAGCGTCTGGTGGTGGCGGGCCTGGCGCCGGGCGCAAGGCTGCAGTTAGTCGACGCGACGCCGGAGCGTGTTCGGTTGATCGTGGATGGGGCCGAGCACCTGCTAGAGCCCGTGGTGGCCGCCAACATCACCGTGGCTCGTGTCTCACTAGAAGAGCTAGCTGCCGAAATCACCAGGACGTCACTCGCGGACCTTCGTCCGGGCGAGTCTGGTGTCGTGCAGGAGATCGCTCCTGCGTGTCCGGGACCACAGCGTCGTCGACTGCTCGACTTGGGCTTGGTGCCGGGAACGCTGGTCCGGGCCGAGCTTCGCGGAGCGATTGCGGGTCCGGTGGCGTATGACATTCGAGATGCGCTGATCGCCCTGCGTCGTGAGCAAGCCGAAATGGTTCGCATTGAGCGAAGTCCGTCCACGACGTCGGCGGAGGGTACGTGACCGCGCTCGACCCATGTGTGGGATGTGGTGCCCACCGCGATCAGGCGCTTGTGCAGTTGGGTGTGAGCCCGGACCAGTGGGACTATCTCGTCGCGCTCGCCGGCAATCCCAACACGGGCAAGAGCACCGTCTTCAACGCGCTCACGGGACTCAGGCAGCACACCGGGAATTGGCCTGGCAAGACGGTAGCCCGAGCGGAAGGAGGCTTCGAGCTCGAAGGCCATCGGGTCAAGTTGATCGACCTTCCCGGAACCTATTCGCTTCAAGCGGGAAGTGCGGATGAAGAGGTCGCGCGGGACTTCATCCTGTTCGGTCAGCCAGATGTCACGGTCGTCGTCGTCGATGCGACCCGACTCGAGCGTAACCTGAACTTGGTACTCCAGATCCTCGAGATCACGCCGCGGGTCGTGGTCTGTCTCAACCTGATGGATGAGGCGCGGCGCCACGGTATTGCGATCGACACAGAGGTGCTCGCCAGACAACTCGGGGTCCCAGTCATCCCCACGGTTGCGCGCAGCGGTCAAGGGATCACGGATCTACTGAGCGCCGTTCACGGCGTCGCGACGGGCGCGACGGCGACCAGTCCCTATCGGATCGATCGCTATCCGTCGGAAGTCGAGACGGCGGTGGCAACACTCAGCGAACCGATTCGCGACGCGTTCCCACGTTTGCCGAATGTTCGCTGGGTGGCCCTGCGTCTATTGAACGCCGACAGTCGCGTAGAGGTTGCCCTCCGCTCCGGCGACCTCGGGAGTCTGGGTGCGAACCCGACGGTGGAACCGAGCGCCACCCCGGGTGGAGGTCAAGCCGTGGCCGTCGCGCCGGTGGCTGAGGCGATCCTCGACCGGGCGACGGCACTGCGGTGGACGCTGAGCCCCCAATTCCATGATTCGCTCACCAAGAGTCTGTACGATGTCGCGGAGACGATTGCCGCAGCGTCGAGTGCGCGAGGCGTTCGGCGAGTGAAGTTCGACCTGGATCGACTGTTTGACCGCGTGTTCCTGGGTCGCTGGACGGCATTCCCTGTGATGTTGGCGCTCCTGACGATGGTCTTCTGGATCACTATTTCTGGGGCCAACGCGCCGTCACAGTTTCTCGCGTGGGTGTTGCTCGATACGGTTCACCCCGCTCTCAAGAGTATGAGCCTCGCGGTAGGAATCCCGGTGTGGATCGACGGCTTGTTGCTGGACGGGGTGTACCTCGCGACCGCGTGGGTGGTGAGTGTCATGCTTCCTCCAATGGCGATCTTCTTCCCGCTCTTCACGTTGTTGGAGGATTTCGGCTACTTGCCACGGGTCGCCTTCAACCTTGATCCGTTGTTCCACAGAGTGGGCGCACATGGGAAACAGGCGCTCACGATGTGCATGGGCTTTGGGTGCAACGCTGCCGGGGTGGTCGCGACACGTATCATCGACAGCCCGCGCGAGCGACTGATCGCGATCATCACCAACAACTTCTCTCTGTGTAACGGTCGGTGGCCGACCCAGATTCTGATTGCTGCCATCTTCATTGGCGCGCTGGTGCCGGCGCATCTGGCGGGGTTGGTGTCGGCGTTGGCAGTCGTGAGCGTCGCCCTGCTCGGAATTGGCGCCATGTTCTTCGCTTCGTGGCTGCTGTCCAACACGGGACTGCAGGGTGAAGCGACGACTTTCAGCCTCGAGCTGCCACCATATCGCCCGCCACAGATCATGCGGACGTTGTACACGTCACTCATCGACAGAACGTTGATCGTGTTGTGGCGAGCGGTCGTGTTCGCCGCACCTGCGGGAGCCGTGATCTGGCTGATTGCCAATGTCCAAGTTGGCGACGCGAGCCTTGCCAGTCATGCGGTGCGGCTCATGGATCCCTTCGGCATTCTCATCGGTTTGAATGGGGTGATCCTCTTGGCCTACGTCGTGGCGATTCCGGCCAACGAGATCGTGATTCCCACGGTCCTGATGTTGACGGTGCTGACCCTTGGCCTCACCGGCCACGGTGACAGCGCTGGTGTGATGTTCGAGTTGGACTCGATCGGCGCGACGGGAAATCTGCTCCGAACCGGTGGGTGGACCCTGTTGACGGGTGTGAACCTGATGCTCTTTAGCCTGCTCCACAACCCGTGTTCCACAACGCTCTACACGATCTATCGAGAGACCGGAAGTGCAAAGTGGACGATGGTGTCTGCGCTCCTACCCCTTGCGATGGGATTCACGGTCTGCTTCTTGGTGGCGCAGGTGTGGAGGCTCGTGGGGTAGTGAAAGGGGCGCCAGCGCATACCGCGCTAGCGCCCCTCTTCAGCGACGTCGAAAGACGCTACTGCGAGACCTGCCGTAGGTACTCGTAGATCGCGTGAGCCTCCTCACGCGTCGTACCCATGGCCACCATGGGTGTGCCGTACTCCTTGAGTAGTTCCTTTGCCACGGGGTCGTTCTTCAGCATCGAGTCGGGTCGGAGCATCATCGCGACAACCCAGTCGTACTCACGACGCGTGGTAACCCCTTTGAGCCCCGGGCCAATCATTCGGGCGTCGGTCACCATGTGGCAACCCGAACAGCCGCGGGAAGCAAAATGGCCTTTGCCGGCGGCTGCGAGAGTGGCATCGATCGGGCCGCTGGGAGCCGTGAGTGTCGGCGTGCCCTGCGGGGTGGTGGGTTGGGCCGCGGGAGTAGTCTGCTGCGCCGCGGATTCCGTCTGTCCGGTCTCGCCACCACCGCAGCCGAGCACGAGGGCGGCCATCACTACGAATGCACCGTTGCGATTGAGCATGTCTTCCTCTTTAGAGACGAAAAGTCACGTTTGCCGGATCCGCGCGGGAGCCCAGGTCCGGAGGCCGATTCGCCGGGCCTCAAAATGCCATGTTGATCCGGAGAAGTGAAGGGGGGCGCCAGGGACGGAAAAGGGGATGGCGGGACTCGGAAGTCCCGCCATCCCGACAGCCAGTCAAGGCTTGTTGGTGAGGCTCCACACGTACGCTGCAACCGCCTTGATCTGATCGTTCGACAGCGAGCTCCCGCCCTTCGGAGGCATCATGGTCCCGCTGGACGACCTGTCTGGGCTCACGCCCTGCATGATGGTCTCGAGCACCCCCTCGAATGATCCGTCGCTATGCAGCCACTCGTCGTCCGTGAGGTCAACTCCGAGGTTCGGGATGCCCTTTCCCTCTGGTCCGTGGCAGGCGTAGCACAGGCCTCGTTCCGCAAAGAGCGAGGCACCCTGATCGATCATGGCCTTGGTGACGGGCTGCTCCTGTGCCGAGAGCGAGCCGACCGCCATACTGGTCAGTGCGACAGTCAGCGAGAGCGCCAAGAAGAGCTTGAGCATGTGAGTCTCCTTCAAATCCCCTGCGTCCGTTAGAACCCCGTTGTGAAACCAAGGGTCCACCTGGTCTCGTCCTGTTCCAGATCCCACGTAGTCTCAACGAACGTGCGAACATTGCGGCGCACGACGTAACCGATGCCGCCCGTCAACGTCTGGTATCGCTCGACGTTGTCAGGGCCGCCAAGCCGCACGTTGAGGAGCGGCAGATTCATGTCCACGATATTGTAGAGTGCCAAGCCGTACCACCGGGCTCCTCGTGGATGGAAGATGAGTTCCGCGAGTCCACCGTTCAAGACGGCTTCGGGTTCGCCGGTCGTAAAGGTGGGGTTGTCGTCCTTTCGGTGGATGTACTGGAGATTGAGCTCGGCCGGTCCAGCCGTGATTGTCGCATCTGCGCCGATTATCCAAAAGCTGTTCTTTACCAGGGGTCCGCCGTTGGCGGTCCCCTCCTGCCGACCGTAGTACCCCATAGCACCAAGCCGGAGGCCGGGCACGACGTCGCGTGAGACATGCGCGAAGAAGTTTTTGAGTGGGTCGTTGTCCAGTTCGCGATCGGGCTCAGCTTCTCCCTTTCCATTGCCGTTGACGACGATCGCGCTGAAGGTGAACCCGGCGGCATCGGTGAGCAGCATGAAACCCCGATCGTACGTCAAGTCCGCAGGCTGGAGGCCTACCCGTGCGCGATACAGTGCGTAGTCTTCGTATTCCAGGCGCAGCTCTCGCTTGAACATCGGGTCCGACACCTGAAACTGGCCGACGGCGAGATCTACCGGTTGGCCGCCGATATCGTCGAGGTACACGTACGCGTCCTCGATCCCGCCGACCTCGCCGCGCTCGAACAAGAAAAAGTAGAAGTAGTACGAGAGCTTCTTGGCGATCGGGCCGCCGGAAAGAAACTTGATGTTGTACGGAGTCTGGAAATCCGTATCTGTTCCTCCGTTGAGCGACGCCGTCGCATAGGCGTCCAGGCGAACGGCAAGAGGGAGGTCGCGATAGAGATCGAGTAAGTCATCTCCGGTTCCAACGGTATCGCGTGGCGGTTCAGCGCTCGCCATGCGGAACCCGTTTCCGGCGAACACCTCTCCGAACGCCGACAGCCGGGGAATGACGCTGTGGCACATGCTGCAGCTCACACGATACCGCCGACCAAAGGCGGGGATTTCCGCTGCGTCGATCGTTGCGGCACCGGCCACGACGAGGACAACGAGACCAACTGAGAGCCGGCTGGTTGGAGACCACATGGTGCGCTCCCTTGACGCGGTGACTGCTGCAATGGCGTGACGATGTGGTCGAGGCCTCAGCGAGTCCAGGTAGCGACCGACGACCGGGCGATCAGTGATGCTGCGGACGCGAACGGCGCGCACGTGTACTCACGCCGAGAAGCGTGTAGAGCGGACAGCTGCGCGTGAGTCCCGTGGCGGCGAACAGCAGCGCCAGGAGTGCGGCGATCAGAGAAATGAGGGGATCCCCACTGAACACGGCAGCCAAGACGAGGAACACCACGAAGAGTGCTCCGCGAATCCAAGCGTCAGTCTTGCCCACGTTGGCGTCCACCACGCCCCCACCCGAAATGCGACGTGCATAACATTGGGCAATGTCCATGAAGTGATTCGTAACCGAATGTGAAGGTGGGGTGAAATCCGATTTTAATGACCGGATACCATGACGGGAATGCGGAACGTGATACGAAGTCCGCCCAGGGGACTCTTGTCTGCCACGATCGTGCCCCCGTGCGCCTGAACGATAGCCGCGGCAATCGTGAGCCCGAGGCCAGCGCAACCCGTCCGAGATCGGGCACCGTCACTGCGATAGAAGTGCTGAAACAGCTGTTCCATCGCCTCGGAGGACATGCCTGGGCCGCTGTCGTCCACCACAATGGTGAGTATGCCGCGCTCCAGCTCGACACCGGCTGTCACTCGTGTCTCTTCGGGTGTGTGCACGATGGCGTTGTCCAGCACATGGCGGATCGCGATACCAAGCATCCCCGTGTCGACCATGGCCACAGGCTCGTCAGCCGGGGGCTCGTATTCGAGCACTCGTGACCCTGCGCGCGCCCGCGTGTGGGTGACGGCGTCGGACATGAGTGCGCCCACGTCGGACTCCACCCGTTGGAGCGTGAGCTCTCCGGCTTCGAGTCGAGCCAACAGCGCGAGCGATTCGCTGATGGAGGTCAGGTGATCGACTTCCTCGAGCACACTGGAGAGGATCAGTCGGTACTCCTCCGGGCGCCGTTCACCGCGGAGCGCCACCTCCAGCTCGCCCCGCATGACCGTGAGCGGCGTGCGGAGATCATGGCCGGCGTCCGCGATCATACGGCGCTGTGCGTCGAATGCTCGCTCCAGGCGAACCAGCACGTCGTTGAGGACGGCCACCAAGCCGGCGAATTCCTGGACGTCGGCATGGGCGGTAATCCGCTGGCCGCGGCCCGGCTGGATGGAGCGTGCCTGTTCCGTGATTTCTAAAACGGGCACGACGGCTCGACCCGCGAGCCAGCCGGCGCCTAGCGCCGTCGCGACCGTTCCGAGCAGGACGGTGCCGAGCATCAAGAACAGCACCCTGCGGGTGGCGTCATGCAGGGGGCCGAGTGAGGCGGAGATCTGCACGACCGCATATTGCGAGCGGCTGCCGTGCGGGATCGGGCCGTAGTAGGATCGCAACTGTTGCTGAGACCACCGTTCCGTCACCCACACCGTATCTCCAGCGCGGGCCCGCTCGAAACTTTCTTGGTGAAGGGGAAGATCCGACGCGAGCGGGGAATTCGTTTCGACGACGGTCGCCGACGAATCACGGACGGCGACGAAGCGGTTCACGGTGGATATGAAGCTATCTAGAGCCGAGGGCCCAGGCTGCATCGCGATAGGAAGTCGCGACGCCAGAACGGCGGATTCCAGCTGCGCGGCAGCAGTCAGGTTGTTGTCGAGGGCCTCCTGCAGAATCTGACGTGCGCCCAGATACGCCCACAGGGCGATCAGGAGGAGAGCCACAAAAATGGTGACTGAGAACCGCACGGCGACCGTGCGGCGGAGCGAGTACATCAGCCCGGCGTATTCTTCTTCAAGCAGAAGCCGACGCCACGCACCGTTTGAATCAACGTCTCATAGCCGGCTTCGCGGAGCTTACGACGGAGATTCCCGACATGGACGTCGACGACGTTGCTCTCCGGGTCAAAGTGCATGTCCCACACCTTTTCCAGCAGCTCCGTTCGCCGCACCACATCTTCGGGATGGAGCATGAAGTGCTCGAGGAGTTGAAACTCGCGGGGGGTCAAGTCGAGTGGCTTCTCTCCGGCCCATGCGCGATGCTTGAGACGGTCGAGCTCGAGCGGTCCATAGGAGAGCCGGTCGAGTCGTGCCGCGCCACCGCGACGCACCAGCGCCCGAAGTCGTGCCAAGAGCTCGTCAAACTTGAACGGCTTTGTGAGGTAGTCGTCGGCACCTGCGTCCAAACCCCGCACGACGTCCTCAGTGGCATCGCGCGCGGTGAGCATGAGGATCGGTGTGCTCCGCCCCTCGCGACGCAACTCCGACGCAACCTGGAGACCGTTCTTCTTGGGCAGCATCAGGTCGAGGACGATAGCATCGTAGTCGTTGATGTGGGCGAACACGGTTGCCTCTTCACCGTCTTTCGCGACATCAACGGCATAGCCTTCTTCGCGAAGCCCCATCTCGATGAAGCCGGCTACCTTGCGATCGTCTTCGACGACGAGAATCCTCATGATGCGTACCGTAGCGGCCCTCTGGTAAGTGGGCGCTGAAGCGACTGTGAACTGGTCTTTAGGGTGTAGACGAGTAGCGCGGAATCTGCAGGAAGAAGCGAGATCCACGACCTGGTGCGCTCTCCACGCTCAGGTCGCCCCCGAGAAGCCTCGCGAGCTTCCGTGAGAGGGCGAGGCCAAGCCCCGTGCCCCGCTCGGTCTGTCTGCCGGCCCGCTCGAAGGCCTCGAAGATCACGCCTTGCTGCTCCGGCGCGATTCCCTCACCGCGATCCACGACATCGAAACGCAGTGCCTCGTCGGTCACACGCATTTCCACCAAGATCGACTGCTCCTCCGGACTGTGGCGGACCGCATTGGTGAGCAGGTTGATGAGTATTTGCCGGACGCGCTGTCGGTCGGTGCGACAGGGTACGGTGTCGCCAGGTCCCGTGAGCTTGATGGGGACGCCACGACGTTCTGCCGAGGGCTCGACGGTGGCAACGGACTCGCGCACGATTGTCCAGGCATCGGCATCTTCTACCAGGGGCTCGAGTTTGTCGGCGTCGATGCGGCTCAGGTCGAGCAGATCCTCGAGAAGCGTGAGCGCCCGCTCGGCAGACTCCTGCACTTCGGTCGCCGCACGCGGTGTGTCTGGGGCCGTCTTCCGGATCCACAGTTCTGTCCATCCCGCAACGGCGGTGAGCGCGTTGCGCAGCTCATGGTTTGTCATCGCGAAGAACCGTTCCCGTGACGCGTGCATATGTCGAACCTCCGCGAGCAACTGCTCGCGCTCACCATGATAGCGCGCGTTCTCTACGGCGACTGCCGCATGAGCCGCAAGCAGGGTGGCGAACGATTCATCTTCCTGCGTAAAGGTTTCGCCGCCGATCTTCTCCGTGACATAGAGGTTGCCAATGGGGCCGGTGCGTCCGATGATGGGCACGCCGAGAAACGACTTCATGGGCATGTGGTGGGCGGGAAACCCGAACGCTTGGGCATGCTTACGAAGGTCTTGGAGGCGAAGTGGCTTCGGCTCTTTAATGAGGAGTCCAAGGATTCCACGGCCAATCGGCGGAGCCCCGATTTGGCCGTGGAATTCCGGGTTCATCCCGCTCGTGACGAAACGCTCGAGTTCGGTGGCGTCGTGCTTGATGATACCGAGGGCCGCATACTTGGATTCGATCACAGCACGAGCAGCATCAACAACCTCCTGGAGCACGCGGTCGAGGTCGTGTTCGGACGTAATGCGGACGGCGGCCTGGCTCAAGGCCTCGGCACGCTTCCAAAATCGCTGACCGGCATCGTCTGACGGCATACGCACAAGCTACTCATGGTCCAGAGTCACAAGCCAGCCCGCGCTCGGATGAATGCCGCCGCCGCCGGTCTGTCGCGAGGCCCGTTGGAGCAGTACTCTGTGAGCGGATCGAACCGATAGGACTCACGTGGATCCCACGCTCGCTGTCCTGATCTATGCTTCTCTCGCTGCAGCCGCGGCTGGTCTTGGCGCACTCCCGCTACTCGTCAAGCGACCGCTCCCCGTTGTGTGGATCGGGTGGGCAAACGCGTTGGCGGCAGGCATGATGCTGGGAGCGGCCTATGCCCTGATGATTGGCGGCATGGCTCGGTTGCCAGCGGTGGCCGCACTGGGCGCAGCAGTGGGCATCGCATTCGTATCCTGGACACACGCGGTCTCCGGCACAGGAGATCTTCCGCTCAATCGTCTGCATGAGACGAGTCCTGAGTACGGCTATCGCCTTCTCCTCGTGAATACACTTCACTCCGCTGCTGAAGGAGTGGCCATCGGGTCCGCGATGATCGTGAGCCTCCCGTTTGGCGTGTTCATGGCGCTGGCCATCGCGGCACACAACATCCCCGAGGGCACGGTTCTGTCGGCGATCCTCACGACACGTGGGGTGAAACTGGTTGACGCGTCGGGACTCGCGGTGGCGACCAAAGTCAGTCAAGTGCTGATGGCGATTGTGAGCTTCGCGCTTATCGGTGCGGCACCAGGTCTCCTACCCTGGGCGCTCGGGTTCGCTGTCGGGTCGCTCGTGTGCCTGGTGTTGGTCGACCTCTTACCAGAATGTTATCAACAGGCCGGTAGCACGAGCATTGCGCTTGTGACAATCGTTGCCATGGGCATTCTGGTCTTGCTCGTGAGCGGAGGAGGGTGATGCCCGGTCTCCTGGCCGTCTTCGGCTACGGATTGATCACGGCGCTCGCCACGGGGCTCGGTGCTCTGCCGTTCGCCGTCGTTCGCCGAGTCTCCGCGCAGACTGTAGCCTATGCCAACGCCCTCGCATCCGGACTGATGCTCGGAGCGAGTTTCGGACTGGTAGCGGAAGGGACGGTGCTGGGGAACTGGCAGACCGTCATTGGCGCAGTCATCGGCGTCACGTTCATTCTCGTGACGCAGATCCTGCTCAAGCGACACAATGTCGAATTCGGTCGCATACGCGGTGCAGGTGCTCGGCGTATGGTGCTGATGCTGGTTGTGATGACGGTGCACAGCTTCGCGGAGGGCGTTGCCGTCGGCGTCTCGTTCGGCGGCGGGATGAGCTTGGCTGTGGTCATCGTTGTCGCGATTGCGGTGCACAACGTCCCAGAGGGCTTGGCGATCACCGCGGTGCTGCGACCGCAAGGCACCAGCGTGCTGGCGTGTGCCGGCTGGAGTATCGTGTCCTCGCTGCCACAGCCAATCATGGCCGTCCCCGCGTTCCTCCTGGTTGAGGCGTTCCAGAGCATCTTGCCGTACGGCATCGGCTTTGCAGCAGGGGCGATGGTCTTCATGGTTTTGGTCGAACTGTTGCCGGAAGCGTATGGCCAAGGGCGGCGGCCACGCGTCGCGGTGCTGGTGAGCGCCACGCTGCTCGCAATGATGCTGTTCCAGCAATACCTGTAGCGCGCAAAAAGACGGCGCCAGCGGTCCGCAGCCGCCGTCTTCGACGTTGCGTGGACTGCAGGTCAGAAGGGCTTGAAGCCGGGAGAGCCGAACGCATCCATTCGCAGATGATCGGCGAGCGGATAGGCGTAGGCCAACGCGACGAGCACGACCGCCACAACGACCCACACCCAGATTCTGTCGAAGATCAGCATGCGAGTCGGTGCCCCTTCCAACGGTTCGGCAAACTGGATCACGGGTTGTTCTGCGCGCCGACCCGCAAGTACGGTACCGAGCATCACCATCAAGAAGAACGACGCGCTCACGAACAGCAGCAGGCCACCGACCGCCGAAACCAATGTGAGCCCTTGCCACTGCGCCGCCACAGCACTCCCGCCATACGCAGCGTCATAGACGCGTCGTGGCATGCCCATCAACCCGGTGGCGTGGTTCGAGATCGAAAACAGGAACATGCCGATGAACCAAATGTAGGGCTGCACCTTCGCGAGCAAGCCCAGTTCCAGATCGCGGCCGACGAGCTTGGGCACCAGCCAATAAGCGACGCCCATGAACGTGAGAGCCGTTGCCGTTCCCACGGTGAGATGAAAATGGCCCTGAATCCAAGCCGTATTGTGGACCACGGCGTTCATGCCGAGCGCCGCATTGATCGATCCCCCGATCCCCCCGATCGCAAACAGGATCATGCTCAGCAAGACGGCCGAGACCATGGGGTTGCCCCATGGGAGCTGCTTGATCCAGTCGAACAGGCCAGTCGCACCTTTCATTCGTCCGGCGACCTCGAACGACGCCGTCACGGTGAAAGCGGTCACGAAACTCGGAAAGAGGATGCCAAACGTCGTGAACGTGTGCAGCATCTTCCAACCCGAAGCGATGCCCGGGTCCATGAACTGGTGGTGAAACCCGACCGGGGCTGACAGGATGATGAACAGCGCAAACACCATCCGAGCCAGCGGGTCGCTGAACAGCTTTCCTCCTGCCTCACGCGGCGCAATGGTGTACCAGGCCACGTACGCGGGAATGAGCCAGAAGTACACCAGGGGATGACCGAAGTACCAGAACAGCATCCGCGCGAGCAGTGGGTCGACGGTTTCCTTGAGTCCCAGCGACCACGGGATGAGTTGAAACAGCATCTCCGAGGCTACGCCGACGGTGGCGAGCAGCCAGACGACGATCGTTGCCAGGATCCCATGCACAGCGAGTGGGACTACTTTGCCTGGATTGTCCCGTCGCCACGCGAGATACGTGACGATTGTCGAGACGCACCACAACCAGGATCCGACCACGACGAGCGTCAAGCCGATGTAGAACGCCGGATGCGCCTGCATTGGCGGATAGAAGGTGTACAGGACGCTTGCTTTCCCCCACAAGATCGCCCACGCGGCCGCGACCGTGCCGATGGTCGCCAGCCAGAACCCCGCCCAGGCAAGCGCGGGAAGGCGTAAGGGTCGCTCGAGGGCTCGCGTTGTGAAGGCCACGCCCATGCCCATGATGAAGAACGTCGTGAACACCAGCGCCATGAGCACCCCGTGCCCAGTCACGGAGAGGTAGTACATCTGGGCAGATCGCCATGGCAGGTCGAGATTGGCCCGTGACAAGGCCTGCATCAGTGCCATAAAGGTGGCGACCCCAAAGGCACCGATCGCGACGCCGATGTTCGCCGTGGCTAATCGTCGGTTGAGGATCATGTGCCCTCCTCGACGATCAGCGTCGCTGCCATGGTATGATGGTTGGTGCCGCAATACTCGTTGCAGACGATGAGATATTCGCCCGGCGTGTCGAACGTCGTCGTGAACTGGCTCACGTATCCCGGAACGACCATCGTATTGCTATTCGTCCCAACGATCTGAAATCCGTGAATGACGTCCGGGCTCGTCATGCGGAATGTGACGGGTCGGCCGGCGGGCACCCGAATCTCATTGGGACGGAAGATCCAGATTTGGGCCACGAGGTTGACTTCGACACTGCCGTCTGGGTTCGTCGTGACGCCCGGCTCACTGAAGCGGGGATCCGTGAACACCCCCCGTGGATCCAACAGCTCCACGTGGCTTGGTGGCACGCGGCCCTGAATGACGGTTGCGAATCCGATAGCTCCGAGGAAGAACACGACGATGGCACCGGCTCCCCACATCCATATGCGTTCGTAGAGGTCGACATGCATTGGGGGGCTACCTCGTTACTACGCCGCGGGGGAGGTACACAAACACGAACACGGCAAGCCACCCTAGTACGAAGATCAGGCCGTACAGCCCGACCAATGCCAGGGTGCCACGAGGATGTTTGCCGATCTCTGCATTCTGATCGCGCATTGGTGCCTCAGGTCGAAGTGTGGAGAATGTCGTCAGATCGTGCCGTCGGCGACGGCGCGTACGATATCGCTTTGTGCGATGACCCCAACCAGAGAATCGCCCTCGATGACGAACAAGCGGTGCACATCGAGCTCCAGCATGTGCTTTGCCGCCGTGCGGACGTCTTCCGTCGGCGCAACGGTCTTGGGTGGGGTAGTCATGATGTCACGCACCAACGTGTCATCGAACAGCTCATCGGCGTCTCCGCCACTGGTCCGTTCAGCCGTGGTCTGGACGATGTCGCTTGACGACAAGACCCCAACCAACCGGCCTCGGCGATTGACCACGGGCACGCCGTGCACCTGCGCGTCCGCGAGCTGTACAACGGCTTCTTGAATCGTGATGTCTTGGTTGACGACCGTGAGATCGCGTGCCATCAAATCAGCGACTTTCATGATTCCTTGCCTTGGATGTGACGGGAGGCCCTGCGAAGGAGTTCCGCCGACAAGGCAGATATGGTAGCGCAAGACCGGTGAGATGCAAGGCTGACACGTCTGACCTACTGGTTGCTGGGAGCGCGGCTTGGAATGACCAGGACAGGAGCGGGCAGCCGATTCAACAGGCGCTCCGTGGTACTACCGAGCAAGACCCGATCGACCCATCCCTTGCCGTGCGTGCCGACCACGACTAGGTCCGCTTCCCACCGATCGGACTCGTCGGCAATCGCGCGCGCAGGTGTGCCCGATCGTACCTCGAGCTCGGCGGTGTGTAAAGGGTCCGCGGACGAGAGCAGTGTGCGGATTCCTTCCTCAGCGAGCCGGAGGTGCTCTCGCTCGTCCAACTCGATCCCAACGTCGGGAATGGCCGGCAGCGGTTCCACCACGTGGAGGACTTTCATAGCCGAGCCAAACAAGGCGGCAAACCGTACGGCAGCCTGGATCGTTGGCTGGGCCACATCTGAGAGATCGGTGGCCACGAGGACCTTGCCGAAGGTCGTATCGGTGGGTGCAGCGACGAGAATGGGCACGTCGATCGTCCGAACGGCGTGATGTACGGTGCTCCCCCCGAACCAGCGCACGGGTGCTACGTGGTGCTTGCCTCCCAGCACCAGAAGCCCGGCTTGCTTCTCCTCCACGGCGCGCGCCAGCACCCAGGCCGGGTTGCCCAATCGCACATGCAGTTGCTCGATCGCTTGGGAGGGGACGGTGTCGCCTATGGCGTCAGCCACTTCGCGACGTGCGGCCTCGAGCACCTGTTGGTTGAAGCGCTCGCGTTCCTCCGAGGGCCCCGGGCCGAGACCGGGGTGCGCAGCCTCGCGGACCCCATGTACCACGTGACACGGGGCGTTCGCCGCGGCCGCCACAGTCCATCCGAGGGTCACCGCCAGGGCGCCCTCAGCTGATGCATCCGCGCCTACCACAATGGGTTGCCAGGTCATGGAAGCCGGGCTCCGCTCGGGGAAAGGAGGTCGTCGGCGAGTGTACCGCGCATGGGCATGATGCGTCAAGCCAGCGCCCCGGGGTGAATTGAAGCCGTATTCAGTCCGAATTCACCCCAACTTCATTCGTGTCTAGGTAGCGTGCATCGTCATCCTTGATGGGTGGCCACTGCGGGAACGCTCTTTGAGGGAAGGGCCGGCGCCTCGCGGCGCCGCTGAGGCTTGAGGGGTTTTGGCATCGGCCGCAGGCAAGACGATCGGGATCGTCGAGCGTGTAATCTGATGTGGTAGTACCGGCAAGACCCTGCGCCATTTTACCGGTTTCGGCGCGTACACCAAGTCTCAGAGGGAAATCCCTCACCCCCGGTGCACGGGAGGGCACCGGGGGTTTCCCTTTTTCTGGGAGCAGCCTGCGACTACGCCCCCCAGGCGATCCAGCGCGCCGTGCCCTGCAACTACGAGCGGAGCTGAACCTTCCCTTCGAACTTGGCGACCTGAGTCTTCCATCCATACTGTGCGTCGATCTGTGCCGCGAGCGCCTCAGCGGCGCTCGGTTCCCCGTGCACCAAGTGCGTGCTCTTGGGTGGTCGCTCGAACCCTGAGATCCACCGCAACAGCTCTCCTTGATCGGCGTGAGCTGAGAGGCCGTCGAGCGTGTCAACCCGGGCCCGCACCTTGACGTCATGACCGTGAATGCGGACTTCCTCGGCTCCCTCCTGAAGCCGCCGCCCCCGGGTGCCAGCCGCCTGAAATCCCACGAGGAGTACCGTGGTCCGCTTGTCGGAGAGCCGAAGCTTGAGGTGGTGCAGGATGCGGCCACCCGTTGCCATCCCGCTCGCCGAAATGATGACGACGGGGCCACGGACGTCGTTCAACGCCATCGACTCTTCCTTCGATTTGGCGAGTTGAAACTGCTCGGGGTACAGCGGGAAGTCCCCGGACTCCCGCACCGTCCGCATGTCCAGATCGTGCTCAGTGGTGTGTCTCAAATAGATGTCGGTCACGTCGATGGCCATCGGGCTGTCGACGTACACAGGAACGCTGGGGATACGTGAATCGTCCTCCAGCTCTCGGATACGCCACAACAGCTCTTGGGTACGACCCACGGCGAAGGCGGGGACAAGCAGCGCCCCCCCGCGCTCCGCCGAGTTGCGCACGCACTGAGCGAGATCCTCGTCGGCATCCGGTGGATGGGACCGATTGCCGTACGTGGACTCGAGCAGCAGGTAGTCCGCGTGCGGTACAGGCTGCGGGTCGCGGAGGATCGGTCGGCCCCACCGTCCGAGGTCACCGGAGAACACGAGGTGGATGGGGCGTCGTCCGACCGTTCCGTCCAACTGGACGTCGACTGTCGCGGAACCCAAGATGTGGCCAGCGGTGCGGAACGTCGCATCGATGCCGTCAGTCACGACAATGGGCTCTCCGAAGGGCCGCGGTTGGAGCAGCGCGAGCGCTGCCTGGGCATCGGCCATCGTATACAGCGGCAGGGCAGGCCGGTGCCTCGAGTAGCCCAAATAGTTGGCGCTCGCAGCAAACTTCTCTTGGAGGTAGGCAGAATCCGGAAGGAGGCATCCGAGCAGATCGGCCGTAGCGTGGGTGCAGTAGACGGGTCCGTTGAACCCCCGACGGACGAGCAGCGGGAGATATCCCGAATGATCGATATGCGCGTGGCTCAGGACCACGGCATCGAGCTCGGACGGTACGAACGGGGGAGGCTCCCAGTTCCGCTGTCGCAGCGCCTTGAGCCCTTGGAACAGTCCGCAGTCCAGCAGCACTTGGCGACCATTCGCGGTGACGAGGTGCTTCGATCCGGTGACGGTGCCGGCCGCTCCGAAGAACTCAACGGTCGCTCGAGTCTTGGCCATTCGCTTGATTCCCATATGCCGAAGATTGGCCCTCTCTTGGTGCTTCAGTAGTCGGTCTTATAGCTTGTACCTTGAGCCGTGAACGAACGGCCGATAGCCTCTCATGCTTGAACGATGTGAGACAACGCTCAGCGGACTCCAATTTAGCGGAGACGCATCCAGCGTGCCCGTTTCGGCCGAGCGGCCACGCGAGCGGGTAGCGTCACGAAGGAGTGGAATGTGGTGCTGAACGGGCCGCAGCAGCGTGACAGCATATCACGTCCGCGCGAGTCCATGCTCGGGGATACGGCGCGTGTCAGCGACCCGGACCGACATCGGACCGATCGACTCGGGCAAGAGATCCGTGACCTCCTGATCTCGCGGCTCATCGCAGAGAGCCCAGTCGCTGAGGTCTTGCACCTGGCACTGGCGAGCATCATGGCGGTCCTGTTTTGGGGTCGCGTGCCGTCGATCGCCCTCGTGGGATGGATCGCAGCGCTCGTCGTGGCGGTGGTCGTGCGGGCGTACACACGCGTCCGTCTTCAGCAGCTCGGTGCCGAACCACAGTATGCCGTCAAGACGGTGCGGCAGACCGTGGTGCTCACCTCGCTGGCATGGGCTGCCGGACTGGCGATCCTCACCGATAGTCTCGGGCTCACCGATCTCGCGCTGCTCTTGGTGGTGTTTTCCGGACTGGTGGCGGGCGGAACGATCACGCTGATCGCCGATCCGCGAAGCTATTTCTACTTCGCCTCCGGGCTCATTGGCCCAATGGCCCTTGCGATCTCGTTGCAGGAATGGGATCGGTGGCACGGTGTTGCCTTGGTCCTCGTTGTTCTGTTTGGCGTGGCGATGGTGGTCTTGTACCGTCGAGGTCACCAACAACTCCGTGAGTACTTGACCGCCGCCAAACGGCTGGAACTGAGCCGCGCCGATGCGGCGCGCGAACGGAGTTTTCTGGATGCACTCATCCGGTCGGCGCCAACCGCGATTGCGGCGGTGAGCCCGGACGGCAAGGTCTTGGGAGTGAATCCGGCGTTCGAGAGCCTCTTCGGATACGAAGCAGGCGATGTGAGAGAACGGTCGATCAACGACTTGATCGTCCCAGAGTCCGCGCTCGCCCAAGCTCAAGCACTTGATGAACGTGTCCATGCGGGCGATGTGGTGGTGGAGGAGGTGCAGCGGCAGCGGAAGAACGGGGACCGCGTCTGGGTGCAGGTTTCTGCGGCGGGGGTGCGCCAGGAGGCTGGCGCAATTTTCGTACTCTACCAGGACGTTACGCAACGTCGTTTCGCCGAAGAGGCGCTTCGACGTACGGAGGAGCAGTATCGCGACCTCGTCGAGAGCGCCTCTGACCTTGTGTGGGAGGTGAATCGTGAGGGTAGCTGGACGTTCCTGAATTCGGCCGTCCAGCAAGTCTATGGATTTCCGGCCGCCGATCTCGTCGGTCGTCCGTTTGCGGAGGTAGTCGACCCCTCAAAGTTGGAGAGTGATCTGAACGCGTTTCGCGAGGTGCTTGCCGGTCAACACCTCACGGACTACGAGACGGTCCACCTTCATTCCTCCGGTGAGCAACGGCACTTGAGTTTCGCGGTACGCCCGCTGCTCGACGGGAACGGCCGCGTGGTCGGCGCTCGCGGGATCGCTCGGGACGTAACTGAACGTGCTGCCGCCCGTGATGCGCTGGAAGAGGCACGCGTGCTCGCCGAGCGGGCAGCACAGGCGAGAAGCGCGTTCCTGGCCAACATGAGCCATGAAATTCGAACACCGATGAACGCGGTATTGGGAATGACGGAACTCTTGCTCGACACCGAGCTCGCGGACGAGCAGCGCAAGTCCGCGGAGTTGATCAAGAGTTCTGCTGAATCCCTGCTCGGCGTGATCAACGATATCCTCGATTTCTCCAAAATCGAGGCGGGTCACATTCACCTCGAAGATCTCGAATTCGATCTCCACAGTCTCATCGACTCGACGGTGCGCCTGCTGGCGGTTCACGCCTTCGACCAAGGCGTCGAGTTGGTCTACAACATCGAGGTGGGCGTTCCCCACACGGTGCGCGGCGATCCAGGCCGTCTCCGGCAGGTGCTGACCAACCTCATCGGCAACGCGATCAAGTTCACGCACGAGGGTGAAGTCGTCATATCGTTAGCGACCGAAGAGCGAGAGAACGGAAAGGCCGTTGTCCGGATTGCCGTGCGTGATACCGGCATTGGCATTGCGCCCGACCAGATCGAGGCCATGTTCGAGGAGTTCACGCAGGCTGACGTCTCTACCACCCGTCGGTATGGCGGCACTGGGCTCGGCCTGACCATTTGCCGGCGCCTCGTCCGACTCATGGGAGCGGAAGACATCTCGGTGGAAAGCGAACCCCATCGGGGGAGTGTCTTCTCGTTCCGTGTGCCCTTCACGGTTGTTGCAGAGCAAGACAAGTCGGCTGTGCCGCGAGACGCTGACCGATTGCGTGGACTTCGCGTCCTGGTCGCGGACGACAACGCGACTATTCGCCGGATCGTGGCCGAGGCGTTGGGACATGCAGGAGCATCCGTCGACACGTGTGGCAATGCCGATGCCGCGCTCGATCAGTTGCGCAAGGTCTGCGATGAAGGATCTTCCTACGCGCTCGCCGTCATCGATGCGTACATGCCAGGTAGCAGTGGTTTCGAGTTAGCGCAGACCATGCGCGACGACAGCTGTCTCGGCGATACACGAGTGATCATGCTGACCGCGGTAGGACAACGTGGCGATGCGGAGCGGTGTCGGGAGTTGGGAATTGCGGGATATCTCCCCAAGCCGGTGGCCGGAGTCGAGCTGATCGAGGTTGCCGCGGCGGTTCTGGCTGGTGGGACAGCCGAGCCGGCGACGGGGACGCAGCGTCTCGTCACCCGCCACTCCATTGCGGAGACCCGGCAGGCACTTCGCATCCTTGTCGCCGAAGACAATCCAGTCAACCAGCAGGTGGCACAGCGTATGCTCGACAAGCGGGGCCACCATGTCGTGATTGTCGGCAATGGCGCGGAGGCCGTTGAGGCTGTGCGTCAGGATAGGTTCGACGTCGTACTGATGGATATCCAGATGCCGGAGCTGGACGGTATGGCAGCGACGGCGGCAATCCGATCCGATCCGGCGTACGAGAGCTTACCTATCATCGCGATGACGGCGCACGCGCTTCAGGAGGAGCGTTCGCGGTTTCTCTCCGCGGGGATGAACGACCACATTGCCAAGCCGTTCAAGCCGCACGAACTGTTTGCCTGTGTGGAAGGGTGGGGAAGCGGAGGTGTTGAATCTCCCACAGGAACCTCAGCGGAGCGCGAGTCCGCCCCTGCACCAGTCGACCTTCACGCTTTTCGCGCCACGATGCGTGAGGCGGGCGTGGAAGAAGCGGTTGATGGCATGTTGGAGGTGTTCCTCGAGGACGCACCCGTACGCATGGAGGCACTGCATGCCGCTGTTGGTTCGGGGGATGCCCGGGCCATCGCGGAAGCCGCGCATGTGTTCAAGTCGTCGGCCGGCACGATTCACGCGGGGGCGTTGTTTGAGCTCCTGCGCGATCTCGAGACCGCGGGACGGGAGGAGCGCGTCGACGATGCGGTACGGCTCCTACAACGAATCGATCAGGTTCACGGTGAAGTTCGTACCTATCTGCAGGGGGCATGAGCGTAACGGTGATGGTGAGAACGCTACGTCAGAAACAGACCTTCCATGCCTGAAATCATGAAGCTTGTGGTCGCGGATGATCACCCGATCGTGCGCAAGGGACTGCATGGCATTGTTGCCGACCACCCCGACATGGACATCGTTGCCGAGGCGAGTAGTGGAGACGAGCTACTTCACGTGCTCCAACAGGTTGATGCCGACGTGTTGTTGCTCGACATCACGATGCCGGGCCCGTCCTTTTTGGACATCCTGCAGTGGGTCAAAGAGGAGCGGCCGACACTCGCCGTGCTGATTCTCAGCGCCCACTCAGAAGAGCAATACGCGGTGCGCGCACTGAAAGCTGGTGCAGCCGGATACCTCACCAAGGAGCACTCTCCAGTGGAACTCGCGGAGGCGGTGCGCCGGATTCACGGGGGAGGGCGCTACATCACCCCTTTGCTGGCGGAAAGACTCCTGCAGGTGCTGGACACATCTCACCATATCACCCCCCACGAGCGGCTCTCGAACCGCGAATATCGGGTGCTCTGTCTGCTCGGATCCGGGAAGAGCGTCAAAGAAGCTGCTGCGGAGCTCGCGGTGAGCCCCAAGACGGTGAGTACTTATCGGTCGAGGGTCCTCAAGAAGCTCGAGCTTGCGACCACAGCAGATCTC
>Ga0224512_10000832_pt1 | contig 31554 bp, 33 predicted proteins | sample SF_May12_sed_USG_4_FD_169103 | JGI IMG/M metagenome (GOLD analysis project Ga0224512, IMG submission 169103) | Sediment microbial communities from San Francisco Bay, California, United States - SF_May12_sed_USGS_13 | ecosystem: Environmental > Aquatic > Marine > Sediment | place: USA... | reverse complement strand
GTGCATGTTGACTCATTGGACGTTGACCTAATACTTCTCCTGAAATAATAAATTCTGCACCAATTTCTTCCATGTGTTTTTTTGCTGCATCAAACATCATTGTTCTACAATCAACACACGGATTAAATCCAGCACCAATTCCGTGCTTTGGATGTTTTAGCATCTCAATGTATTCATCACCAAGATAAACTGTTTTTAAATTTACATTGAGATCATCAGCTCTCTCTCTAATTTCAAATCCACATCCTCTTCCACAATCAAAATCACAAAAAGGAGTTTTTATTGCAACAGCTGATACATCAAAACCTTGTTCTTGCATCATTCTAACTGCAAGTTGACTATCTAATCCTCCTGATAACAATGCAACCACTTTTTTCTTCTCTTTTTCTTCAGCCATTGCGATCTGGCTCCATTTTCCATATACAAACTTTACATCATACATAAATTGAGAATTGGAGATGTTTCTGTATGGAGCAACGCAGAAAGAATCTTCTCAAATATGCTCAAAAGATAGATTGTGATACTCTGATCACATTTGAGCCTGAAAATCTATTTTACATGACTGGATTTTGGGGTGAGGCAATTGGTCTACTTGAAAAAAATGGAAAAACTACCATTATTGCACCTGAGCTTGAAGTTGGAAGAGCAAAAGAAGAATCTGAAGATTGTGATGTAATTACAGCCGAACGTGGAGAGGGTTTGATAACTTCAGTCATCAAAAAAATTAAGAAAAACCGAGTTTGTACTGATTGCCAAAATTACTCTATAATGATATCATTAAAAAAATCAATTCCAAAAATAAAATCATCAACTGAGCCATTTTACAATGCACGTATCATAAAAGATGAAAAAGAAGTACAAATTCTCAAAAAGGCATCAAAAATCATTGATGAAATGTTCCAAATTTGCTCAAAAAAGATGAAAGTTGGTCAAAAAGAATCAGAATTACAAACTATTCTGATGACATATGCAATGGAAAAAGAAATGTTTGATACAGGTTACAAATCTACATTAAATCCGCTAATTATTGCTGGAGGTCCTAATGGTGCACTTCCACATGCTCAAGTCACCAATAGAAAATTCAAAAAAGGTGATCTTGTAGTTACCGATCTTACTTTAAGATACAAAGGATATGTCTCTGATGCAACAAGGACATTTGCAATTGGAAAAATTCCATCACAAGCAAATGAAGCATATGAAATTGTAAAAGAATCCCAAAGACTTGGACTAAAAGCTGTCAAACCAAATATTGATTGTAAAGATGTAGATACTGCATGTAGAAAATACATTGAAGAAAAAAACTATGGTCAATACTTTATTCACTCAACAGGTCATGGAATTGGATTAGAAGTGCATGAACTACCAACTGTATCTTATAGAAGTACTACAAAATTAAAAAAAAATATGGCAATCACTGTAGAACCTGGAATCTATATTGAAAACAAATTTGGAATTAGAATAGAGGATTCATTGATTGTAAAAGAACGACCAGTTGTAATGCACAAATTTACTAAAGATTTAGTCATGATTTGAGCCTAATCATAATAATTAACTAATTCAATAATGTATTTTCCTTCTGAATTATTTGAAATAATTTTTTCAGATTCTACATTTACATTCCAATCATAATTCATTTCACCTTTATGGGACTTAAAATTCAAGTTCACTTGGTATTCTTCAGGATTAATCTTTGTTACAGCTAAATCAACAACAGTTTTTTTATGATCAAAAATCTTCTCATTGGGATACTCTTCACTTATTTTATTCTCTAATGCCTCTATTACAGTTAATCCATCGTCATTTGGACCATCATATTTCATCAAAATATCTATAGCTTGCTGGTCTTCATCTGACAATTCAGGAAAACTCTTTTCCAAAGTCCCCTTTGTCATTTCTGGAATTACAAATACTACTAACATTGCAATCAAAGCAAGATAAATTGGAGCTCTCTTTCTAAGAAATGATTTAAAATCATTCTTTTTTGGTTTACCTTCTTTTTTATTGTCGTCTTTACCCATTTCTCTCTAATCTCTAGTTTTTTGCACTTAGAATTAAAACTTGCCAAGGAAACAAAATCTCTCCATTTTTCTTAGTATACAGTGATGTTTTTTCTTTAACCATTTGTTTCAATTCTTTTCTTTTTGAATAATCTAATTCGTTTAGCTTTTCTTTTAGTGGCTTTGCGATGTATTTTAGATATGTATTCCAGTAATCTTCAAAATTTCCAGGACAATATTGAAAAATAAATTCTTTAACTTTGATTTTTGAAAATCCTGCTTTACTTAATTCTGCTCTTAAAGCAGATTTAGTACCAAATCTATCAAGATTTGGAGAGCCTGGAGGAACATAGTCTGGGATATACTTGATAACTGAATCTAAAATACTGCTAAAATAAGGAACTTCTTTTGCGCTTCCATGAACTGAAATTCCTATATTGCCTGATTTTTTGAGGCTATTTTTCATATTTTTTAATGCCTTTTGCGCATTTGGAAAGAAAAACAATGCATATTGGCATGTAATGGCGTCAAATTTTTTAGAAAAAGAGAATTTTTCGGCATCAGTGTTTACAAAATTTACATTTTGTTTTTTACCATTCCATTTTTTTGCAATTTTAATTGCAGTAGTGGAAGTATCTACTCCTATAACATATCCTAATTTTCCAATTTTCTTTTGGATTTCATTTGTGACTACCCCGGTACCACATGCAACATCTAAAACCACATCACCTTTGTTGATATTTACTAGTTCTACTAATTTTTTTGTACTTTGAAATGGTCCTTTATTCACACTAGCCCATCTCTTATGATATCTGGGAGCAACTTCATTCCAAATTTTCATATTACGTTGTTTGTATTCTGAATGAATGAATTTCATTTTACATGCTTTCACAATCTTTGTTCTATTTTATGTAATCTCTTCTAAATCTGACTTTATTGTCCTGCCTATTTCATGATAGTAGCTATGCTCCAATTGTTTTAGTTGTTCATTTAATTTTACATTATTTGATTTTGAAAATCTTAGTTTTGTTTCTTTATATTCTGCAACTAGTCTTCGAAGTTCTGATTTTTTCATTTGATTTTTACTTCAATTTGTTTTCTAATAATTTTAGCAATTTTTTCTTTATTCATCCATGATGAGACAACATTCTTTTTAGAATCCACGATGATCACTTGGTTATTCTGAGGATTTTTCTTGTATCTGATTGAACCAATATCATTTGCTATAATCATGTCTGCAGATGACTCTCTCAATTTTTTCTCAGCTGACTTGATTAATTGAGATTTTGTCAAATTTGCTTCTGCTTTAAAACCTACAAGAAATACATTTTTTTGATATTTTTTTATTTCATCAATAATTTTTGGAGCTTTTTTGAGGCTGATATTCATGATTAACTTGGAACTTTTAATTTTCTTTTTACTTTGAATAGTTGGAACATAATCCGCAACTGCTGCGGCCATAATCACAATATCAAATTTTTTCTTTAGTTCTGATTTTACTGTAACGTGCATTTCTTTACTGGATAAAACATTGATTATTTTTGCACCTTTTGGCGGCTTTTCTCTTCCTGGTCCATAAACAAAAGTTACTTTGGCCCCTGCAGAAATTAATTCTGATGCTAAACTAACTCCTGTTTTTCCAGAACTTTGGTTTGTAATTGCTCGTATGGGATCTATTTGTTCAATGGTTGGTCCTGCAGTCATTAAGATTTTTTTATTTTTTAATAAAGACGAGGATCCAAATTTCTTTAATACATTTTCTAAAACATCTTCAGGTTCTGGAGATTTTGCTTTACCTTCAATTATTTTGGGAGAAAGAAATTGAATCTTATTTTTTAAAAATTTAATGTTTTTTTTAACTGCTGAATTTTCATACATTGATACATGCATCGCAAGACACATCAAAATTGGGATTTTTGATCCAAAACCTACTGTAAGTACTGTTGATACAGGCGTATCATCAATGCCATTTGCTAATTTTCCTAACGTATTTGCAGTTGCTGGATATACTACTATCAAATCTGATTGATTATAATCTGCTAATCTGATATGCTCTAATTCACCAGTAAGTTTTGTAATTACATCATTACCTGTGGCCCATTTGAAATATTCTGGTTGTATTAATTTTGTAACTGCATTACTTGTAACACATTTCACATTTGCTCCATGTCTCATTAACAATCTTGCAAGTTCAATTGCTTTGTATGCTGCAACACTACCCGCAACACAAAGTACAATTCTTTTCCCGATTAATTCTACACCATGCGAACTAACTATATCTAGAGATGGATGATCTTTTTTCTTTATCTTTTTTTTAGCTGCCAATTTGCTCACGTAATCTTTTTAGCTCTTCTTCATTCATTGAGAACCAGTTCTCTTTAGTAGGAAACTCGCTTGATTCTACATCTTTTTTGTAGTCTTCAAGTGATTTTACAATGTCTTCAGATAAATTCATGTATCTTTTTGCAAATTTTGGTTTAATCTTATCATACATTCCTAGTAAATCTTGAACAACCAGTACTTGTCCATCACAATTTACCCCTGAACCAATTCCTATTATCGGTACACTAACAGTTTCAGAGATGATTTGAGCAACTTCATGACTAACCATTTCTAATGCAATGCTGAATGCTCCTGCATCTTCAAGCTCCTTTGCATCTTCTATTAGCTTCATTGCAGTATCCATTGTTTTTCCTTGCACTTTGTATCCCTCTGAAAGAATTGTCGTTTGAGGTTGTAATCCGATATGCCCCATCACTGGAATTCCTATTTCAACTATTGCACTAATTGTTTCGGCCATTATTGAACCACCTTCAAGCTTTACAGCATCTGCTCCTGCTTTGATTAATCTGCCAGAATTATTAATGGCATCTTCAATACTTGCTTGATATGACATGAATGGTAAATCTGATACTAGTAGTGAATTTTTTCTTGCTCTACTAACTGCTTCTGTAAACATACACATTTGATCCATTGTCACAGAAATTGTGTTTTCATACCCAAGCATTACCATTCCTGCACTATCTCCAACTAACAATACATCAATTCCTGCTTTGTCACATAGTGAAGCTAAAGTGTAGTCATAACTTGTAATTACTGAAATTTTCTTCTTTTCTTTTTTCATGTTTAAAATATCTTGAACTGTTTTATGCAATTTTAGCTCTCCTTGCTAGGTTATCTTTTATTTGGATGACATTATCTCTTAGATTTTTTTTATTATCAAAATCACTGATAATTTTTTGAAGACTTTTTTGATTCTTTTTTGATAGTTTTTTTAATTCACTGATTAACAAATCAATTGCTCTTGTTACATTATCTACAATTGTAATGTTGGCAGTCTGTGAAGTTCTTGAAAGAGGATTTAGATCAAATGTAATTACCGTTTTTCCCGCCTTCCTAAGTGCTATAGTTCTATCTCCATCTTCTAATGGTACAACTACTACATCTGCTACAAAAATTCCATTTTTATCAACAATTCTTCTTGCAGAATCAATACCACTCAGTTTTTTAGATGAAGCAATGCTTGAACCTAAAATTTCATCAGCTCCATTTTTTTTGAGAGTTTTAATTATTGCTTTCTTCCTTTTTTCATTTGTATAAAATAGATTTACCTCAAGTTTTGCTTTGACTTGTTTTGATAACCTTACAATTTGTTTTGGACATAATGCTGCTATGTTGCCATTAACTGAGATTACAGGCATTTCTGCCAGTAGTAACTGTGCAGCTGCAGCTTTTATCGCATTTGTTGCAGCCTTGCCTGTTTTCTCTCCTAGAAGATAATCAAAAGCTTCTCCTCTGCCTTGAGCTAAAAGTCCTTCTTTTGCAACTAATCCATTATCAAATCCGTTAACTAGTTTTTCACGAATTAAAAGTGATTTTACTCTTGGATGAGATTTCGGAATTATGGATGGCATGATTTTAGTTAATTTAATAGAACTCTTGCCCCATCATTATCCAATTCTGACTTTATTATAATCCCATCAGAATATTTCTGTATAATTTCTAAAACCTCGTTTTCTTTTTCTTGTGGGATCATTGAAAAAATTGTTTCACCAAAAAGTGCAATTCCACATTTAATATTATTTTCAGATAATTCATTAACTAATGTCTGCATTCTTGGAGTCATCACATCTACATATTTTGCAAATTCCAAAGACATATCTTGAAAATGTTCATAATTTTTTGATTCTAATAGTCTGTTTACCATTTTTCCTCCAAGTCCATTAATTTGGGACAAACGTTCTTTGATGAATTTATTTGTAGATATTGGAGAAAAACATATCATAATTACAGAAATTTTATCTGTAGTAATTTTTTCAACATGACCGATTCCTGGTGCACCAGGTTTAACACGAATTTCAAAACCACCATGAAATGATGCTAAAACATCACCTAGTCCTGTTTTACAATTTACTTCTGCATTATGTGCAATTTGTCCAATTGTTGTTTTGTCTAAATTTGTTTTAAGAGCTTGATCTAATGCAAATGATAGTGATAATGCAACTGCACCACTAGAACCTAAACCATATCCAACTGGAATTGATATTTCATGTTCAATTTTAAAAAACTTGGCTGAGAATTCTCCAAGTCTTAGAAATTCATTTAAAACATATTCTGAAACATCTGTCTTGTCTGATTGATATCCATATGATGTAATTTCAAAGTTTGATTTTTGATCATTTCTTGTTTCAATTTTTACTCTAGTAGTAACTCCTTGTTTGATTGAGAAACCTGCTCCCATTGATCCTAAATTTTCTAAATTATTTTGATTGTCATCTAAATGAGCTTTAAAAAAGCCTGTAACATGTGCTGGACAAAATGCTGTTGCCTCCATTGATTTTAGTTTAAATTTTACACAAAATATAAGAATATGGCTTAAATTAATTAAATTAGTATAAATTGACTAAATTCATTCGACGCCTACAAAGAATTGGAAGTAGTATCCTGGTATCGTTGCCAAAAGAATGGGTTGTTGCAAATAATTTAGATAAAAGTAGTGAGGTTGAAATTGAAACTGGTCAAGATAGTATTTCTATATCTGCTAACAAAGAAGTACGACCAACAAAAGAACTTGTAATTTCTTATCCACTGCCCAAAGAAGAAAACATTGTTGCAAACCTTACTGGAGCTTATCTTTTAGGATTTGATATCATTGAAATCAATTCCAAATCCATTATTCCAGGTAAAGACAGAGAAGAAATTCGTAATTCAATGAGAAGATTAGTTGGAATGGAAATAATTGAAGAAGATGCATCTCACATCAACATGCAATTTCTTTTAGATGCAACAACACTTAATCCAGAAAAAATCCTCAAACGAATGAGTTCAATTGCAATTGGTATGTACGATGATGTGTCCAATGGACTAATTTCAGATGATAAATCTAATTTACAATCATTGTCAAAACGTGATGTTGAAGTAAATAGACAATATTTCTTACTTGTTCGTTTAATTCGTAGTACACTAGTTGACAAAAGATTAGCTAATGCATTTAATTTAGAAAATATTGATGTACTTGATTATAGAGTTGCAGCAAACATTCTTGAAAATGCAGGTGATTCTATTGTAGAACTTTCAAATTTTATTTATAATTCTTCTTTATCAAAAGAATATTCAGAGATAATCTATAATGTAATAAAAAATTTTAATAAACTTGCAGAAAAATCTATTGATGCATTTACTAAACCTGATAGACTTTTAGCTATTGAAGCCATATCATTGCATAAACAATATGAAGAGAAACTTGGTTTACTCCGAAATACATTAGGTAATAAAAAACAAATTCCCATAGATTTTCTTGATATAGTGTATATGTTTGAAAGGATTACACAGTCTTGGGCAGATGTGGCTGATCTTGTACAACCTATCTATAATAAATAATTAGTACAATTTTTTCTTAGCAGCATATGTTAAAACGGCACATATAGTTTTTGAATCTTGAATTTTACCAGTTTTAATCATTGATAGCACCTTTTTCAAATCCATTTTTACTGTTGATAATATTTCATCATCATCTAATTTCAAATCAGATGTTTTCTTTAATCCTGAGGCTAAAAAGCAGTGAATTACCTCTGCATTATAGCCAATTGATGGATAATATGTGATGAGAGGAGTCATCTTTTTTGCTGTATAACCTGTTTCTTCTTCTAGCTCTCTGAATGCACATTTTATAGGCTCTTCTCTTTTTTCCAATGTTCCAGCAGGAATCTCTAATACATATCCATGAGGAAATCTATGTTGCTTTACTAGAATTATCTTATTTTCTTCATCAAAAGCAAGCATAGCTGCAGCACCTCTATGCTCAATAATTTCTCGTCTAACTTTTCTACCTTCTATTTTTCCATCATAAACACTAAGACCTAAAATTTTTCCTTCATAGATCTTTGTTTTTTTCATATCGCATGTAGATTATTGTTATTATTATTTAATTTGTTTGGTACGTTAAATGTAATTTAGGTGATTTTTTGAAATCAATAATAGCTTTTTCTATCCATTTTACATAAAATGAAATTTTTTTTGGAATAAACAAATCAGCTGATTCTATATTTTTTATATCTCTAACTTTTTGTGTTAGCTCATCCATTTTGAATATGTTATCACTGTACATGAATAGAACAATCTGATTTTTTGCTACAAAAGGAATTTGTAAATATGATTCAGAAAATGTATTGTCCAAATTTTCTAATGTTTCTTTCAGATCTCCTTTTATCCAAGTAAGTATGGCATGAGGAATAAAATTTTCAATCTTTCTAGGATCATAAACTAAGGTGAATTGAATTCCATCATTTTCATGTAGTTTTTCTATACATCTTGTTATTGTTTTTGTTGACATGTTTGTATTCTTTGCAATTTGTTCAATCTTTTCTCTTGGATTTTTAATTAGTTCTTCTAGAATTTCTAAATCTGTTTTTGTAAGATTTGAATTAAATTCTGGATTTTCTGCTTCAAAAATGGATAGCACTCTAACATCTTTCATCAATTTTTTTGCAAGTTCCATTTTCTGATCCAAGTTTTCTTTTACAGAAATACCACAAACTGTTATTCCTCCAACACATGGCACCATAAAATATGGTTCACCTACAAGACTTGCTTGCTCTAAAATTTCATTAATGTCTTGACCTGACACAACAAAGTACAAAATCCCATATCCTAAAACTGGAGGTTCAACTTTTATGAAGAATTCTTCGATAATCTTCCTTTCTTGCATTTTTCGTATTCTTGTTCTAACTGTTCCGCCAGATATTCCCAATTCTATGCCTATTTGTCTGTCTGATTCTCTGCAATTGTTCAATAATCTGCTCAAAATCTTCATGTCTAAATTGTCCATTTTATCACCTATGCTATCCTCATACAATGTAGAAACAACTAATTTGATATAAAATTGTCTATACTATTAGCATTATACATCATAGACATTAAATATTAGACTATTTTATTATACCTGTGGATTATAGATTAAAACTAGCAAAAAGAATGCTATTCAATAAAAAAGGTAGTTTGCTTGGTGCAGTTTTAGCTGTAACAATTGGGATTTTGGTTATTCACGTTAACTTTGTAATATTTCAAGGACTCTTTGACGCTATAGTTAGAGATATCAGTGATTATAGAAATGGCGATATTCTTGTAACTGATGAAGCCGATTATATCGACAAGTCAGATTTGTCAATTGTAAGTTGGTTTGAAAGAATACCTTATGTTGCGGGGGCAACACCGCGGCTTTCATCAAGTGCTGAAATGAATATGACAAAGAATGGAAAATTAATTGAAGAAACTAGAGTACCAATAGTTGGCATTGATCCATTTCGTGATATTAGAGCATCTACTGTTCATGAAACAGTCTCAGAAGGAACCTATGTCTTTTCAAGAAATTCTATTGTGTTGGGATCTAATGTAGCAACAGATCTAGGAGGAGCCGAAGTTGGTGATAGTGTTAAAGTTCTTGTAGTTGATAGATTCGGAGAAGATCAGATTAGGAGGTTTACTGTTTCTGGAATTGCAAAATCACCTGGAGGTCAAGGATTTGATTATACAGCAGTTGTGCATATTGATACCTTACGTGACATGATGAACAGACCTGGAGATACTGGCTCCTTTATGGTAAAACTAAATGATCCTTCTAAAGCATTCGAAGTAAAAGAATTCTTTTTACAATCGTTTCCTAATGATGATTTTCTTGCAGAGACTATAGAGGAATCAGCTGAAGAACAACTTGCAGGTTTTAGATCTGGCATTGCAATGATTAGCATGATAGGTTATTTTGGAATGGGATCTTCTGCATTTGCAATTCTTACAATTCAGATGATGCTGGTAAATGGTAAAACTAAAGAAATTGGTATAATGAGGGCAATTGGAGCCAAAAGAAAAGATATTCTCATAGTCTTTATTTTTCAAGGAATGATAATTGGAGCAATTGGTGCTGGAGTGGGAACTGCAGCAGGGCTAGGTTATACTGTTTATGCAAAGGAAACAAAAATGTCCTTTAACAATAGTTTACCCCTTGAAGTAAGCTATAACTGGGAAAAAATTATACAAACTGCTTTGACTTCCTTTGTCTTGGCAGTTCTTGCATCTTTGTATCCCTCGTATAGGGCTACAAAGCTATTACCTGTGGAGGCGATGAGAACTGTCTAAAGTACTTGAAATCAGCAGTGTTAGCAAGATTTACGGAGAAGGCGATAGCAAAGTTAAGGCACTTGATAATGCATCATTTTCAATTGAACAGGGAGAAATTGTCTTAATTGTAGGAAGTTCCGGCTCTGGAAAATCCACATTACTTAACATGATTGGACTGTTAGATCATCCATCAAGTGGAAAGATCTTCATTGATGGAATTGATACCACAACACTGAATGACGATCAAATTTCTTCATTTAGAAATAAAAAATTAGGATTCATCTTTCAATTTTCTAACTTGCTTACTGATCTTTCAGTTTTAGAAAATGTATTGTTACCCAGACAAATCGAAGGAACTGATGGTGTTGCTGAAAAAGAAGCTAGGGATTTACTAAAAGCAGTTGGACTTGAAGACCAAATTAATAAACGTGCAAACAAAATTTCAGGTGGACAAGCTCAAAGAGTAGCAATTGCAAGAGGTTTAATCAACAAACCCTCAATTGTTTTAGCTGATGAACCCACTGGTAATCTTGATTCTGTAACTTCAGAAACAATTGTTAAACTAATGAAATCAATGGCAAAAAAACTCAATCAAACATTCATCATAGTTACACATGATAGACAACACTTTGGGGATGTGGATAAGGTGATTACAATAATAGATGGCAAGGCATTTGAGGGGAATCCCCCTTCTTCTGAAATGGAGGTTTTAGTATAATGATTGTAAAACTATTGTTGTTGTCATTATTTGTAATCGGGCTCTCTCCGTTTGTTTTTGATAATTCTTATGCACAAATCACTTCTGGAGGATTTGGCAATTCTCCTTTTGAAAGAGACTTTGGGGATGTCAAATTCCTTGATGCCTATTTTGGAACAATAGATGAAAAATTTGAGATTGACGCAGGAGACAAAAATGTACCATTTACCGTAGTAATGGCAAATGTCGGAACTCAAGATATTACAGGAATACGAGGACAACTGTCTTTGCCTCTTGGGTTTTCAGCCTCAGATGGACCTGGTTCTTTAATCCATGCAGACGCTGATTCCAATTCTCTTGCTGGGGAAAATTTCCACATAACATTTTTTGTTGATATAGGTGAGGGAGTCAGAATTCAGCAATATCCTGGCACTGTCAAAGTTGATTATTCCAGACTACGAGAGTCAGGAGTTCGTACCGCGTTTGAGGATTTTGATTTTAAAATAACTGGAGAAAGCGTCATAAACATACGTGCACTGGAACCATTTCTTACATCCTTACAGACAAATCATGTAACAATTGAAATTTCAAATGATGGAACTGCACCAATCTCAAGTGTAAACATTGCACTACAAAATACACAAAGTGAAAGAGCATCGACAACTCAATCTATCACCAATGTTGAGAATGTTGTGATTCTAAACACTGATTGGGAGATTGGAGAAATTGATCCAAATTCAAAAAAACTTGTTAAACTTGATGTATACGTACCAGAATCTTTGAAGGGTGATACACTTCGCGCACCCATCGAAATAACTTATTTCAATGCGCATGGTGATAAGCATACTCTTTCACGAATAGCTGATTTCTATGTTAAAGGTCTCATTGACTTGTCGATATACAATATTGATGTCATTGAATTATCTGGCATGCAAATGGTAATTGGAGAAATAATTAATGAGGGAAACGAAGACGGATTATTTGGTTTTGTAACTGTTGAACCTCGTGGGGATTCTAATATCCTACCAAATACCCAATTCATTGACGAAATTGAAATTGATGCCCCTGTTCCATTTAACATTCCAATTGAATTTGATGATGAGCCAAGATATGGAGAACATGACATCACCATCACTGTAAGATACAAAGATAGCACTAGAGATGAGATCTTTCTACCATATGATGCAACAATTCTTGTTGAAGAACCATCAAATGATGAAGAACCTGGTCCTGATCCAATAATGGTAATTATTCCAATTATTGCGGCAATAGGTATAGTAATTTACATTCTTCGTAGGCGTAAAAAAACAGTAGCACAAGCAAATTAGATGCTAAATTTTAAATCTGAAAAAAGGAAATGAGGAACCTGAATTGAGATTAAGCATAATAATTCTCATTGTAGTTTTAACAGTAGGAAGTTTAGTGATTTCTTTAGGTTTTCTTACAAATCAAAATTATGACGAAATTCCTGAATTTTCTAATCAATATGAAGAATTAGAAAAATACAAAAACGAACTAGAAAAAATCAATCAATACAATCAACAAATTCTAAAAGATCTAGAGGAAAGCATTAAAAATTCTGATGATGTTCATCTTGAACAAATTAATGAAGAGATTGCAATAATAAAACAGGTAATTGATGATAATACAAAAGAGCTTGAACAGATAATCAAAAAACTATCTCAGATAGAATCTGATACTTGATCTAATACTTTTTACTTCTAAGAATCTCGTATTCCGTTTTACCTTTTCCTAAAGAAATTATTATTATTTGTTCTCTCAATCAAAAGACATTTTATCTTTTTATTATCAAAGATGTGTTTTTACCAAATTAGTTAGGCAAATCTTTTTTTGTCTTTCTTCTAAATTCATATAGTTACTGATAAAATAATCTTTGTTGGAGACACATCAAAAACTAACAATTATCGGAGTGATTTTGTTAGTTGTAACGTTTTTGATTAATTACTATCATCAAGAAGATCATCCTGGTGTAGGACTAAACTATGCATATGTCACAGGAATTGCGATGCTAGCAGTTTTTTCAATTAGCTTCATAATGTTTACAAAAGATAGGTTATAGATATCTTAAAGATCTTTTTGTATGTTTAACAACAATGCAAAATTGTATTTCTAGAAAAATATTTTATTTCATCAATTCAATGAATGAAATTTGCACAAAAGGGACTAGTAGAAATTCTCAGTGAGTGATAAATACTAATTTACAAAATTCAATCTAGCCGTCACCAAAGTACAACATGTTTTTGGTCTTAGGCTGAAGCATTTTCTAGACCGTAAGGTTATATGCAATTACTAGATCTTGCGATCATGCCAGGTGATGAGATTGAGGTCCCAAAGCAATTGCGAGAATTCATGCTAGAGAAAGCAGAAGAAACCATCCTTGGGCAAAAAAATGGTGCAGACAAGCAATACCGTTATGGTAATTTACACATTAGAGAATATCATGATAAATTTCTAGTTCATACTGATAGAGTTGATCCAAGAGAAGATCCTATGGGGCATTTAATCCATGATGCACCTGAGGTTTTAATCGGTTTGGCATGTGCTGCTTTTACTGGTTTACAAATTGCAAAAAAATTTCGTAGCAAGAAATCATCTTTAGCTTCTGGTATAGTTTTTCCTATTGTTTCTGGATATTTAGGATATGTTGGAACAAAAAAAATTAAAAATTATTTGGAGTAAATCTAGTGTCTACTGTTAGAACAATCCAAATACTTTTCAAACTCTTGCCATCAGTTTTGGCGTTACGTAAGGATAGAAAAATTTGGATCAATCAAAAGAAAAATGAAATTGATTTAGAACAATTCAGAAAAAATGCCCGCAAGGCCCTTAATGCATTCATTTCACTAGGACCTGTCTACATAAAATTAGGCCAGTGGCTTTCTTCAAGGGCTGATATTTTACCTCAACCATATCTGGAAGAGCTTGCAAAACTGCAAGATAGTGTCCCTGTTGCTCCTTTTGATCAGGTAAAACCAATAATTGAAAAAGATTTAGGTCCAATTGATGAAAAATTCGACGAAATAGATACCAATTCTATCTCTGGTGCATCAATAGGTCAAGTCTATCGAGGTTCTATCTCTGGTCAGCAAATTGTTATCAAAGTAAAAAGACCGGGCATTGAAAAAATGGTAGCACGAGATCTCAAAGTTTTGAAAAAAATTCTTCCATTAGCATTAAGATTCGTTGATCCGAATTTGCGCTATTCAGCAAAGGCTATGCTTTCTCAATTTATTGAAACCGTTTACGAGGAGATGGATTACACTGTAGAGTCTAAAAATCTTAAAAAAATTAAAAATGACATGAAAGGAACCAATCAGGTAATTGTACCCTCAGTTTTTGATGATTTTTCTTCAAAAAACGTCCTGACAATGGAATATCTTCCAGGTATCAAAATTACAGATGTTAAGGCCCTAGATGAGAAGGGAATTGACAGAGAACAGCTAGTAATTGACGTTCACAAGGTCTTTTTTACCATGCTTCTCAAGCACTCACTTTTTCATGCGGATCCTCACCCTGGAAATATCGCAGTAACTGATGACGGAAAGCTCATTTTGTATGACTATGGGATGGTTGGAAAGATAAATGATGAGACACGATTCAAGCTAATTCGACTTTATCTTGCACTAGTTGAAAAAAATCCCCCAAGAGTTGTCAATGCCATGAGCGATCTTCAAATGCTAATTCCTGGACATAACAGATCAGTAATTGAAAAAGGAATTGAACTTTCTATTCGTGCAATGCATGGAGATAAACCTGATGAAATGGAAGTGCAAAGTTTGATGGAGCTTGCAAATCAAACCATGAGTAAATTCCCATTTGTTTTACCAAAAAATTTGGCTCTATACATGAGAATGGCATCAATCATTGAGGGAATTTACAAAACGCATGATGTTGATTTCAAATTTGTCAAAGTCTTAAAAAATATTTTAGAGGAAGAAAATTTGATTATGGGAGCATATGTCAAAGAGATAAAGATTTCTTTTGACAGTTTCTCAAAATCAATTGACACTGCACTAAGGATTGGACCTGAAATGGAAAAACTCATGGGCGAATTTCAACTCCACATGAAAAAAAGAAAGCCAGTGGTTTTAACCGGAGGAAGTATCTTTGCCTCTGCAATCTTTGTAGGCTCTGCAATCTTGTTTCAGTCTAGTGAATCTGTCGGTTTGGCTGGAATGATTGGTTCTGGCATTATAATGGGAATTTCTGTATTGTTTAAAAAATACTAGTTGTTTATTCTATTGAGATATCTTTGCCCTTTTTTGTTATGGGAATAATTAGTGTAAGAATACCGTTTTCATATTTTGCAGATTCAATTTTTTCTTCTCCTTGCTTGATGTCAACTGGAAGTCTAACTTTTTTGTCGATCACGTTTGGTCTTTGGTTTGAAATTAGTGATTCTGATTCTTTTTCATCTGCTATTTTTCGAGCCTTGATGGAAAGTATGTCTCCACATAGAGTCAACTTTATGTCATCTTTTACAAATCCTGGAATGTCAATTACTATTTTGAGATTCTTTTCATTTAGATACATGTCAATTGGCGGTAAAACAAACTCATAGAACTCTCTTGATTTGTTTCCTATCTCTTTGATTACTTCTTTGACTAGTCCCATTTTGTGTTATCTGGACCATTTTTAGTTATAAATCTTGACAGGATTTTGCCAACTTGTTTTGCATATCAAAATTCTGATTTACTTTTTGAATGAATGTGCTGTTTTAATGAATATGCTTTAGAATCAAAGTCATACCTGAAAAAGTACAAACAAGTATATCTACAATGTAAAAACAACATTTCTTTTTTTGTGGCTAAGGATACAATATTTCTCATGAAAGGTATGTCTAAAAATAATATGGTTCAAATTTGAGTGGGAGCACAATGCGCTAGGGGTTATAGTTAGTGGCAATAATTCAATACCCCCGTGGATGGTTTGATGATGAAATTAAATTAAACTTAAGTAGCATTTCACAGAAGAGAATTTTATACGGGGATGAGATCGCGACTCATGTATCCAACTCCCATAGTTGGCCATTGAGAATTCTCATCCCCTAGTTCTATAGAACTTACCTTATACTCGGATAGTTGATGTATTTGTGTTTGATTGAAGTATAAAATTGCCATATAAAGTCAGTCACGGAGAAGCAATCCAAGTTGAATGTGATTAAGGTATCTTCTAAATTACAGGTAATACAATACAAGACAATTGAACAAAAAACTCATAGCTCCGATAATCTTAGGTGCAGCAGTTGCAGTAATGTTGGCAATACCAATTTCACCACCGACACAACTCCCATGTACAAACGATGAAGGACAATGCTACGAATCAACATTAACCAGAGTAATAGATGGAGATACAATCAAAGACTCTGAGAATAATTCAATTAGATTCTCACTAGTTGCGGCACCTGAATTATCAGAATCAGGAGGACAAGACTCCAAAGCATTTCTGGAAGCACTCTGTCCAATTAACTCAAAAATTATCATAGATGAGGATGATGGCCAACTGCAAGGATCATACGGTAGAATAATAGCACAAGTACACTGTAACGGCGTAAGCATGAATGGTGAAATGATACTAAACAATCATGCAACAATAGACACTAGATATTGCAATAATAGTGAATTCTCATTTGAAATCTGGGCAAAAGAATATTGTGACTAGAATGCTTCGCTTATTATTGATAGTGTAAAGGAGAAAGGAATTCCAATTATCCGAGAGAGAAAATACTTTTGCATTAACATTTCTTACGATAATTTTTGATATAATAATTTTCTAATGTGTTATTTTTATGTAATTCAAATCAAAGAACAATCTCTTTGAAATCAGGTTCTTCTTTGTCAGGATATGGAAAATTGACAATTAGTCCCTCGTTTAGTTGTAGGGTTTTCAGATACGCTCTAGTTTGGCCTTCATGTGATTTTGTGATAGACGTTTGAGCCTTGAGTTCTACAACAAATTTGCCATCTAAAATAAAATCAAGTCTATGAATGCCAACTTTGATTCCTTTATAGAAAATTTCTGTGTTTCTTTCCACTTCATAAGGCACTTTCCTTTCTCTCAATTCTATTGCCATTGATTCCTCGTAAATTGACTCATCATATCCGGCTCCTAATTCTTTGTAAATTTGGATTGCAGATTCTTTTACATGGGTTTTTAATTCATGAATATCCATGAACAAAATGAAGATTTTGTAATTAATAAGATGTTCCAAAAATTATTGAATTTTTAAAAGAATTTTCTCATAAATTCTAGGAGTCTTGCCCTCAGACAAATTCTTCCTGATGTACCATAATGTGGATTTGTTAATTCCTAACTTTTTTCTTTCATCAGAAGTCATAGTCAAAATCTTTTCTCTAAATTCTATATCATCAATCCTATTCAGTCTCATCTTAGGAATAATGACATCTAAATCCTTTTTCTTATCTGCAATGAAATTAGATAACTGTTGTAAATTATCTTGAAGAATAATTTGATATGAATACTGTTTATTGTTTTTGTAATTGTATTTTGCATTAAAGTTTGAATTAATCTTCTCAATGAGCAGTTTAGCAACATTTTCTCCTAACCTTGTATGATAATTTTCTGTAATGATAAAATCAGATTTTCTGATCTTCTTTTCTTCTAGTAACTGAATTACTGATACATCAATTAGCCATCTGAACAGTTCTTGAATGTCATAAACTAATGGAGTTCTGCTCTGGTTAATCTCGTGCAAGAATCCTATTGAATAGTCAAGACCTACCGCATTAATCCCTTTTCTAATTTCTGATTCCAATATGGCATAACCATAATTTAGCAATGCATTGATTTCGTCTGATGCATTATAATTTCTAGAGTTCGACTTGTTCTTTCTTCCTGTAAAATTAAACTCTGGATATAATTGATTAAATATTGTAGTTAGATTCTCTAGATAAATTCCTGCAATCCTTCCCTCGTATGTCATCAGTTGCTTGATGGATTTTGAAATGTCCTGTTTCTCACTGTTCTTCATTATACCTAACAGAAACAAATCTTCCTTTTCTGCAGATTTTCTAATTTTGACAAAATCTACAGATTCATAGAATCTGGATAATTCTTCTAACAAATTCAGGGAATGCTCTACCTTGGCTTGTACTATCTTCAGAGCAATCTCAAACCTATTCTGAGAATCAAGATACTTTTGGTACTGTTTTATGCGTAATTTGCCTGATTTTGGCTGCTCAGGCATCACATTTGCCAATAATTGACCGTTCCAGTTCAATAATGTCAGATTGATGTTGTGCTTTGAGAGCCACCTCATTGCCTCAAACGTGATGTTGCCAGTATGACCATCAATGATAATTCCGTCATGATTTATCTTGTGTGGATAAAATTCCAGTTTGGTACGTTTTAGTCTGTTTGTGATGATCAACTTTCGTTTCTCTACATTGATGGATGTTCCAAAACCTGTGATCAACAATGGATTCAATTGTGTTTAGGATATGAAAACATGATACAAGAAGTTTGTGTAGAATTGTTTCTAATCTAGTTTACTTATAGATTCTAATTTTTCTATTATGTTTAATCCAAAATCTTCACATCTTGTCAGATCATGTAATGCATTCTCCGTACCTGTTGACTTAAATCTTAGCACCAAAGAATATTTTTCATCTCTTATTCGAATTACGGCTTCGGTATTTCTTGACTTAGAATCAATAATTCCATTGCAGTGAACCTCTAGATGTTCTGCAGGAGATGGAGGAGGGTTACGTTTGAGTCTCTCTTCTTGTAATTTTGATGGAAGATTTTTCATGTCATCTATCATTTGGTATGTATCCTTTACAGTGAATTCTTCAGCAGATATTTTTTTCATATTCAGCAGCGTTGCATCAGGGTTTTGCCTTCCTTTCATGTTTAATAAAATCAACAACTCGCATGGGGAGACATCAAAGTTGGCAAACTGATTTAGTGTCTTGATTATAGATTTTATCTCTTCTAGATTTTCTGCAAAGTTGTACTGGACTTGTTCCAGATTTGTTCCAAACTTGCATAGTATTACAGGATTGTCTCTTGAAAAATCAACGTTACAATATTTTCCCTTTAGTTGATACATGTTGCCTTTATTGTGTTTTTCAATGGCATGAGGATCAGAGGCAAGCTTGTTTTCTATCTTTTTACCATCTTTGTCATATGCCACCATGAGCCCAATATCATAGTGTTTTAGATTATACCCTCTGTTTAGCAGAATTTCCTTTACTTGGCTCTTGTCAGGAACAGGAGTTTCCAAGATAATTGCAAATGTCATGATTTTACAGTTCATAAAATAACCCTATTTTTTCCATCGAAGAATCAAAGATATTACTTGTGTATGTCCTTCAATGCAAATGTAGTATTCCAGGGACCTTGTATTATGCAAAATGAGGGAAACTTGTCAATCTCGGCATATTCGTCTTTTGTACCGATAAAGTGCTTTTGTCTAAATGAGGAACTCTCTCTGGGAAATCTCTCCTGTATGAGAACTTCGTGCAGTGTTATGGTGAGATGTTTTGCATCTGAATCAAAGGGCTTTCCATGAAATTCGTGTTTGTATTCAAATCCATCTGCCGAATGTGAACCACCTCCACCATGGCTGCTCAAATCGTATGAGTTCCCAATGTCATCTTCCAGGGTAACCACTATTGATGTATGGCCGTTAGGAATTTGCTGGCCAGTATCAAATCGGCTTTTCACATAAACATAGAACCGAAACCCAGTCTCAAATATCTCAATGGACGGCATCATGACATCCACATTATTTTTGAGTTCCTGATACACTATTGGAATGACGTCTTGAATCTTTTCCAGTTTGACGCCAGTAAATGTGGACTGGATGGTTTCCGGATTTGTTGGTACAAACTCTATCTTGGTGTCTTTAGTGATTTGGCAATAGTCTGCAGGTTCCATTTCTGTTACCACGTACCGGTACATGTATTTGCGATCTGGCATAGGAAAATAAAATCGGTCGTTGTGCGACGCAATGAGATTGACAAGCTTGTCTGTGTCAAAACCTTCGTTATCTGAGCTTGAATTCAATGACATCAAACAGATCTTGTGTGCAGGAATGATTCTGTCATGTACCTTCTCAACTGCAACAGTGATCAATCCAGCACCATGACGATTGATGTTTTGCAATACATGATTGCTTGCTCTGATGGTGGGCAGAATATGGGGTTTTTCATTGAGGTAGGTAATATCTGAATCATTTGGTATCTTAAATCCGTCATCAACCGAATAGCATATTGCACCAGTGCTTTCTACTCCTTTGATTTTTACTGTGTCTCCTTCATGTATTCCCATTTCTTGCATTGTGCTTTTCTCAATTCTTACAATTGATGTATCATAATCGTCAACTGGAAACGCCGACAATCTAAAACGATTCATGTTTATTTCTCAGAATTAGTATGTTCATAAGTAATTCGAATCTTTCACAATTCATGGCAAGACAGGATTGTCCCAATACCCTTTCTGCTTGTAATCCTCTTGCTTTGAAGGATGGGCCTTTTTGTAATGCCGTTTCAATCTAATCTCTTCAGTGAATTTCATGTTACATTTTTCACATGTTAATGGTTTGGAGACTTTCACTGTTTGTATTACATGTGATTAATTTAAAATGAGTTTGGAGGATTTACAATCTGAATAATTTTCGTAAGGTGACAGCATACAGTCCGTAAACAAATTTTGTGCTCTTTAGCATGTATCTGAAAACAAATCCTTTCCTCATGTTTATGCTGTCTTTTGTCTTCTTGTATTCTAGGGATAACAGCAGATGTTTTGAATCAATTTCAGACTTGCCAAAAATGGAGCATATCTCCTCTATCTCTTGTGTTGTGGTGGATAGCGGCTTGTCTAATGCAAAAAGTACGTCATCGCATGCCCAAAAGTTTGCCTTTACGGCATGGGAAAAGGCAGATTTTGGACTGTATGGAAATATCACAAAACTCATCAGCAAGAGTAGCATTGCGTTAAAGGATGCCTTTACTTTTTCAATTGCCGGAACTGTTTTTGGAATTTCTTTTCTAATGTCTTTGCCATACAGTATGATCCCGGTATTTTTTATTCTCTGAAGGAACAATCCGAGTGACGCTATGGTCCTTGTTCCAAGTTCTGCCTTGAGATCTTTTCTTATCTTGAATCCCTTTAGGTCTAGTTGGTCTTGTGCTATTACATAAAATGGCTGACCAAACATCATCTTGTTTTCTGTTTTAAAGATCAGATCCAGTGCAAGACTGTTGGTCTTTTTGTATGACGTGCATGTTTCAGACAGTTTCAAGTCATATTTTGCATCAAGTGCAAGCAAAAGTGCGTTTAGATGCGCTTCAATCTCTTTGCATAGTTTTCTGTCTTTGACTATCACTATGCAATCAATGTCGGACTTTCCACGTATCCACTCACCAGTTGTTGCAGAGCCAAACAATACAAAAGAAACAATCTCGTTTGGATACTTCTTGACTAACATGGATACAAACTCATCCATGAATTGTTTTAGTTTCTTGTTTTGAATTGGCAATAAAGACCGAATTGTTTTGTTTGGTAGGGATTCATAAAGTGTTCTGATGAATAGTGTGATGGACCCTATCTAGACTTACATTCATTGTAAAAAATCAGAATTGTAACAAGTCATAAATAATTCAAAGCAATCAAAAGCATGATCATCATTCATGCCACAGACAAGACCCATCATCAGCATTGAAAACGTTGTGGCATCAGCTACAATCAACCAAGACTTGGATCTTGTTGACATTCAGAAAAAATTTCCCAAAGTAGAGTACAACCGTGAGCAGTTTCCAGGTGCTTGCTTTAGACTTGAAAAACCAAAAACTGCCACCTTGCTGTTTCGGACAGGAAAAATGGTGTGTACCGGTTCAAAGTCTGAAGAGATGGCAAGAAAGGCAGTAAAAATGGTAGTTGAGAGCCTCAGAGAAAAGAAAATCAAGATAAAAAATGATGCCATTGTAACAGTACAGAATATCGTGGCATCCATTAATCTTGGAGGGACAATACATCTGGAAAAGGCAGCAAGAACCGTACCCAGAAGCATGTATGAGCCAGAACAGTTTCCGGGGCTAATCCACAGGATGGTTGACCCAAAGGTGGTGATTTTGATTTTTGCATCAGGCAAGCTGGTGTGTACTGGCGGTAAGACCGCACAGGATGTCTATCGTGCAGTAAACTCGTTGCATGTATTACTAGAAGAAAAAGAACTGATGATATATGACTAGATTGAATAAAGTAATTTAAAATTTCAAGAATTGATTGTTAAAAATACAATCACCCTTATCAATTCGGTATCAATTCGGAGACATCAAATTATCAATTCGGTATCAATTCGGTGGAACGGTTGTCTTTCCGGTAACACAATTTATCTTTCCGGTACTGTTTTCTATCTTTTCGGGAAAATATTCCTACATTACCGGATTGATAACTATCTTTTCGGGGAGTCAAAATAATTTTTCCGGATTGATATTTCCGAAACTCCCAAGAGTTTGTCAATATTTTCCGAGAGTTTTGATCGCTAATCTATCTTTCCGGTTATCAATTCGGTGTAATTCCCAAAACTTTTCCGATATTTTCCGAGAGTTTTCCGAGACTGCCGGAAAGATACCGAAAAGATAGTCTGATCGCAGCAACTCTATTTCTGCAATTTATTGATTAAATCTGATGTTCAATTCCTTCATTGGACATTTTCGGACATTGTCCAATTTTGTCCACGGATGACTGTCCAATAAAGTCCAGGATTGTCCAAAGAACAATTGTCCAATCGAAGTTTTGTCCAATTTTGTCCGACAATGGGACTTCCAAATTGCTCAGAGATGCAGAAAAGAATAGCAATGCATATGAGCTTGTATTTTGGGCAATTATTCATTGAGGGCATTTGTGTTTGTGTTAATTGCAATTATGGTTTCTGGAACCATTTTGCCTGATGTCTTTGCCGAAGAATCCTCGTATACATTTGACTATTATCCAGGTTCCTTGAGATTTGATGCAAATTTAGAGGATGTCTCATGTGATGCACTAACCCCAAACCCAATAACCAAAACCGGAAGTTCCCTGAACATTGATGAAATGGATGACCATTTTTTCATAACTCTTGGCAAGACTGATTCAGGGGAATATCACTATCTGCAAATCAATCTTCCTGACAACGGCGGAAAAGAACATCTGGAATCATATGTTCTGGATTTTAAGAAACAAGGTAAGGTTGTTTATGGCGGACTGTATCAGGATTATCCTCAGCTTGCAGTATACATTGAAACAGATGTAAGTTCGCTTCCCATGGATGAAAATTCATACAAGAGATTCTTTATTGGAGAAAGCAAAAACATAACGCATCAAACTGACAGTTTGGATCCCGGAGATTACGACCTTCATGCAATACTGTTCCAGTCAGACAGGACAAACTGGATCGGCGATGAGATTTGTGCCATATCCCTTAACTGGCCAATAACAATTGATGGTGATGGAAACATCATCCCAAGTCAACCTCAAACTTCTGTGGGAAGGATATATCCAATTGAGACTGATTCTGATGCACTGTCTGAGACAGACAGAATAATTGAGCATGCAGACAAAGCACAGTCTGATGAAACATCATCCCTTGTACATGATGATATGATGGTAAAAGAAGATTCTACTGTGACCAAACTAGAGTGGAGTAGTACGAGTTACCGAGCACCAGGAATTGGTGTGTTACATGTAGTTGATCCAGATATGAATTTGAATCAAGACCGAATAGATGCCTTTAACATTCAGATATGGTCTGATTCTGATGCTAGAGGTGTTGACCTTACGGTAATTGAGACTGGAGATGTCACTGGAATATTCAAGGGTACCGTGACATTTACTGTATCTGATGAGTCGTCAGGAGATAGACTCCGAGTGTCACATGCGGATGTCATCACTGCAGAATATCTTGACAGTGTATCATCATCAGACCCAAATGCATCTGCAGACAATCCTGTCATCATCACTGCCAAATCAGTGATAAAAGAATTGCCTGTATCACCATTAAAACAACAAATGTCTGGAATTTTGCCTCAAGACGTTATGTGCAAAGAGGGATTAGAAAAGATTTTCAGACATAACGGTTCTGGAGTTTGTACCAAACCATTGACTGTTGAAAAATTAATTCATAGAGGATATGGGACGATGATTTCTAATTGATAATAAAAATCTGCAAATGATAACAAAATGAAACCTAGACTTTTGATAATTGGATCTTAAGACCAACAACGGTTAGTCGCTTGGTGAGAGTTCCAATTATTAGTAATCAAACAGAAATAGTATTTAGATCATACTGAGGAATCATACGTTTGTCTTTTATGCAAATTTTGCAAATTGTGATTCAGGATTCTGCGGATAAGATTCATCTAACTGTTTAACCAACCGACCATAACCGTCCAAGGGATGGGCATACTTTGGCCCATCCTTTTCAAATCATCTTTTATCAGTTATTAATTAACACCAATCACCTGATGAATAAGATGAACGAATCATCCGTTTTGCTTTTATTCAAATTTTGCAAACACTACACATGAGCAATCAAGATAAACAAAACAAATCAAGTTGGGAAGAAGTACAGGGACTGTCCTGGATTTTTTACGAGGACTAGTTACGTTTGGGGTTTCTCAAACCCAAGTCTCCCCTTACAAAACATCAGAAGTACTTATGAACTTCTCATAATTCCTTTGATCAGGTAATGAAATTTCTTGTTCTTTTGATTCTAGTTGGATTTACAGGAATTATCTCAACACAGCAAGCCTTTGCAGAGGAAGATTCTCTTTCTTTTGATTCTGTACATGACTTTTCAGAAAAGGGTTTTGACACAGGGCGATTCGGTTATCTTACCTACGGCGAGAAATTTTACCAATACAAATCTGAACCGTTGGGGGCGCCTGCAGCAGAATCCTATGACAGATGCCATTTTACGTCATCGTTTGTTCTTGATGAGAACTCCTTTTCAGAATCAGGAAATGTAATTTACCGGTTTCCAGATGACATGGTCTGGCCTGGCGGATATGACAACAGTACATTTTACATTGTAAGATCCCCCTCGTTTAACTTTCCAGACGATAACAACTTTGAGAAGTTGACTCCAACTAAAACCGATTATGGGACAGTTTTAGAGTTTGAGATTGTAACTGGACTCAACACCTTTGTTGCAAACTCTACTGCCTTTTGGGATTCTCAAAAATCACAAATAATGGATTGTTCAAATCCTCTTGATTTTAAAAAACAGGAATATGGATACTATGATCATGTTTTTCCGCTCAAAGTTCAGCAAAACTATGCAAAAATGTTGGGATTGCCAGAAGATGATTTTCTGTGCAAGCCAGAACTGAGTCCAGTTCTAAAAAATGATGGCTCTCCTGCATGTGTAAAATCTGAAACTGTTTCAAAACTGATCGAGAGAGGATGGGCTAAAGATGAAATTACAATGTTGGCAAAAACTAACAGTGATAATCAAAAACTAATTGAGTTGCTTGAAAGTGGACAAGTGTCTGAATTTAACAATCTGAAAGAAACGATGGATCTGAGTCGCACTCAAGTGTCCCTTGAAGGCGCAGATCTTCAGGGAATGGATTTACGCAAAATCAACCTAGAACGTGTTCATATAGAGCATGCAAATCTCAAAGATGCAAATCTTCAGGGGATTGTTTTGGATTACAGAAACATCCAATACACGGATCTTCAGGGTGCAAACTTGAGCAATGCAGACATCAGTGACGCATATCTTTACGACGTAAACCTGCAGGGTGCAGACCTAACAGGTGCAATCATGAAGAACACACACATTTATGATTCAAACCTGAATAATGCAAATCTCAAAGATACAGATTTGAGAGGAGTGAACTTTCAGGCCGCAAGTGTAATTGGGACAAACTTTCAGGGTGCGGACCTACAAGGTGCATTGATGGCTGAGACAAATTTAAAAAAATTAAATTTTGATGATGCCAACATGCAATTTGTAAACCTAAAGTATGCAGATCTGCATGATGCAAGTCTCCAAAATGTCAACCTGCAAAATGCAAATTTGGAAAATGCCAACCTTCGAGGAGCCAATCTATCTGGTGCGGACCTACAAGGTGTCAACCTGAATAATGCTGATCTGCTTGAGACGAATCTTTCAAATGTGCAAAATCTTCCAATATCAAAAGAAGAGACCCGACAGAGAGGGGCCATCACGGAATGAATACTTAGAAAATGAAAACTAGACTGTTGGTAAAATTAGAGAAAAATCATGTTTGAATACAATCTCGGTATTGTTGTGGTTTTAGGAATAATTCTAATCATCGCCATAATATCCACCATTATCAATCATCGCAAAAAAACAAGTTCTAATCAAGAAACATGTACTTCCTGTAGGGGAATGGGTTTTATGCCTACATATACAAGTAAACCAATTCCTCCGTGTAAACGCTGTAATGGAACAGGGTATGTGAAGAGAAAATGAAAACTAGACTTTTGATAATTATTGGAATCATCATCATTATTGCATCTATTTTTGCAGTGATTGCAGTTGATTCTGTAAACCTTGACAGGATATGCCAGGACAGCGGAGGAAAGAGAACTGGAGACACCTGCCTTGCCCCAATCACCACAGTCAATTCAACAAAAAATGATTCTCAGGATACAGTCAGTCTGCCTCATCTTAAAACCATGAAACCAGACAGCGCGGAATTATTTTATTATCCAAACATCAAAGACTCTGAAAAAAAGGACACATACAAGCTGTTCATGCTCATCAGACTTCCAGAGTGGATGGGAGGAGATGCAAATGACGCCTCGGCATTTAGGGCATACAGTGCAAAATCCTTAGATGATGCATGCATTGTAAAGTATTGGCCAGGTGACGGAAGGCAACGAATTGAAAATCCATGTCAGGGGGCCATGTACAGGATGGTGGATGGTGCAATGACTAACGGATTAATCTACAGGTCGATTCCGATGACTGCGCTTCCTCACCTTGACTTGTCTGCTGATGAAAATGGGTTCCTACATGTAGAGCCGCCAAGATGGACAAAGTCCGAAAACGGCGTGATTGGACATGGCAGGGAAATATCCTTTGATGACTTTTACTCTGGTTCAAAATTTCTTGCAGATTCCTTTGCAAAGACTCATCCTGAGTATCCTCAGATCCCGATGGAGTTTGCAGGGTATGACCTGTCTGAAATCTCATCTGCACAGTACAAAGTAAACATGTTCTATCTGGATTTTCCTGACAATTCTGGACGCATATCCATGTCAATCTCAAAGTCATCTGCGAGTACGGGATACACAAATCTGACAAAATCAAACTCTGAATCCTGGCAAATAGGGGACACCGTAATCAGGATTGGTGGAGATGCACTTGACAAAAACAGCACCATCCCTGAGAAATTCAGAACATATGAGATACGATTCATACATGATGGTTTCCATTATGTGATAAATGGAAAGAATCTAGAGTCTATGAAAAAGGACATTGTGAGAAACTATTTCCCAGAATACAAGTATGAAGATTTGTTCTTGGTTTCCAGTACGGTGAAATAGAAAATGAGAACTAGACTTTTGATATTATCGGGGTTGTAACCCTGATTGCTGATTTGGGTGTCTGTATCACCTTGTAAAAAAAGGCAAATGACATGATTGCACCAATGCCTGCAAGTATCATCATCGTAATGATAAAATCAATTCCTGTAAAACTCAGTATGCCTGTATATGGATCGACAAAAGGTGTTCCTGAACCTGCACCTGGATTTGAAACTACTGATTCTACCTTTGTTTTTGCAAGATACAATGACTCATCAATTGAATTTGCAATGCCTGTTCCTGCAATTTCTATGGGTAGACTAAATTCCGAATACCAACTTTTGAATGGATTAAGTAAACTGCTTTCAGCAGATACTATTACTAATGACAATGCAGTTATTGCAGAAACTATCCCCATTCCAAAAAATCTGGAAATGGAATGAAAGGAACGTACTAGTGATTTGCTTTGCTTTGTTTTTTCAGTAATCTTAGAAGGTGTAATTATGATTGCAAGTTTTGATGTTTTGTAATAGTTCATGTTTCGTGCCTTTGAATTTTTTTCAGTTTTTGAAATGTGTATGAGATCAATTTGTTGCATTTTATCCAAATAATGTTTTACAAGTTGCAATGACATGTTTGTTTTCTGAGCAATTTCATTTGCAGTCATCTCATCATGAAATAATAAATTCAAAATTGTTACACTTGATTTGTTTGAGATAACTTTTGCCAAAATTTTCATCTTTACATCATCTATGGAAAAAACATTTACAGCATCACCTGTTTTGGAATTTTTATCAAACATAGGTAATATACAATATGACAATATAGTATGTAAGCATTAGTAAAATAATAATTTCATCAAACGCTTTATGCAAATTTTGCATAATTAATTCAATGAGTGAAAAAAAAATAATTATTGCAACAGGGGTGATGTTGAGCATTTTGATATTACCTTCTGTCAGTAGCCTTGCATACGCACAATACCTGCCAACTTCAGGACAGACTGGACTTGATGACTATCTAAAACTCTCACAAGAAAGAGTCATAATGGCAAATGAAAATCCTCACACAGGTTCTGGAACACCGATGTTTGCACTAGATGGTGTAGTGGGAGCCATGGTTTTGTCTACAGGTGTTTTTGGTGGAGTTGCTACAGCGTTTTTTGTAAAGGGACGCAAGGGAAAATACGCTGCAATGGGAAGAGGATAAAAAAGTCTCTTTCTATTTTTATTTATTTTGAAATAATTACATTATAAAACCAAATCTGTTATAGTTACACGACCAAACTCGTTAGAGTTTGCACTGTAATATCTTTTTTAGGTAAATCATACGCCATACAAATAATGGAAGCTCATAAACCATTCAAATGTGAAAACTGCAGTATTGGTTTCAGTGAAGAGATCGAACTAAAAGGACATTACAAAAAGGCCCATCCTACAAAATACAGTGATTACACGCAAAGAGGGTATTGGGAAAATTCAACATTTCCCTAACCCCTCAAATCTGACAAATTTCGTATAATAGATTAGAACAATTTATCAATCTCTAAATTGGTATGATTTCTAGGCAAAATTAGATGGCAGAACTAGACGTTGGAATATTGATTGTTCAAATAATTGTCGGGCTTGTTGTGATTGGATTCATCGGATCTGGAATTCGAATCATCAGACCAACCAACAGGGCTGCAATTGAAACACTTGGAAAATATACCAGATTTCAAACATCTGGAATAACATTCATCATCCCATTTATACAAAAACTATACTCTGTAAACATCACCGAGCAGCTAGTTGATGTCATGCGTCAGGAAGTAATTACAAAGGATAATCTGAATTGTACTGTTGATGCCCAGGTTTACTTCAAGGTGGGCAGTTCTGAGAAAGAACTGAAAAGTGCATTATATCAAGTAAACAACTACGATGTCCAAATTGTTCAACTTGCCAGAACAACACTAAGAAACGTGATTGGAGACAACATGTTCAAAGATGTAAACTCGCAACGAGGAAAACTCAATCAAGAAGTGTTTGAAACAATGTCAGTAGAAACAAAGGATTGGGGAATCACAATTGTCAGAGTTGAGCTCAAAGAAATAGAGCCCCCTGATGATGTTCAAGAGACAATGAACATGGTCATCAAGGCCGAAAATGACAAGCAGTCTGCAATTGATTTTGCCAATGCAAGGGAAACTAAAGCAGATGGTGAAAGAAGGGCCAGCATAAAAGAGGCCGAAGGGGTCAAGCAGGCTCTTATTTTAGAGGCAGAGGGGAAATCACAAGCAATAGAGCGAGTAGCAGAAGCTACCGCCAAACAAATCAAGCTTGTAAATGAGTCGACTGAAAAATACTTTATTGGAAATGCTAAGGAATTAAAGAAATTAGAGGTTACACAAGCAAGTCTAGAAAATAACTCCAAAGTGGTACTTACAGAAAAAGGAATATCTCCAACACTGGTGTTAAATGAAACAGATAATGTCGTGATTCCAACAAATATCAAACAACAAGAGCCAAAAGAAACCGAATAGTTACAATGCTGGCTTTGGATGTTAACTAGGAAATGAAATTAAAGCTTTTGATTAATTCTTTGTGTTTTTGTTTTTTATTGCAAATTAAATGTAATATCAAATTGACAAGAGATATACAATTGCAACAATGATTCCTGAAATTCATGATCTCAACCCAAAGACATGGCTAAAACCGTTCCAGAAAACCAGCATTTCTTATCTCCTGAAGATGGGATTGTTCTATCATGGGTTGAGCCTGATTTTGATGTATGCGGGGTCATATCTTGCAACAAATGTCATTTCAGACTATGAAATTCCTCAATTTCCAGTATCAATCTCTCTTGCGCTAAGCTCAGGATTATTGGAAGAATCCGTATTTTTTGGAATTCCGTATTATTTGACTGGCAATCCCCTCATACTTTTCGGTACTGGGATAGTTTGGTCTGTAGCTCATTTATTTAGTTCTGGTGTGTTTTCAGTTGAGACATTAGCATATGGCGGATTTTTGCTCACAATTCCGCACATTTTTTTTAGCATAAGGACCTGGATTAGCAAAAAAGGATGGTTTGCAATTCTGTTTCATTCCGTATGGAACTTTATCTTTTTAATTCTTTATTGCATGTGGGGTCTGCGTCAATGTAGTATCATTAATGATGTGATTGATATTCTAAATGTAGTAATGGCAATCTCTGTTGGTGTCATTTTATATCTTGCATATCAAAATAAGAAAAAACGTATTAATCGATTTTTGTATCTTGTTCCAACTGCATTGATAATGTTTGCAATTTTTCTTTCATATTCGGATCTGATTATCCAAGATTTTTCTTAAACTCTTTGTATGATTTTATCATGGTTTCCATGTATTCCTCAAGGCTTTTTTGCATTCCTGGAAGTTTATTGTACAACTCTGTCCAAAGTTTTTGATATTGAGGATTTGATGATAGCATCATTGAACCAAAGAATATCTGCATGTCACGAGATACTGAATCCTCTCCACTTTTCATCTTCTCTATCTGTTCTTCCACTGCACTAAAATAATTCATATATTTTCTAAACACGTGTTTTGATTTCTTTAAATTTTCAATTGATACATCAAATCCTTCTCCCTCTAGATCTTTTTGGAATTCTTCATTTTCAATCCATATGAGATAATAGTTTTCGATTTTTTCTGCAAACTCTTTGTCTTGCTTGTAAAAATTGACAATCCCATACATCGTAGG
>Ga0224512_10000831_pt1 | contig 31573 bp, 29 predicted proteins | sample SF_May12_sed_USG_4_FD_169103 | JGI IMG/M metagenome (GOLD analysis project Ga0224512, IMG submission 169103) | Sediment microbial communities from San Francisco Bay, California, United States - SF_May12_sed_USGS_13 | ecosystem: Environmental > Aquatic > Marine > Sediment | place: USA... | reverse complement strand
CGCTGCTCCGGTTGCAGGACCCGACGGGCGGGATCGTTGGGTCGTTCGTCATTATCGTCGGGGAGGGGCCGTCGCCTCCCTTCTCGGGGATCGGTACTTCAGCCTCGGTCGTCCTCGCCCCGTTCGAGAGCTGGCCGTATCCGTGACGGCCCGCGCGAGGGGCGTCCCTACCCCAGCCGTGGTCGCGGCCGCGGTCTACCGAGCCGGTCTCTTCGATCGCTATGACCTGGTGACCGAGCTCGTGCCTTCGGTCCAACCCCTTGCGGCGTGGCTCGAAGGATCGACACCTCTGGCTGGCTGGGAGCGCGCCGTCGACGGGGCTGCCCGCCTCGTTCGTCAGCTCTCGGATGCCGGCATCGTCCATGTCGACCTCAACGCGCACAACGTGCTCCTTTCTCCAGAGGAGCCGGAAAATGGTTGGGTGGTCGATTTGGACCGCGCGAGGGTCACGTCGGCTCCGAACCGCGAAGTCGCTCGTCGCATGTCGACTCGACTCCTTCGATCCGTCCGGAAGATCGCAGCGACCGCGGGTACCCGGATCGACGCCGATGAAACGGGACGCACATTACACGCCACGGCCGACGCCGGTGAGGTGAACGAATGAGTTGGGAGGGCCCACCCCCGGGGGAGATCTGCATCGTCATGCTCTCCGCGATCGGCGATGCAGTGCACGTGCTTCCCGTCGCGAACGCACTCAAGCGAGCGTGGCCAGATTGCCGAATCACGTGGGTGATCCAGCCAGTTCCGCACACGATGGTCGCGAACCACCCAGCCATCGACGACTTCGTCGTCTTCCGCCGTCGGAAGGGATGGTCCGCCTGGCGCAGCTACCAGGAGCTCATGAGCGCCATGCGAGATCGGCGCTTCGATCTCGTCATCGGCCTGCAAGTGTATTTCAAAGCGGGACTGATCACGGCGCTCACTCCCGCGACGGTAAAGCTGGGGTTCGACGTGCGGAGGGCGCGCGATGCGCAGTGGCTCTTCACGAATGAGCGGATCCCGGCCCGAGGCCAACGCCATGTGCAGGACCAGTATCTCGAGTTCCTCGAGTATTTGGGCGTCGACCCGGAGCCGGTGGTGTGGGGACTGGACTTCACCTCCGGTGAGCGCGCGGAACAGGAAACCTTCTTCCGCGAGCTGTCCCGCCCCGCGTGCGCCGTCGTGGTGGGCACCAGCAAGCTCGAGAAGAACTGGAGCCCGGCCGGGTACGCGCGGGTCCTGGAGGTCCTCGAGGCCCAGCACGGACTCACCCCGGTGCTGGTGGGCGGCCCGTCCCCCGTCGAACGGAGGATCGCCGACGAGGTGATCGAGCAGACCGGCGCCTCCCCCGTGGACGCGTTGGGCGACGACCTTCGGCGCCTCATGTGGATCGTGGACGGAAGCGCGCTCCTCATCTCCCCCGATACGGGTCCACTCCACATCGGGCGGGCCCTCGGCACCCCCGTGGTCGGGCTGTTCGGCTACACCAACCCGAAGCGCTCGGGACCGTACCGCGCCTACCTCGACCTCGTCGTGGACGGGTACGCCGAGCACCCTGGCGAGGAATACCCGATCACGGCGGACTATCGGGACGGGATGAAACGCATTCGGGTCGAAGACGTGTTGGAGAAAGTGTCGCTTGCCATTGAGCGGTACGTACGAGAGGCGAACGCATGAGTGAAACGCACGAAGTCGGCCGGAAAAGCGAGCGATGGGAGCAGGCCACGGCGCTGAGGCCGCACGCGCTCGTCACGGCCGTCCTCGAGCTCCACTGGGCCGCCCAGTTCATCGCCTCGGCTGGGCAGACATTCGCAGAGCCGAAAGCCGACGACAGCCACCGCGCGATGCTGTGGAACCATGGCCTGCGGGCCTTCGTCGGGGTCGCCTTCGCCGGACCCTATCCGTTCCGCCTCGCTCTCCGGCCCGACGATCTGACGCTCCTGCTCCTGGATCGCGAGGACGGAATCCTCGGCTCATTCGCCCTGGGAGGTCATACTCTCGACGAAGGATACGAGTGGCTCGCGCTTGGCATGGCAACGTACCGGGGTGGCAATCCTCCCGTGATCGAGCGTCCAGAGTACGACATGCCCGATCATCCGGTACGCGCGGGAGCGCGCTTCTCAACGGAGCAGGGGCCCGCGCTCGACGTGTTGTCCGCCCTGTTCGGCTCCGCCGCTGCCGTGCTCGACACGCGCTTCTCGACCCGGGACGATGCCTCGATCGTGCGCTGCTGGCCGCACCACTTCGACATCGCGACGCTCATCACGTTGGAAGAGGCGGACGACGCCGAAAAGGTGCGGACCGTCGGCGTGGGGCTCGCGCCGATGGGCGGTGGGTACGATCACTGGTATTGGTACGTCACTCCGTGGCCGTATCCCGATCCTGACCGCCTACCGGCGCTCACCGAAGGTGGAGCGTGGCACACGGAGGGGTGGACCGGTGCGGTCCTGACGGGCGACGAGGTCCACTCGCTCGAGCCTGGCGAGCGTGGCCGTCGAATCGAGCGCTTCCTTACCGAGGCCGTCGAGCAGGCGACCGACCTGCTCGCCTGAGCTCCGTCAGACCCAGAGGGACTTGGCCGCGAGGAGACCGAAGGCGGCCACCGCGCCGAGCGTCGCTTCCCATTCGCGGTTCCGACGGTACTGAGCCCATCGAAAGCCGGCGGTCTGGCCCATCCGTGCGCGGTAGGGCGTGGCGCGCGGGAAGAAGACCGGCACCTCGGCGGCGTACTCGGCGTACCGCTCCGGGAACAGCTCGGACAGATGGTCAGCCTCACCCACGATGGTCTTGGAGTAGACCGCTCCGTAGAAGATCAGGAAGATCGTGGGCCATACCCAATGTCCCCCGGCCAGGGAGACACCGAGGCCGATGAAGAAGCTTCCCAGGTAGAGCGGATTTCGGGTAAAGGCGTACGGACCCGAGGTCGTCAGCTCCTCGTCTTTGTGGATGGTCCCGGCGGACCAGCCGCGTATCCACAGCCCGAGAGCGGCGAGGCCGGCGCCGACGAGAAGGGCAGTCGGTGTGGGCGCAGCGAACCAAAGGAACGGGAGGACGATGAGCCAGACCGCCCTCAGGCGGAGCTGGCGCATGGTCAGCGCCACGCGCGTCCGATCACCGCTTGGGTTGGCCTACGACAGCCGTCGAGTCGGCCCTCGCCCGGCGGCCTTCGAGCGCCAGCTCCCGAGACCGGGGGTGCAGCGGATATCCGTCCTGTATCGAGCGGAGGTGGAGCGTGAGCGAGCCCGGAAAGCTCGGGATGTCGGACTTCACGTAGACGGGAATCCTGCGCTCATCGTCCGTGAGGTGGATCTCCGCCTTCCCGCCCTGACCGAAGAGACCGTCCGTCTGGATCTCGGGGGAGACGACGATCGTGTTGTAGAGCACGCCTTCGGTCTCTCGCTGGTCCTTCCGGAGAACCCGAATGATGACGGGGTTGCCGTCCTCGTCGAAGTACCGGCTCAGCGCATACGACTTCCCCACCTCCAACGGCAGCGTCCGCAGGAAATAGATGAACGCGATCTCGTCGAGCGGCAGGGCCGAGCCGAGGTCCCCGGCCTCGTCGTTATCCTGACGCTCCCACCGCATGCGGTCGGGGAAGAACCGCCAATGTCGGTAGCTCTGGTACCCGATCTGGTCGACGTCGCGCACGTAGCGCCACGTTTGCAGCGTGGAGACGTCGAACCAGGTTTGGTACAGGTCGTTCACCTTGGCCGGGCCGAGATTGCCTTGAAGGCCCATCTCCACGTGATAGACCGGGCTGCCCTCGTACTCGTCCACACCGACGACCGACATGAACCCCTCACCCACGCCGAAAATGCCGACCTTCACCTTGTAGACCAGGTGCTCACCGGGACCGAACGGCGCCCGGGCGGCGAACGGATCGACCGGTACGTCCTCTTCGGTCAACGACACCGGCACTTCGGCCGGGGGGAAAGCCCCGCGGAGTGAATCCACGAGGAAGTCGCGATCCCGCGCCTTACCAGTGTTTCCGTCCTGGGCCGCCGCCAACGTCGGAAGAAGCGTGAGGAAAGAGACGGCCAAGATCGGGCGGTTCACGCGACCTCCGGTCCCGGACCAGACCAAATGGACGACGGCAGTCGAACGAGTCCGAGGAAGGTCTTCCAGGGCTTGAAGCGTGTCGGCCGGGTCTGCAGGTCGTGACGCACACGCGACGGGGCCTCCGAGACCCGGCGAGCATAGGGCGCGAGTCGCCCGAGCAGCTCGACGTTCGCCGCCCACCCATCCGACCGAATCAGAGCCTCACCCTCCTCGAGATCGCGAAGCGCCTTCTTGAGCACGATCACGCGGTACGCCCGGAAACCGCCGAGGGGGTCGGAAACCGGCGAGCCACCCATGAGCCCGCGCAAGAAAGTGCGCGCGGCCCACCGCACCATCCGAACCCCGCGACCGTCGGCTTGCGAGGGCTCGGGAGCGGCCGCGACGATGTCAGCGCCCCCCTCGAGCACCTTGACGAGTGACACGATGTCGTCGGGCGATTCGGTGAAGTCCGCCTGCAGCACGACCGCACAGTCCCGCTTCGGATACGACGAGTCGCCCCGTACGTGACGCAGCAGCGCTTCGACCGAACGTCCGTAGCCGAGCCGCTCCTCCGAGCGCAGGATCGTGAGCGGCAGCGATCGGCGGTACCGTGTCAGCACGTCCGCGGTCTCGTCCGTCGACGCGTCGTCGTGGACCACCAGCCGGTAATCCCGCTCGAACTCGCCCAGGACGTTCCGCGTCTTCCATAGAAGGACGCCGATCGTCGAGGCTTCGTTGTGCGTGGGGATGCAGACGTAGATCACGGTCGGGTCGAGCTCTGGCAGGGCAGGAAGACGTGTGACCCCTACTAACCTACGGCTGCGACGGCTGTTCCTCAGGGGGACGCGTCTTCCAGCGCCGATGTTGCCAGAAATACTGCTCCGGCGCGGCTCGAATGGCGCGTTCCAAAGAGGCATGATAGGCGAGCATCAGCGACAATACGTCCGCCTCGACATTGCCCGAGATTTCGTACCACAGGCGCTCGATCTCCACCGCGTAGCGCGCTCGCCTCCCCGGTTGGCGAGTCGCGAACCCCACGAAGACGGGAGCCCCTGTTCGGAGTGCGAAAAGAGCAGGCCCTCGCGCGGTCGCCGCGGCGCGACCGAAGAACGGGAGGAAGATCCCGTGCCGGTGCATGTTCTGGTCTGCAACCATCGCGGTCACTCGCCCTCGACCGAGTGATCGGAGGACTCCCTGCGGTGCGTCGCTCATCTCGATCACGCGCATACCGAGTCGCTCGCGCACCTCGAACAGGTCGGCCTCGAAGCGGCGGTTCGCCATGCCCTTACCCACGACGTCCAGGGGAATGCCGCGAGCTGCGAGCGCCGCGCCTGCCACCTCCCAATTGCCGAGGTGGCCCGTCAGGACCACCACGCCCCCTTCCTCCTCGACAGCCCTCCGGACTTCCTCGAACCCGACGATGGTGGCGCACTCGGCGATTCTCTCCTTCGACCACCGACCCATCATGAAGAGCACCACGCCCTCCCGCCCGAAATGCATGTAGCTCCTTCGTGCGACCCGGGCACGCCACGCCTTCGCGCGATCCGAGAAGACGAACGCGAGGTGCTCGTCGACGTCTGCACGTCGAACTCGAAACACGGTGCCCACGAGCCAGCCGAGGGCGGCGCCGAGTCCCTCTGCAGCGGACGAAGGCAAGACTCGGATGAGTGCACGCAGGAACCGGAACCCGGCGTACTCCAGCCGGTGTCGCGCGGACGGCCCCGTCACGCGACCGTTCGAGGACGAGGTGGGTTCATGCATCCAGCCACCTACGCCGTCGGCGCCGGTGCGTCCTCGAACTGGAGCTCGTAGAGCCGTTTGTAGCGCCCGCTCTTGGCGAGCAGCGTGATGTGGTCTCCGCGCTCGACGACGCGCCCGCCGTCCACCACGAGAATCTGGTCGGCCCGTTGCACCGTCGAGAGGCGGTGAGCCACGACGAACACCGTGCGTCCCTCGAGGAGCCGCTCGATAGCGTCCTGAATGAGTCGCTCGCTCTCAGTGTCCAGTGAGCTCGTCGCCTCGTCGAAGATCAGGATCGGCGGATCGCGCAGCAGGGCCCGCGCGATCGCGATGCGCTGACGCTGCCCGCCCGACAGCTCGACGCCCCGCTCGCCGACCACCGTTTCATAGCCGTTCGGCATCGCCTCGATGAACTCGTGCGCGTGCGCCGCGCGGGCCGCGGCCTCGACCTGTTCGTCGCTCGCGTCGGCCCGCGCGTACGCGACGTTCGCCCGGACCGTGTCGTGGAAGAGGACGGTCTCCTGCGACACGATCCCCATGAGCGATCGAAGGTCGTGAACACGCACGTCACGAACATCGTGCCCGTCGATCCGTATCGCTCCCGACGAGACTTCGAAGAAGCGGGAGAGGAGGTCGACGATGGTGCTCTTGCCCGCACCGCTGGGGCCCACGAGTGCCACAACGGTTCCTTTGGGCACAGTGAACGAGACGTCCCGTACCGCCGTTTGTCCGTCCTGGTACGTGAACGACACGTCGTCGAAGACGATCTCTTCGCGAAAGTCGGGGAGCGGGCGAGCGTCGGGGGCGTCCCCGATCTCGATCGGTGCATCGAGGAACTCGAAGACCCGTTCCGCCGCCACGAGACCGGGCTGCGCGGTCGCGGGGAACTTGGCCACGTTCTTCACCGGGGCGTACAGCTTGAGCGACAATCCGAGAAAGCCCACGAACTGGGGCGGCGGGAGCTCGCCGGCCACCACCAGCCGCGCACCGTACCAAAGTAGGATTACCGTCCCCGAGGCTGCGAGCATCTCCGTCATGGGCACCGCCAGCGAACGCGCCAGCTCGGCACGCATGAACTGCCGGAAGTAGTCGGCGGTGAGTCGGTGAAACCGTCGCCGCTCCCGGTCCTCGGCCGACGCGGACTTCACGAGCCGAATTCCGGAGAGCGTCTCGAACACGTGGGCATTCACCTCTCCGCCCAGATGGAGCACGCGGCGGTCTCGTCGCCGAAGCACGTTGACGAGCGGACCCCAGATGCCCATCGCCGCGGGGATCACGACGAAAGCGGCCAACGTCAGCTTCCACGAGATCAGCAACATGGCCGCGAACGCAACGATGAACTCGAACACCGCCGAGATCAGCCGGGACATCTCCCTCGTCACCAGCACGCGAAGCTGTTCGATCTCGGTGGTGAGCCGACTCACGATCTGACCCACCCGCACTCGGCCGAAGAAGCCGAGGTCGAGTGCCACCAAGTGGTCGTACACCGCATCGCGGAGGTCGCGGTTCACGCCCTGCTCGGCCCGCGCGAGCAGATACGCCCGAGCGAAGGCGAAGAGGTTCTTCACGGCGAAGACCAAGATGATGAGGACGATGATTCGGCCGATCGCCACGAGGGGATCTCCGTCCAGGTCGACCAGCCTGTAAACCGTCGCGTCGAGCAGCTGCTGCATGGCGTTCTGACCCGCACCCTGCGCGGCCCCGCCGCTCGAGAAGACCGCCTCGACGAAGGAGATGAGCAGCACGTATACCGACGCGTCCAAAACGGCGTAGATGGCGGCCGCGACCACGGCGAGGACCACTGCCGTGGTGTGCGGCTTCAGGAACGAGAGAATTCGACGGTAGAGGGTCACGTCGAAAAGTAGTGCTAGAAGGGCCCTACTCCACCCGCTTTGCCAGACTCACCATCTGCGCGACCCCCCCCGTGGAGCCGTACGCGATCGTTCCGTCGGACTCGACCACGTACACGATCCCCGGGTGCGTGATGTCGCCCGACTGCTGGTCCCGCTCCCGCGGCATGCCCCACGCGTCGAGCGCGCGGTTCACGTCCTCGATCGATCCGCTCACGACGAAATCACGCGAGGGGTCGAGCGAGAACTGCTCCACCAGGCGAGGTAGCCGGGTCTGCGTGTCCCGCCACGGATCCAACGTGAACACGACGATCGACCACTCCTCTTCGAGCTCCAAGCGGGTCGCCCGCGCCTGGTGCACCACCGCCGGACAGATGGTCCTGCAGTGACCGAAGGCGAAGGTGACGAGGGCCGGCCTACCCTCCAGCGCCGAGAGGTCGAAAGGTGCGCCGGATGGTCCCACCAGCCCATCGGTTGCAGGCCACGTCCGGTCGAGCCTGGGGTAGGTTTCGGGAGCCGGCTCGTCCACACCCCACGCCACCTCGGGCAGCCGGGCGTCGAGAACCCTGGTCGCTGCCAAGGAGAGTCCGAGAAAGACCCCACTGGCGACCGTGAGAGCCGCCAGGCGTCCTCCGGTCGAGGCGAGGAGGCGTGCGAGACTCGCGCGGACGTCGGAGCCCCAACCGACCATGAGCATGGCGAGCATCGCCGGAGGCTGGCCGACGAGCAGCAGCCACCCCTTCGCGTCCGGAAGACCGGTTTCCGTGATGTTGAAGCACACGGCCCGCGTGCGCTCCAGCCAATCGGGCGCGCCTGGAACGGACCAGAGCGCAAGCGTCCACCAAGCCGCCGAGACCGTGAGGATGAACCCCACGGCCCCGAGCGGCCAGGCGTCGCGCTTGGAGATCAACGTACCCACGACCTCACCTTCATCAGCCGATCTGCCACATCGCGGACAGGAGCTTCCAATTCGCGAAGTAGTACACCACGAACGCCATCATGAAGATCATGACCAGAATCATGGTACCCGGCATCATGCCCAAGACCCCGTGCTCTTCGAGCTCGGGCTCGTCCGTCGGCAACTCGGCGAACGGGCGTTTGTACACACCCGGTGGAACCGTACCGGCCAACGCAGCCTCGCTCGGGTCGTCCCCGAGCGGTTTGCCGAGGAAGACGGACCACACGGTCACGAGGATGTACATGGCTCCCCCGGTAATCGCGATCAGGCCGCCGATCGCCATGAGCGCCAGCATCAGGTTGACCGCCGGCGAATACTCGACGCTGAACGCCGCCCCGGCGAACGTGATGTCATAGTGACGTCTCGGGACTCCGAACGTGCCGGCAAACGTCATCGTGAGTGAGAAGAGCAGCATCCCACCCGCAAAGACGTAGGGCTGGATCCTCGCCAGCGGATAGAACGCCACCTTCTTTCGGAAAATGAGCGGAATCACGTAGTAGGTGACGCCCATGAACGCCATCGCCGTGCCCGACACGACCGTGGAATGGAAGTGCCCGGGAATCCGGAGCGTGTTGTGCGCCACGATGTTGATCTGCTCCGTCCCGAACGTGACGCCGGTGATCCCCCCGACGAAGCCGAACACGACGACGGAGAGCACGAGTGAGCTGAAGCCCGGGTCGCTCCATGGCGCCCGTCGCAGCCAACCGAAGATCCCTTGCGTGTATCCGCGCAGCCGCATGCCCATCTCGACGCCGGCCGGGACGGTGAAGCCGTGCAGCATGGACGCGAGCACCGCCATGTACATGAAGTACGAGGTGTTCACGATCTTCCACGACGGACCGAATCCCGGGTCGACCAGGAGGTGGTGAGCCGATGCCATGGAGATGAAGAAGATGTAAAGGACGAACGCCGTCCTGCTGATCTTCTCGTTCACGACCACGGCGCCGACGGTCAACGCACCGAGCAGATACCAGATCGCAACCATGGCGGCCACGTTGATCTGCTGGGAGGAGTGGCCGAGCCCCCACCATACGAGTCGATACACCTGCGGATCGACGTTCATCATGTCCAGCGACCAAAGGAACGTCGGGATGTAGATGGCCGCGCCGTGCCCGAGCGTGATGGCCGCAATGATCGCCGCGGTGAGACCACCGAAGGTGACGAGGGGCACGGAACCGGTGTAGGTCTTCTCCCGCTTCGCGATCACGAGCGTCGCGAAAAAGATCGCCGTGACCAGAATGGCGCCGACCGCGAAGACGATCACGCCCAGGTAGAAGAGCGGGTGGGCGCGCAGCGGCACGTACGAGGTGAAGAGTACGTCCGCGCGCCCGGTGAACATGGTCCATTCGACCATGAGCGCCCCGATCACCATCAAGGCAAATGCTAACCACCCGATCTTCGGCGTCGCCACCCTCGAATTCAGCAGGACGGCGGAGGCGAAGTACAGCACCGCCATCTCGAAGAAGATGATGAAGAAGATCAGCATGTTCATGCCGTGGATCGTCAGCCAACGGTAGAACCCCTCGTCGCTCAACAGATGCACGGCCTGCCAACGTGTGAGCAGCACGAGGATTGCGGCGATGCCTCCCACCAGGAGCGCGACCGTGGCCGCTACTGCGTTCGCCTTGATGAGGGCGTCCGCGTCCTTGTGCACCTTCAGGCCCGTCGTGGGGCAACTGCGGAAGAGCCCTGCGGCCTGGGCCATCGCTCCGCCGGCGGTGGTAGTGTCGCTCATGACCCACCTCCCACCGTCGCGGTGCCAGGGGTCGGAGTGGGATCCGCTTCCGCCGAAGCCGAAGACGGCCTCACAAGCACCTTACCCACCATGATGTGGTGACCCACGCCGCAGAATTCGTTGCAGACGATGCGGTAGTCGCCCGCCTCCGTCGGCGTCACTCGAAGGCCGTAGTCGTATCCAGGTACCACCTGGAAGTTCACGTTGAACGGGTAGAGGTTGAAGCCATGATTCACGTCCAGAGAGGAGAGGTGCAGCGTATACTCCGCGCCCTGCTCCAGCTCGAGGACCGGAGTCCACTGGAACTGCGCCGCGAGCAGATAGACCTCAGCGCCCGGCGGCGGGGCCACGACCGGGACGCCTCCCTCGGACTCGCCCGTGCCGTAATCCGCGATGAACTGTTGGACCCTCGCGAGGTACTCGCGCGGCTCGACCTTCGCGCGGATTCCGGTCGGGTTTTGCCCGCCACGAAGGTGCCAGAGCGGCATCATCGCGAAGAGGATCATGCACCAGACGAAGGCGATCGTGAACCATATCTTCTCTGACCTGTGGGCCGGCTTCCACCAGACGCCCTGGGGCGGTGTCACTCCCGTGGTATACATGCCGCCCTCCTACGGAAGCGTGGCCTGTGGGAGGCTCATGACCTCCCATAGACCCCAGCCGGTGAAGAGCACCAACATGACCGTGAACCCGATCGCGAGAAGAACGAAGGGGCGGTCGTACAGCCTCTGGAGAAACGGGATCTCCTCTGGGGTGTCCGACGTCGAACGGTCGTCCATGTGACCTCCGGTGAATGGTGGGTTGTCTACGGAATCCGCAAAGGGGGAGGGTCGCGGGAGCCGAATCCGGGGTCGCGCTATTGGTTAGGGCATCGGGACCTTCTCGACAACGTCGACGGACAGGAGAAGCTCCGGCGAAGATAGGTCGCTCAGCTTGGTATCCGCCAAGAAGTCCGTGATCGCCGAGCGGACCTCCGCCCAACGCTCATGCGCATGACACGGATCGACTTCGCAGCAACGGTCGGGGCCCAGGAGACACGTCGTGTCGTCGGACAGATCGTCGAAGTGGCGGACGACGTCGACCAACGCGAGGTCGTGCGGGGGCCGGGCCAGTTGGAAGCCTCCTCCGGGTCCGCGGGTGGAGGCGAGCACATCGGTCCGGGCCAGCACGTGCAGGATCTTCGACAGGTAGTTCCTCGGCACGACCAGACGGTCCGCGATCTCGTCGACCGGCATCGGCCGATCACCCCCCGCCTCGGCCAGACAAAGGCTGGCCCGGAGGGCATACTTCGCCGACTTCGAGAGGATCACCGCATCCAGCCCCTGAGAGGGTTGTGCCTCACGTCCTTCTAATTATCATGACCATATGATGATTACCCTGGAGGGGCAACCGCCACGCGCATGACGGTGACCCCCGTGCGCGCGTCTCAGCGTGGGGGCCGCGCGCTGCTTGCCCGCTTCGACGCCCTCTTCAATCGCCTCTACACCTGGCGGTTCAACCCACTCTACCACTCGGGGGCGCTCGTCGTGGGGTGCTTCGCCGTGCTGGTGGCGACGGGCCTCTACCTGATCTTCTTCTATCGGATCGGCGCACCGTACGACTCCATGGAGCGCATCGCGGGACAGGCGTACACGGGTCGGTGGATTCGCACCCTACACCGATACGCCTCGGACCTCGCGGTGGTCGCGGCGGTCGTACACGCGTTTCGAATGGGAATCCAGAACCGAACGTGGGGCCCTCGCGCGCTCGCTTGGATTTCAGGCCTCGTGCTCTTCGGTGTCTTCTTGGTCTGCGGGTGGACCGGCTACGTCATGGTCTGGGACGCCCACGGACAACTCATCGCTTCGGAGGGGGCACGGCTTCTCGACGTCTTCCCGATCTTCTCCGAGCCGATGGCGCGGACGTTCGTGGGTGAGCGTGACATGCCGAGCGCGTTCTTCTTCCTGAACCTCTTCGCGCACATCGCGATCCCGGTCGGCATCCTCCTCATCCTCTGGATACACGTTTCCCGGCTGGCTCGCACGAACGTGTGGCCACCTCGACCGTTGCTCTGGGGGATGATCGGTACGCTCACCCTCCTCTCGGTGCTGTGGCCAGCCACCCTCGGACCTGAAGCCGATCCCCTTCGCATCCCGTCGGAGGTAGCGATCGACCTGTTCTATGGCTTTTGGCTGCCGTGGAGCCGATCGGTCTCGCCCGGAGTCGCCTGGATCACCATCCTCGCGGTGGGCGCCGCCCTGCTGGCCGTCCCGTGGCTCACGAGGCCGAGCGCGGCCTCGGAGACCGTCCCCTCGTTCGTCGACCCACGCTTCTGCACAGGGTGCGAGCAGTGCTACCACGACTGTCCATACGAGGCCATCAGCATGGTGCCCCGCGACGACGACCGACCGTACGCGGTGGGACTCGTGGACCCGTCGAAATGTGTGAGCTGCGGCATCTGCGCCGGGTCCTGTGCGCCCATGGGCGTCGGCCCCAGGGGCCGGACCGGGCGGGACCAATTGCCCGAGGTTCAAGCGTTCATCACGGAGCACGAACCGACACGTGACGACGTGGTGCTGGTAGCCTGCGCGCGCACCGCGGCCGGCTGGGGGCTCGACCGGTTCGCCGAAGCGCCGATCCTCACGGTTACGTGTGCGGGTAGCCTGCACAGCTCGGTCGTGGAGTACTTGGTGCGTGCCGGTGCGGGCGGCGTGATGGTGGTCGCGTGTCCACCCCGGGACTGCTGGAATCGCGAAGGAGTCACCTGGCTGGAAGCTCGACTGTACGAGGGACGGGAAGCCGAGCTCAAGGACCGTGTGGACCGCACGCGGCTCCGGGTCGTATACGCGGCCGAGCGTGAGCATGCGCGGCTGACGGCTGCGGTGGAGACGTTCCGGTCTCAAGTGCGAGCGCTCGATCGAGTGCTCGCCGAGCGGGGTATCCGGATCGACACTACGTGCGAGCTGCCCGCAGTGTCGGTGGCCGAGACGGACGGACCGTGAGCGCGGGGGAGAAGGTGCTCGGCATCGTGGCGACCGTCGTCGCGGCGCTGGCGATCGCCGCAGCGTCACAGTGGTCGGTGCGTGCAGGGTCCGACCAGGCGCTCGTTCGACTCTCGTGGAGGGCCGAGCCGATCCGCGTCGAGGAGTGCCGGACCCTGACCGATGAAGAGCTGGCCGAGATTCCGGCACACATGCGACGTAGCGAGGAGTGCACGGGATTATACGTGGACTACGAGCTTCGACTCGTTATCGATGGACGGGAGGCCTATGTCGACACGATCGCCCCGGCGGGAATGCGCCGGGATCGGCCGATCTACGTGATCCACGACGAGCCGATTCTCGCTGGCGATCACGAGGTAACGGTCCGATTCTCCGCGCTGCTCCCCGAGGGCTACGAATCGGACGACGGTCCCGCTGAGCTCGAATGGAGCGGCCCCTTCCCGCTCGCGCCCTATGAGGTCGGGCTGATCACACTGGACGCGGATGGCGCGAGTCTCGAGCGCCGCGTAAGGGCTCGGTGAGGTGGAACCAAGGCCTCACCGCCGGCGCCCGAGACCGATGTGCGTCCCCGTGACTACGTAGCAGCGTGCAGGCCCTTTATCTGATCTCGGTCTGGTTGCACATCCTCGCCGCGACCGTGTGGATCGGAGGTCTGTTCTTCATCGTCCTCGTCGTTGTGCCTTGGCTCAAGCGAGGCCACGCGGGCTCGATGGACGCGGGTGCGTTCCTCCAGGAAACCGGCGCACGATTCCGATACGTCGGGTGGATCTGTTTCGCTGTGATCGCCATGACAGGGACGTTCAACCTCTCGATCCGTGGCGTGCGGTGGTCCGAGCTCGTGAGCGTGGCCTGGTGGACGGGTCCCTTCGGCGGCGCGCTCGCGATCAAACTGCTCCTTTTTGCGCTCGTCCTCGCGGTGAGCTTCGTACACGACTTCCGCGTCGGTCCACGGGCGACGGAGGCGATGCGCCTCGACCCACGCGCACCCGATACGACCGCGCTCCGGAAAAGGGCCTCACTCCTAGGACGCCTCAACGGCCTCCTGGCGCTCGCACTCGTGGCGCTCGGCGTGGTGCTGGTTCGGGGCTGGCCCTGGTGAAACGGCAGGCCCAGAGCTCGGCCGCGTGCCGTCAGCGCCTGGGCGTAAGGCTCGCGACGGGAACGATCATCTCTTCCGGACTGATTCCGCCGTGCAGGAACGAGTTCCTGTACCGGGCCTGATACTCCCTCAGCTTCGTTGGGTAGACGAAGAAGTAGTCCTCCAGAGCCAATAGGTAGGACATGCCGAGCCGACCCGAGGGGAGGCGCAGATCCTTCTCGTCGCGCGTCGAGAACGCGGTCGAGCGGTCTTCGGCCCTGAGGTCCTGCCCGAACTTGTAGCGCAGATTACTCGTCGCGTCGCGTCGGGCGAAAACGGTCGACGGGTTCTGACAGAGGATCGACCCGTGATCCGTTGTGAGGATCACCTTGTGACCTCGTCTCGAGGCCTCTCGCAACACCGCGAACGCGGTGGAGCGCTCGAACCAGGCTCGCGTCAGGTCCCGCAGCGCAGCCTCGTCGCGCGCGACCTCCATGAGGATCGGTGACTCGGAGCGACCGTGAGTCATGAGGTCCACGAAATTGAAGACCAGCGCGACCACGGTCCCGGGCGTCTTCAGCGCCGAGTTCACACGGCTTCGCACCTGCTCTCCCTGTCGGTCCGAGAAGATCTTCTCGTAGTGGACCGGGACATCGCGGCCGGTGAGTGCCCTGAGCTGTTCCACGAGCAGCTCGTCCTCGAACGCGTTGAGACTTCCCTCGTCGTCCGACGCGTCCCACCATCCCGGTCGCTCTTCCGCGATCTCGTCGGGATATTTTCCGCTGAAGATGGCGTTACGTGCGTAGGGAGTCGCGGTCGGTAGGATAGAGTAGTGGTACGTCTCCTCGATCTCGAAATACTCGGCAATCAGGGGAGACATGGCGCGCCACTGGTCCAGCCGCATGCAGTCCAGCACGACGAAGTACACCGGGTCGGGTCCGAGGCGCGGGACCAGAAACTCCCGGACGAGATCGACCGACAACCTCGGGCGGTCCGCCGAGTCCTGCACCCACCGGGGGTACTCGCGCATGACCCACGTCCCGAAATCACGCCGCAGATCGACCACCAGTGACTGCACCGTGTCGAGCAGTCCCTCTTCCCCGGCCTGGCCGAGCCGAAGTTGCCAATCGACCAACTCGGTATAGACCGAGGCGAACTCTCCGGCCGTCGACGCTTCTTGCGCGTTGTGCGACAACGTCCCGAACCGAGCGGCGAAATCCTGAGCGGCTCGCTGCTGGCGAATGGACGACCCCTCGAGAATTCGAGTCACGACCGACAAGACCTGACGGGGGCTGGTCGGCTTCACGAGGTAGTCGTCGACCCTGCGACCGATCGCCTCGGTCATGGTGTGGTCCTCTTCGGACTTGCTCACCATGACGACCCGCTGGTGCGGGACCTCGCGTCGCATGATCTCGAGCACCTCGAGTCCTCGTCGGCCCGGCATTTGCTCGTCGAGAAGGACCAGATCGTACGGAGCTTCTTGGATGAGCTGGAGCGCGTCGTCGCCGTTGGAGATCGCGTCGACGTGGTAGCCACGTGCTTGTAGGAAGAGTAGATGCGGCCTAAGAAGGTCGATCTCGTCGTCGACCCACAGGATGCGCTTCGTCGTCCGCGATGTACGTGCCATGGGTGAAACCTACTGGACTCTTCCGCCGAAGAGCACACCCAGGCGCCGGAGGAGCTCGTCGCGCACGCTGCGAAAGGCCTCGAGCCGTTCCACCTCGGACTCGCCCGCCCCGGCGGGATCGGGCAGTCCCCAATGGAGGCGCCACGCATCCTCCAGCCAGACCGGACAAACCTCCTCGGCGCATAGCGTGATGACCGCGTCGACCGGCCGCTCCACGTCGTCGATGCCCTGCGAGCGGTGGTCTCTGATGTCGATTCCTATCTCGTCGAGCACCGCGATCGCTTGCGGGCGCACCGACGTGGGCTCGGAGCCGGCAGAAGAGACCCGCACCGCTGGGGGTGCGAGGCTGCGAGCGATTCCCTCGGCCAGCTGGCTGCGCGCCGAATTGGCCACGCACAGAAAGAGAACGTGACGGGGCTCGAGCGCGCGCAGGACGAGCGCTTCGACGAGCCATTCGGGGGCGCTCGCGGGGAGCGGTGTGTCGCCGATGGTCGGGCGGCCGGCGGCCGTGCCACCCTCGACCACGACGACGCCGAGTCGATCCACCACAGTCTCGATGGTCTCCGAAACCGGGTCGCCCGGGACCAGCCCGACCGCGACGGGGCGGTCGGATCGATCTCCAGTCATGGGACGGGGGGCTTCGGTAGGCACGAATCGAACTCCGGGCTCAGCGTCGACGGCGACTGACCACTCGCTCGCTCGCGACCCCGGCGCAACCCTCGGCTACATCGAGATGTGGTACGGGAACCAGGACGCGACCGGCTGACCCTCCTTGATCGCGGGGCGGAACACCCACTCCGACGCCTCGCGAATGAGTCGACGGTTGTAGCCGCCGTTCTTCGTGGGTGGATCGAGACGAGTGGAATCGGGAACGACCCGGCCCCGCTCGTCGACGAAGACCCAAACCCGCAACTCCGTGCCGCGCAGATCCTTCTCGGTCGGAGGGAAGATCATGCCTCGGGGGGTCGCTGGCTGCAGACGGAAACGCCCTTCCTCGGCGTTGCCACCGTCGCCCGCACCAGTCCCGTTGTCGAGGCCCGGACCTTCGAGCTCCCCCGGCTCCTCGCCGAGCACGGAGGAGGGGTCCATCACGACCTCGTCCTCGAACTCGACGGGCTCGACCTCGACGGCCACCTCGACGGGCATTGGCGGCGGGACGATCGGACGGGTAGGCGGCGTCCGGACGTTGAGCGCCTGCAAGGAGCCGGAAGCCGCGCGGTCGTCCCCAGCGCGGGGCCCCGCCGCGGCGAATGGCGATTGTGGGATGACATTGCCCTGCCATCCGAGGAAGAGGGCAAGGTGCAACGCCACGGAGATCAGCAGCCCCGTTCGCCAGACATGGCGTTCGCGACGGCGTCGATCCCTCGCGCTGATCTCGTGTGGGTCGGTCATCGGGTTCTCCATCCTCTACTACTATGACGATCGACGAAGGGTTTCGCGCACGTCACGGTGTCCCTGTTCCCAGACGAAGCCAGCACCAAGAGAAAACGGGCCCCGGGGCTGACTGCGCCCCGGGACCCGCCCGACCCCTGGATCTGTGGCTTGGCTATGGAAGCTACGGGGTCGGAAGCAGCACCGCGTCGATGACGTGGATGATGCCGTTGGCTGCGGCGACGTCGGTAATCGTCACGTTGACGACGTTGGCGTTCTCGTCCGTGATCGTTACGTCGGAGCCGCTGATGCTGACCGTGAAGTCGTGACCGGCGAACGCCGTCCCGACGACCTGGCCGTCGGTGAGTGCGCCCGACTCGACCGTGGCCGCCACGACGTGATACAGGAGCACGTTCGTCAGGTCATCACCCGAAGGGACGGAGGCCAGCGCGGCAAACGCCTCGTCGGTGGGGGCGAAGACAGTGTACCCGTCGCCCATGTTGTCTCCGCGCAGCGTCTCGGTCAGACTCTGCTGGTCGACCAACGAGACGAGCGTCGAGAACCCCTCGACCGTGGCCACGTCGACCAGGTCCAGGTTCTGCGTCAGGACACCGTCGACCAGGTGGATGATGCCGTTCTCGGTCTCGATGTCGGTCGCGATGATGCTGATCCCATTGACCTTCGGGTCCAGCGCGTCGCTCAGGTCGAACGTGACCTCGGAGCCCTGGAGCGTCTCGACCATCATGCCGTCCGAAAGCGCACTGGCGGGCACCGCGCCCTCGATGACGTGGTACGTCAGGACCTTCTGAAGAAGCTCGATGTTGGCCGGATCGAGGAGCACGTCCAAACGATCTGTGCCCAGAGCCTCGAAGGCCGCGTCGATCGGCGCGAAGACCGTGAACGGTCCATCGGCCTGAAGCGCATCGACCAACCCACCGGCCGCGACGGCCGTCGCGAGCGTGCCGGTGCCCTCGGTGATCACCGCCGTCTCGACGATGTCGAATTCGGGCAGGAGAACGCCGTCCACGAGGTGAATGACGCCGTTGTCGACCTCGATGTCCGTCGTCGTGATGCTGACGCCGTTCACCTTGGGGTCCGAAGCATCGCTGAGGTCAAAGACCAGCTCTTGGCCCTGCAGCGTCTCGACCGTCAGACCGTCCGAAAGCCCGCTGGCGAGCACCTCGGCCTCAATCACGTGATACGTGAGGACCTTGGTGAGGATGTCCACGTTGTCCTCGGCGAGCAGCTGGTCGAGCGTGTAGGCGTCGACCGCGTCGAAGGCGCTGTTGAGCGGAGCGAAGACCGTGAACGGTCCGTCGGACTGCAGCGCGGCATCGAGGCCTGCACCGAGAACCGCGGAGGCCAGCGTGGTCGTGCCTCCCGTAAGGACCGCGGTCTCGTATACGTCGGTCTCGGGAACGAGCACCGCGTCGATGATGTGAACAACGCCGTTCGACGCCTCGACATCCGCCGTGACGACGTTCGCACCATTGACGGTGACACCGTTGGCGGACACGCCGACCTCTAGTGTACCGCCTTCGACCGTCGTGAACGTCTGGCCGTCGGACAGATCATCCGAGAAGGCCGCGGCCCCCGAAACGACGTGGAACGTGAGGACGCGCGACAGTACGTCGAGATTGCCGGTTTCCAGCAGACCCGCCACGACGTCGGCACCCAGCGCGTCGAAGGCGGCATTGCGAGGGGCAAAGACCGTGAACGGGCCGGTGCCCTCGAGCGTCGAGACGAGGCCAGCCGCCTGAAGAGCGGCGGTGAGCGTGGAGAGATCTGCCGTCGCGATCGCGGTCTGCGCGATCGAGACCGGCGTGTCGACTTCCATCGGGTCGTCGTCGCCGCAAGCCGCCAACGTCGTGGCAGCCAGCAGGACCGCGGCGATCCGTGAAGTGGTGAACTTGAGCATTTTCTAAGCCTCCATAACGGAGTTGTTCATGAATTAGTGATACACTATATGAACAGTAGAATTGTATGTCAACAGATACTTGAACAATCATTGGACAGACCTTCCCCGCAAAGTGTGAAGCGCCGGAATCTGTGGCGTTCGTAGACGCGTTCGGAGGCGGACGCCCGCCCGTTGCGGACCGTCGGGCGTGGGGTACCTTTCAAGAACCTCGACGCCGGCGGCCGGATTCCCGGGCTGCCGGCGTTTCTCTTCTCCGATCGCGACCGGGCCGTGGACCACGCGGAAGCGCAGACCGAAGCGAAGTCCGACTCCCGGCGAAGGGCGTACTACGAGCTGACGAAGCCCGGGATCGCCGGGTACGTCATGATCACGGCCGGGGTCAGCGCCTACGTCGGGAGTCGGGGTGACCTCTCCTTCGCGGTGGCGCTCCACACGATGGCCGGCATCGGGCTGGCCACGGCGGGCGCCCTTACGCTCAATCAATATGTGGAGCGCGAAGCCGACGCGGTCATGGAGCGCACGAAAGGGCGCCCCTTACCTACAGCCCGAGTTCAACCGCTCGAGGCCTTGGCGTTCGGCACGCTGCTCCTCTTCGGCGGCCTGGTCTACCTGACGCTCACGCTCGGGGCGCTGCCCTCGATGCTCACGGCCGCCAGTGGCCTCATGTACCATGGGGTCTACACCCCCCTGAAAACGCGGTCGTTCGTCGCCACGCTCGCCGGTGCCGTGCCAGGCGCGCTCCCGATGCTCATCGGCTGGACCGCCGCGACCGGGACGATCGATGGCGCGGGTCTCGCGATGTTCGCGATCGGGTATCTGTGGCAGCTCCCGCACGTCCTGGGGCTCGCCTGGATGCTCCGAGAGGACTACGCCAGAGTCGGCTTCAAACTGGTGCCGCCCGGCGGTGGCCGCGCGATCGGTCTCATGATGATCGCCTCGACGGCCCTGCTGATCCCGGCCAGTTGGACGCCGACCCTTCTTGGGTATACGGGGACGCTCTACGTCGTCGGAGCGACCCTCCTCGGTCTCGGATTCCTGACCCGCTCGCTCCAAGCCGCCCGTGAGATGAGCGTTCCGAATGCGCGACGGGTGTTCTTCGCCTCGCTCCTCTATCATCCCTTGCTGCTCAGCCTCATGCTGTTCGACACGTTCCGCCTATGATGCCGGAGACACCCCCGTGCCGCGTTCCGTCTCGTCGTACCCATCGCTCCTCCTCGCCCTTCTCGTTCCCTCGGCCTTGATCGCCCAATCGTCGGAGCGACCGCGGGCCCGGGATGTCGGGATCGAGGTAGGCGTGTTCGAACCTGGGACGAACAACGCCATTACGGACGTCTCCGGCGTGCGAGTCGGGCATGCAACGGTGGTGGATGGCCGCAACGTGCGCACAGGGGTGACCGCGATTCTACCGCACGGTGGAAACCCGTATCAGTCCCGCGTCCCGGCAGCAGTCCACGTGGGCAATGGCTACGGAAAGCTCCTCGGCGTCACCCAGGTCCGGGAGCTCGGGGAGCTCGAGACCCCGATCCTCCTCACCTGCACCTTGTGCGTATGGAAAGCCGCCGATGCGATGGTCGGCTGGATGCTCGACCGCGACGGGATGGAGGAAGTGCGTTCGCTCAACGCGGTGGTCGGTGAGACGAACGACGGCGGACTCAACGACATCCGCGCCCGACCCATCACGCCGGAGCACGTCGTCTCCGCCCTCGAAGGCGCCGCGGAGGGGCCGGTGGCGGAGGGGGCGATCGGTGCGGGTGCGGGTACGGTCGCCTTTGGCTGGAAGGGTGGGATCGGAACGAGTAGCCGGGTGCTACCGCAGAGTCTCGGTGGCTACACCGTCGGCGTGCTGGTCCAGTCGAACTTCGGCGGCATCCTGCAGATCGCTGGCGCCCCCGTCGGCGTCGAGCTCGGTCAGTTCTCCTTTTCCGCGCAGGTCCGCGGCGGAGTCGAGCAGGACTACGACGCGGCCGCGGACGTCCAAGAATGGGGCTCCATCATGATGGTCGTCGCGACCGACGCCCCGCTGTCGGACCGAAACCTCGAGCGCGTCGCGAAGCGCGCGATCATGGGACTGGCGCGGACCGGGTCGTACGCGAGCAATGGCTCCGGCGACTACGTGATCGCGTTCTCGACGGCGAGCGGTGTCCGGCGCGGGACCACCGGAGGCGTGCACGGCTACGACGATCTATCGAACGGCTCCATGAGCGCGCTCTTCGAGGCGACCGTCGAAGCGACGGAAGAGTCGATCTACAACTCGCTGTTCAAGGCCGAGACCGTCACGAGCAACGGTCGCACGGTCGAGGCACTGCCCATCGAGGAGACGGTGGAGATCCTGAGGCGGTACGGCGTCGTTCGGTGAGTCGAGGCTCCGCACTCTCCTCATCCCTCACCTGCCGGACCCGAGCTCGTGCTTCGAGGCGAGCTCCGCCACCTCCTGCTCCGACCAGCCGGCCTCGAGCAGTACCTCTCGCGTGTGCTCGCCGAAGCGCGGAGCGCCACGAGTCCCGGGGGGGTCAGGGTTGCGGGCCGACGGGCCCGAGCCGGGATCCGAGTCCCAGAACTTCACGGGACTTCCCAACGATCGGACGGAACCCAGCGCCCCATGCTCCACCTCGATCACCATATGCCGGGCGTCGCTCTGGGGATGTGCGAGCATCTCTCCGATCGACGCCACCGGCCCGGCCGGCACGCCCGCAACTTCGAGCGACGTGAGCCAGTCGCGCGTGGATCGAGCCGAGAACTCCCTCGAGAGCACGTCGACGAGGTCATCCAGGTTCACCATCCGATCCGCGTTCGTGTCGAAGCGTGCATCCCTGCCCAGGTCGTGCCGTCCGAGTGCGTCGATGAGACGTTCCCACGTCGCCTCGTTCGAGGCGCCGACGTTGATCCAACCATCGGCCGTCTGAAACGCCTGATACGGCGCGGCGAGGGGATGTGCCGAGCCCAAGGGCCCCGGTGACCCGCCCCCGGCGAGGGCGATCGCGCTCTGCCAGAACGTGTGCGTGATCCCCGCCTCGTACAGAGACGTGTCCACGAGCTTCCCCACCCCCGTCCGTTCCCGCTCGTAGAGCGCGCCGACCACACCGAGCGCGCCGAGGATCCCCGCGGTGATGTCCGTCACCGGGGCCCCGACTTTCACCGGCTCGCGACCCGGCCCCTCACCCGTGATGCTCATCAAGCCCGCATAGCCTTGGGCAATGAGATCGAACCCACCCCGCTCCGCCATGGGGCCGGTCCGCCCGAATCCGGTGATCTGGCAGTACACGAGCCGGGGGTTCGCATTCGAGAGGGTGTCCCAGCCAAGACCGATCGCCTCCATGGTGCCGACACGGAAGTTCTCGATGAGCACGTCGGCGCTCGCGGCGAGGCGGCGCACGATCTCGACGCCGTCCGGTGCGCGCAGGTCGACCGCGATCCCCCGCTTGCCCCGGTTCAGCATCATGAAGGCGGCCGACTCACCGTCCACGTCGGGGGGAACGAAACCGCGACTCCCGTCACCGTGCGGAAGGCGCTCGATCTTGACGACGTCGGCACCCAAGTCGGCCAACATGAGACCACACACGGGCCCGGCCATGATGTGGGCGAGCTCGATAACCCTCACGCCGGCGAGCGGACCCGCGATCACCACTGCCTCGAGGCCACGCTACTCTCCGGAGAACTTCGGGTCGCGTTTTTCCATGAAGGCGCGCCGCCCCTCACGATAGTCCTCGGTGTCGAACGCCAGGAGTGCTTCCTCACGCTCTCGATCGGTGAGTGTGCGCCGCTCCAGGAGGCGTCGAACGAACTTCTTGTGCCACCGATTCACGAGGGGCGCACCCGCGGCGATGCGGGCGACCAGCCCGTATCCGTGCTCCACCACCGAAGCGTCCGGCCATACGCGATTCACGAGGCCGACCATCCGGGCCCGCTCCGCGCCGATCAACTCCCCGCTGAGCAGGAGCTCGAGCACGGGTCCGGCGCCGAGCAGTCGGACGAGTGGCTCCAGCTCGTCGTAGGACATGGTCAGACCGAGCCGGCCGATGGGGGCGCCGAAACGACTCGCCTCCCCGCATACCCGCAGATCGCAGCAGGCGGCGATCTCGAGACCTCCACCCACACACAGGCCTTCGATGATCGCGACGGTCGGGTGGGGGCACGCTTGGATGGCGTTCAGGGCCCCCGCGATGGCCCGCGAATAGGTCCGGACGTCGTCCGGTATCGAGCGCTGATCCTCGAACGCCGCGATGTCGGACCCCGCGGAGAACGCGCGCCCTCCCGTGCCCCGAACGGCGATCGCCAAGACCTCCGGACGCTCAGCGAGGCGTTGGAAGGCCTCCGCCAGCGACCGCCACCCGGCGGCGTCAAGCACGTTGTGTCGTTCCGGTCCATCGAGTCGCACGGTCGCGATGGGCTCGTCGATCTCGACGCGGACCGCCGCGCTCATCGGTAGAAGAGCTCTACGAGCGCCATCGGCACGATCGGGACGTAGGTGACGAGAAGCAGCATCGTGACCAGGACAGCGACGAAATAGACGTTCACTTTGCTCACTTCCCAGATGTCGGCCTTCGCCACGGAGCACGCTGTGACCAAGACGGAGGCCACCGGTGGCGTCTGTTGTCCGATGCCGAGGTTGAGCGTCACGATGAGTCCGAAGTGCACGGGATCGATGCCTGCAGCCACTACGAGCGGCATCACGATCGGTACTACCAGGATGATCGCTGCGGCCGAGTGGAGAAAGAGTCCTATGATCAAGAAGAAGCCGTTGAGCAGCAGCAAAATGGCCCACCGTGCCTGCGTAAGGCCCATGATCCCTGACGCGACGCGCTGTGGCACCCGCACCTCGGTGAGGTAGTCACCGAGCAGCGCCGACGCCGCTACGAGGAGCATCACGACGGCGGTCTGCTGTCCTCCCTCGAGCATCGCGCGCTTGAGCTCCGCCCAGTCGAGCTCCCGGTACACGACCCCGCCGATGACGATCGCGGCCACCACCGCGAGACCGGCACCCTCGGTGGCCGTGACCCATCCCGAGAAGATCCCCCCGAGGATGATGACCGGAAGGATCAGCGCCCACCCAGCATCCTTGAACGTGCTCCAGACGCGGCGAAGCTGAAACGCCTGCTCGCGTGGAAAGTCGTGGCGTCGCGCGAGCATGTACGCGACGAGCATCATCAGCCCGCCCCCGAGCACGCCGGGCACGATGCCCGCTACGAAGAGCTCGACGATCGAAGACCCCGACATGACGCCATAAATGATCATCGGGATCGATGGTGGAATGATGACGGCCAGCGTCGCCGATGAAGACGTGACGGCCGCCGCGAACGCCTTCGAGTAGCCCTTCTTCTTCATCGCGGGGATGAGGATCGAACCGAGCGCGGCAACATCGGCGACCGCGGACCCGCTGATCTCCGCGAAGAAGAGCGACGCGCTGATGGTCACCATCGCGAGTCCACCTCGGATGAACCCGACGATCGCCGACGCGAAGGCGATCAGGCGACGGCTGATGCCGGACGCGTTCATGATGGCGCCCGCGAGAATGAAGAGCGGGATGGCGATCAGCGGGAAGGAGGTCGCCCCGTCGAACATGACGAGCGCGGTGTTCGGGAGAGAGCCGACGCCACCGGGCCCGGTCAGCATCGCAACCGTCGCGACGATTCCGAGCGCGATGGCGATCGGAATCCCGATGAGCACGAGGGCGAGGAGCAGCATTCCGATCGTGAGGAGGCTCATTCTCGGCGTTCCTCGACCCACACCCCGGCACCACCCGAATCGGAGGCCGCGCCCGCGTCCTCGTCATCGACCGGCGGCGGCGCGAGCGCGTCGGGGAGCGAGAGGAGCTGCGCGACGATGAACAGCGCCCCCCCGATCGGGATGACCGATTGCGCGACGGACATCGGGACCGACGGCAGGGAAACGAGCGTCGTTCCCCCCAACACCGAGAGCACGCGGACCCCCGCCCACGTCAGGACGCCGAAAAAGGCAAGCGTACAGACCTCACCCGTGATCACCGTGAGGGTCCGCACTCGGCCCCGCATGCGATCCACGAGTGTCGGCATGCCGATGTGCGCGCGATGCAGGGCCGCGAGAGCCGCCCCGTAGTACGTGAGCCACGCCAACAGGATGGAGGCCACCTCGTCGTACCACACCAGCGAGGCGCCCGCCTTCCTGAAACCCACGCCGACCACGACGACGAGGGCCAGCGATGCCATCAAGACGAGAACGACGGTCTCGAGGAAGCGTCTCAGGCCGCGCCGAAAACCTCGGTCGTTCAGTTCGACCCCGCGACCGACGCCCGCTCCACCAGCTCCGCCCCGCCTTCCACCGTGGACTCGAACTCCTGATAGAGCGAGACGCTCGCGCCGAGGAACGCCGCCCGTGCCGGATCGTTGACCTCGACGCCCTCCCCTCGTATCCGATCGAGCAACTCCGAGTCGAGGCGTGCGGCCGTCTCGTGCACGTACGCCTGCGTCCCTCGAGCTTCCTCCTCGAGGATGGCGCGAACGTCGTCGGGGAGGCCATCCCACCGGCTCGGTGAGACGACGACATACGCGGGGGTGTAGACGTGGCTCGTCAGCGAGAGAAAGTCCTGGACCTCGTACAGCTTCGAGCCCCAGATCTGAGCCAGAGGATTCTCCTGCCCGTCGATCACTCCTGTTTGGAGTCCGATGAAGACCTCCGAGAGCGCCATCGGGGTCGGATTCGCTCCGAGGGCCTGGAAGAGCTTCAGCCGCCACACGCCGCTCGGTGTTCGCAGCTTGATGCCCGACAGATCCTCGGGTGATTCGATCGGTTGGCGATTGTTGGTCACGTGCCGAAAGCCGTTCTCCCACACCGCAACGATCCGGTACCCGGCCGCCTCCGCCAGCGGCGCGAGCCGAGGCCACACGACGTCACGCTCGATGGCTCGCATGTGCGCCCGGTCCTCGACCAGGTAGGGCATCTCGAAGAGTCCGAACTGATCGACCTGCGAGGACATGATCGTCGACGGGAGCGCGAAGTCGACCGTCCCCAACTTGATCTTCTGGAGAAGGAGCTCGTCCCCACCGAGCTGGGAGGAGCCGTACGGTACGACCTCCCAACCCTCCGGCAGTCGCTCGTTGGCGCGACGCGCGAACTCGTCGGCGGAGAGCGCGAAGAGAGAGCCGGGCTCCCCGACATGGCCGAACTTGAGCTCCCTCGGTGTGGTCGCGTCCGGAGAGCACGCGCCGAGCGTGAGCGCGAGCCCCACCAGGGCGGCGCCCAGGGATCGTGCTCCGAGGGTGCGACTCATTCCAGGCTCGTTCACGGTCACGTCGCCTCTCCATTCTGGGTGAGTACGTTCATCGCCGCGTCGACCCCACCGCCGTCGTGGGGCACCCCGGCCAATCTCAGCCCCATCTCGACGCCGGCCAACGCGCCGAGAAGGGAGAGCGCGTTGAGGTCGCCCAGATGGCCGATCCGGAACACCTTGCCTTTGAGGGGGCCGAGTCCGGTTCCGAGCGACATGTCGAAGCGGTCCAGGATGCGTGCGCGGAGCGCATCCGCGTCGTGTCCCTCCGGCACGAGCACGGCCGTGGCAGCGGCGCTCGCCTCCTCCTCGTTCTGCGCATACACGTCCAGACCCCACGCCCGCACGGCGGCCCGCGTCGCACGCCCGAACCGGGCGTGGCGATCGAAGACCTCGTCGAAGCCCTCTTCGGCCAGCATCGCCAACGCCTCCTCCAAGCCATACAAGAGATGCGTCGCGGGCGTGTAGGGGAAGAAGCCGCGCTCGTTGAACGCCGCCTGGTCAGTCCAACTCCAATAAGAGTTGGGCAACGTCGCGCTTTCGGCGGCGGCCAGCGCGCGCGGTCCGGCCGCGACCATCGCGAGCCCAGGAGGCAGCATGAGTCCCTTCTGCGAGCCGGTGAGCGTCACGTCGAGACTCCACTCGTCGTGTCGAAGATCCGTGACCACCAGCGACGACACGGCGTCCACGAAGAGCATCGCCGGGTGCCCGGAAGCGCGCATCGCGCGTCCGATCGCCTCGATGTCGGTCGTCACTCCTGTGGAGGTCTCGTTGTGCACGACCATGACCGCCCTGATGCGCCCATCGGAGTCTTCGGCGAGCGCGTCCGCCACCGTTTCGGGGGTCACACCCTCGCGCATGGACCACGGTCTGAGGTCGACGTCCAGCCCGAACCGTCGACCGATCTGGGCCCACTTCCCCGCGAAGAACCCCTGTTCGAACGCCAGGACCCGATCGCCCGGCGACAGCGTATTCGCAATCGTCGCCTCCCAGGCTCCGCTCCCGGAGGCCGGATAGATGAACGTTGCATGCTCGGTCTTGAACACCTCGCGCATGCCGTCTAGCAGACGGCGCGTCAGCGCCTGGAAGTCGGGTCCTCGATGGTCGATCGTCGGCTTCGACATGGCGCGAAGCACACGTTCCGGCGTGTTCGTCGGCCCGGGAAGCTGAAGGAAGTGTCGGCCGCTGCGGTAGGTCACGATCGACTCGGTTCGGATGCGACACGCGGCGGCGAAGGGTAGCTTGCCGCCGAATCGTAAGGGCCAACATACACGGTCCTCCACCCACCGACACCTCCCACGCGCAGCGCTCCGACCATGGTCGAATCGGGCATCACACCGGGCGATCCCGGCCTGGAACGACGCCTCCGGGACGCCGTCGAGGGCGCGGTGTGTTTCGACGCCTTCACGCGCGGCCTCTACGCGACGGACGCCTCGCACTACCAGATCGAGCCGCTCGGGGTCGTGTTTCCCAGGTCGACGACCGATGTCGAGGCGGTGCTGGAAATCGCCCGGGAGTCCGGAGCACCGGTGCTGCCTCGCGGGGGCGGCACTTCGCAATGCGGGCAGACGATCGGTCGGGCGATCGTGCTCGATACGAGCCGCCACCTCACACGGATCGGGCCCGCGGGCGTGGACGCCCGTGAAGCGCTGCTCGACGAGCGTCGAGGGCGAAATCTGAAGCAACCGGGATCGACGAGCACCGGGTTCGACTCGGGCGTAAGTCGGCGCTCGAGCTCCGAGGTCGCCGGGATCGTTCGTCGATCCGAGGGGGGAGCCGAGATCGAGGTCGAGCCCGGCGTCGTCCTCGATCACCTCAACGCCCATCTCCGGTCCGAAAGGCTTTGCTTCCCGGTCGACCCGTCGACCGGTGCCCGTGCGACGCTCGGCGGAATGGCGGGAAACAACAGCGCCGGCGCCCGCTCGATCCGCTACGGAATGATGGTCGACAACGTCTCGGCGCTGGAGGTGGTGCTCCCCGACGGCCGGCGTCTCTGGTTGGGTGAGGGGTCGGACGCGAGTACCACCGTGCCCGCCGAGCTGAAAGCGCTGCGGGCGCTCTTCGCGCGGGAAGCCGACGAGATCGAGCGGCGAACACCGCGCACGATGCGCAACGTCGCCGGGTACAATCTCGACCGTCTTCGACCCGACCGCGAAAATCTGGCGCAACTGCTCGTCGGCTCCGAGGGGACGCTGGCCTTCTTCTCCCGACTTCGCCTGAAGCTCAGCCCTCTTCCGTTGAGGAGCGTACTGGGGGTCTGCCACTTCCCCGACCTCCTCTCGGCCCTCGACTCGGTACAGCACCTCGTCTCGCTGGAGCCGAGCGCGGTGGAGCTCGTCGACGACAACGTGTTGCGGCTCGCGGCGGAGAAGGCCGATTTCCGAACGGCGATGGCCGGCTTCGTGAAGGGCCGTCCGGGTGCGCTCCTGCTCGTCGAGTTCGACGAGGTGAGCGAGAGCGCGGTCGGTGCGCTCGACGGAAAGCTGCACGAGCTCGACGAGCTCATGGGATCGCTGGGCCATCCCGACGGCGTGGTACGGGCCGAGACAGAGGCCGAGCAGGCCGCGGTGTGGAGTGTGCGGAAAGCGGGCCTGAACATCGTGATGTCGATGGCGGGGCCCCGGAAGCCGATTTCCTTCATCGAGGACTGCGCGGTTCCTCTCGAGCATCTAGCAGAGTACGCGTCGAGCGTGCAGGAGATCTTCGCCCGTCACGGGACCAGCGGAACGTGGTACGCGCACGCGTCGGTCGGTTGTCTTCACGTCCGGCCGGCGCTCAACCTCAAAGACCCCTCCGACGTTCCGCTCGTGCGGCGGATCGCGGAAGAAACCCACGAAGTGGTGCGCCGATTCGGTGGCACGCACTCCGGCGAGCACGGCGACGGGATTCTCCGCTCGGAGTTCCTGGAGTCCATGCTCGGTGCTCGCTTGGCGGCTGCGCACGCGGAGGTGAAACGCACCTTCGATCCAGCCGGGCTGATGAACCCCGGCAAGATCGTCGACCCCCCTCGCATGGACGACCGCGCTCTCTTCCGATACGGGCCCGGCTACGAGGAGCGTTCGTTTCCAGTCGTATTGGATTGGAGCGCGTCGGGTGGGCTCCTCGGCGCCGTCGAGCGATGCAACAACAACGGGGCCTGCCGGAGGTACGAGCCCGGCGTCATGTGTCCTTCGTTTCGCGTGACACATGATGAGCGGCATTCCACGCGTGGTCGGGCCAACGCGCTTCGGCTCGCGCTCACCGGCCAACTCGGCGCCGACCATGCCCGGGACGGTGACGGGCTCGATTCGCCCGCGATGGCCGAAGCGATGTCCCTCTGCATCTCCTGCAAGGGTTGCCGACGCGAGTGCCCGACGGGTGTCGACATGGCGCGATTGAAGCTGGAGTGGCAGCACAGACGGAACGGTCGCCTCGGTGTGCCGTTTCGAGAGCGCGTGCTCGCGGGGCTTCCACGAACCGCACCGAGGGTCGCTCGCGTCGCCCCGCTGTTGAACGCGCTCCAACGGCTGCCGGGTCGGGGCATCGTCGGCTTGGCCCCGCAGCGCCCTCTGCCCCGATGGGCCGCGCGCCCGTGGAACGACGCGGAGCTGAGCGCCGCCGGGACCGCGACACCCGCTCGCACCTCGGGCGATCCGTCGAGAGCGGACGCCGTGCTCTTCGTCGACACGTTCACGCGCTGGTTCGACCCCGACCATGCCCGCTCGGCAGCGGCGCTTCTCTCGGCCGGTGGTCACGCGGTCGTGCCGCTGACCGCTCGCGGAGGGGCGCGGCCCCTGTGCTGCGGACGAACCTACCTCAGCGCCGGGATGCTGGAGGAAGCGCGCACCGAGGCGCTGCGCCTCCTCGAGGCCGCACGCCCGTTCGTGGAGGCCGGGATCGCAGTCCTCGGGCTGGAGCCGTCGTGCCTGTACACCCTCCGCGACGAGCTGCCCGCGCTGCTTCCGGGCCCAGAAGCCGAGAAGCTGGCTGCAGGAGCCATGATGCTGGAGGAGTTTCTCGATCGCGCCTGGGGCCAAGGCCACGGGCTCCGATTCGCACGGCCAGAGGGGGGTACGCGTCGGGCCGTGGTCCACGGGCACTGCCACCAGAAGGCCTTCGGAGGGGTGGACGCCACGCTCGCGATGCTCGGTCGCGTGCCGGGGCTCCAGCCCGAGCTCGTCGACTCGGGATGCTGCGGGATGGCCGGAGCGTTCGGCTACCATTCCGAGCACTACGAGACCTCCGTCGCGATGGCCGAGCTCGATCTTCTCCCCGCGGTTCGAGCGGCCCCCGAGGACGCCGTCGTGGTCGCGGACGGGACCAGCTGCCGTGCACAGATCTTCGACGCCACCGGGCGTCGCGCGGTACCGGCAGCCACCGTGCTGGCGGGAGCCTTGGCGGGTACGTAGACGCCTTACGATCTCGAACGGTGCGGTCTCGAACGGCGCGGTCTCGACCGGGCTGGAACGCCGCGCGCACGAGGGTTTCGTCACGACGCTCGCGGACACAGGTTGACGGCGCGCGCAGAGCCCACCCCCGAAGCGGGCACACGTGAGGAGAACACATGGCTTTCATCGACTACGTCGCGTACGCGCATGCGGAGGGCAGGCTCGCCCGACTTCTCGAGAGGCTCTCGGGAGGTCCCGGAGGGGTCGACAACATCGTCTGGATCCACTCGGTGAACCCCCCTGCGATGGAGCACCACCTTCGGCTCTACGAGCACGCCATGAGGGGGCCGTCGCCGCTGAGCCACATACAGCGGGAAATGATCGCGCTCGCCGTCTCTGCGGCGAATGACTGCTTCTACTGAATCAACCACCACGGAGCGGGACTCCGTACGCTTCTCGGTGACGATGGTGCCGTCTCACGCGCCCTCGGTCGAGGTGACCTCGAGGGCGCGAACCTGAGCAATGGCGATGCGTCGATGCTACGCTACGCCCGAAAGCTGACCATCTCGCCGCACTCCGTCACCGCGGCCGACGTCGAGGACCTGAGAGATCACGGATTCGACGACGTCGCCATCCACGACATCTGTCACGTGGCGTCGTACTACAACTACGTGAACCGGATGGCGGACGG
>Ga0224512_10000830_pt1 | contig 31581 bp, 22 predicted proteins | sample SF_May12_sed_USG_4_FD_169103 | JGI IMG/M metagenome (GOLD analysis project Ga0224512, IMG submission 169103) | Sediment microbial communities from San Francisco Bay, California, United States - SF_May12_sed_USGS_13 | ecosystem: Environmental > Aquatic > Marine > Sediment | place: USA... | reverse complement strand
ACCTTTTGTCTTGAGATAATGCCTGTTGTGCTCATTGGGCTCTATCAGAATAGGAATTCTGCATTTGATTTTAATACCGTGTTTTCTTAGCGCGTCAACCTTTCGTGGATTGTTGGTTATTAGGTTCACGGATTGGATCCCAAGGACGTTGAGAATCTCTGCCGCAACCTCATATGTTCGGAGGTCGCTCGGAAAACCAAGTTCCTCATTGGCTTCGACCGTGTCCAGTCCTGAGTCCTGGAGGGCATAGGCACGAATCTTGTTGAATAGGCCAATTCCGCGACCCTCCTGGCGAAGATAGATCACCATTCCTATACCACTGGCTTCGATGTGGTCTAACGCCCAGTCGAGCTGTTGGTCGCAATCACACCGCATGGACTCGAATACCTCACCGGTCAGGCATTCGGAATGCACGCGTACATCCAGGATATTCGTGTTTTTGATCACGCCCTTGTAAATGATTACATGTTCCGTGTCATGGGAATCCTTGACGACCTGCACCTGGAAATCACCATGGCTGGTCGGCAGTTTGGCAACATCGGAAAATGTGACATTGTTATTCTGTACTTCATGCTTCTGTGGGAGTGAATCTATAGTTTTTATGGTATCTGTTTTCATAATGAAATCCTGCTTTCTGTATTTATGCTAATTCCCTGATTATTATTGTAACTGGCCTAAGTAATTTACGCATAATTTATTATGTTTTCAGAATTATTTAGTGGCAAGTAGATAGCGGTAACTCGTCAGTGAATGGATTTTTTACTTATAAATCCATTGACTATTTACAGCCTGGCATTGACAATTATTTGACACTGTTATTGAGGTTATCACAAAATTCTCATTAGTAGTATTTTATTATTATTATTATATTCTAATAATGAGTGGTATTCGAAAAAATAAACTTCGCAAATGGCGTGAAGCGCTAAAGTGGCTGTTGATCCGTAATCATTGGCCATTGATGATGCTCATTATACGACCACCTGGCAGTGACACTGCCGAGGATATCGCACGCGCCATTCGCAATGCCTTGCTGTTGCTCCTGGCGCTGGTACCGTTATTTACGTCGACCCTGCATGCGGCCACAGTGGTACTCACCCCCGCAAAGGACAATTCCATTTACGATGGCTCTGTTGCCGCCGGCACACTGCAGAACAATACCTGTGGCGCCGGACCGGATCTTTTTGCCGGCACTAACAACCGTAATCCTCCAAAAGCCAGGCGTGCCTTACTGGCATTCGATATCGCCGGCAACATACCGCCGGGCAGTGTCATCAATAATGTCACGCTGACGGTTACACTCAACCTGACGCCTGATATTCAGCAAGTCACCATGACCTTGCATCCCCTGACGCGGGACTGGGGTGAAGGCACAGTCGATTGTACCGGTAGCGGTGTGGGTGGTGGTGGAGGTGGTGGCGGTGCTCCAGCCCACAGCGGGGATGCCACCTGGCTATCAGCCGAACATATGCTTACTCCCTGGTCAACGGCAGGCGGTGACTTCGGCCCTGCCAGTTCCAGTACGCTTGCCACAAATCAGGCCGGTCAGCCGATCATCTGGGACAGTGTCTCCAATCAGGGAATGATTACGGATGTGCAGAGCTGGCTGGATAGCCCTGGTAGCAACTTTGGTTGGGCTGTGCTGGGCAAAGAGTCCGGGCCGGCTACCGCTCGCCGATTCGGTAGCCGGGAGAGCCTGACACCACCGGTACTGACCATTGACTTTACTCCTCCCGCATCCGTGGAGGCGTGCTGTTTTGCTAACGGCGATTGCGCGTTACTGACAGCCAGCAGTTGCACCGGTCAGGGTGGCACACCGGATTCAAATAACTCCAGTTGCAGCCCGAATTCCTGTTCGCAGCCCATCGGTGCCTGCTGCAACCAGGACGAATCCTGTTCGGAGACCGTATCCAGGGATGTGTGTGAAATCGCTGGCGGGATCTTTCAGGGGGAGGGTAGTCTGTGTGCCAGCGTGGAATGCGGGCTTGAGCCATTTGTCGATGCACTGCCGGTTCCCGGTGTCCTGGCGCCGGTTGGCACGCGGGGTGATGGTGTTCTCCAGTACGAGATTCCCATGAACCAGCAGCAACAGCAGTTGCATCGTGATCTTCCGCCGACCGATGTTTGGGCCTATGCCGGTAGCTTTCCCGGGCCCACAATCGAAACCACGGTCGGCCAGCCGATCGAGGTGAGATACATCAATAACCTGCCGGCAGGTACACATTACCTGGATGTCGATACCTGTGCACATGGACCGGACTACTGGGACAATTCGCCCCGGACCGTGCCGCACCTGCATGGCGGTCATGTGCCGGCCCGGTTTGATGGCCAGCCGGAATATGATTTTCTCCCTGGCGCCTTTGATATCTACGAATATCCGAATAACCAGCTTCCAGCAACCCTGTGGTACCACGATCATGCGCTGGGAATCACACGTCTGAATGTCTATATGGGTCTGGCCGGGTTCTACCTTATGCGTGACAGTTTCGAGGCCGGCCTGGGTCTGCCGTCCGGTGAATTCGAGATACCCATGGCGGTACAGGACCGCCAGTTCAATCCGGATGGTTCACTGTATTATCCTGCGGCATTGCAAGATCACTTCCATGGGGACAAGGTCCTGGTCAATGGCAAGGTGTGGCCATACCTCAATGTCAAACAGGGAAAATACCGTTTCCGGATTCTGAATGGTTCATCGGCCAGGACCTATGACATACGACTGGAAAACCAGGCAGACCCTGGTCAGGTGATTCCCTTCAACCTGATCGGCACCGATGGCGGCCTGATCGATGCACCACTGCCACTCGATAGTTTCAACATGGCACCGGCGGAACGCTTCGACGTGGTCATCGATTTTACCGGGTTTGAACCGGGGACGGAAATCATCCTGCGTAACGACGACCTTACAACGCCATTACTCCCCAATATAATGAAATTTGTCGTTACTGAGGAAACAGGTTTTACGGGGCAATTGCCGACGGAACTACGGTCAGTTACACCTCTGACAGAAGCGCAGGCTGCAGGAACGCGGCAATTCTATCTAATTCATAAATCAGATACCTGTACACCTGGTCAATGGCTGATTGAGTCTCGAGATGCTGAAGGAAATGTTATTGGTAGTCACTGGGATGACATCACTGAGTTTCCAGTCCTTGGGGATACCGAAATATGGGAATTCGAAAATCGCTCCGTAATAATGCATCCACTGCACATCCATCTGGTAATGTTCCAGGTACTGGATAAGGTTAATTGGCTTACTGGCGATCCCATTCCACTCGAGCCATGGGAGATTAATACCTGGAAGGACACCGTTCAGGTGCCGCCGAACAGCAGGGTGCGCGTCATCATGCGTTTTGAGGATTACCCGGGCAAGTTCGCCTATCACTGCCATATTCTGGATCACGAAGACCATGAAATGATGCGCCAGTTTCAAACCACTCATGATCCGGCGAATTGTAATAGCAACGGTGTGTGCGAGGATGGGGAGGACTGCATCAGTTGTGCCATAGACTGTGCGCAGATGACCGGAGCAGAATGCGGTAACGGCCTCTGCGAGGCAGGGGACGGGGAGAACTGCGTAAGCTGTCCTGCAGATTGTGCAGGCCGCCAAGGTGGTCCAGGTGTGGACTATTGCTGCGGATTTGACAGCGGCACCACCACCAATCCGCTTTTGTGTGGCGAGGATGCCAGTGGCAACCGCTGCATTGATGCTAATCAGGACCGTTTCTGTCGCTTAATGCCTCGGGTGCTGGCCTGTTGTGGTGACGCCCTGTGCGAGGGTGGGGAAACCGGTGCCGCCTGTGGAGTCGATTGCCTGGATACGGATGCTGATGGCTTTCCCGATGTTGTTGATTCGGATGATGACAATGACAGTGTGCCGGATGATCAGGATGCCTTTCCGTTTGACCCGTCTGAGTGGCTGGATACCGATGGTGATGGCACCGGTAATAATACTGATACCGATGACGACAATGACGGATTATCAGATATTGACGAGACCACGATCTGGGGGACCGACCCCTTGCTGGATGATACAGACGCGGATACCTGGCAGGATAATGTCGAGGTAGCGGCCGGTTCCGATCCGGTTTGCAATATCTCGATACCCGGGCCGACAGGAGATGGCAACGGCGATACGCAGGTTGATATTACCGACTTTCTTTTACTCAATCGTATCCTCCTGGGGACGTACATACCGGGACTGGTCGAACAACAGCAGCTGAATGTTGCCCCGCTGGTCAATGGCACACCAGCACCGGACTGCGTCATTAATTCGGGTGATCTGGTAGTTGGTGTGCGAAAAATACTTGGAGTGATTGACTTCTGAGCATGTTGCGCCCATACAGAATCAAGTACACCGCAATGCTGGCGGCGGTTCAAGTCATGCAATCAGTGTGATTGGTGTGTTGATGATTTGGTCTGAAGTCAGGTTATATATCCTGGTGGCCATAGCGTTCGACATGGGATAATAAACTACCCTGGGGAATACCAATGCCGAATGATCGTTTACACATATATTCTCATTCTGTGTGTCCTGGGTTGGTAGGTATTTCCATATAGGCAACTCGAATCAGGGGCTCGAAACGCAGATTGTAACTGCCCTTCAGAATGCTATGTTTGATTTGTGATTCAACCTTGCAGTCACGGTTATTTGTGGCAACGGATTAAGTGGGCCAGTAAAAATATATTCCTTTTCAAATCAGATGTAGATTGTCAATTCTGGTATGAGGAATAGAGAATGCTCAATAGATTTATGGTTTGTAAGAACAGTAGGCGTATCGTATTACAGCTGTTGCTTCAGATTGCTATGATTTCTATGTTCATAAGCCTGGCATATGCAGTAGATAGCATCGAGCCATTTGTAACTGAAGTTGTAAACAACAAGCAAGGCGCAGATTCTGAACCCGCATACGAACGTACCAGCTTTAAGGTAATGACGTTTAATATAAGGTGGGAGGGCCATGATGAAGATGGGATATTCCATGACACGGGCTTCTCCCTGCGCAAGCCACTGATCCTCGATGTTCTCACGAAGTTTGACGCCGATATTATCGGTCTGCAGGAGTCATCAATTGAACAGCGTGCAGCGCTTTCTCCCCATCTCTCCCGATTTGGCATGTTCCCCACACCAGTCGATGCCGGGGATGAATGCATCCTGTACCACCTGGAGCGGTTTGACCTCATAAACAGCGGACACGAATATTTACGCCGTGATCCAGAAAAAACCGGAACGAATATAGGGGTGCGAGACTTTGTGTGGGTGTATCTACAGGATCGAATAACAGGCAAAAGATTCTACGTGGTCAATCTACACACAGATCATCGCTCCTCCAGTCGTGGACGCCAACTGGATGGGGTATTGATTGGTGAGTGGATTAGGAAGCGGAATCCATCCGATCCGGTAATACTGACAGGTGATTTTAATGGCAAGCCCAACCAGCCCAGATATTTATATCTCACCGGGCAGAGGACTTATCCTGGAGTGGACGGGAAAGCTGTCAGTATGCCTATACCTATGCTTGATACCTTTTCGGATGCCAATCCGGACGCACAGTTTAGCGGTACCATCAATGCCGGTTATACAGGTAAGAAAAACAGAAATCAGATCGATTACATATTTGTACCCAGAGGATCAGCAGTTATTGCTTCAAGAATCATTTACTATCATGTAGATGGCTCATATCCATCAGATCATTTTCCGCTGCTTTCTGAGTTTGAGCTGGAATAAATTGCCGTTCCCCGCCATTATGTCTTGAGGTATAGTGCGTGCACACCGGCAGTGGGATCCCCCTGCAAGGCATCCATAGCTTGTCAGTGAGCCTAGGCCTGCGCCATGGCACGGAAGATATCACAGGTTTCCATGAGCTCTTCGTAACTGCCACTGGCGATAATCTTACCATGTTCCAGTACGTGTATAACATCACAGTCTTTCACTGTATTCAGGCGATGGGCGATGATAAGCAGCGTTTTTGTTCCAGCCAGCTCGAGAACGGATTGCCGGATGTTGGCCTCGGTTGCACCATCGAGTGCGTTGGTTGCCTCGTCAAAGACGAGTAGTTCGGGCTTGTGGTACAAGGCCCGTGCGATTGCAATCCGCTGGCGCTGGCCACCACTCAGTCGGATGCCCCGTTCTCCGACAATCGTATTGAAACCATCGGGTAGTTCTTCGGTAATGAGCCCGTAGATATGTGCCATTCGAGCGGCTTCGGCCAAAGCTTCGTGATCAATGTCGTCCGGGTCTACACCGAATGCGATGTTGCGGGCTACCGTGTCGTCAGCCAGGAAAATTGTCTGTGGCACATATCCTGTGTGGATCTGCCAGGCAGGGGCAGTCTGCTCAGTAACCGGTGTCTGATCAATTTTGACCTCGCCTGACTGGGGAATCAGCAGGCCGAGCACTATATCGGCAACGGTACTTTTACCAGCCCCGGTAGGGCCGACTAATCCAGTCGAGGTATTCTTCTTCATTGTTAGGGTGAGTTGCTCCAGCGCGTTCGTCTCTGCCCCGGGGTAGCGGAACGATACGTCCTGCAGCTTAACCGCATCCTTGCAGGTGATCGGCTGTTTTCTGGCTTCCCTGATCTGTACGGCGCCGGGGTGCTCGTTCACTGAAACCAAGTCGCGGGAAATCACGTTAAGGGATTTGCGGTTGAACTGCAGGGCAGACAGGGATTGTGTTATCTGCTGAAATGCCGGAAGAATCCGGTAAGCGGCGACGGCATACAAAGTGGCCACCGGTATGACTTCCTGCATCGTCTCCTTTATTCCGACGATGTACAGCATGATGCCAAGAAATCCGCCGAAAGCAAGGGACTCTATCAGATATTTAGGTAGTTGTGCGATAAGACCGCCGGTGATCATCTGTCGGGTGAATCTCCTGAGCGCCTCCGTGAAGCTGTCGATAAAATATTGCTCACGACCTGCCATGCGGACTTCCTTGATGCCGCTGAGGACTTCGGAAAGTGTTTTGAACCGCAATTTATTGGCCGCGACACGTTGCGTTCCGATACTCGACAATCTATGCCTGAATCCGAAATATATCCAGGCATAAGCACCCCCGAAAACTACGGTTATAACACCTGCCAGGACCGGGTCATTCCAGAACAGCAGCGCAAGGATGCAGCCGGCCATAACGGACTGGGTGATGAGACGCGTTGCCGGCATTATCACGCCATTCACAATCTGGTTCATCTCCGAAAGCAGGTTCCTCATGATCCCGGAGGTGTTGCGAGTCAGGAAATATTGATAGGGGCTGTAAATATATTGTTCCAGCAGTCTTTGTGAAAGTGACAATAGAGTGCCCCACACGAAACGCAGTTGCAGCCATACCATAAAGGCGGCGAACAGGTTTCTGAGCAGGTAGATCAGCATCAGAGTGAAGCCGCATATCAGAATGAATTGATGAGTATCATCGGCATCCAGGGCGATATACAGCCTGTTGAGCCAACGATTTTCGAAAACCAGATCTGGCTGGGCCAGGATTCCCATAAAGGCGACAATTGCGCCAATTCCCACCAGTTCGAGGGCTGTCATTATCAGAGCAGCCAGTATCAGGTAAGCAAATCGCCGGCGTTCTTTAGCAGTTAACAGAGTGTGTAGTTGGCTAGCTATACCGGGCATGAGTACTGAATTCTTCCTTATGTGCCCTGATGACTATTTCAGGGTGTTGTATCACTGCGGTGGGTGGTATGCGACCACAGTCTGTGGGTGAGGCGAGCAGGTCGAACCAGGTAGTAAAGCACAGACAGCGCACCTGGCAGTTTAATCAGTTCGCGGTCTTTTTTTTGCGGTACAAAAATCATGACGAAGGCGGCTTTCACCAGGTGCCGATAAATTGGAATTCTGTCACGTAGTCGCTCACGCACTTTAATACGGAAGCGTTGCCTTTCAAGAATTCGGTTGCGGATGGGGATGGTCTCCTCGTTGAATAGACGCTGGCGTACGTACTCTACAAGCGCCAACACAGCTTTGTCCGAACGAATCCAGTTGCAAACCAGCTCGGGTAGTGACGCCTGCAACAACTCGCGGGCAAGAGCCAGTCCTAGCAGTAATGTACGTCGTGTTCCTGTTTTAGTCGCCAGTTCAAAGCTATAAGACCAGTTAAGGTCAGGATTCGAGACCAGCAGCTGTGCAATGTCGACGATCCAGCCGATTCGCTTCCACCACAGGTCCTTGCTGCCGTGGACGCAGAGAAACAACAACATGACTTCTGTCGGAAAGGCCCTAATATCCTGGTCGAGCAGGCGCGCCGGTTCCAGGCTATCCCACAAGCTATCCAGGTCAATGTCGAAAGGAAAACGCTGATTGCTGATGGCCCAATGCAGATCGATGGTGGCAATCTTGTCGGGGTGCATAAAATTGTACTCATGCCAGAAGCGGTTCTTCTTTATTTCGTCGGGCGCTGTCACCATACCCTCGTAGCGGAGCCACTGATAGCCGTGCGAGATCAGAAGCAACTTTGCAGGAATGATATCCCGCAGCCGTATGACCACATCCAGATCGCCGAATCTTCGCAGGGTGATATCGCCATAGGCGAGGGTAGCGAGTGCGGGACCCTTGTAGGGAACCGCGCTGATGTCAGCGGATTCAAGAATGCGCAGCAGCGTGATCAGCTCCGTGGTGAAAACCTGGCTGCGTTCTGCATTCGTCATGTACCCGGACTTGAGCCGCTGGAATATCGCCGCTGGAACCTGGTCTGCGCATATTTCACTCAAGTTGCGATACAGCAACGGTATCAGGGCGTGCGAGTCAGCCTTGTCGTAAATGAACTCCCAGTCCAGCTGTTTAAGGGCTAGTTCCCGGATCAGTTCGCGCTGCTGCGGTTCAATCCGGATGCGGGCGCACAGCAGAAGTAGGCGAAACTCGTCACGGATTTCGAGCTCCTCATCTGTTAGTGGCCAGTTGCCGGCCATGTGCGCGTTGTCGATCATGTCAACAGTTAAATTATATATCGCAGGTCTTCAGCCGGAAAGAATGTGTGAGAACAATATCAGTCAGTACATTCCAGCATTAATAAAATAGTACCCCTGCCTTCGCGTTAGTTCAAGGCATCGAAAGAAAGGATAGCGCCCGTGTGGAGTAAGTTTCAGTCTTTTTCGCTGCATGCCGGATAGATCGACGTGGCGCACTAGCTGAAGTAACTTGAGAGGCTGTATCGTCACATCACCTGTTCGGTCGTAGCAGATCTGGCTGACAGCAGATGTGACCATAATGGCCTTATCCTGATAGTAGGTTTCAGACGTATGTTGTAAATTACGTTAAATAACGGCATGGTCTTTATAGTCATTAAATCACATAAAAGTGTGACTGATTCGCCAGTCTGGTATTCAACCTCGGCAACTGTGAGGGTGCATCCTGGCCATGAATGTGCCGGGTATAGCTTTCGATGTAATTCGGCAGAATATGTCTGAAGAGTTTTCTGGGTCTTATTCAGATGCTGGTTGTTGTGGATTCAGGTATGGATTCTGATGCGTGTATAAACAACGTGCCAGCGATAATATTTCCGTGTTTACACTGAATATTATTTACCTTGTGCTGTGTGTGCTCGACAGCCTCGCTAAATAACCCGGCGTGTCGCGTTCAGTCGAGTAGAATCGTCAACTAATCCGGTTGAAGGACTATCGGACATGTCTTGTGTTCTGGAAAGAGCCCGCATTGCCTTCGAAAACAGAAGCTGGTCATATTCCCTTTTCCAGGCGCCTGCTTTGCATTCGTTTTCGTGGGCCACGTTTTCTCTCCCCTTCTGAGTCACGACCAACGTCTGTTATTTGCTTAGACTCGCCGGAGGGACTTGATAGACTTGTCAATAATCTGTAAAGCTGGCATTGGTCCAGCCCCAATACAGACTACCGGGTATTAATAAAACTGCTGCATCACCATATTTTCGCGGAGCAATCCAATGTTGGCACATGTCGGAACATTGACGAACTGAACAGGGAAAAACAGGTTCCATTTAGTTTCGGATGCCGGACAGTTGCTGTTAATGCTGATAGAAATGTTCTGTATGACTCACTGGACAGCGGGATTGATGACGGTTACGGATGCCTGATAGAGAATGGGTCCATGGTTATTCTGCAGCGCATGAAGTAGGAATTGCTGATTGTTTCGCCGGAAGTTGCGAGTACAAAAAACCTGTACTTCGATAGGTTCAGCAAGCATCTGCCCAGGAACGTTTCATGGACTGATGAAGAAACGTTCCTGATAGTATTCCTGAATTGTGCCTATGACCCGGATATCATCTAGATTGATCGGCAGGGAAGATTGATCTGGTGTCTTCCATCAAATGTCAAGCATGTTGGAATCGCTGCAAGCGCGCAACTGACGCCATCGGACACGATATTTATTGCCGACCCGGTTTGACACGTGGCGATGGAAATCGACAGCACGAGGAACGTGGCATGGCAGTTTGGAGAGACGAAGCATCCTTCAAAAGCTATAGATCACATCTCAATTCCCTTTTCCATCAAGTTACTCAAGGACGGGCTGCGCGGGATCGCCGATACAAGAAATCACCGGGTTCTGCTGATCGATGTCGATGGAACAAGTTGTGAGGTCATGCCACATGACGGCACTCTCCGCATCCCCAGTATGCCTATATACTCGACATTGGCAATTATCTGAACTGCGATACCGGTAATGCAAGAATTATTGAAGTGGATGAGCAAGGAGTTCACCGTCGCCTTCTGTCATACCCGCGCTCCGTCGAGGTAACCGGCTCGGGCAGATACCCGGTCGCTGATACAGCACATGACAGGGTTATTGAGGTTATTGATGGACAGATCAGGGAGAGGCCATTTAAGGGCAAGCCTGAATTATTCTGGCCGCGATGCGTTAGATTGCTGCCATCCGGCTAATTGTTGATTGCCGATGCGCGAAATCGCCGTATTGTCGAGGTATCAGCCGATGGGCATGTCATCAGAGAGTTCTCACACATTGACTTGAACAGTCCCGTAGAACTCCAGGATCCGCATGATGTGCGCGCCCTTCCTGAAGACAGGCTGCTCATCACAGATTCGCAGCAGGATCTGGTCATGGCAGTCGACTGGTCCGGTTCAGTGCATCAGGCTGTTGGCGGGAATGGGAGCATCAACCTCGATGATCCCCACAGCGCTCAGCAGCTTGAAGACGGCAGTATCGTCATAGCTGATACGGGGCATCATCGGATAGTGATGGTCGAACCGCACGGTATGGAGATCAGGGAGATCAGTTCGATACATGCGGATTCATCCAGCCTGAGACTGCACTATCCCCGCTATGTGGAGGTAGCGCAGGATGGCACAATGGTGATTGCCGATACCGGTCACAACCGCATCCTGGTCGCCACCTTGACACGTCGTTTTATCTGGGAATTCTCACAGGTACCTGATTTACCACCGCCACTTCTGAACCAACCCCGTTGGGTCAAGCTGATAAATCCAAATGAGGTTGTGATCTGTGATTATTTCAATCACAGGATACTGCATGTAAGAAATGAAATACCATGACGACAGCAGAACGCTGCTCGTTCCTGTAGGGCAGTACTTAAGGTTTCGGAGCAGGCAAGAGCCTGTACTCTGTGGCAATATAATCGCGCTGCGGGATCCTCCTTGCCGAGGCCAATAACGCGCTTGATCAGTGCACTTTTCGTGAGCAGCCCGAGGATCCGATCATCCTGTAGAAACACGACGGATCCTACGTCGCGTTTGTCCATGAAGCGTGCTGCGTCAATCGGTTAATGTTCCAATGTCTTTTTTTTGCAGGGCGAGGATGCAGCCCGAGTAATCTCTCCGGGCACGCCAAACATGATGGCGAAGCATCCGCTACGCCATTTTTTATACGATGCGCCTGTCGCCCCGGCCCTCGTGCAAGGCACTCGGGTGTTTGGCTCGCGCGAAGCGATGCTTAGCACAAATTGCTCGCCTCACCCGGGCGCGCCATATAAACCCAAAAATGGGGACAGTCCACGCAGGGACAGTCCTCTTTTTTGTTAATCAGTTCATTAGAGGTTCGAACTCCCGATGTACGCACCGGTGAATCAATAATCCGGAAGCACACAAGGGGTAATGGCTGCCGGCGGAATCGTCCACAACATCCCGCGCGGGGATGGCCATCCCGATGATATTCGGGCTGTGCCGGAATTGTGGTAATGTCTAGACACAGTCGGCCGTGCGTGATTCACCAGTAAACTATGTAATTGGACAGGAAAGCGCCACAACTTGCTAATTAATGAAGAAAAATGAAGTCAATCCGGGGACGGTGAACCTGGCGGGCCGAGGCTTGCGTCGCAACCGGCGCGCAATCCAGATAACACTCTCCAAAGGTGGCGCGATACCTTGTTGGCGGGCATATGCCGGATAAACCGGTATCGTCACTGCGGCATCGAACCTACCGGGTATTGACCGTGGCTGTAGATGGCAATCCCCGCAGTCGTGTCTTTGACCAGTTCCTTCTCGGACTCATTCTCCTCAACGTGGCCGCGGTCGTGGCCGAGAGCGTTGAACCCCTGGGTACCCGTTATCAGTCCGCTTTCAGGCTCTTCGAGATCATCTCCGTTATCATCTTCTCCGTTGAATATGTGTTGCGGCTGTGGACCTGTGTCGAGGATCCGCGCTACGGCCATCCTGTGAAGGGACGCTTGCGCTATGCCGTGAGTCCGCTGGCACTGGTTGATCTCCTGGCCATACTCCCGTTCTACCTCACCTTCATTGCCACCGATCTGCGGATACTCAGGATCCTTCGGGTATTCCGGCTGCTCAGGATGGTCAAGATTGCCCGCTATTCCCAAACCCTGCAGATCTTCGGCAGGGTCCTGGTGGCGACGAGAATACAGTTATTGCTCACACTAATTCTGATGTCCGTGCTGCTACTGCTGACATCCAGTTTGATGTACGCGGTAGAACAAGAGGCGCAACCCGAGGCCTTTTCCAGTATCCCGGCGGCCATGTGGTGGGCCATTGCCACATTGACTACGGTCGGTTACGGAGACATTTATCCGGTGACAGCCTGGGGAAAAATATTCGGCTCGCTGGTGGCGGTTTTCGGGATCGGCATGTTCGCGCTGCCGACAGGGGTGCTGGGTGCGGCGTTCCTGCAGGAGCTTCGAACGTCATCCAAGGCGCTTGTTTGTCCCCACTGTGGAAAGGAAATAACAGCCAGTAACCGCAACCAGGAATCCTGACGCAAAATCGCGGGATTGCGAGGCTGCCGACAGGATACCTGACCAGCAGCATGTGGATTGTGAAAACCCTGACAGGTATCTGTTACCGGCAATCTGATTAACGCGCTGCTTGCCAGACGCAGAAAACTCTATCCGGAGGCTATTATGGAAATACTGTACTTCCTGTCCCGGCAAAAACCTTCAGCTCTGGAGTCAGTGGAGGAATTGCCTTCTGAAGGTTTTGTCTGGCTGGATATCGTACGCGGCACCGAGCCGCAATGGCCTGACCTGGTTAAACATCTTACCGGCATTACCCTGCATGAGCGCCACGTCAAGGATGCGGAAAATGTTCAGCATCCCTCCTTTGCGGATATGACCAGTGAATACGAAATGGTGATCTTTCGCGGCCTGGCATCGGTACCCGAAATTAATAGCTTTGAGTCAAAACCGACGGCGTTTTTTCTGTTTGAAAAATTGCTGGTCACTGTTCGACCGGCTGACAGCCGCTCCGTACCGCTGATAAAGGAAAGACTCAGCAAGCAGCATGCCCGTGTGCCCATACGTCCGGCGGGACTCATGCACCTGATTCTAAGTGCCATCACTGACCGTTTTATGGATCTAAGAGAGCCGCTCACGCAGCAACTGGAGACCTGGCGCAATGATCTCCTGGATCCAAAGAATCCCTTCAACGACTGGATGACCCTGATGAATCATCGAAATAAATTGCGAACCTTCGAGATTCTTTGCGTGGAGCAGGAGGAGGCCGTTACCCGCTGGCGTGATAGTACCAACGTTGAGCTGGATGACCATATCCTGGTGCGCTATAACGACTTGCTGGAACATATTCATCGTGTCATGCGATTCGCTTCTGACCAGCAAAATTCAGTTGAATCCCTGGTGCAGCTGCATTTTTCGGCTGTGGCTCATCGCACCAACGAGATTATGCGGGTGCTAACGGTGATCTCGGCCATATTTCTGCCGCTGTCACTGGTAGCAGGTATATTCGGTATGAACTTCGAATACATGCCGGAGCTGAAAATAAGATATGCGTACTTTTTTGCCCTGGGCGGGATGGCAGTACTAGGTACTACCATGCTGATTTTCTTTAAAAGCAAACACTGGTTCTGATTGACGGCATCATCATATGTCGCCGCCAGTGTGCCTGTAACGGGGTCCAGCGGCTTGCCTGAACCGCCCGATCCTGTCCCTGGGGGAACAATTCAGATCACCTGCGATCCGAGGGTACCCGAAACAGTTGTCATGAGCTGCTGGTCATAGACTCCGCGCAGCATGGCATTCTGCGTTTGAATGGTGCATCGGAATAATGCGAGTAGCGGATTTTGCCCTGACCTCTGTGGCACGAGACGTCGGGCATCAGTGGCTTTGGCGGGATACCGGATTGTCAACCTGTGCATGTTCGTCAGGATGGCAAGGCTTGCAAATGCAGCGGGAATTTATGCAGATGGATTGCCATGAGTAAACCCGATGACCGGCCCGACCTGACCGGCTATGACCGGCTGACCGGGGGCGGGTAGGTGACATCATGCAGGGCCAGGGCAACAATGCCTATGTATTTCCGGGCGTGGGTCTCGGTGTCATTGCCTCCCGTGCCCACACCATCATTTATGACATGTTTCTGGCGGCCAGTCGTGTCCTGGTCGCTGCGGTGACCGAGGAAGACCTGAGTGCCGGTACTGTCTATTCGCCGTTAAACAGGATTCGCCGGGTCTCTCGGGCAATCGCCGTGGCAGTTGCCGAAATAGCCTGGGAAGAGGGCCTGGCACAGGAAGATCGCCCGAAGGATATCGAGCGCACGATAACGGAACTGATGTATGAGCCCGGCTACTGAACCTGCCTTGATAGCGCCCTGTTTATGTCGATCCAGGCGTCTAGCCACGTCACTGTTCCAGTCATAGAGCCGTGCTGGTGAAGATTTGCCAACGTGCTCGGCCGCAGGCTTGCACATTACCTGAATCGGCCGATCCGGTGATAGTTGTCCAGGTTGAAGTTGTAACGGCACCTGCAGGTGGCCGGCGCTGCAGCCGGGTGCCGGAATCTCGACGCTTTCGTTGGGCGGCAAATGGAGTATATTGTCTGCGAAGATGTAACCAGGCTGGTTTTTTTTGGTCATGCGCGGTATGCCATCCGGGCATGCCACGCTCAATACGGGGGTAGTCAATGGCGGAGAAACTCACGATGAAAATCCTGGCAGGGGAACTCGAAACACTACGGGCACGGGTGCGGGAACTGGAGGTGCAGATAGAGCAGAAGCTCGAAACCACCCTGGAAAAGGCCGTTAGCAGGCTGAAATCCAGGGCCGAGGCCCGGCAGGGGGGGGCGGCCGGTGCCGGAGTGGGCACCGATGAGCGCCAGCATCTGATCGCCGAGGTGGCCTATCTCAAGGCCGAGCGCCGCGGCTTTGTCGGTGGTGACCCCGAGCAGGACTGGAATGAGGCGGAAGCGGAGGTCGATCGGTTGTTGCTGCGGGGTTGGCGAAAACACCCTGACAGCCCGGACGAGTCAGCGTCACGCCCAGGCGTCAGCCACGGGGAATCCGGCACAGCGCAGTAGGTCAGGAACTGCGTCTAAAAGACGGCTGATGTTAATGCCGCTCAGATCTGCGCGAGCATGTTGAATTCGTGCACGATCAGCAGCGTGTAGACTGGTACCAGGGCGTACATTACGTAGCGCACGGCGATGATCCGGTAGACCCGGAAATTGAAATGCATGACCAGGATGATGATGGCCAGGCCGGTCACGACCATTTTCGTTATAGCGAAGGTCTGGACATCCTTTTTAATCAACCAGTCCATCAGGATATTCAACTCTATGGCGCCATTGTTCAGCAGGATCATGGTCAGAAAGGCGTCCGTGAAACTCAGTACAATGATCAGAAACGAGGCCAAAAAGGGCCAGGGTCCATACCAGTCGATGTAACTGCCGACCGTGTCGTCATCGCGTCGTATCTCGCGGCGACGCCGCTTGAACAGGGTACCCAGGAATGTTTTAGCGGAAATGCGCCGGCGCGTGTCATCGCGCCGCTCGTCGGTCGTGGTCTCCATTCCCCCGGAATCAGGTTTCATGCCTTCCAGCCCCCCTTGATTATGATCTCTTGAGCCGAGTGTCCCAGGCTTCTTGCCTGTATCGACAGTTCCCTCTGATGGTTGACTGGCCGTGACATGCTCCTGCAATGCGCAGACTGCGGGTTGCTCCCGATCCGGTGGGCAAGCCAGCACCAGCACGGGGATGCATCGTTCTTTGTGAAATAATTATACAATAAACAAAAAGATAGACAGACAGGCTATGTAAGTTATTCCGACGCCTGAGGGCTGGTTAGCAACGGAAATGTAAATAATTATATCTAAATATACGAAATCTATATAATATTCCCTGCTGAAACTATCGCTGATGGCAGGGCCACCAGTGGCAGTCTTCGACCGGGCCATTAGGGTGAATGGGGTGAATATTCCCGTCCCGTGCCGCAGCCACGCACAGGCTTTTGTTTTTCTGTATTTTGCAATCCGGTTTTGCTATGTTTAATGTTATTAATTAACGAGGGCTCTTGTCGATATGACTGATCTGACTCGAATTAATAATGAACACCGAACAAACTGGTGAAACCGTAAACAGGAGGAGACAAAAAAATGGCAGATCTTTTTTCCGATGAGTGGATGAAAAGCTTCATGGAACAGTGGAATGCTGAGCCCGAGTTATCAGATGCACTGGCACAGATCAATTTCAATACAGTCATTGGCTATGGATTCGACGGGGAAGACACCCCGCGCGGTGTCATCGACATCCAGAACGGCAAGGCGGTATCGGCCGGTATCTACAATGGAGAGACCCTGAACTGGGATCTGCGTGCCTCGTTTGATAACTGGAACAAGTGGATGTCCAAGCCGCCCGGCATGATGGGACTGGGCATGGCATACACCTCGCGCAAGTTGAAGTTTAACCTCGGTGATTATGGCGCGATGATCAAGGACCCGCGCATGGCCGGTCCGTTTATCAAGAGCTTTACTGTGATGGGACGTGCCTGAAGAACGGCACGAACTGGTAGAAAATAATAGTGGGGTATGTGATAAAAAATATCGTGTTTCTTGTTGATTCAATTAAATAAGAAATCCGTCAGGATTCATTCATGAATCAATTTAGTTGACTGACTGGTCAGGCAGGCGCTGTTAGAGCAGCGCCGGTCTTTGTTTCCCTCGCCTGGCCAGTTCACGTCAAATTTATGAGGATTAACCGATGTTAATCAGAAAAATAGCTATATTTGGCCTCCTGTTCACCGGCCTGTTGACTGGCCCTGCACTAGCGGAGTCTGAGCAGGACACGATCATAACTGTTCCCAGTATCCCGGTCGGTGGCAGCGTTTCACTTGGCGGTACCGTTGTCCCTTACAAGGAAGTGACTTTTTCCGCCCAGATACCCGGACGTGTCGAGGCTATTGCCGGTGAAGAGGGTGACAGTTTCGAGGAAGGCGCGGAATTGATCGCAATCAACGTCGATGATTTGCTGGCGCAACGCCGTGCTGCCTGGGCAAACCTGGCGAATGCGGAATCCGCATTGCGCAATGCCGGGGTGCAATATTCACGTGAGTGGATCTCACCCTATGGCGGTGAACAGAATGACATGATGGGCGGCATGGGGTCCATGATGCGCAACTTCTCCAACCCGATGCAGAGCTTCATGGGAAGTGGGTCCCCGGGCTACGAGCGCCATGCGGACCTGTACCAGTACAGTACCCGTCTCGATCAGGCCAGAAGCCAGATAGTCAGTGCGCGATCACGTATCGATGAAATCGATGCCAAGCTGCGTGATGCCAAGTCAGTAGCACCATTCAACGGTGTAATCACCAAGAAACTGGTTGAAGTCGGTGATCCGGTACAGCCGGGCCAGCCGATGCTTGAATACGCAGATACCACTCGGTTACAGATCAGGGTGGAAGTGCCGGCACGCCTGATGCCCGGCGTCAAGATGGGGATGGTAGTCCCGGCCAGACTGGATGTTGGCGATGTGGATATCCAGGCCCGCGTTGAACAGATTTTCCCGATCGCTGACCCGGATCGCCACACGGTTACGGTAAAGCTTGACCTGCCCCAGGGCGTACCCGGCGGGCCCGGTATGTATGCGGAAGTAATGATCAATGATATCAATGCAAAGGTGCGTGACCTTCCGGTGGTTCCCACGAATGCCCTGGTATGGCGTGGCAGCCTCCCCGGTGTGTATGTCCTCAACGAGTCAAACGAGCGCGAATTGAGGCTGGTAAGGACCGGTGACCAGGTCGGGGCAGATGGAATAGCGATCTTGTCCGGTTTGCGGGCAGGTGAACGCATTGTTGCAGGAGCAGCTGCCCCGGAAGGGGAATGGCGCTGACCGGTGTTGCCACGACACCCGCCAGCACGGTTTATTTAATACAGAATAACTACAAAGACCATCAGCAGCTGAATGAGTCGGCTGGTGAGACCTGATTCTTCCCATGGGAAGGGAATCACAAATAATCAAAGGTACGTTTCAGGCCTGGCGTTAGTCCTGAATGTAACCATATAACAAGGCGGATGAGGTATGGCTGAGCAAAAAGAATTTATTACGCCCGTTAATTTTGATGCCCATTCCCTGGGCATCGCCGGCCGCATCTCGCGCCTTTTCATCGCTTCCCCCGTTACACCGATGCTGCTGATTGCCTCATTGCTCGTTGGCCTGCTCGGGCTCATGTTCACCCCCCGCCAGGAGGACCCGAAGATTTCGGTCCCCATGATCGATATCTTCGTGCAGTACCCTGGCGCCTCGTCCAATCAGGTCGCCAGCCTGGTGACCGAGCCGCTGGAACGGATCATGAACGAGATTCCCGGCGTGCGTCACACCTATTCGGCGACCGACCGCGGCCGCGCCATTGTCACCGTGCGCTTCCTGGTCGGCGAGGACATGGGCCAGTCCATTGTCAAGGTACATGACAAGCTGCAGTCCAATCTCGACAAGATGCCGCCGGATGTACAGATGCCACTGGTCAAGCCTGTAGGTATCGATGACGTGCCGGTGGTGACGCTGACCCTCTGGTCTGAGGATGTCGATGATGGCGCCTTGCGCTTGCTCGCGCTGGATCTGTTGCAGCGGCTGGGCGAGATCGAGGACGTCGGCAAAAGCTTCGTGGTGGGCGGACGTGAGGACCAGGTCAAGGTGGAAGTGATGCCGGAGCGGCTGTCCGGCTATGGAATCAGCCTGCAGCAGGTGGCCAACACCATCCGTACCGCCAACGCCGAGCAAACCGCCGGCGATGTCGAAACCGGTGGCCGGTCCTTTTCCGTAAGGACCGGCTCTTTTCTAACCAGCGCCGCCGAGATCGGCCGTCTGGTCGTCGGTATTCGCCAGAACGCACCGGTATACGTGCGCGATGTTGCCAGGGTGACGCATGAACCGGCGGATCCGAAAGAGATGGTGGCGCATTTCACCGGTCCGGCGCTTGATGAGAGCCTGCCGACAGCTGATGGCGCTCCCGCAGTTACCGTGGCCATCGCCAAAAAGGAAGGCAGTAACGGGGTAAAGGTTTCCCAAAATTTGCTTAAAAAGCTCGAGACTCTCAAGGGCGATCTTATACCGTCCAATGTCAACATCACGGTGACGCGCGACTACGGCAAGTCGGCTAATGACAAGGTCAATGAACTGCTGCAGGCCATGCTCGAGGCGGCCGTTATCGTGTCAATCCTGTGTCTGGTCGGACTGGGCGCGCGCGCTGCCTTCGTGGTGATTACGGTTATTCCGATCGTGATCCTGCTGACCATCTGGTGGGCGATGATGGTCGATTACTCCATCGACCGCGTCAGCCTTTTTGCCCTGATTTTCTCGATTGGTATCCTCGTGGATGATGCGACCGTGGTCGTGGAAAATATCTTCAGGCACTGGCTGGAGAAGGGCAAGACCAGTATTGCCACAGCCATTGACGCGGTGCGCGAAGTAGGTAACCCGACAATCCTGGCGACATTTACAATCATCTCCGCACTGTTGCCCATGGGCTGGGTCAGCGGCCTGATGGGCCCATACATGCGCCCGATCCCGGTGCTCGGCGCCTCGGCCATGTTCTTCTCCCTGGTCGCCGCCTTCATTTTCACGCCCTGGTTCGCCGTCAAGGTGGCGCCCAAGCTGGGTGCGCTGAAGAAGGCGGAGGAGAAGGAGAAGAAGGCGCATGAGAGGATCAGCAAGCTGTATCGCCCGATCATCATGCCGCTGATCAACAACCGCAAGCTGGGCCTGCTGTTCCTGTTCAGCATCATCGGCGTGACCGCCGGGCTGTGTGTGCTGTTTTACACACAGACCGTCGCGGTCAAGATGCTGCCCTTTGACAACAAGCCTGAGTTCTCGGTCATCGTCAATATGCCGGAAGGCACCTCGATGCCTGAGACGGCCAATGTCACCTGGCAGCTGGCGGAAGAGGTGCGCAAGATTCCCGAGGTCACGGCCGTGCAGACCTATTCGGGTACCGCGCAGCCGTTCAACTTCAACGGCATGGTGCGTCACTACTACCTGCGTACCCAGCCGTGGGAAGGCGACCTGCTGGTCATGCTGAAGGATAAAAACGAGCGGGAACGTGGCAGCCATGAAATCGCAGTGGATGCGCGCCATCGCCTGAAACCTGTTGCTGACCGTCTGGGCGCGAGAATTGCGGTCGTCGAGATGCCGCCTGGTCCGCCGGTCCTGCAGACCGTCGTCGCCGAGATCCACGGCCCTGATGCCGTCACCCGGCGCCAGGTGGCCGCCGACGTCACCGCCATGTTCGAACAGGTCGAGAATGTGGTTGACGTGGACAACTACATGAAGGAACCGTATGAGAACTGGCGCTTCGATGTCGATACCGAGAAGGCCGTTCGACGTGGAATTTCGGTAGACATGATCAATGTCAGTCTGGACATGGCCATGGGGGGTTATCGACTCGGTGACATCAAGCGCGGTACGGTACTGGAACCGACCTATATCGTCATGCAAGTCCCGCTTTCGATTCGTTCGCAGATTACCCGGCTGGGCGACCTGCCGATCCCGACAGCCACCGGTGAAACCATTCCGCTCTCCGAAGTCGGTTCGTTTAGGAAAGAGATGGAGGAACCCACCATCTATACCATTGACTTGCGCGGTGTCGAGTATGTGGTCGGGGAAATGGAAGGGCGCTTGGGTGCGCCGATCTATGGCATGTTCGGGGTCGAAGATCTGATCAAGGAATACACCACCCCGGACGGCGTGCAGATGGAGACCATGCCGTGGACACTCCTCGGCCCTCCCAATGATGATACCAAGTCCGGTTTTGAGTGGAGTGGTGAGTGGACCGTGACCTACGAGACCTTCCGCGATATGGGCCTGGCCTTCATGGCCGCGCTGGTACTGATCTATGGCCTGATCGTCTGGGAGTTCAGGAATTTCGCCCTGGCCGGACTTATCATGTCGCCAATCCCGGTGACCATGATGGGGATCATTCCGGGCCACTGGATACTCGGCGCCGAATTCACGGCGACGTCCATGATCGGGATGATTGCGCTGGGCGGCATCATCGTGCGCCAGTCCATTCTTATCGTAGAGTTCGTCAAGCTCGAAGTGGCCAAGGGTCTCCAGGTCAAGGAGGCGGCCGTCAGGGGTGCCGAGATTCGCATGCGGCCCATTTTCATCACCTCGCTGACCCTGATGGCCGGCGCCATTGCCATCCTCGAAGACCCGATCTTCAATGGCATGGCGATCAGCCTGCTATTCGGTGCCGGTGTCGCCACGGTCATGGCCCTGCTGATTATCCCGCTCGGCTGTATCAGCGCCCGCAAGCAGTTCTATGTGGAAACGGCGGATGACGGCACGGTCTCCGTGAGCCCGATGTTTGAACGGATTGAAAAGCCGGAAGTTGCACAGCAATCGGCGACGTCAGCGGTTGCGACTGCGCCCGGGACCCCGCTGTGGATGCGCCTTTATGGCGGCATCATGTCGGTGTTTACCTGGTTGTTCTACATAGTTCGTGCCGTGTTCACCATGATCGCAATGGGTTTCAAGGGGATCCTGGGCAAATTCGGTCGCGGAGGAAGCGGTTCGGCGCCGCCTCCGCGCCAGCCTTCACCGGGTGGCACGCCACCACCTCCACGGGGTGGCGGAACACCGCCGCCCCCGCGTGAACCACCGCCAACCCCTACGAAAGCGACGCTTGCTGGCGGGGCACCGGAACCAGCCATCAGCAACGCCCCCGAACCCGCTGTCAGCAGCGCTGCTGCCGAGACAGTGGCCATCGAGGACGACGCTGACGATTCGGGCGAGACACCCGAAGTGGCATTAGCGGCGGAAAGCGAAGAGACACTGGATGCCACTGACGACGATGAAGGGGTCGCCAGGAAACGCCGCGGCATTCGACTCAAACAGGATTTAAGCTAGCCTTAATGCATGGTAGCTAAGCAGTTACTGATACCCATGACAACCTCAAGGAAATGTTGATGAAGCATCAGAGATTAATTACAAGCGCATCTCTTCCACTTATGTTGTTGCTGGCTGCGGGTGGTGTAACAGCCGCTGAACAGGCCACTGATCAGCAGCAGGCGCTTGTGGATGCGCCGGCACCGGCGGCCTATACCTACAACGATGACTGGGGGCTGGTATCGGCCCCCCCGCCCCAGGGTCCTTACAATGCAATCAATCTGGACCCGCGGATTCCTGGGCAGGACCTGGTCACGCCCATGCCGATGCCGGACATCGTCAGCCAGGAAGCGCCGGGGCCTGACACATCCGCCCCGGAAGCCCCCGCCAGTGCGCCAGGGACCACCGGCAGTGCGGCGGTGACGGCAAGCGCGCCCGGGCAATCATCGGTGCCGCCCCAGACCCCGTATGATTACCAGCCACAACCAGCCTCGCAGGGTCGGCCGCCATACGCGCAGGTGTCACCACAAGCACCGCAAACGGCGGCCATACCGGAACAGGCCGCACCGGGTTACGCTCAGCGACCGGATAGCCGGGCCTATGGCCGGGCTGGCACGATGAATGCCCCGTACCCGGGTGCCGGGATGCACACGCTCCGACCTCAACCGGCCGTTGCGCCAGAGCAACATATGGGGCTAGAAAGCCGGCCACAACCGGGCTATTACCGGTCGCAGGACTACAGTCAGTCGGGGGCACGGCCGATGTATGGCTATCCATGGCCATCAAGACAACCATCTTCAGGATATCCCGCTGCCGGATATTCCCAGTCACCCTGGCAAGGGGGAGATCAGCGTGCTCCCGAGATCGAGGTACCGCCACCATCGGTCTACAACAGGATGATGGCCGAGCCTCCACCCGCCAGATATGCACCACCTCAGGGCATGATGCAATACTATGGCGGAGGCAGATAGTTGAGCCATTCAGTCCAATGCGGCAGTGGCATCACTCAGGCGGATATGGCTTATTTGCATGGGCGATCACGATATGTATCCTGTTAATGCTAACCGCTTGCGGTGACAATGAAACGATGGAAACATCTCCAGAAAAGACTGTGGTAAAGAAAAAACCCGAGCCGGTCGTCAGGGAATGGTACCCGCGGCCCAAGCAGGTGCAGGCACTGCCGGACTATGTCCAGATGGCACCGGCACTGGTGCCGCAGATGAGCCAGTCACCCACATACTATGTGGTGCCTGGGCAACAGCCTGCGCTGATGCAACCGGCCGGGGAGGGGTCCCGGTGGGCGCAGCAATACCAGCCGCCGGGCGCAGCACCGTGGGGTCAGGCCGGTCAGCCACAGACAGCAGTTGCACCGCAGACCCCATCTGTGCCTCAATATATATATGTGCCGCGTCCCTGGGGTGAAGTGCCACCCCCACGGAAGAGCGAGCAACAGTCTGCGCCGCAGCCACAGGCCACACCTTATGGTGCCTGGCCGGGCTACGGGGCCGGTGCCGGTGGCTGGGGTGCTCCCGGTATGGTTCCAGGATGGGGAGGCGTTTCATCCTATGGAACGTTGCCGACACCGATGTTGCCGGGTGTTATGTGGTAGAACACGCGTAGCGGCTAATATGCCAGGGCAGTGATTTACACCCTGGGAGACATATTTTACCCAGTTGGTCTCGCGACTGACGGGTTAAATGGGTTCAGGCCATGGTTGCTCCCTTCAGGCCTGATCTCCAGTAACCAAGGGAGTCTGTGTTTGTAAGTCGACTTGCAAGCAACAATAACTACGAGAGGTAATAATATGAATAAGTTAGGCAAAACTTTGTGTGCCGCTGCTATTGCCGGCGCCATGGCAGTTCCGTTCTCAACCGCCCATGCTTGGGGTGGCTGGGGTCCCTGGGGTGGCGGTGGTCCCTGGGGTGGAGATAACTGGGGTTCCGATTGGGGTCCCTTCGACGGCGACGGCTGGGGCGACATGGACTTCAGCATGAGCGGCGGTGGTCGTGGCAGCGGTTATGGCCGCGGTTATGGCCGTCACTATGGCTATGGCGGTTATCCCGGTTATGGCTACGGCGGCTATCCCGGCTATGGCTATGGCGGTCCCGGCTGGGGCGGCCCCTACGGTGGTGTCCCCTACGGCGCACCGGTAGCACCGGCTGCACCGGCTGCACCCGCCCAGTAGTCAAAGCAGTAACATCGAGCGAGCCAACACAGGGATGTGTTCTGGCTCGTCTTGATTTTCAGGGCAAGGAATTTCCACATTTCACTTCTCAGTCAGAGCCCCGACAATGCGACTTCAGCAGATTTTGTCCCTATTAATATGTTTATTCGCCAGTGCATCAGCCACGGCAGGCGTGGAATTTTCCGCCGATGTGGTACAGACGATACCGCAGCAGGGTGACATGCATGGCAAGATTTTTGTTGGCAAGGACAGGATGCGTACCGAATTCAAGGTCAATGATCAGACCATGATCCAGATCTTTGATACCGGGCAGGGAACCGTCTACATGCTCAATGCCCAGAATCGCAGCTACATGCAACGCAAGGCAGGCCCCGGTGATATGCTGCCTGGCAGCGGTAATCTTCAGGCCGACAAGCCCTGTGCCGGTATGCCTGACATCACCTGCAAAAAGCTCGGCACCGAGGAGGTATACGGGCGCAGTGCAGACAAGTGGGAATTCGAAAATACCACCCAGGCGCAATCCGGGAAGATGCTCTTCTGGCTGGATCGGGAACGCCGGATACCGGTGCGCCAGATGCTGCCGGACGGTTCAATCATCGAAATGCGCCTGGTCGGCAATGAAGATATCAACGGACGTAAGGCCGAGAAGTGGGAAATCAGCATGCAGCGGGTCGGTGGTCAGAACAGGGTGTCTCACCAGTGGTTCGACCCCGAACTCGATACAAACCTGCGCGAAGAGCAGCCCGGCGGGTACGCACGTGAGCTAAGCAATATAACCATAGGGGCACAGCCAGCCGAACTGTTTACGGTACCGGCCGGTTACAAGGAGATTAGCATCCCCCAGGATAACGGCCAGGGGGCAGGCCGGTAGCGTTGATCGCCGCCGTTTCTGCCGGCAGGGCGTCATGCAGTTGCCTGTTTTGCAGTCTCCCGGTAATTCAATTACGCTCAGCGTCTCGAAAGGGGGAGATCGGGACAGAAGATGATTACTGTCATCGCAAATCTGAAAGGCGGCTCAGGCAAGAGCACGGTTGCCTTCAACCTTGCCGTCTGGCTTGAAAAAAACGGAAGGCCCGTTGTGGGTTATGACCTGGATCCACAGTGTACCTTCAGTGATCTCGCCATGTTGCGAAAGGAGATGGAATACAGGCCGGACCTGACCATTCACTCCGTGAGGGCCGTCCTCAAGGACCAGTTGCTTTCCCATGCGGACCAGGAGGTTTTGGTCGACGTGGGCGCGGCAAATATGGCGGCGATGAAAGAGGCGCTGACAGCGGCAGACCGCATTCTGATACCGGTGCCGCCAAGCCAGGCCGATGTATGGGCGACACAGCGGTTTCTGCATATAATCGGCCCTGATATTGATGCCATGAAGGTCAATGGAAATCAGCAAACGCTGGCGTTTGTCAATCGTGCGGATACCAACAAGTCTATCCGGGAGACCCATGAGACCGAGGCTGCCCTGCGCATGCTGCGTGGCATCGATACCGTTCTCCCGCACCGCCTGCGCCTAAGGACCGGGTTTCGCAGGTCACTGAGTGAGGGGCTGACCGTTTTCGAGATGTGGCCGCGCAGCAAGGCGGCACAGGAGTTCAGAACCCTGGCGGGGGCTATATATCCCGATGTGGTCGGGAACTCATAGGGAGTAATCATGATGAATATCCTTGCGAAGATTCTCAGCCATGGCTTCGCGGTTGCCATTGTGGCGTTGCTGGCTGTTGGATTCATATACCGGGGGGAATTATTTCCCGAATTGCAGCTGCCTGACTTCCTGAGTCCGGAAACCGAGACGGTTGCCGAAGCGGAAAGTGGAGCCGATCGCGCCGGTGACGCAGACGTAGATGTGAGCGCGGATGAGACTGAGGCCCTGGTCGGGGAAGTTGCGGCACCTGATCAGACCGGGGCTGCCGGTGAGGAGGCAGCAACGAGGGACGAATCACCTGAGCGTGGGCCGGCCGTTGCCGCAACCGCCGATGAGACCACACCGGCGATCGAGGTTGCCGGAACTGCACCGGTGGCCCAGGCCGATGAACCGGTGCCGACAACACCCCCCCCAGTACCTGCAGCTGCAGAACCGGCCATTATGGAAGGAGAGGAAGAGGCCGAAACCGCCATTGCTGAGGAGGCACCGGCACCGGTTGCCAAAGCCCTCGACAGTGGCGCCGTCCCCCCGCCTGCAGACAGGGTTGTTACACAAGTAGAGGAAGAGGCCGAAACCGCCATTGCTGAGGAGGCACCGGCACCGGTTGCCAAAGCCCTCGACAGTGGCGCCGTCCCCACGCCTGCCGACAGGGTTGTAACTGAAGGAGAGGAAGAGGCTGATACCACCATTGCTGCGGGTGAGGCCCTGTTGCCGGGCACGGATGTCGAGGCCGTTGAGAAAGCCACGGAACTGACCGGTCAGATCATTCGTCCACAGGACACCACAACGCTTGCGCCTGCCGTAGCGGCAGAGGCAGTGCCCGCACCACAGCCAGCAGAAACAGCCGTTTCTGAACCAATGCCAACAGCTGAGCGCGCTGTGAAGGCGGAGATGCCGGCAGTTGATTTACCTGAGGTCATTGCGCCGGACACGCGAGCGGCCGAGACGCTGGAGGCGCCGGAACCCGAGAGCAGCCAGGAACCCCCGCCGAGCCCGGCACAGCAGTTGACGCGGACACCGGTTGCTTCTGATGCGCCTTCCGTAGCGACGCTACCCGCGGGTGAAGCACCGACCGAGGCCACGGGAACTGTTGCCACTGACGCAGCCATAGCCAGCAGCGGAATGGTTGCCAGGGTCAATCCCTACCAATTGCTGGCATCCGCACGCGAGGCCTATTGGCTGCATGACTATGAACAGGCAGAGACGATTTACCGTGAATTGACAGCGCTGGAGCCGGATAATCCCGACTGGTACGGGGAACTTGGTAACATGTATTTTTCACAGGGGAAATGGGATGAATCGGCTTCCGCCTACTACGAGGCCGGGACCCGGCTCGTCAAGGCAGGGCGGCTTGCCCGGGCCCGTGACCTGGTCAAGGTCATCCGGGGGCTGAACGGGTCACAGGCCCAGGAACTCGAGACGATGATTCATGATGCGGGTGCATCAGCGAATCAGTAATGTTAACAAAATAGCTGGAGGAGCTAATGTTCAAATTAATCTGGAATCTGCTGGCACTTATCGGACTTGTGGTGATGGCAGGGGTGATCACGGTGATTGTGCAGCATGGCGATGGTCTTAATAACCTGCGTGATTTTGATGAGCAGGCCCCGAAAGTGTATATGGATATGGCCAAGTCGCTGCTTGCCTCGGGTAATGCCGCCGAGGCGACGATCTGGAAGGTTCCCGTGGAAGAGGGGCTGAGTGTCGGTGATGTAGAGGATACGATGCGTTTCGTGGCCAATGAGCATAACATCAAGAATGTAGGCGAACTGCCGTTGTCCGCCCAGGTTGAAGCCATGACCGGCGAGCAGCAACGTTTCCTCAAGATCTACATGTTCTGTAATCCCCTGACCGCTGCGCAGATGGTTGACTACTCCGATGCCTTCTCCGCATACCTTCCCTGCCGGATATCCTTGATAGAAGACAGTGATGGAAAACTCTGGCTGTATACGCTGAACATGGACATGATGATCCACGGCGGCAAGACATTGCCGGATGACCTCAAGGCCGAGGCCAATGCCGTCAAGGATACAATACTGGACATCATGAACCGGGCTGCGAGCGGCGAGTTCTAGCCATAGCAGACAGGCGAAAGTCAATATAACGATGTCTCACATGCATTCGCGTATACTCGACCCGTCAAGAGAACGGGGTCTGAACCCAGGGACTGGAGATGTCTGAAAAACAGGAGCTTCACTATGAGAGTGTGGTGGGTGACAGGGAGGTCATCCCGTCGGACATGGCCGTCTGTATGGACAAGTTCGCACGCACCTTCGAGGCCAGCGCCCGCCGCTGGGAACTGGTTGTCTACCCCTCGCTGCTGGCCTTCATTATTCTGGCTTCCTACGGCTTCTACCTGATCTATAACCTTACCAAGGATGTCGGGCGCCTCGCTCAAAGCATGGAGACAGTGGTGGTCACTATGGATGATGTCGCCGCCAATATGAATTATGTTTCCCGCAATGTTGGGCTGATATCGAACAACCTGATGAGCATCTCGGCGGATGTGGGGAGCCAGGCGGATATCATGGGCAAGATGGTGTCGCAGATGGAAACCATCAATACCTCGATGAACGTGATGACAGTGCCGATGTACCAGATGCGAAATGACATGGGCAAGATGAGTCATAACCTGCATAACGTCGCGGGACCCATGAACATGATTGGCAGTATCCTTCCCTGATTGCTTGTTGATACCTCGCGACTTGTTGTGACGGGGTAAGCCGGTTCAGGTATAGTCATAAAAAGACCAATAACCCTGGCCTGCAGGAGTCTTTCATGAGCAGCGCTGGAAAGACCATAAAGCAACGGCTGAAAAGCCTGGAGCAGCACCTGGAACAGGAGAATCCTGTACTGGTGTCTGCCGTTCAAAGCTACCGTCAACTCGATCAGGTTGGCCGGGCGCTGGGTATGCTCGACTCCGAGCAGTCTTTTGCCACGCAGATCTCCTGGTGGCCCATGATATCCGTCCTCGGCACCTTTTCGGCCGGCAAGTCCACCTTTATCAATCATTTTCTGGGTTCCCGCCTGCAATCCACCGGTAACCAGGCCGTCGATGACAAGTTCACGGTTATCTGCATAGGCAGCGAGCACCCCTCCCAGTCCCTTCCCGGCGTGGCGCTGGATGCCGACCCGCGCTTTCCGTTCTACCAGATCAGTAACGAACTCGAGAAGGTCGCGAAGGGCGAAGGCCGGCGGGTTGATACCTACCTGCAGTTGAAGACCTGTCCCAGCGAGAAACTGCGTGGCCGTATTATCATCGATTCGCCGGGTTTTGATGCCGACTCCCAGCGCACCGCCACCCTGCGGCTCACCGATCACATCATCGATCTGTCGGACCTGGTGCTGGTGTTTTTTGATGCCCGCCATCCCGAACCGGGTGCCATGCGCGATACCCTCGCGCACCTGGTAGGTGACACCATCCATCGTGCGGATGCCACCAAGTTTGTCTACATCCTCAACCAGATGGATACCACCGCCCGCGAAGACAATCCGGAGGCGGTTGTCGGTGCCTGGCAACGTGCACTGGCACAGGAAGGGCTAACGGCAGGGCGCTTCTACAGTATCTATAACCCCGACGTGGCCGTGCCTATCGAGGATGCTGCCTTGCGCAAGCGCTACGAGTCCAAGCGCGACCATGACCTGGCCGAGATCCATGAACGTATAGAGCGTGTCGGTGTGGAACGCGCCTACCGGATTATCGGGACCCTGGAGAAGATGGCGCGCCACCTCGAGGAGAAGGTTGTGCCACGCTTGCGCGACTACAGGTCCCGCTGGCGCAAGCGGGTCCTGCTGGGTGATGTTGTCATCTTCAGCGGTCTGCTGATTGTGGCTGCGTTAGTTACCCCCTGGCTGGGTATCCGCGATGGCTGGCGCTGGACCATGCCTGGATGGTGGCAGGGTTCCACGGGCGATGTTGTCCTGGCGCTGCTACTCACGCTCGCGGCGCTTGCGCTGATCGTATACCTGCACTTCAAGGTGCGTGGCCTGGCGGCCCGTCGTGTCCTCAGGCAGCTGGAACAGAAATTCGCCCCCGGCCTCGAGCGGGATCGCATGGGTGCCGCCTTCCGGCATAATACCCGTCCCTGGCACAGCATCTTCAGGACCGGCCCGGTTGGCTGGGGCCGGCAGTCCCGCAGGCGTCTCCACAGGGTCATTGCCGAGGCGAACCAGTATGTCCAGATCCTGAATGACCGGTTCACCGACCCCTCAGGCCAGGAGGCATTCAAGGAGTCCGCGGCACCTGCATTGGCCGTGGTACCCGCGCCAGCCGATGACCCGACAAAGACTACGGAATCCGGCCGACCCTGATCACGGCGCTACCCGTTCCGGGATGGCCCCTAGCCGGCTGTGCTTTGTCTGGAAATATCACTCTAAATTGATGCAGATCAACCGTATCCGTGTTGTAATAAAGGATGATTATCCATGAATATGCAATATTTATAAAAAACTGATTGGCCACTGTTTCCAATTCGATTCGGAGCCTCCTGCGCTCTACTCAACCGGGTTGCATCAAACGGATCATATCGACATTGCCAGAGACCGGAGCCGTATAGGAGAACATGACATTGTTGAACAGCAGCAGTTCAGATAATTACCGCCGCCTGGATGCCTCGCTCCTGGATGGTGTCCGCGCACATCTGGGTTCCCGGGTGATTGGTCAACGTGATCTCATCGACAGCATGCTGATCTGCCTGATGAGCGAGGGCCACCTGCTGGTGGAAGGAATGCCCGGACTGGCAAAGACGACTGCCGTGAAGACGCTGGCTGAGGCCATAGAGGGTGATTTCCACCGGATTCAGTTCACCCCGGACCTGTTGCCTTCCGACCTGATCGGTACCGATATCTATCGGCATGAAAAGGGTGAATTCGAATTCCGTGCCGGCCCCCTGTTTCACAACGTGCTGCTGGCGGACGAGGTGAACCGTTCCCCCGCCAAGGTGCAGTCGGCACTGCTCGAGGCCATGGGCGAACAACAGGTCACGGTGGGGCTGAAGACCTATCCGATGCCGAAGCTGTTCATGGTCCTGGCGACCCAGAACCCGATCGAACAGGAGGGTACCTACCACCTGCCCGAGGCACAGCTGGACCGGTTCCTGATGCATGTCTGGGTGGACTATCCGAACGCCGAAGAGGAACTCGCTATCCTGGAGCTCGACAGTCAACAGCAGTTGTCGGAACCCGCGCCACCGGCCAGCAGGTTATCCCAGCAGCAGCTGTTTTCGGTACGCGAGGATATCGCCAGGCTCTACCTCG
>Ga0224512_10000829_pt1 | contig 31631 bp, 36 predicted proteins | sample SF_May12_sed_USG_4_FD_169103 | JGI IMG/M metagenome (GOLD analysis project Ga0224512, IMG submission 169103) | Sediment microbial communities from San Francisco Bay, California, United States - SF_May12_sed_USGS_13 | ecosystem: Environmental > Aquatic > Marine > Sediment | place: USA... | reverse complement strand
GATTCGCCCTACAACACCTATCAGAACGTGGGCTTGCCACCAACGCCCATCTCAGGGGTTCGCCTTACGTCGCTAGCTGCGGCGGCCTCACCGGCGGAGACCCCTTTCTTCTTCTACGTGCTGGCCACAGAGGAAGGGGGCCACGCTTTCGCCGAAACGGCCGAGGAGTTCGAGATCCTCAAGGCACAGGCCAAGGAGAACGGGCTCATCCCGTGAAGCTGGCTCTACTGGGGGATCCCGTAGATCACTCCAGATCCCCTGCGATGCACCAAGCGGCAATGACCGAGTTGGGTATCGAAGGCACCTATGAGGCTCGGGCCGTCGACCGCCAAGGTCTCGAGAAGGCGTTCGAAGACCTTAGGTCGGGCGCCCTGGACGGAGCCAATGTCACCATGCCTCACAAGATGGCAGCCGCCAGATTGTGTGACGAGCTCGCCGAGGAGTCCGCCCTGACAGGCGTTGCCAACACCCTGATCGGAGGAGTCCGAGTGGTGGGTGCCCTCACAGATGTTCATGGGATCGTCGCGGCCGGCGCGGCGGCCGGCGTCGACACCGACCAGCCCGTGCTGATCTTGGGATCGGGCGGTGCCGCCGCGGCGGCGTTGCTGGCTATGAGAGGCCGTCCAGTTCGGGTGGCGGCGCGCCACCCACAACATGGCGGTGAGTTATTGGAACGCCTCGACGCCCCCGGGGAGATCGCTCCTTGGGGCATCCCGTGGCTGGGAGCGGTGGTGGTTAACGCCACGCCGCTGGGCATGAATGGCGAGAGCCTGCCGGACGGGGTGGTGGAGGCGGCCAGCGGTTTCATCGACCTGACCTACGGCGCCTCGCCCACTCCTGCGGTCGAGTTAGCCCGTTCCCTGGACATCCCGACCGCTGACGGCTTGTCGGTTCTGGCCCATCAGGGGGCCAAATCGCTCGAGCTGTGGACCGGCCTCGAGGCCCCGATCGAGCTAATGGAGTCGGTGGCGAGAGGTCAGTAGCGCCACCCCGAAGCTCTCAAGGTCGCCACTTTCTGTGCCGACAATTCTCCTGACCGCGTCAATGGTCCCATGTCCAGAGGAGGACGCATAGTGAGTGATGCCCCACACCTGGGGACGATGCTGCTGGAAGAGGGTCTGCTTACCCGCGAGCAACTCGACCAGGCGGTTTCGGTCCAAGCTGAATCGGGGTCGCCGCTGGGACGGGTGCTCGTCGACGAGGGCTTGATCGATGAGGCCGAGCTTGTCAAGGCGCTGGCTCGTCAGATCGGTCTCGAATATGTCGACCTCGCCGAGATAACGATCGACCCGGCGGCTGCCGCACTGGTACCCGACTTCCTGGCGGCGCGTTATGGCGCCGTCCCGGTTGGTTTCGATGAAGACGGCAAGCTCATGGTGGCGATGGCCGATCCGGCCAATGTGCTCGCCATCGACGACATGCGAGCCGTTAGCGGGTACGACATAGCGCCGCGAGTTGCCACCAGATCTGGTGTCGAGGCTGCGGTCATCAAGATGGCTTCGCTGTCCGATTCGGTAACGGACCTCGCCGAACTCGCCGCTGGTGATGGCGAGGACCTCGACGATTTGGCTGGCCTCGAAGCCGCAGTCGAAGAAGCGCCAGTCGTCAAGTTGATGAACACGCTCATCACGCGGGCCGTGAACGAGCGTGCCTCGGATATTCACATCGAGCCGGGAGAGGCCGACCTCCGCATTCGGTTCCGCATCGATGGCGTACTCCAAGAGGTCATGACCACCCCGCGCGGCATCGCCAACGCAGTCGTCAGTCGTCTCAAGATCATGGCCGACATCGACATCGCCGAGCGCAGGGTGCCACAGGACGGTCGTGTCAGCCTGCGAGTGGCCGGGCGCCCCATCGACTTGCGGGTAGCAACCCTCCCGTCTATGTACGGAGAGAAGGTCGTCATTCGAATCCTGGATAACACCGGAGGCGTCTCGACGCTCGAGGAGCTGGGATTCCTTCCGGGCAGCATGGATCGCTATGAGTCGGCCTACTCCAAGCCATACGGCGCCATCTTGGTGACGGGCCCCACCGGCTCCGGTAAGACGACGACGCTCTACTCGACCCTGGCCATTCTGAATCAGCCAGACGTCAACATCATCACCGTTGAGGACCCGGTTGAGTATCGCCTCGCCGGCCTCACCCAGGTTCAGGTCAATCGTGCGGCGGGTCTTACTTTCGCCTCCGCCCTGAAGTCGATTCTTCGTTCCGACCCCGACGTTGTTCTCGTGGGTGAGATCCGCGATGCCGAGACAGCCAAGATCGGCGTGGAAGCTGCCCTCACCGGTCACCTTGTGCTGTCAACGCTTCACACCAATGACGCCGCCTCGAGTATTAGCCGACTCATCGAAATGGGAGTAGAGCCGTACCTCGTCAGCTCGTCCGTCGACTGCGTCCTCGCCCAGCGCCTCGCTAGGCGACTGTGCGACAAATGTAAAACCTCGGCCGAGCCAGACGCCATCCAATTCAAGGCTATGGGCGAATACGCCGATGGAATAGATGAGCTGTACCTGCCCAAAGGGTGCGGTACGTGCTCGAACACTGGATACATCGGACGTCTCGCCATCAACGAAGTGATGCTGATGAGCGAGGAGATCCAACGTATGTCGGTCGACCGCAGGCCTTCGGACGAACTTAAGGCCGTTGCGATCGAACAGGGAATGATGACGTTGCGCCACGACGGCATGGAGAAAGTGCGGCTCGGAATGACCTCGCTTGCCGAGGTCCTTCGTGTGGTCGCTTAGGAGTATGGAATGAGCAAGGTGTCGCGTCAGCTCGGGCAGTTGCTGGTCGATCATCGACTGTTGGCAAAAGACGTGGTCGAGCATGAGCTGGCCGAAGAAGAGGAAGAAGGTACATCTTTCGCCAAGCGGCTAATGGATGCCGGTTTCGTGAGAAGTGAGGACATCCTGGCTGTCGTCGCCGGCGAGATGAGCCTTGAGTTCTACGACTTCGATCCCGAAGGGGTCAACCATCGCGATCCCACCTTGACCTCGTTGTTCGACCACGAGGTGGCTACCAAGTTCCAGGCGCTGGCAGTAAGGACCGACGAGCAAGGTCGCGTGGTTGTCGCGGTGGCGGACCCGTTCAACCAGGAAAAGGCGGAGCTTCTTACCAAGATCGTCAATACTGACGTTGTACTGGCACTTGCGCCGAAGGCGGCGTTGGCCGCAGAGATCGATATCGCCTACGTCGACGCAGCTGCTAGCGAACCATCAGCAGTGGCTGCCGAGGCGCTCTTCTCCAACCGCGATCACCCCCATGTCAACGACCTGCTGGAGATCCTGATAGATCGCGAAGGCTCCGACCTGCACCTCACGGCCGGCTCCCGTCCTCAGATTCGCGTCTATGGCGAACTGGTCGAACTAACGGAATTCCCGATGATGGTTCCCGCGATGCTTCGGTCGATGCTCTATGAGATTCTTACCGGTCGCCAACGTGAGACGCTCGAAGAGGAGCGGGAGCTGGATGCTTCCCATCCGCTGCCCGGGAAGGGGCGTTTCCGCGTGAACGTCTTCTTCCAGCGTGATTCCGTCGGTTCGGTTATGAGGGCCATCCCCAACGACATCATGACGTTGGATGCGCTCGGCATGCCGCCAATCGTCTCCGACTTCGCCAAGCTGCCTCGCGGTCTTGTTCTCGTAACCGGCCCGACGGGGTCTGGCAAGTCGACCTCTCTGGCGTCGTTGATCGACCTTGTCAACTCGACCCGAACGGCCCACATCATGACGGTCGAGGACCCGATCGAGTTCATGCACAAGCACAAGAAATCGATCGTGAACCAACGGGAGGTCGGGAGCGACACCCTCGGGTTCTCAAACGCCCTCAAGCATGCACTTCGCCAAGATCCAGACGTGATCCTGGTGGGTGAGATGCGAGACCTCGAGACCATGTCTACTGCCATTACTGCATCGGAGACGGGTCACCTCGTGTTCGCCACGCTTCATACTCAAGATGCCCCGAAGTCGATCGAGCGAATGATCGACGTCTTCCCATCTCACCAGCAGCAACAAGTTCGGGTGCAGCTCGGCAGCTCCATCCAGGCCGTCGTCTCCCAGCAGCTTGTCCCAACGGTGGACGGCAAGGGCCGGATCGCGGCCATCGAGGTCATGGTCGCCACGCCAGCGATAAGGAACATGATTCGCGAGGGCAAGGTGCACCAGATCGCTTCGGCCATGCAAGCCGGCGCCAAGCATGGAATGCAGACCATGGATAAGTCGCTCGCTGATCACGTCAAGACCGGAAAGATCTCCTACGAAACAGCTCTGGAGAGAGCGCAGGACCCAGACGAATTTGCCACTTTGGCGAAGGGCTCGTGAGTTAGATGGCAGCCACATTCGCCTACAAGGTTCGAGACTCTTCTGGCAAGGTGGTGACGGGGTCCATGGAGGGTGCCTCGCAGGGGGCAGTCGTGAAAACCCTGCGCGAGAAAGGTCTCATTCCCCTCAAGATCGAGGAGACAAAAACCGGCGCCAACCTGCAGATGGAAATCAAGATCCCTGGGCTGACGGACCGCGTTAAGCCAAGAGAGGTTGCGGTCTTCAGCCGTCAGTTCGCAACCATGGTCAACTCGGGGCTCTCCCTGATCAGGACGTTGACGATCCTCGAGCAGCAAACCGAGAACGCCAAATTGACAGAGGTGGTAGGCGAGGTGAGGGCCGACGTTGAGAAGGGCTTGAGTCTCTCTGTAGCCCTCGAGAAACACCCCAAGGTGTTCGGGACCCTCTATGTCGCGATGGTGAAGGCTGGTGAGGTGGGTGGAGTCCTGGATGAGACGCTCATCCGGCTCGCCGAGATGATGGAGTCTGCCGCAGCCCTGCGCTCGAAAGTCAAGTCGGCTATGGCGTATCCGGCTGTCGTCATGGGTCTTGTGGTGGTGATCGTGTTCGCCATGCTGATGTTCGTGGTGCCGATGTTCGAAAACATGTACGCCGATCTTGGCGGCGACCTGCCTCTTACCACCAAGCTCCTCATAGGCATTTCCGAGAAGCTTCAGACTTATTGGTATATGGCCTTGGCGGGCACCATCGGGCTAGTCGTGGCCATCAAGCGCTGGAAGAAGACGGACAGCGGATTGCTGGCCTGGGACACACTCATGTTGAAGTTGCCTGTGTTCGGCAAGCTCACTCAGAAGACGGCGATCAGCCGGTTCAGCAGGACCCTCGGCGTTCTGAGCAGGACCGGCGTTCCCATCCTGCAGGCCATCGACATCGTCGGAGACACCGCCGGCAACAAGGTGGTTACGGTGGCGCTAGATGACGTCTCGGCTTCTGTGAAGGCCGGTGAGTCGCTTTCGGTGCCTCTCAAGAACCATGACGTCTTCCCACCAATGGTTGTGCAGATGATGGCCGTTGGCGAAGAGACCGGTGCGCTCGACACGATGCTCGGCAAAGTTGCCGACTTCTACGACCGTGAGATCGACTCAACAGTAGAAGCCCTGACCAGCCTGATTGAGCCTTTGCTCATCATCGTGATGGGCGTAACGGTAGGTGGCATCCTCATAGCGCTATACCTGCCGATGTTCAACATCGCCAGCCTGATTCAGTAGACATTTGTCGCTGCTCGTGCAGCACAACACGCTGAATCGACCTAGGGCACGAGCAGACTCCAGCTGCCGCGATCGCCAGACCCCTGTCGTAGCTCGGGCGAAGCCCTCGCTTTGGTTTGCGGGTCGTGTAATTTGTCGCTGCTCGTGCAGCACAACACGCTGAATCGACCTAGGGCACGAGCAGACTCCAGCTGCCGCGCCCTAGACATTGTCGTTGATCGGGCAGGGCCCGCCCAGACTCCCGCTGCCGCGATCGCCAGATCTGAGTCGTGGCTCGCCCGATGGGCTCGCCTGGTGAGCAGTTGCCTTCACATTTGTCGCTGCTCGTGCAGCACAACACGCTGAATCGACCTAGGGCACGAGCAGACTCCAGCTGCCGCGATCGCCAGACCCCTGTCGTAGCTCGGGCGAAGCCCTCGCTTTGGTTTGCGGGTCGTGGATTGGTCGCTGGTCGGGCAGGGCCCGCCCAGACTCCAGCTGCCGCGATCGCCAGATCTGAGTCGTGGCTCGCCCGATGGGCTCGCCTTGGGAACGGCCTGTAACGGCGGGTTCTCCGGCCTTGAACGAGCAACGAGTAGCGAGAAACGAGCAGCGTTATTCAGGTGACTAGTCACCACAAAGAGCGTTTTTAGCACCACATTCCGCTCAACCCTGGGGCTGAAAGGCCGATAACCATCACTGCGGACCGAGCGCCGGTCCGTTTTGCTTAGACCCCAGGAGGTCTCATATGAAAAGGATACGCGAGCGGCTCTCGTCCGACGAGGGCTTTACGCTTATCGAGTTGATGGTGGTCGTTTTGATCATTGCAATCCTGATTGCCATCGCCATCCCGTCCTTCATCGGTTTCCGCAAGAACGCTCAGGATCGGTCGGCTCAGTCCGATCTCCGCAGCGGCTTGCTGGCCCAGAAGGGTTACTGGACCGAGAACAGCCAGGTGTATACAGCCGACATGACTGCCCTGAGAACGTTCGAGCCGAATCTGACGACTATGGACATGGAAATTGCGGGTGCTGGCGTGGACACCGCCGTCTGCATGGAGGTGACGAGCGAGTCCGGCACCGTCTTCGCAGTGAAGGAGTCGGCGCAGGGTACTGAGTACGGCAACGGCGGCACCGCCTCGACGCTCCCTTGTCGGGACGCCACCAACCCGGGAACAGCTGCTGGCACCTGGGGTTCCGGCTGGTAACTCGGCACTAACGACTATCTGAAAGCAGGGGCGGGTGCCCGACAGGGTCCCGCCCCTCTTTCAAATCTGAGGAGGAAAAGTGCAACGGAGAGAAGAAGGCTTCAGCCTGATCGAGCTGATGGTTGTGCTCCTGATCATCGCCGTTCTGCTCGCCATAGCCATCCCGGTGTTCATGGGCTGGCGCGAGAACGCCATGGACACCGACACCCGCCAGTTACTCGCCTCGGCTGCCAAGATCGAATCAGGCTTCGCGGCCAACGCGACAGGCTTCACGACGGACGCTGCTGCTTTGGCGCTACTCGAGCCTTCCATCGACTTCAGTGGCGGAGCCGACGACTCTGTTCATGTCGTCGTTGCGGACGCAGTATCGCCAGGGGACAACGGGCAAGTGCTCTTGTACTCTCGTTCCGATAGCGGCGCTTGGCACGGGCTTCGACTCGTCCAAGCAGGGCCCGCAGCCGGAAGACACACTTGCATAGGAAACGCCGAGGCGAACGTGGACGACATGGCAGATTGTTCGGGAGTTTCGTGGTAGCTCTGGCGGCGTCCTTCGGTGGGCTGCTGGGACTGATAGCAGGCTCGTTCATGAATGTGGTCGCATATCGAGTGCCTCTGGGGCGCTCGGTGGTGCGGCCACGTTCCGCGTGCACAAGTTGCGATACCGAGATCACCCCCCGTGACAACATCCCCGTCGTCTCATGGCTGCTACTGCGGGGTCGTTGCCGACAATGCGGGGCGCGTTTCTCTGTTCGATATCCGCTGGTCGAGGCAGCCACGGCTGGCCTGTTCGTGGCGGTGCCCTTCGTCATCGGGGCCAGTTGGACCATTCCGGCGTACTGGTGGTTCGTTGGCGTGTCCGTCGTGCTGGTTGTCACCGATTTCGATCACAAACGCATCCCAAACCGCATCCTCTTTCCCGGGATAGTCGTCGGTACGGTCCTGCTTGGCGTTGGCTCCGCCGTCGACGGCGACCTGTGGTCGATGGGGCGGGCTCTTGGAGGCGGTGCCGCATATTTCGGGGGGTTGTTGTTGATCGCTCTCGTCGCCAGGGGTGGTTTCGGCTACGGGGACGTCAAATTGGGCTTTCTGCTGGGTGAGTTCCTGGCCTATCAGTCGTGGGGGATACTGGCGGCCGGCTCGATGCTGGCGATTCTGATCGGAGGGGCGGTCGCAGTCGTGTTGATGATCGCTCGCAGGGTTTCTCGCAAGGACGCCATCCCATTCGGGCCATCAATGGTCGCAGGCGCTTTCACTGCTCTGGTCGTTGGCCAACGCATCGTCGATTGGTACGTTGGCGCCTAGAGCGCGAAAAGGTCCTTGCCCCCGGGGTGCATCATGCTATCTTCGAAATCACATTGATGTAGTTCGCGGCGCCGCGCTGAAAGCGCTCGAACTACCTGGTACCTAACAGCAGTTAGGCGGAGCGGAGATGCCGGTACTGGTTGGCCTAGACATCGGAACTGTGGCAGTTCGTGCTGCGGCGATAGACATCGGTAGGAAACTGGTGCTGCGCCGTTTCGGCGAAATGCCGCTACCCCCAGGGGTAGTCGTAGCGGGCGAGATACTCGACGAAGACGCTGTGAGCGAGGCCGTGGCCGCCCTGTGGAAGCGTCACAAGCTCCCTAAGAAGCGCGTCATCGTTGGTACCGCCAACCAGCGCGTCATCGTGCGCCAGGTTGATGTTCCCCAGATGGAAGAATCCGAGCTGACCGAGGCCCTCCCGTTCCAGGTTCAAGACTCCTTGCCCATTCCTGTTGACGAAGCGATGCTGGACTACGTGCCGCTCGAGGAGTTCGCCACCCCTGAGGGCGAGGCGATGCTCTCCATCCTCGTGGTGGCGGCTCACCGTGAGATGATCGAATCGATCTTGCGGGTAACAGAGTCGGCTGGTCTAACGGTCGAGGCTGTCGACCTGCAACCGTTCGCATTGGTGCGGGCCGCTTTCGGCAGCGATATCACCCTCACCGAGACCTCGCCGCAGGGCATCATCGATATCGGCGCCACCATCACCCAAGTGATCTTCGTGCGCAATGGCGTTGCGCGCTTCGTGCGGATCCTGCCCCGCGGTGGAGACAACTTCACACAGGCCCTGGTCAGCTCGCTGGACATGGACGCCGACGAGGCCGAGGAGATAAAGAAGGTGGTGGGCGTCGAGCCAGAAGGACCGCCTTCCGACACCATGGATGAGGCAGACGTGAGGCGAGTGCTCACCCAGGAGGCCGATTCCCTGATAGAGGAGATCCGCGGATCCGTCACGTTCTACCTCGGTCAGTCGGGAGATGATTCCATGTCTCGGATCGTTGTCGCCGGTAACGGTGCCCGGTTGCCCCACCTGGCGAATCGGCTCGGCCGGACACTCGACATCCCAATCGAGCCGGCGAAGGTACTGGAGCGCGTTGATGTGGGGCGGGTGCAACTATCTGAAGCCGAGCTGCTAGATGCCCAGGCTGTTCTACCCACATCGGTCGGCCTGGCTCTGTGGGGATCCGTGTGATGCGTGCCATCAACCTGCTTCCCCCGGAGGCGGCGCTTCGTGTCAAGGCACGGCGTCGCCGTGTTGTTTGGATCCTCGCAGGTCTTGCCTATATCGCGTTGTTGGCTGTTCTCACGATCTGGTGGCAGGGAAGGGTCGACAGTGCTCGAGAGGATCTGGCTCAGCAGGAGCAGGTCAATCAAGCGGTCCAGGCAGAGATGGCGACTTTTGCCGGAGCGACAGATCTCCAGGCGCAGTTCGATGCCAGCGTGGTGTCGTTGACTCAGGCGTTGCAGACCGACATAAATTGGGGCCGCTTCCTCAACGACCTGGGTCGGCTCATCCCAGATCGGGTGTGGCTCACGAGTTTCTCCGCCGCGGCGAGTGTTGATCCGGAGACGTTCACGTTCGGTTCGGCGCAGGTCAGCGGAGTGGCATTCGATTATCCGGACGTTGCTTCGTGGTTGAGAGCCGTTGACGAGTCTCGTTTCCCGGGCCTCACAGCCGCATGGGTGCCATCGGCAGCGGAGGGCACTATCGGCGAAGCCAGAACCATCACGTTCTCCTCGTCCGTCGCATTGACGGCCGAGGCCCTGTCGAGCCGTCTACTGGAGCGAATCCCGGTGGTGAATCCGTGACCCGGCGAAACCTTCTGTTGGCGGGCCTAGTGGCCATCCTGGTTGCCGCCGTGTGGTGGGTGTTCTTCATTTCGCCGAAGAACTCGGACGTCTCCGATCTCGAGGCGCAGACGCAGAGCGCCCAAGACGCCGAGCTGGGACTGCGGGCTCAGCTCAGCCAGCTTCAGGCCATTGCAGATTCTGAGCTCACGTTCCGAACGGCCCTTGGCGAATTGGAGTCGGCGATCCCCGAGAATCCCGACATAGCGGACTTCATCGAGGCGTTGAACCTGTTGGCCATCGAGTCCGGTGTAGGCCTCAACTCCATCTCACCAGCCCAGCCTTCGCCTGTCGAGGGTGCGCAGTATTTCGAGATAAACCTCAGCATGGCGGTCGAGGGTCAGTACTTCGAGATCCTGGGGTTTCTCTTCGGGCTGTCTGATATGGAGCGGCTGGTTCGGGTCGACTCGATATCACTCACCCCCACATCGGTTGACATCGAGGAAGAGCCGGTACCGGAGGAGCCAGCAGCGGACGACAGCACTACTACATCGAGCACCACTACGACCACTCTTCCTCAACAGGAGGGGTTGCTGTCGGCCTCCATCAGCTCGACCCTGTTCACTCGCACTCCGTTGCTGATCTCGGTGACGCCAGTGGAGACAACAGTGCCGGCCGAGGGTGAGACAACGACCACCACAACAGGGGAGGGTGGCTAATGAGCCTTCGTAACGGCCTGTTCGCGGCGATCGTCGCCATCATGTTGGTTGGTTCTTCGGTGCTGTCGGCATGGGTGCTCGTCACCAGTGGCCTGTTGGGCACCGATGGCACGAACCTCTCTGGCCCCTTGGCCGCAGCTGCGCCCGCCGATATCGCCCAACTGGAATCGGCGGAGGGCATTCGCATCAGCGGAGAGTTCCAGATCAGTCAGCCGAGAGATCCGTTCCGTCCCTTGATCACGCCGGATTCGCCTGTGATCGGTCAGCCCGGCACCGGTGACGGCAACGGCGATGGCAACGGCGACGACGACGGCAACGGCAACGGCGATGGTTTCACGCCGAGTGGTGTAGTGGTGGCCCTCGTCGATATCCGAGACGTTGGCGGCGTGCTGCGAGCAACCGTCACCGTCAACGGGACCAGCTTCGATGTCGGTGTGGGCGATACCTTCGCCGACGTTTACAAGGTTGTGAGTCTTTCCGAAGAAAGTGGGGTTTTCATGTTTGGGGACAACGCGTTCCAATTGAACGTGGGACAACAGATCCTCAAATAGATCGCGGTGCGCTTCGCGCGTAACCGCCTGGAAGAGGACCCTCAGGCCAACCGGGGTCCTCTTCCGCGTTCAGGTCGCGAAAGTTCTCGTAGCATTCGGGCCATGCTTCGTTTCCTTACAGCCGGCGAGAGCCATGGCCCAGGTGTTGTGGCGATCGTCGAGGGCCTCCCGAAGGGAATCAAGGTGTCGTCCGATGGCATCGCGGCAGAGCTGGCTCGACGCCGCCTCGGGTTCGGCAGGGGGCGCAGGATGCAGATCGAACGCGATGATCTCGAGATCCTGGGTGGAGTTCGCTTCGGGGAGACTCTGGGGAGCCCGGTGGCGGTCGTTGTTCGCAACACGGAGTGGCCCAAGTGGCAAGAGGAGATGGCTATCGAGGCCGGAGATGCCAAGAGGCCGTTGACGGCACCGCGGCCAGGTCATGCCGATCTCGCCGGGATGCTGAAGTTCGACACACACGATGCTCGCGACATTCTGGAGCGGGCATCAGCACGCGAGACGGCGGCTCGCAGCGTGGTCGGTTACCTGGCCAAGCAGCTGTTGGCGGGGACGGGGGTGTCGGTGATAAGTCATGTCGTTGCCATCGGCCAGGCCGCCTCGAACGGCGCCGCTCCGGGCCCCGAAGATCAGGCGACCATCGATGACAACGAGGTGCGGGCGTTCGACGCCGAGGCAGCGGCCGCCATGATCGCCGAGATCGATGCCGCTAAGGAGGCCCGTGACACGCTCGGGGGAGTTGTAGAGGTATTGGCCTACGGCGTGCCTCCCGGCATTGGAAGTCATGTTCACTATGACCGTCGCCTCGATGGCCGCTTGGCCGAGGCCCTCATGTCGATACCGGCCATAAAGGGAGTGGAGGTCGGCGACGGTTACGCGGTGGCGGCTGGTCCGGGCTCTCAAGCGCACGACGAGATCGATTACATCGATGGCGAGTTCGCCAGAGCGACGTTGCGAGCCGGTGGCATCGAGGGAGGCATAAGCAACGGAAGCGTCCTTCGGGTCAGGGCCGCTATGAAACCCCTGTCGACGCTGATGCGGCCGTTGGCCACGGTGGATGTGGTGAGCAAAGAGCCAGAGAAGGCATTCCGGGAGCGCAGTGATGTGTGCGCCGTTCCAGCCGCTGGGGTGGTCGCCGAAGCAATGGTGGCCATCGTGGTCGCGCAAGAGCTGCAGCGGAAGTTCGGCGGCGACACCCTCTCGGATCTGGTGTCATCTATCGACGCATACCGCAAGAGGATCGCTCAGTTCTGATGGGCCATCTCTGGCTGATCGGGATGATGGGCGCAGGTAAGAGCGTCGTGGGCAAGGCCGTAGCCGACCTGAGAGACTCAACCTTCACAGATATCGACGCTGAGGTGGCGGGCCGCATGGGGTGCTCCATCGCCGAGCTATGGGGTACGCGAGGCGAATCGGCGTTCCGCGATATGGAGGCGGCGCAGATCGCTGACGCAGCGACAAAAGCCTCAGCGGTTATCGCAACCGGGGGCGGAGCCGTCCTCAGGAAAGACAACGTGGCGACCATGCGAGCATCCGGGGTAGTTGTGTGGCTGAACGCACCATCGCCGGTATTGGCTGCACGAATAGGGGCAGGCGCCGAGCACCGACCACTCCTCGCTGGTTCCGATTCCGATCTCACCCTGGCAGGACTTCTCGAGGAGCGAGAGCCCAGCTATCGGGCGGCCGCTCACTTCGAAGTCGACACGACCGATCGCGACGTGGTAGCCGTCGCCAAAGAAGTAGAGGCATTGTGGAACGAATCCTGATCGGGGATAGCCCCATTGTTATCGGACGGGGGTTGGCGCTGTCCGATCTGGTGGCTCCTCGCCCCGAGCGCGCCGTAGCGGCGGTCGTCACTCAACCCGGTGCCAAGCACGTGGCCGAGGCGGTGACCGCCGAGCTGAAGAGGGGTGGCCTGGAGTGCCATCTCATGGTCCTGCCGGACACGAGCAAGGACTTGCCCACGGTGGAACGCGTCTACGAATGGCTCCGCCAACTCCGCATCACGAGACACGATCTGGTCGTGGCGGTAGGAGGTGGGGCAGTCACAGACCTGGCTGGCTTCGTGGCATCTACCTATCTGCGCGGGGTAGATGTGATCTACGTGCCAACCACGCTGTTGGCGGCGGTCGACGCCGCCATAGGAGGCAAGACCGCCGTCGACTTCGGCGCCAAGAACCTCATCGGGACGTTCCGACTACCGACGTTGGTAGCGATCGATCTGGACACGATTGACGCCGTACCCGCCGCGTTGGCTACAGACGGGCTTGCGGAGGTGGCCAAGACTGCTCTCATAGCCGATGAGAGCCTCGTAGAGGCGCTTGAATCCCACGGCCCAGGTCTCGACGTCCAGACGATGGTGAGCCGGTGCGTAGCTGCGAAATCAGCCATCGTCATTGCTGATTTCCAGGAAAAGGGGGGGCGAGCCGTTCTCAACTACGGCCACACCATTGGTCATGCAGTCGAGACTGCAACCGGCATCGCCCACGGAAAAGCCGTGTCGGTTGGCATGGAGGCGGCCGCGGCGGCCTCGGCCGCACTCAGCGGTTTCCAAGACCGACAGCGACAAACCGATCTGTTGGCCGGCCTTGGCTTGCCGGTGTCGGCGCCGTTCGACACACGCGAGGTGCTTCGATTGATCGACCTCGACAAGAAGAGGACAACGGCGGGCACCACGATGGTGTTGCTTTCCTCCATCGCCAACCCCCAGATCGTGGCGGTCGATGACGCTACGGTTAGCGCCGCCCTGGATGCCGTAACGGAGATGAAGTGAACCACCGAGACCGTCTCAAGCGACTGCAATCCGAACTGAAGAACCCGCTGTTGGTTACCAAGCTGCCAAATATTCGGTACCTGACGGGCTTCTCCGGAAGCAACGCCTTTCTCTTGGTTTGGCCAGACCGGGCGACCTTTGTCACAGACGGTCGCTATGCCGAGCTATCGGAGCCATTGATAGACGCGCTGGAATCGACGGCTCTCGAGGTGTATCAGGGCAAGTCGGTCCCGTCGCTGGTAGGCCTCATGGGATCTGGAACCTTCCAGCTGGAGGCCGACGATGCCAGTTGGGATTTCATGAAGAACCTGGCCGAGGAGTTCTCCGGCGACCTCGAGCCCTCCACCGGCATCGTGGAAGAGTTGCGCAAGGTAAAGGACGCTGAAGAGGTGGCGGCGCTGCGATCAGCCGCAGCCGCCGGCGATGCAACCTTCGGTCGGTTGGAGAAACTGGTGGAGGGCGCCCGAAACGAGAGCGACCTGGGGTGGGCCCTGTTGAATTCGATGCGCTCGCTAGGGGCCGAGGTTGCCGGCTGGGATCCGATAGTCGCGGCCGGGGCCAACGGATCACGTCCGCATCACCAGACAGGCGGCGACCCCATCGTCGACGGACCACTCTTGCTCGACTACGGCTGCACCGTGGATGGGTACCACTCGGATATGAGTCGCACAGTGTGGCTGGGCGCCGACGCCCCAGACGCCGAAACAGTGAAGATCCGCGACGCGGTTGCCGAGGCTCAACAGGCGGGGATCGACGCCGTTGCGCCGGGGGTAGCGGTCGGCGATGTTGATCTTGCGGCCCGCCAGGTGCTCGAAGGCCTTGGTTACGGAGAGGCTTTCGTCCACAGCACCGGTCACGGTGTTGGCCTCGAGATCCACGAAGCGCCGTGGGCTGCCAAAGGCCAGACCGAGCTGTTGGAGCCCGGCCATGTCCTCACAGTCGAGCCAGGCATATATCTGGCCGGCCAGGGCGGGGTCCGCATCGAAGACATGGTTCTAGTTACCGACTCGGGCTACGAGATCCTCACTACCTCGAGCAGAGATCTGGTCTGATGGCTACCACCAACGATGTCCGCCCCGGCCAATCGCTCGACCTCGACGACGGAGTCTTCCAGATCATCGACTATCAACACGTCAAACCGGGCAAGGGCAAAGCCTTCGTCCGGATGAAGCTGAGGAACCTCGACAGCGGCGCTGTGGTCGACCGCACGTTCCGCGCTGGCGAGCAGGTTGGCGTTGCGGTCATAGACCGCAGGGAGTTCCAGTTCCTCTATAAGGACGACCAAGGATTCCATTTCATGGACCTCGAGACCTACGACCAGGTGCGCCTCGACGAGGCCCTGGTGCTCGACAGCGCCAACTACCTCACCGACGGCATGACCGTCATTCTTCCCACCTACCAGGGCAAGCCGATGGGCGTCGAGCTGCCGGCGGCCGTGGAGCTGGAGGTCACCCACACCGAACCTGGAGTCAAGGGTGATCGAGTGTCGGGAGCCACCAAACCGGTCACTCTCGTCACCGGACTCGTGGTGCAAGCGCCTCTGTTCGTTGAGCAGGGTGAGACCATTCGAGTGGACACTCGCACGGGCGACTACATCACGCGGGTGCAATGAGCGATGGCGACGCTAGGGAGCGCGCCCTGCGTGCTCTCTACGCCACCGACCAGGGTGAGGGCGGTTCGGAGTCGGGCGAAAACCTAACCGGAAGGGCCAAACGCTTGTACGAAGGGGTCGTAAGTGAGATGGACTCACTCGACGCTGCCCTGGAAGCCGTGTCGGACAAGTGGCGAGTCGATCGGATGCCGGCAGTTGATCGCAACATCTTGCGGCTGGCTCTTTACGAACTGCGTAACGAGATCAACACGCCTCACGCCGTCATCATCTCGGAAGCTGTCAAACACGCCAAGACCTACTCGACCGAACGAAGTGGCGGATTTATCAACGGCGTCTTGGGGCGGCTGGCCAGTGAGGAACGAAGCGCCAACGGCGCTTGATAGGCTGCGCCCGACCGACCCGAAAGGCCTCGATGCCGCAACCCCCCAAGCTGACGCCGGAACAACGCACCGCAGCATTGGCCAAGGCTGCCCAAGCCCGGCGCGCCAGGGCGGAGCTCAAGGAACTATTGCGCACCGGAAGTGTCGATGTACACGAGTTGTTCAGGCGTGCCGACGCCGACGAAGTTCTAGCGGGGATGAAGGTCTTCGCTGCTCTGGCGGCCATGCCGGGCCTCGGCAAAGTGAAGGCGAACCGGCTGATGGAGGAGCATGGCATCGCTGAGAACCGGCGCATCAGGGGGCTCGGAGCCCGACAGCGCCAGTCACTCATCGAAGCCCTCTCCTGACGAGCCCCGGCGGGGCATGCTCGTTGTGATCTCAGGGCCCTCCGGCGTGGGGAAGACGACGGTTGTCGAGCGCCTCGCCCAAGTCCATCCATTCCACCTCTCGGTCTCTCTGACTACACGAGACGCCCGTCCAGGCGAGGTGGATGGTGAGGACTATGAATTCGTGTCGGATGATGACTTCAGCCAGCGCGTCGACAACGGCGACTTCTTGGAATGGGCCCATTACAGCGATCGCCGCTACGGAACCCTGCGCGGCTCGATCGAGGAGCGGCTGGCGTCGGGCTCCGATGTCGTTTTGGAGATCGAGGTTCAAGGGGCGGGCCAGGTCAAGGCAGCCATGCCCGAGTCGCTGATGATCTTCGTGGTTCCACCGTCGCTGGCGGAGCTAGAAGAGCGCCTGCGGGGTAGGGGCGACACTCACGACTTCGAGCGCAGGCTCGAGATCGCTCGCACCGAGATGGAAGTCGGATCAGCGCTTGCCGACCATGTCGTGATCAATGACGATCTGGAGCGGGTGGTGTCCGAAGTGGCAGGTATACTGAAACAGTCGAAAGGTCCCCTTCAATGATCGAACCGCCCATCGAGCGCGTATTGGACAAGACCCAGAGCCGCTTCAGGCTGGTGGTCCTAGCGGCGCGCCGTGCCCGCCAAATCAACGCATACTTCAACCAGCTCGGAGAGGGCCTTGGTAGCTACGTACCACCCCAGGTGCACTCTCTCTCGGCCAAACCGCTTTCGATAGCCCTCGAAGAGATAGCCGAGAACAAGGTCGTCATCGCAGAAGAGAGCTAACGATGCTTTCAGGGCGTCGCATAGTGCTTGGGATCACCGGGGGGGTTGCGGCCTACAAGGCGGCCCCACTCACTCGCTTGCTTATCGAAGACGGGGCTGAGGTCAAGGTGGTCATGACCTTTTCGGCCTCCAAATTCATCGGCTTGCAAACCATGGCAGCGATAACAGGTCATCCTCCGGTCTCAGACCTCTTCGGCGCCACCGCAGTGAGCCCCCATACCGAGTTGGCCAGATGGGCCGACGCGGTTGTTGTGGCGCCGGCCACCGCCGGGTTCATGGCACGTCTAGCAACGGGCCAGAGCGACGACGCGGTTAGCGCCACGGTGGTTGCCTCCCAGGCGCCCGTCCTTATAGCTCCAGCCATGCACACCGAGATGTGGGAGCACCCTGCCACCCAACGCAACATCACCACCCTCGCTGGCGATGGCTACCACCTGGCGGGACCGGTGGACGGTCCACTGGCGGGCGGTGACAGCGGAATGGGACGGATGGCGGAACCGGAAGCCATCGTGGAAGCTTTGCAGGCCATGTTGAGTCCTGGCGATCTTGAAGGGCTGAAGGTGCTGGTCACGTCGGGGGGAACCAGGGAGGCCATCGATCCGGTGCGATACTTGGGCAATCGCTCGTCGGGCAAGATGGGTGCGGCACTCGCGGCCGAAGCGGCAGCCAGAGGAGCTTCGGTGACACTTGTCACGACCGTCCCCGCGGCTGGAATCGACGCGGAGCTGGTGCTGGTGGAAAGCGCCGAGGAGATGGCGACCGCGGTTTGGTCACTGGCCTCGGCCACCGACGTGGCCGTGCTGGCGGCTGCCGTGGCCGACTTCCGTCCGAAAGCCGTATCGGAACCGAAACTGCGCAGAGCCGACGGCCCACCGGACATGGTCCTCGAGCCCACCCCAGACATCCTCGAGGGTGTCGCCAATGCCGAGCCGCGTCCGTTCCTGGTTGGTTTCGCCGCTGAGGCAGGTCCGGCCGATGGAGCCATCGCAAAGGCGAAATCCAAAGGGGTGGATCTACTTGTGGCCAACGACATCACCGAAGTTGGTGTCGGTTTCGGTTCGGACGACAACCGGGTAACGCTCATCACGCCAGATGGCAGCGTCGATGCCTGGGACGTGCTCCCCAAACGCGAGGTGGCCCGCCGGTTGTGGGGCCGGATCGTCGAACTCCGGGCCAAGAGCTGACCTCGCCGCTAGCGCAGGTCGTACCAGACGTCGCTTCATTCGCCGTCGACGATGGGTTCACCTACCGCATCCCGGACGACCTTGCTATCTCGGTTGGTTCCTTGGTTCGCATTCCGTTGGGAGGGAGAAGGGTGCGTGGCTTTGTCACGGCCCTGCACGATCGCGAGCGACCGCGGCTGCGCCAGATCGTCGGTCGCTCCGGCGACTTCAACGTCTTCACTCCCGCCGGCCTGGAGGCGTTGCGGTGGGCAGCCTTTCACTACGTGGCACCCCTTTCGGCTCTATTGGCCAAGACCGCGCCCCCCAATGTGCCGAAGAGCGAAGTCGGGCAGACATCGGCCTCAGGTGCAGGGACCTCCTCTTCCATCAGATTCTTGCTGGGTGCCGGCCCCCCTGAGCTCATTGAGGTAGCCGCCGCCGACTCCGAACGAGGCCAGAGCACGGTGTTCGTAATGCCAACAGTCGTCGAGGCGGTTGCGCTAGAGACGGAGCTGGGGCGCAAGTTGGGTCGAGGCGTGCAATTGGCGACGAGCTCGCTGGGGGCGAAGACGGTCACCGACGCTTGGGTGGCATCGACCTCAGCTCCCACAACTCTTGTCACCACCAGAGAGGGAGCGTTCTGGCCGGTCCACAACCTGGCGAATGCGGTCGTGGTCGATGAGGCCCGTCGCGGGCACAAGGACAAGAGAATGCCCACCACTCATGCCAGAGACATCCTCGCCAAGCGAGCGCAGTTGGAAGGCTTCCGGTTGATGATGACAGGATCTGTGCCGAGTGGCGAGGCGCTGGCAACGGGCACCCGGATTCAGCCGGCCAGCGCCAGGCCGTGGGGTCTCATCGAGGTAGCCGACCGCTCGGCCGACCCTCCCGGTTCTGGCTACTTCGCCATGTCGGTGAAGCGGGCTATCTCGGCGGTCGGAAAGGAGAGCGAGACGGTCTTCGTCTTCACCAGAAGGCGAGGATTCGCTGCAGCCTTTCGGTGCGTCAACTGTCGGGAGCTTCGAACCTGCGCAGTGTGCGGGGCAGGTTCCGACACAGCTGAGGCGTGTAGGCGCTGCAGCACCCCGTTCCGGCCCTGCGCCAACTGCGGCCAAGACCGTTTCGAAGCACTCGGTTCTGGAATTGGACGGACGATGGAGGAGCTCAAGCGTGTCACAGATTCCGTGGGAGTGGTCGGGTCGGGAGCGCACGTGGTGGTCGGAACCGAGCAAGACCTGCCCCGGTTGGATCCGGTGCGCTTGGCTGTCGTCGCAGACGCCGACGGCCTTCTCCTGGCTCCCTCCTACAGAGCCGGCGAGGAGGCGCTGCGACTTATGGCGAGAGTCGCCAGCGCCGTTGAGCCGGGCCGGGGACGTCGCTGCATCGTCCAGACCAACCAGCCTTCCCATCCCGCCATAGAAGCTCTCAAGCGCGGCGACCCAATGAGGTTCCTCGAAGACCACCTCCGGGAACGTTCTGACGCTGGATTTCCACCGGCTGGTCAGTTGATGGTGGTGGAGTCGGCCGAAGGCCCACCCGCCATGGACGCCGAACTGAAGGCAGCAGCCGGAAGCGGAGTTCAAGTGCTGGGACCCATTGACATCAACGATCGCCAGCGATGGTTGATCCAGGGCCCCGACCTGTTGAAGCTGAAAGTTGCGCTGCGCCCCCTGGTTCACTCTTGGCGCGATGGGGGAGCAAGGGTGAGAGTGGACGCCGACCCGACGGACATCTAGCTATCCATTTGTCGCTGCTCGGGCTCGTCAACCCGTCAGAAGATGAAGACGCGCTGCAAGTTCGCGGTAGCGGTCGCCACCCCCACCTGACCTCCCCCGCAAGCGGGGGAGGGAGCAAAGGTGTTACAACGCGTTCGCCAAACCGCCTAGCGCTTCGGACAACGCCGCTGCCAAGTCCGCCAAAGGAGAGCCTGCGACGGCCACGTCGATCGGCACCGTCAAGCGCACCGGGATGTTGGTCGATATCGGCACCGTCTCGTCGATGGGGATGTCGACCACGAGGTCGATGGGAACGTCGACATTTACCGGCACCGTCACGTTGAGCGGAATGTCGACACCCAGCGGACCGGCGATGGTGATCGTGGTATCGAGCTCCTCGCGAATCGGCACCGTTGCCACGATCGGGACCTGAACGGTCCGTTGCAGCGTGAAGTCGGTGTCCACCGAGATCGTCTCGTCGATGTCGACCTCGAACGAGATCGTTGATGTCTGGAAGGAATCCAGTTCCTCGACGACGCCATTTAGCTCTGAGGCGAGCGGTCCTTGGAACACCCCCTGAATGAGGGCTGCCTGCAGCGCCAGCTCGGAAACCGTGTCCTCCAAACGCGACACCCTGTTCCGGGCGTTGAAGGAGACCAACAGCGCTGCGAGCACGGCCACTCCAGCAACAGCGATCGCGATGGGTACGTAATACTTCTTCATTCCAGCCTCCAGATCGGTGAACTTCGGCACGATACGAGGGCGCGAGTTGGGGGAGCACGAGAAACTAGAAACGAGGAACGAGAATCGGGCCCCTAAGTTGCCTCGATGTCCGACGACCGTCTACTGACGAAACCGTTCGTGCTGGCTTCATTGGCGAATGTTTTCAACGGACTTTCGTTCAACCTCTTCCTGCACTTCCCTGGCTTCCTACAGGACCTCGGGGCCGCCGAAGTTCAGATAGGACTCATCGTGGGTTCGGCAGCGGTGGCCGCCATCGCCATCAGGCCGGCAATAGGTGCCGCGATGGATGTGAGGGGAAGGCGCCCAGTGATCATCGCCGGAAACATCGTGAACGTGATAGCGGTGCTCCTCTACCTGACGGTCAGCTCGATCGGGCCGTGGGTGTACGTGGTCCGCATCATCCACGGCCTGTCGGAAGCGGTTCTCTTTACCGCGTTGTTCACCTACGGGGCCGACATCGTTCCCAAATCACGGCTCACCGAGGGGCTGGCGCTGTTCGGGACTTCGGGACTATTGCCCATCGCGTTGGGCGGTTTGGTCGGCGATCTGGTTCTCAGAATCGGTGAATTCGACCATCTGTTCCTGACAGCGCTTGGCTTCTCTGTCGCTTCACTGCTGGCCAGCATCCCACTAACGGAGCCGCCGGTTGACCCGGGAGAGCATCCCGAGCGCACGGGATTCGTGGCGGCATTGCGCCAGCGCGACCTGGCACCTCTGTGGTGGATGACGGCGGTATTCGCCTTCGTCCTGACTGCCTACTTCACATTCCTCAAGACCTTCGTCACCGAGACATCGATCGGTTCCGTTGGCCTCTTCTTCACCGCCTATGTGAGCATGGCCATAGCGGTACGGGTGTTCTTCGCCCGTTTACCGGACCGCGTCGGTCCAAAGCGAGTGCTGTTCCCATCGATGTTGTCGCTCGTGGCCGGATTCGCCGTGTTGGCGTTCGCATCGGGAAGCGGCGAGGTAGCTATAGCCGGAGTCTTTTGCGGCATCGGCCACGGGTTCGGCTTTCCCATCCTCTATGCCTTCGTGGTGAGACGTGCCGGAGTGAAGGATCGCGGCACCGCCGTAGCCATATTCACGTCGTTGTTCGATGTCGGCACGCTGATGGCCGGGCCCATTCTCGGATTGATTATCTCCGCCAGCAGCTACCGGGCGATGTTCCTGTCGGCAGGGGCAATCTTGGCCGCGGGGGCAGCGGTGTTCGCGTGGTGGGACCGCGGAGCAATGAGGAGGGCGGCGTCGCCGCTAGAACGACCCGTCCCTGCCCACCACACCTAGGACCTATCCTCGCCGCGTTATGGCTGTGTTTCCCATAAGAACATGGGGCGACCTGGTGCTTACCAGTGTTGCCGAGCCAGTCGACACCATCGACGAGTCGCTGGACAGGCTCATCGAAGACATGCTCGACACGATGTACGACGCCCCAGGCGTGGGCCTGGCAGCACCTCAGATAGGAGTGCCGCGGCGCGTGTTCGTGTTCGACGTGGGGGAGGGTCCCAACGCGGTGATCAATCCCGAACTGGTAGAGACGTCGGGGGAGTGGGAGTTCGACGAGGGATGCCTCTCGGTTCCCGGCCGCTATTGGCCCATCGTCCGACCGAACTACGCCAAGGTGAGCGGCCTCGATGGCGACGGTAACGAGGTGGTGCATGAGGGAGATGAGCTATTGGGCCGGGTTCTCCAGCACGAGATAGATCACCTGGATGGGATGCTCCTGTTGAAACGGCTGGGCCGGTCAGTGCGCAAGGAGGCTTTGCGGGCATTGCGCGAGGAAGCCATGGGCCTGCCAAGCGAATGAATACAGCATTCTTCGGGACACCGGAAGCAGCGGTCGCTTCGCTCGGGGTGCTGAATTCGATATCCGATATCAAGTTGGTGGTCACCAGGATCGACAGGCCGCGAGGTCGCTCTGGTGAGCCGCTGCCGCCGCCGGTCAAGGTGGCTGCCACCGAGCTCGGCCTGCGTGTTGTTCAACCGGATCGGGCAGGCGAGATGAGCGACCAGCTGGAGGGGATCGACGTAGCCGTCCTGGTCGCTTATGGGCAGTTGATCTCACCCGAGTTGCTAGCCGTGCCCAACCTCGGCTTTGTCAATGTTCACTTCTCGCTCTTGCCGCGCTGGAGGGGTGCTGCGCCGGTCGAGCGAGCGATTCTCGCAGGCGACGACGAAACCGGAGTCACCCTGATGGTCATGGATGAAGGTCTCGACACCGGCCCGGTGCTGGAAACCGCTCGTACTCCGATAGGCCACTCGGAGTCCGCGGGCGAACTGACCGATCGCCTGGCTCGACTGGGTGCAGATCTTCTCGGCGGACGATTGCCCGACTTCGTGGCCGGCGATCTGGAGGCCTCTCCCCAAGACGGCGTACCAACCGAGGCCCCCAAGATCGATCCCAGTGAGGCCCGCATAGATCCCACTGCTCCGGCCGACGATCTGGCGCGGCAGGTGAGGGCTTTCAACCCACGCCCCGGCGCGTGGGGCGAGGTCGAGGGCGATCGCTTCAAGGTCCTCACTGTGAGAGCCGCCGAGGGCGAACTCGGCGCTGGGCGGATCGAAGAGGTAGACGGCGTTCCGATGTTGGGAACAGGGACCCACCCACTCGAGCTGGTGGAGGTGCAGCCCGCAGGCAAAGCCGCAATGGAGGGGGCGGCGTGGATGAACGGGCGAAGGGGAGAGCCATCGCTGCTGAGTTGAAACCGGGGGTAGCCGTCCGCTTGGCCGCCTCCCACGCTCTCGGTCGCGTGATGCGAGACGGCGCCTATGCCAACATCGTGGTTGAGTCGGAGGCGCAAGGTCTGCGAGGGCCGGACCGCGCCTTCATGCAGCGGCTCTTGTTCGGCGCCTTGCGCCAGCTGAGGCCGATCGATGCGGCGCTGGCCAACGCTTCTTCGCGTTCCCTCGACAAGGTGCAGCCCGAGGTGCTTGACGTGTTGAGGGTGGCCGGGTTCGAATTGTTGGCCGGTGATGCGCCACACGCCGCGGTGTCCACCGCGGTCGACGCCGCCCGGACCAGAGCGGGCAAGGGGGCGGCGGGCTTCGCCAACGCCGTTCTAAGGGCTTTCCAACCCGTGCCAGACGTGGGTGCGTTTCCGCGATGGATCGTCGACGAGCTCAGCGATGGGTATGGGCCGGATTGGGCTCAGGCGTTCTTGGAGGCCAGCGACACCCCCGCCCGACTGGGCGTGTTCAGTTTGGAGGCGTTAGACGGCGTCGATGCCGTGCAAGGGGTAAACGGAGCGGGATACATGACGGGGAGCGGTGCAGACCTAGAGAACGACACGACCGTCGTCATGGATCCGGCATCGGCCGCGGTGGTACAGGCGATGGATCTGCAACCCGGCCAGCGAGTGGTAGATCTGGCTGCAGCCCCCGGCGGCAAGACCCGAGCCGCCGCCTTACGTCTCGGTGCCGGCAGTCGACTGATAGCGGTCGATCTCAACGAGAAGCGTTTGAGGAGGGCTGCCAACCGCGCCTCGGCGGAGACGATCCAATGGGTGGTGGGCGATTCCACGATGCCGCCGCTGGCGCGCCGGGCGTTCGATCGCGTTCTGCTGGACGCCCCATGCAGCGGCCTGGGGACTCTGCGGCGCCGACCGGAGATTCGCCACCGTCTCGATCCTGGTGCTCCCGCTCAGTTGGGAAAGCTGCAGAAGAGGATGCTCGAAGCCGCCCTCGAGCTGGTAGCACCAGGTGGGACGCTCGTCTACTCGGTGTGCACCGTTTTCCCACAAGAGACGACCGAGGTAGTGGCGGGCCACGATGCGTCGCCGCCCGCCCTGCCAGGCGAGCGCCATGGGGGCGGGGTGTTGCTTTCGCCGCACGTAACCGGGACGGACGGCATGTTCGTGACGATGATCAGTCCTCGATGACGACCCCGGTGAGATCGTCCCCGACCTCGGGGAACTCGACCCCCAGGCCCTCGATGGTGTCGATCAGCAAGTTAGAGACCACCAGGTTGCGGTACCACTTGCGATTGGCGGGCACGACATACCACGGTGCCCAATCGGTGCTCGTATTCGTGAGCGCATCCTGATAGGCCGCCATGTAGTCGTTCCATAGCTTTCGTTCTTCGAGGTCGCCAAGCGAGAACTTCCACGTCTTCTCCGGATCATCGAGCCGGGCCTGGAGCCGAGCCTTCTGTTCGTCCTTCGAGATATGGAGATAGATCTTGACGATGGTTGTTCCCTCGGCAGCCAGCCGCTCCTCGAACGCGTTGATCTGGTCGTAGCGCTTGGTCCACACCTCGGGCGGCACCAGTTCGTGTACCCGCACCACCAGCACGTCTTCATAGTGGCTGCGGTTGAAGATGGTGATCTGCCCGGTGCGGGGAGTCCTGGCATGGATCCGCCAGAGATAATCGTGGCCTAGCTCCTCGGGTGTTGGAACCTTGAAGCTGGCCACGGTGACACCCTGGGGTTGGTGCCACGGAACACATGGCGGATGGTTCCATCCTTGCCGCCCGTGTCCATGGCCTGGAGAATCACCAGCACTTTGTGCTTGCCCTGGGCGTACAGGCGGCGTTGCAGGGAGGCCATCTTGGAATTGAGACCTCCCAGCATGTCCTTGCCCTCTGCCTTGCCACCGGGGAAATCCCCCTTGTCGTTCGCGTCCCACTGCGAGAGGTCGACATCTCTGCCCGGTGTAATGCGATAGCGGTCCACGCCGCAGCAAGGTTAGAAGCCGGCATTGGCCGACGCGTAGACTTCTCGGTCGTGACCACACCTGTCAAGATCGCCCCATCGCTGCTGGCCGCTGATTTCTCCCGGCTGGCGGAACAGGTCGCGACCATCGAGGACCACGCCGATCTGCTGCATATCGATGTGATGGATGGTCATTTCGTGCCCAACCTTGCCATAGGCATTCCCACCATCACCTCGCTGCGGTCGGTAACCGAGCTCGATTTCGACTGTCACCTGATGACCACCAACCCGGCGGCTCACCTCGAGAGCTTCAAGTCGGCAGGTGCCACCACCGTCACCATGCATATCGAGGCTGTGCCGGACCCAACCGGACCAGAGGCTCGGGCCCGCGATCTGGGGCTTGGATTCGGGCTGGTGCTCAGCCCTGGCACCCCATTCAGCGCTGTGGAGCCCTTCTTGGAACTATGCGAAATGGTGGTGGTGATGGCCGTTGAACCCGGTTTCGGGGGCCAGGAATTCTCAGATGAGGCGCTGATCACGGTGGAACAGGCCAGAATCTTCCTTGACTCTCATGGTCTTTCGGCCGATATAGAAGTGGACGGTGGCATCAACGCCGAAAGCGCCAAGCGGGCCCGAGCCGCTGGTGCCAACGTGTTCGTCGCCGGGACCGCCGTATTCGGTTCCGCCGACCCTGTCGCCGCTATAGAAGCTCTCAGAGTGGCAGTGAGTTGAAACCGAAGATCCTCCTAATCGACGACGACGCTGACATCCTGCAGTTCGTACGAATGAATCTCGAACTGGAGGGGTTCAACGTGGCCACCGCCTCCGACGGTCCCAGTGCGCTGGTGGAAGCCAAGCAGACGCCACCCGATCTGGTGTTGCTCGATGTGATGATGCCTGGCATGGATGGGCTCACCGTGCTTCGTCGATTGCGCGCGATGCCGGCCACGATGAGCGTGCCAGTGCTGCTGCTGACCGCCAAGGCCCTGGCGGAAGACCGAGTCAAGGGCCTAGAGCTCGGCGCTGATGACTACGTGACGAAGCCATTCGATGTTGAAGAGCTGATCGCGCGTACCAAATCTGTGCTGCGTCGTGCCCAGGCCATGCGCGACCTCTCGCCCCTTACCGGCCTGCCAGGCAACTTTCGGATCTCACAGGAACTGGAGGGAAGGGTGGCGTCGGGAGAGCCATTCGCAGTGGTTCACGCAGACCTGGACAACTTCAAGTCCTTCAACGACCACTACGGGTTCATGCGGGGCGACAGCGTTATCAAGTTCAGCGCCCATGCCTTGCTCGAGGCTGCCGCCCAGTGCGGCGACCAAGACGCGTTCGTCGGCCACGTTGGCGGTGACGACTTCATCGCGGTGATCAACCCGGATCACGTTGAGGAATTCTGCAAGGCGGTTGTCAGCCTCTACGACGACGGCATCCTCGATTTCTACGACACCGCAGAAGCACTCCAGGGGTACATCGAGGTGAAGGATCGCCGCGGCGAGCGCCATGCTTTCCCGATCTCGTCCATCTCGCTTGGGGTCGCCACCACCACGCAGCGCGCCTTTACGAGCGAGTGGGAAGCCTCCTCTGTTGCATCGGAGATGAAGGAGCACGCCAAGCGTCAGGAAGGTTCTTCTTACGAGATCGACCGTCGCGCTCCTACTCCTTAGTGCAGCGGAGGTCGCGCTACCCAGACCCCATGGATGAGTCCAGTTCGCTCGAAGTCGCCGGCGCGTCTCTCCATCCCCAACCTCTCGGCCACTCGAACCGACGGCCTATTGGTGGGAACGATGGTGGCTATCACCTCTGCCAACCCGAGGGTCCAGCCGTGGGGGAGCAGAGGCGCTGCTCCTTCGGTGGCATAGCCGTTACCCCACGCGCGGCGGGCCAGGTGCCAGCCGATCTCCACTCCGCCAGGTGGGTCGGGCGCCGGCTGCAGCGCCACGTCTCCGTAGACCGCGCCCGTCGCCTTATCGATTAGCCACGACCACCCGAGGCCTTCGGACAATCCATCGCACAGCTCGACAAAAGCTGCCAGTCTCTCCTTGCTTTCCTCGAGAGTTTCGGTGTGCCCCCACCAGATCACCTCAGGATCACCCCACACCAGGTGGAAGGCCTCAAGATCGCCGAGGGCGAACGGTCGCAACACCAAACGATCGGTTTCGAAAGGGGGTATGGGCATCGTCGGGAAGCTACCCCGGCCGCCAACCCTTGCACCGGAGCTAAACTCAGCGGTGGCCCCCCTTCGGGGCAGGGTGCAATTCCCGACCGGCGGTGAAAGCCCGCGAACCTCTTTAGAGGTTGACCCGGTGAGATTCCGAGGCCGACGGTGAAAGTCCGGATGAGAGAAGGGAGGCCTGTGCGCCCGCGCGCGCCGGCCCTCCCGCAAGGAGAGGCTGTGCAAGATCTGATGCGGAAAGCCATTGACCTGGCTACCGGCACGCGCCCCCATCCCAATCCTCGGGTAGGCGCGTTGGTCGTGGATTCCGAAGGCATCATCGTGGGACAAGGTGCGCACCAGGGACCCGGGTTGCCTCATGCCGAGGTCCTTGCTCTGGAAGACGCAGGCGACGCCCGCGGCGCAACGGTTGTCACCACACTCGAGCCTTGCTCCCACCAGGGTCGAACTCCGCCGTGTACCGACGCCCTCATCAATGCCGGAGTGGCCAAGGTGGTGGTTGGGGCGATCGATCCAGACACGAAGGTGGCTGGTAGCGGCTTGGCTGCCCTGCGCGACGCAGGTGTCGAAGTCGTCAACGTTCTCGCAGAAGAGGCGAAGGCGCTTGACCCTGGCTACTTCCATCATCGCCGTACCGGAAGAGCGCGAGTCACCCTGAAGATGGCGTCAACACTCGACGGCCAGACGGCGGCTGTAGACGGCACATCGCAATGGCTGACCGGACCCGAATCGCGTGCCGATGCCCACCGCCTGCGGGCTGCAAGTGATGCGGTGATGGTTGGTGCCGGCACAGTGATCCGAGACGATCCCCGCCTCGACGTTCGCCTCGACGGATACGAAGGTCCTCAACCTCAGGCTGTTGTTATCGCCGGCCACCGACCCATTCCGCCAGACGCCATGGTGTTCCAGCGCAAGAGTCTTGTCTATTCACCGCGGTCTCTTGAGCTTCCGGTCGAGGTCGTCGTCATGGGCGACGACGATGGCGTCGATCTGGGCGCCGTGCTGGTGGACCTGGGGGCGCGTGGGATGCTGGACGTCCTGGTCGAAGGGGGAGCGGGTCTGGCGGGAGGTCTCTGGGAGCTCGGCCTGGTGGACAGGGGAGTGTTCTACCTGGGGGCCAAGGTGGCTGGGGGAGTGGGTAAAGGGATGTTCGATAAGGCATTCGAGTCCCTCCCGGCGGCGACGGTCGTGGACGTCACCGGAGTTGCGTTGTCGGGTGGGGACGTTCGCGTCGAGTTCGAGGTCATCTGATGTTCACCGGGATAGTCACCGAGATAGGAAAGGTGGTTGGCGCCGAGCCGACCGCTGGGGGCACCAGGCTCACGATCCACGCCCCCTCAACTGCCGACGACATCGGCGTCGGCGACTCGGTAGCGATCGACGGGGCCTGCCTCACCGTGACCAGTTGCGGGGCGGGATCGTTCAGAGTGGAGGTTGTGGCCGAGACCCTGGCGCGCACCGCGCTCGGGGCAGTCCTGGAGGGTTCCATGGTCAACCTGGAACGTGCCATGGCAGCTAGCAGCCGCTTCGACGGTCACATGGTGCAAGGCCACGTGGATGGCACAGCACAGGTGTCCGCACTGGCCGAGGAGGGCGACTCGCTTCGAATGCGCTTGGCGGCCAGCGCCGACCTGTTGCGCTACATCGTCGAGAAGGGCTCGGTGACGCTTGATGGAGTGAGCCTCACCATCACTGCGGTAGACAGCTCCAGCTTCGAGGTGGTTCTCATTCCTCACACCCTTGAGGTGACGGGTCTGGGCCGGCGTCAAGTAGGGGACCAGGTGAACGTGGAGTTGGACCTGATAGCGAAGTACGTAGAGAAGATGTTGGGAGATCGCTAATGAGTTCGGGATCCATACCGGAGGCGATCGAGGCGTTCTCGCGCGGCGAGTTCTTGATCGTGGTAGACGATGCCGACCGCGAGAACGAGGGCGACCTTGTGATCGCTGCCGAGAAAGTGACCGCCGACAAGATCGCCTTCATGGTGCGTTACACCAGTGGCCTCATCTGCGTCCCCACCACCGCAGAGCGGTTGAGGGATCTGAGCATCCCCCAGATGGTCACCGTAGCCACCGATAACCACGACACCGCATTCACCATCTCGGTGGATTATCGCCACGGAACAACCACGGGCATTTCGGCGGCAGATCGCGCAGCCACCATCAGGGCGCTGGCGGATCCGAACGTGGCGGCAGACGACTTCGCCAGGCCCGGTCACATTTTTCCGCTACGGGCCATGCCGGGTGGCGTACTGCAGCGGCCGGGCCACACAGAAGCGGCGGTGGACCTAGCCCGCTTGGCCGGCCTGCATCCCACCGGGGCGGTATGTGAGGTGGTGTCCGATCATGGGAACATGGCTCTCGCCGATGAGCTCTCTAACTTCGCCGCCGAGCACAACATCCTGATGGTTTCGATCTCCGATCTCATCGACCATCGAGTGGCCACCAACGATTTGGCCCCGCCGGCGGTGCGCCGCATGACCGTGGAGGCGGCCGCAGTGGCCGTGTTCCCGACTAAGAACGGCGAGTTCCAAATCGCCGGTTACAGGACCGGCGACGACACGGAGATCGTGGCCTTGATCAAAGGCAACGTTGAGGCCGATGGGGTGTTGGTGCGGGTCCACTCCGAATGTGTCACGGGGGACGCCTTGGGAAGCATGCGGTGCGATTGTCGCGACCAGCTCGAACAGTCGATGAAAGTTGTTGAGGCTGAAGGAAGCGGTGTGGTGCTTTACATGAGAGGGCACGAAGGCCGAGGCATCGGGCTCCTGCCGAAGCTTGCTGCCTACGCATTGCAGGACAGCGGGTTCGACACCGTAGAGGCCAACGAGGAATTGGGCCTGCCGGCCGACAGTCGCGACTACGGAGCCGCGGCCGCGGTGTTGGCAGACCTGGGAGTGCGATCGGTTCGGCTCCTGACCAACAACCCCGAGAAGCAGGCCAACCTCGAGAATCACGGCGTTCCTGTTAAGGAGCGGGTCCCGCTTCGGACCTCACTCAACGACACCAATCACGATTACCTGAGGGCCAAGGTCGACAAGATGGGTCACTTGCTGGATCTAGACCGTGAACAAGAGTCCTAGCTCGAGGCCCGTCGGGGATGCGCAGGGCATGCGGGTGGCGATCGCGGTGTCCGACTTCAACTCGGCGATCACCGAAGGATTGCTGAGTGGCGCACTGGAGGCTCTTGCGTCAGTCGGTGTCAACGATCCGCTGGTGGTTCGAGCACCGGGGGCGTTCGAGTTGCCGCTGCTGTGCCAACGACTGGTGCAAGATCACGATGCCGTAGTGGCGCTCGGTGCCGTCATCGAGGGCGAGACCGACCACTACACCCATATCGCCACCCAGACCGCGGCTGGCTTGATGCGAGTCTCTCTGGAGGGCGGTGTGCCCGTCGGGTTCGGGGTGTTGACGGTGAGCGACCCTGAGCATGCCAAAGCCCGATCAGCCTCTGGGCCTGGGAACAAGGGAGCGGAGGCGGCCGAAGCGGCTATCACTGCGGCGCTAGCTCTACGACAGCTCGGGTAGTGCAGGTCACTCTGCGCCAGGTGACTGCCGACAATGTCCGGCAGGTGTGCGATCTGGAGCTTGGGCCAGGCCAGGAGGACATGGTGGCACCCAACGCGGTGTCGATCGCCGAGGCGCACTTCGAGCCCAAAGCTTGGTTTCGAGCTATCTACGCAGATGACCAGTTGGTCGGTTTCATCATGCTGTTCGACGGGACCGACAAGCCTCTCTATTACCTGTGGAGGATGATGATCTCCGCCCCACACCAGAGAAAGGGCTACGGCCGAAAGGCGCTCGATCTATTGGTCGACTACGTACGGGCCCGCCCGAACGCTTCGGAGCTCACGGTGAGCTACGTCCCGGTGGAAGGCGGACCTCAGCACTTCTACGAAAAGTACGGCTTCGAGCCAACTGGCCAAGTGCACAATGGTGAGGTTGTGATGAGACTTGATCTCACGCGTTGACACCCCACCTTGCATCCTTATACTTCTGTCCACAATCGAGCCAAGTGGAAGCGGCTGTTCCCACCCGGCCATCGCAGATGCGCTGAGGTCAAGTTGTAAGCAGCAAGGTTTTCTCTTGCTGCTTTTCTAGTTCGCAAAGATCAGGAGTCCATTTATCGCAGAGCTGCGTGTCAACGACAAAATCAAGGCCCAGGAAGTGCGGGTGGTGGCACCCGACGGTTCTCA
>Ga0224512_10000828_pt1 | contig 31639 bp, 24 predicted proteins | sample SF_May12_sed_USG_4_FD_169103 | JGI IMG/M metagenome (GOLD analysis project Ga0224512, IMG submission 169103) | Sediment microbial communities from San Francisco Bay, California, United States - SF_May12_sed_USGS_13 | ecosystem: Environmental > Aquatic > Marine > Sediment | place: USA... | reverse complement strand
ACCCGTTTCGATCAGAGTTGCCGAGGTGGGCTTCTCCACGCCGGAATCCGTGCTGCATGATGAGGCCGCTGATCTCTATCTGGTTTCCAACATCAACGGAACGCCGACCGACAAGGACGGCAACGGCTTCATCTCGCGAGTCGCACCAGATGGTGCCTTGGTCGAGCTCAAATGGATTGACGGACAAGCCTCGGGCGTGACGCTGCACGCGCCGAAAGGCATGGCCATTGCGAACGGTAACCTCTACGTTGCCGACATCGACTGCCTGCGTAGCTTCGATCAGGTGAGCGGTGAGCCTACGGGCGAGATCTGTGTCGATGGCGCGACGTTTCTGAACGATGTCGCGGCGGCGCTCGACGGCAGCGTAGTGTTTACCGATACCGGTCTCGACCCCAGCTTCGCGCCCTCGGGTACTGATGCTGTCTATCGCCTGGCCGGGGCCAATGTATTGACCGTGCTTGCGCACCCGAACCTCGGAGCGCCCAATGGTCTCGTCGATACCAGCGACGGCATTCTCGTCGTGACGTTCATGTCGGGCGAGGTTTTCAGGATCAGTCCATCCGTGGCGCCAACGCCGATCGTAGCGCCGAGTGGGATGCAGCTCGACGGTGTTGTCGAACTCCCGAACGGTCGAGTGCTGATGTCGAGCTGGGGCGATTCCTGTGTCTACGAGCTGAGCCCCTCTGGAGAAACGCGGTGCATCATCGCGGACGTGGCAGCACCCGCAGATATCGGTGCAGATGCAGGGCGGAATCGAGTGCTCATCCCGCTCTTCAACGACAATGCGGTGTTGATTCAGACTATTCCGGAATAACTCGAGAGCCCTGTCCGGGGGCGGCGAGCTCAAGCTAAAAAAACCGCATCCGGCGGTCAGACTGGCGCTGACCGCGCGGCGTCGCGCGTTCCGAACAAGACTCCGGGCCGAGTTCGGGCCTGTGGGGCATGGACTTACCTATTGACAGCAGCTTACGATCTAAAAGAGAATGAGAACGCTTCTCATTATCGTTTAACAGAATAAGACCGGAGCTGTTCCGACATGAAATCCAGCCATTTGCGTGGCCCAGCAAGTCTCCTCACGGGTCCCGGCCCCTCTAAGCTACGTGCCGCGCTCGGGCGCCTCTTCGGCGCCTCTATGCTACTGCCCGTCGCAGCTGCGCTCGCGCAACCGGCTACGGCACCCGTGCCATCGATAGCCGCACTCGAGGAGGTCACGATCATCGGCGACTCGGGCCAGGTCCGTGAGCTGACGGGCGCGGCACAGATCGTCGGGCCGACCGAGCTCGAGCGATATCAGTACTCGGATATCCAGCGCATTATCCGGCAGGTGCCTGGTGTCGCCGTGCAGCTGGAGGACGGCTTCGGGCTCAGGCCCAACCTGAGCATTCGCGGCACGGCGAGCGATCGCAGCTCGCGCATCACGCTGCTCGAGGACAACGTGCTCATAGCGCCCGCGCCTTATGCGGCGCCGGCGGCCTACTACTTCCCGACCATGGGGCGTATGCGTCAGGTCGAGGTGGTCAAGGGTCCCGCCGCGATCACTCAGGGCCCTTACACTGTGGGCGGTGCGATCAACTTCGTCTCTACGCTGATCCCGGACGAAGCCTCGGGCACGGTAAACCTGAGCACGGGTCAGTTCAACACGTCGCGGCTTCAGGCGAATTACGGCGATAGCAGCGAGCGCTTCGGCTGGCTTGCCGAAACGCACCTCTGGAACAGCGACGGCTATCAAGACATCGATCGGGTCGGGCGCGAAACAGGCCTCGACAAGGACGATCTGATGCTGAAGTTTCGCGTCAACAGCGATGCGGACGCCGATATTTACCAACAGCTCGACGTCAAGATTCAATACGCGAAGGAAAACTCCGATCAGAGTTACCTCGGGCTCACCGATACCGATTTCGCGTCCGATCCTTATAGACGTTATGCCGTCTCGCAGCTGGACAACATGGAGACGCGTCATGACCAGCTGATTCTGCGGTACACGGCTGCCGTCTCCGACGCCCTCGAGCTCAAAGCGACGGCCTATTCGAACGAGCACGAGCGCGCGTGGTTCAAGACCGAGCGCTTCGATGCCGACGGTAGTATCGATGCGCAGTCGTTCTCCGGCACTGGCTGGTCCTCCGTCGTCGGTGCCGTCAACCTCGGCCAATCGGCCTCCGGCTTAGGCGCTGCGGCTCTGCAGGCCGTGCTCGACGGTGGTGATACGTTGCCGGGATCCATCCAGCTCAGAAATAACGCGCGCACGTACTATTCGAGAGGTGTGCAACTGGGTCTCGATTGGACGTTCGGTAGCCGTGTGAGTCACTCGGTCGAGGTCGGCTTGCGCTTTCACGAGGACGAGGAGGATCGGCTTCAGCGCAATAGCACCTACCATCTCGAAAACGGCTCGATGGTGCTCGATGATCTAGGTCTTCTCGGTAATGCGGGTAATCGTGTGGTCGGCGCCGAGGCCATGGCGTTGCATATCTACGACCGCATCGAGTGGGGTAACTGGGCCGTGACGCCGGGCATCCGCTATGAGGATATGGAGCTCACACGGACGCGCTGGGAAGAACGACCAGGACTGACAACGGATCCGTCGAGCCGGGATCCCTCGAATCTGCGCGACGTGCAGAGCAATTCGATCGACGTCTTGATTCCCGGTGTGGGTGTGCACTACGAGCTCAGCGATTCTCTCAGTGTCTTTGGCGGCGTACACAAGGGCTTCTCGGCCCCGGGTGCCTCGCCCGGCGCACGCGAGGAGGAGAGCACCAATTACGAGCTCGGCTTGCGATTCGCTCATGGGCGCACGAACGGTGACGTCACGGCGTTTCGGACCGACTACGACAACCTCCTAGGTGTCTGCACTATATCCTCGGGCGTTGACTGCGATATCGGCGATGCGTTCAACGGTGACGCCGCGACGATCGATGGCCTGGAGGTTTCGCTCAGCCATGACTTCTCGCGCAATAGCGCTTACTCGCTACCGCTGACGTTGAGCTACACCTACATGGATGGGCGCTTTGATAGCGACATCGCCGACACTGATTTCTTCGGCGACGTGTCCGTGGGTGATCCGATTCCATACGTGCCGGACCACGAGCTGTTCGTTTCAATGGGCATCGAGCGCGGGCCGGTTGCGGCCTTTTTGAGCGGCAGCTTCGTCGACGAAGTTTGCAGCACGGCTGGGTGCGGCCAGTTCCAGACCACGGACAGTGCGTTGTTCGTCGATCTTGCCGTTCACTACACGGTCAATGACCGGACGGTCGTATTCGCGCAGGTCGAGAACCTGACCGAGGAGGATGCGATCGTCGGTCGTCAGCCCTACGGCGCCCGGCCAAACAAGCACCGCATGCTGAGCCTGGGTGCGCGGTTCGACTGGTAGGGGCGGTTCATGCGTGGGTTGGCGGCAAGTCTCAGCTCGAATCAGGGTAAAACTCATTCGCAGACGATGCTCACAGTAGAGGCACTGTCGGTCCATTTCGGCACGACGGCCGCGGTCGACGACGTCACGCTCGACGTCGGTTGCGGCGAGGTCGTTTGTTTGCTCGGACCATCGGGCTCGGGGAAATCGACGCTCTTGCGGGCCATCGCCGGCGTCGAGCGACCGACGAGCGGACGCATTCTGATCGACGACGCCGAGGTGGCCGGTCCTGCCGCGTTCGTCGAGCCGCAGCAGCGTCAGGTCGGTATGGTCTTCCAGGACTATGCGCTCTTCCCGCATTTGCGCGCCGATGCCAACATTGCGTTCGGCCTGCGCCGTGGCGAGCACGCGATCGAGACACTGATCGAACGCATCGGACTTGCGTCCCTGGCGCGGAAGTTTCCGCACGAGCTTTCCGGCGGCGAGCGGCAGCGCGTCGCGCTCGCCCGCGCGATGGCGCCGAAGCCGCGCCTGCTGCTCATGGACGAGCCGTTCTCGAGTCTCGACAGCCGGTTGCGCGACGACGTCAGGAGGCACACCCTCGAGTTCGTTCGTGAGTCCGGCACCACCACGGTCATCGTCACCCACGACCCCGACGAGGCGATGCGTATCGCCGATCGCATTGCACTGCTCGATCATGGACATCTCGTGCAATTCGACACGCCCGAAGCACTCTACGCGCGTCCGGCCTCGTTGTTCGCCGCGCGGTTCTTCAGCAACGTCGCGGCGCTGCCGGGCGTCGGCCGCGACGGGTATCTCGAGACGCGTCTCGGTCGCTTCACAGCGCCCGGTGTCTCGCAGGGTGCTCGCGCGCTCGCGTGTATTCGTCCGCAGCACCTGAAGCTCGCAGCTGCCAGCGCAGGCGTTGAAGGACGGGTTGTCGCGAGCGAGTACCGTGGAGACTGTCATCACGTGCTCGTCGCCGTCGAGGGTGTCGATGTGCCGGTCACGGTTTGCGTGGCGTCCACTGAAAGGCATCGGGGCGATGCATTTGGCGCCGGAACTCTCGTGCACCTTGCAGCCGACACTGGAGCGGTGCCCATCATTGCCGAGGATGGTGACACGGCGTTGTCCGACCAGGAACGGTATGCGAATTAACTCAAACGGGTTTTTATGAGGAATTATTCAATGTTTAGAAAGAGCTTTTATCTTGGTTCGCTAGCTGTTGCTATACTCGCGACGGACGTGGCTTCAGCCCAGGAGGTCAATCTGTACACGACGCGCGAGCCGGGGCTCATCCAGCCGCTGCTCGATGCATTCACAGAGAAGACCGGTATCGAAGTCAACAGCATCTTCGTCCGCGACGGACTTGCCGAGCGTGTTGCCGCGGAAGGCCAGCGATCACCGGCCGACGTGCTCATGACCGTCGACTTCGGCAGGCTGATCGACCTCGTCGAGCAGGGCCTGACGCAACCGACCGAGTCGACCGTGCTCAACGCGGCCGTGCCAGCGAACTTGCGGGGTGAAAACGGTCATTGGTTCGCGCTATCGATGCGCGCGCGCGTGGTCTATGCCGACAAGGATCTGGACATCGATTCCATTACCTATGAGGAGCTTGCGGATGAGCGCTGGCGGAATGCATTCTGCATCCGCTCGGGGCAGCATCCTTACAACACGGCTATGATCGGCGCCCACCTCGCGCATCATGGCGAGGCCGCAACCGAAGCGTGGCTAAGTGGGCTCAAGGCCAATCTCGGGCGCGCCGCGACGGGTGGCGACCGCGACGTTGCCCGCGACATCATGGGCGGACTCTGCGAGATTGGCGTCGGCAACTCCTATTACGTTGGCCTCATGCGCAGCGGCAGAGGCGGCCCTGATCAGGAGCGCTGGGGCGCAGCCATCAAGATCATCCTGCCGACCTTCGAGGGTGGCGGTACGCACGTGAACATCTCCGGTGCAGCCGTCGCAAGGTACTCGCCGAACCATGCCGAGGCCGTCCGCTTGCTCGAGTATCTCGTCTCTGACGCTGCGCAGAAGCTCTACGCCGAGGCGAATTTCGAGTATCCGGTCAAGCAAGGCGCGCCGATCGATCCGATCATCGCTGCGTTGGGTCGGCTGCACGTCGACGGAGCGTCGCTCAACGACGTAGCGCGACATCGGGACACGGCGAGCCAGCTCGTGGATCGCGTCGGCTTCGACCAGTGATCCGATACGGGTGATACGGACTGGCGGGCGCGGGCCGTGGCGCATCGTCGCCGCTGGCACCGCGCTGGCCGTTCTGGCGCCGATCGCGGCGCTCGTCGTCACGGCTGCGTCCGGATCAGAGGATCTCTGGCGCGATCTTATCGCGTTCGTACTGCCCGTGGCCGCACGCAACACGCTCGTGCTGCTCACGGGCGTCGGCTTGTTGACGGCGTTGCTCGGCACGGGCGCCGCCTGGCTCGTCGCGGCTCACGAGTTTCCCGGGCGGCGCGTATTCGATTGGGCGCTGCTTTTGCCGTTGGCCGTGCCGACCTATATCGTCGCCTACGTTTACTTGGACGTGCTGCACCCTGTCGGGCCCGTTCAGGGCGTGATCAGAGCGCTCATCGGTGTGGACAGTCCCAGAGATTTCCGTCTACCGGACATTCGCTCCATGATCGGCTGCATCCTGCTACTGAGCGCGGTGCTCTATCCGTACGTCTATCTGACGACGCGTGCGATGTTCATGATGCAGTCCGCCAATCTCATCGACGTCGCGCGCACGCTCGGCCATGGGCGGCGCAGGATTTTCTTCCGCGTCGCGTTGCCGCTCGCGCGTCCGGCCATCGCCGTCGGTATCAGTCTCGTGTTGCTGGAGACGTTGAACGACATTGGCGCCGCTGAGTTCCTCGGCGTGCGCACGCTCACGGTATCCGTCTACACGACTTGGATCACCCGTTCGAACCTGCCGGGCGCGGCGCAGCTTGCGCTCGCAATGCTCTGCGTCGTCGTTTGCGTAATGGCGCTCGAACGCTGGGCGCGGCGGCGGCGCCGTTACGCCAACGACGCCCAACACCCGCGACCGCTGCAACGTGAAACGTTGCGGGGCTCACGCGGCGTGTTAGCCGCAGTGGCCTGTGGGCTGCCCGTCTTCGTTGGCTTCATCGTGCCGGCTTGGTATCTAATCGATGCGACCATCGCGCGCGTTCGCTTCGCGGGAGTCCCGCCGAGCCTTCTCGGCGAGGTTCTGAACACGGTTATGCTTTCAGCCGTGGCAACGCTCGTTGCCGTGGCAGCCGCGTTGGCCGTTGTCTATGCGGTGCGCACCGGGCCCGAGTTCTTGCCGCGGCTGTTTCTGCGCATAGCCTCGTTGGGTTATGCGGTGCCAGGTACCGTGCTCGCAATTGGGCTGTTGCCGATCATTACCGGGATCGAGGCGGCTGTCGACACCGTTGCGACCGCGCTATTGGGCGTCTCGACGGGTCTATTCTTGCTCGGCTCTGGTGCGGCCGTCATCTATGCTTATGTCGCGCGTTTCCTCGCGATCTCGGCCGGCTCGATCGAGGCGGGCTTCAGCCGCGTCTCGCCTTCAATGGATGCCGCCGCCCGGACGCTCGGCGCGACCGTCGGTCGTGTGCTTTGGCAGGTCCACCTGCCGATGCTCAAGCCCGCGCTTGCGACGGGGGCGTTGCTGGTCTTTGTCGATTGTATGAAAGAGCTACCTGCCACGCTGTTGCTGCGACCGCTCGGCTTCGAGACGCTCGCAACACATCTTTACGGAGAAGCCATACGCGGCACCTACGAGGACGCCGCGATTGCCGCACTGCTCATCGTGTTAGCGGGAATCCTACCGGTCGTGGTTCTGACGCGAGTCGGCGCGCGCGCGGGTCCCGCGCGAGAGGCCGAGGCCGCCGACGGGATCTCAACGTTGTCAGGCTGAGCGGGAATGGCCGTTGCGGCCGGGGAATAGTCATTTCGAACATGCTGTTCCAGGCAAGGATCTTGTCACATTAAGCGATCAACAGCCTGCTCGGCATCCAGTCACGTGTCGGATCGCGCGAAGCATCGACGACCTCGTGACGGCGGCGGAGTATTGCTGGGAGCCCGGTTCGATTCGATCGGCCGCTCGGCCTGTATGAGCGACTACTCGCGTACGTGAAGGTACAGAACTACGAAGTCAGTCTGTTGTCGAGCAAACGGTCAGGAGTTCACCATGGCGGCCAGGTGGTGCGCGGCTTCGATCTCTCTGGTACGCAAGGCGGTAATTGCGGCGACTGCGATCGGATTCTCCAATGTATCGGCGAAGGCGCGCCGAACTACTCGTCGGATACGCTTGCGGTACGCGGGCGGGTATGATGCTGTTCCATGCTCGTATCAACCGAGTCCGGCGGTCTCGGCAACCGGATCAAGTCCTGGGTCTCGGCGCGCCGCCTATCCGCGGATGCGCGCCTCTATTGGCCGCTGACACCCAATATGCCCGCACGCTTCGGCGAGCTGTTCTTGAACGACGTGTGTATCGATGCCGTACCGTCGCAGGCGCAGACGTACAAATCATGGCGACTCGCAATTCTGCCGGAAGATGAACCGTATTTGCCAAGAGGATTCGCAGTCGTCGGTGCCGGCGCGCATCCAATTTGGCGCGGCCTCGGAGCAGGATGGTGGCGGCTGCGCGGCCGCCGCGATGATCGTTATCGGTATATGTTGTTTCCAAAACAGCATTCCAGGAAATCGACGAGACGTGATGCGCGCCACATCGATCTGGAGTACGGTCGAATACCTGAGTCCGTTCGCGCAGCTTACGTTCCGCTATTCGCCGAGTTGCAGCCCCAACCTGATATTGCGCGCCGCGTGCAGGAGTGGTGGAGTGAGATCGAAGATGCTGCGATCGTAGGCGTGCAGGTAAGAACATGGCGGGACGATGCGAGGCGCTACCGCAAGTATCATCTGCCGGCGCGGGCGCGTCTGTTGCGGCTAATGCAGGTAGAGCCCCAGGACACGCGGTTTCTTCTCGTTAGCGACAGCGACGAGTTCATCGATTACCTGCGTGCCGAGTTCGGGCCCGGACGAATAGTCAGCTTTCCCCGCAACACGAAACGCGAGAACAGCTGGCAGAGCCCGGAGGGCGTCATCGAAGACCTGATCGATATGCTGCTGCTCTCACGCTGCCAGCGCCTGGCCGCGAGCTATCTGAGCACGTTTAGCGAAGTTGCCTGGTGGCTCGGTGGAGCGCGGGCTGAAATAGCGGTCTTTTAGCGATACCAGCAAGGCGGAAGCACGAGCGTTTTTTTCGACGTGTTGTCCGCGTCTAGAACGTGCGGAAAGTTGCCGCAAAATACCGGATGTCCGATCCGGTCATTTCGATAAAAAGTAAATTCGGCGACGCGCGGGATTTCGAGCCCGGCACTGCGGAATGAACCACAGCAGTTGTTCGGATGAATGTGGGCTACCGAATGCGACTCGAGGAGCTTTCGAAAGACGCGCTCGACAAGCAGAAACCACGGCTTGTTCCAGAGCTGATGGAGATAGTGAAACTCGATCACCATGATCCGAAACTGCTGAATCAGCGAATCCGACATGCTCAGGATTGTCTCGAATTCAGCTCCCTCGATATCCATCTGCAGCAGCAGATCGCCGGAGTATGCGCCAATGGTCTGCTGCTTCCAGTCATCAGGCGTAATGTGTGTTTCATCCGTATAGCTGCCGACGAACTTCTTTGCGAACTCGAAGCGATCGCTGGTCTGCGCGGGAGCATCCACGGAATAATCGGCCATGAACACGTTCATGCCGCGCAGCGACAGATCAAGTTCGAATCCAGACTCGTCGGAAACGCCGGGCGAGTATGCGTACTCGATTCCATCGAGGTCGTCCGGCACGAGGTAACCACCGTCTCCTGCGGGCCCGACCCGGATGAGTGGCGCGTCGCCGCGAACCGGGCGTAGGGAGCGGATCAGTGCCTCGAGGCGGTCACGTTCGATGCGTTTGACGCAATGCAGGCGTGTCTTGCCGATCCAGCGCAGCAGTGAGTCGCGAATTGGCTTGTTCCGCATGCAGATAATCCCGGGCGATTACGCGACGTTGTCTAGATACCAATCGTACGTTGAGCGAATCCCATCACGCAGTGCGATCCTGGCGCGCCAGCCCGTCTCGCTCAGACGCGAGATGTCGAGCAGCTTACGCGGTGTGCCATCGGGTTTAGACGTATCGAACCGAATCTCCCCGTCGTACTCGATGATCTCGCGTATGAGCTCGGCGAGTTCCCGTATGGTGATATCTTCTCCGACACCGACGTTGATGATCTCTTCGGAATCATAGTGCTCCATCAGATAGAGCAAAGCGTCAGCCAGGTCGTCGACATGCAGGAACTCGCGGCGCGGCGTGCCCGTCCCCCACACCAGGACGAAGGCGTCTCCACGTTGTTTCGCCATGTGAAATTTGCGTATTAGAGCCGGTAGCACGTGAGAATCTTGTAGGTCGAAGTTGTCGCCAGGCCCATATAAGTTCGTAGGCATAGCTGAAATTGAATTGAAGCCGTACTGTTTTCGATAAGCCTGGCACATTTTGATTCCGGCTATCTTGGCGATTGCATACCACTCGTTCGTCGGCTCCAGCGGCGCGGTCAGTAACGAGCTTTCGCGAATCGGTTGTTCGGCAAACTTCGGATAAATGCAGCTCGAGCCGAGAAAGAGAAATTTTCTGGTTCCGTGTCGATATGCTGCGTCGATAACGTTCGTCTGGATTGCAAGATTTTTGCCGAGGAAGTCGGCAGGATAAGTGTTGTTCGCGAGAATCCCTCCCACTTTTGCGGCAGCCATGAAGACGTATGCAGGCTTGTGTTCGGAAAAAAACGAATTCACGTCGTGCTGATTCGTCAGGTCAAGCTCGCCTCGTGAACGTGTGAGGATGTTGGTGTGGCCCCGTTCATTCAGCAGGCGGACGAGAGCGGAACCAACAAGTCCTCTGTGACCGGCAACGAAAATGGTGTCGGTGCTGTTCATTCTTTGTGGTTGTATACGGTATAGCCTTCGCGGGCGACGAGCGCATCGCGCTCGGCAATTGTCAGATCGGCTGCGGCCATTTCTTCAACTAGTGAATCGAAACTGATTTCGGTTTGCCAGCCGAGCTTCTCGCGAGCTCTCGTCGGATCGCCAAGTAAAGAATCGACTTCAGATGGGCGAAAATAATGCGGATCGATCCGGATAATTGTCTTGCCAGTCCTCGCGTCGGTGCCACGTTCGTCTACGCCGTTGCCTTCCCAGACGATGTGCATCTCGAGAGCCTTGCCTGCGCGCTCCACAAAATCACGGACAGAATGTTGTTCTCCGGTTGCGATCACGAAATCCTCAGGCTGCTCCTGCTGCAACATGAGCCATTGAGCGCGCACATAGTCACGTGCGTGGCCCCAATCGCGCAGTGAATCTATGTTTCCGAGATACAGGCAATCGTCGAGACCCGTCTTGATGCGCGCGAGGCCGCGCGTGATTTTTCGAGTCACAAAGGTTTCGCCACGCAGAGGAGATTCATGGTTGAAGAGAATGCCACTGCAGGCGTACAGCCCGTAGGCTTCACGGTAGTTGATGGTAATCCAGTGGGCATAGAGCTTGGCAGCGCCGTAGGGTGAGCGCGGATAAAAGGGTGTGGATTCCTTTTGCGGGATCTCCTGGACTTTGCCGTACATCTCGGAAGTCGAGGCTTGATAAAATCTCGTGTGAGTTTCGAGTTTGCAGATCCGGATTGCCTCGAGCAGGCGTAGGGTGCCGATCGCATCCGCGTTGGCCGTGTATTCGGCCGTCTCGAATGAAACGGCGACATGGCTTTGTGCCCCAAGGTTGTAAATTTCGTGGGGCTGAACCTCCTGGACGATGCGGATGAGGTTTGTCGCATCTGTTAGGTCCCCGTAGTGCAGAATCATGCGACGGCCTGGATCGTGCGGGTCGCTGTAGAGATGATCGATCCTGTCCGTATTGAACAAGGAGGCACGTCTCTTGATGCCATGAACGTCGTAGCCTTTCTCGAGCAGCAACTCGGCCAGATAGGCGCCGTCTTGACCGGTGATTCCGGTCACCAGCGCTCGCTTTCTGTCTGTTTCAGGCACTAGTTTCCTTCCGTTCCCAATTTTCCCAGATATATCGATACTGCCAGGTCGGCGTGTGCGTGACCGCAAGCCGGTCCTGAATGGCCGTCATCCGCCTCTCAGCATTCTCGACAAAGTAGTGAAATTGTATCTGAAGGGCGGCAACACGCTTCACCAGACGGGTATCGAGCATGCGCTCGAGCAGTTCGTATTCACCGCCTTCGATATTGATCTTCATCAGCGCGACCTCGTCAATCGCGGCTTCTTCGAACCATCGCTTTACGTCGCGGAATTCGACATCGACCTGTGACTGCCTGCGCTTGTGCGCAGAACTGCTGGCGCCGGCAAGGCTTAGCGTTTCCGTCCGATCGCTCGCACCGAGCGCAAACGCATAGACGTCGATATCGGCGTTTCGAGAGAATCGTGCGCTGATCGCATCAGCGAACTCGCGGATCGGTTCGAAAACGTGAATGTGGCACCGCTGCCGCGCATATAGATCGCTTGCCCATTGGCCTTGGTAGCCGCCGACATCGAGGACGACTGAGTCCGGCGCCAGGTCATAGTCAAAGCGAAATCGCGAGTCCCCGCCATCGGCATTCCAACGAGCCAGTACTTCGCGATAGGCGCGCCGATTCTTGCGATTTCGAAGTCTCTCGAACATCTGAGCGATGCATTCCGCACGCAAAAAACGCAAGTTTACAGGAACAGAGTTTTGAGAATGTGTTCCTGGACGGGAATCCCGTCGCCGAGGTTGCCGAGATAGTAGCGTGGGATGCCGAAGCCCTTCTTGCGCCGGTCCAAAATCTCGTCGGGCAAGATGCCCCGATAGGCTTCGCGCAGCAGTCCCTTTGGCGCGCCCCGAGGCAAACGGATTTCCTCCGGCAATGAGAACGAAAATTCGATGATTCGGCGGTCGAGCAGCGGCACCCGCGCCTCGAGCGAAACCGCCATACTCGTGCGATCGACTTTGGTCAGTACCAGACCAGGCATGAACGTATGGAAGTCGACGTACTGGAGCCGCGTACGAATCGGCAGATCCTCACGCCAGTATTTGGCGAAATGCCACCAATCTTCATAATCATCGGGGATCTCGAGCCGTCTCCGGTACGACGCTTTGGCCGGTGTCGGCATCCCGCCCATGATTCTGGCCCACAGACCTGGTCCGGAGCTGAAACCCATCTCGAGCAGCTGCAGCACACGGCTTCTCGCACTGCGCCGATGCGCGCGGGAGCGCAAAGCCCACGAGACCTTCTCCATGGAATCAGGCCAGTGCGGCCATTTGTCGTAACGTTCGAATCGCGGATACGTGCGATATCCGCCAAACACCTCATCACCGCCGTCTCCGGTGAGTACGACAGTCACTTTCTCGCGTGCTGCCGCGCTGACGAGCCAGGTCGGCATCGCAGACTCATCGGCAAATGGCTCGTCAAACCACTCCTTGAGCCTCGGCAGAAGATGCCGCGCCTCGTCGGGAGAAAGGATGCGTTCGAAGTGATCGGTATCGAACTGCTCTGCAACCTGTCTGGCGAAGGGCGTCTCGGAGACGGAATCGGCGTCGAATCCGATCGAAAATGTTTGAACGTCGGCGCCCAGCAGGGCAGCCGCTGCGACGACGACGCTCGAGTCGACACCGCCCGACAGGAAGAAGCCGACGGGCACGTCGGCAATCAGTTGATCGCTCACCGAGGCGGCTATCAGGCGGCGAAGCTCTTCGCATGCCTCCGCGAACTCGATGTTTCGATCAAGTGACGGGTCGAGCTGCCAATATCGCTGCGGTGCCGAGAGCCGCGCATTCGCGACGTCGAACTCGATCGTATGCCCTGGTTCGAGTTTGAAGACGTTGCGGTACAGCGTTTTCGGGGCAGGCACATAGCGATAGCCCAGGAAATCGTAAAGAGCGGTGCCGTCGACTCGAAGCAGCTCGGTGGGGAGAGCGGATTCGATTGCTTTGAGTTCCGACGCAAACGCGAATTGCTTGCCGTCATAGTAGTAGTAGAGCGGCTTGATACCGGCGCGATCGCGAAAGAGCTTGATCTTCCGCTGCCTCGCATCCCATAGGGCAATGGCAAACATACCGTCGATTTTGTCGATGAATGAATCGCCCCAGGTGAGGTAGGCCTGAAGTACCACTTCGGTGTCGGAATGAGTGCTGAACTGTGCGCCTAGTCGTTCGAGCTCTTCGCGTATTTGCCTGAATCCATAGATCTCCCCATTGAATACGAGGCAGACGTCGGTCGAGGAGGCACACATCGGCTGATTGGCCGCAGCGTTGAGATCGATGATTGCCAGACGACGAAAGCCCAGTGACACGGATTCGCCGTGGAGAAGCTGGCTGTCATCGGGACCGCGATGGGCAATGGCATCGAGCGCGCGTGAGTAATTCCAGTTGGGATCTGTCCCGCCGACAAAGCCGCACACGCGTGCAAATCTCCTCTTCGAGCCGCGATCTACCCAGCACGCACTCTATTCAGTTAAGGTAGCTTCCGCAATCCGGCGCTGAAACCTCATGGCTGAATTCGTTGTTTGCCACATAAACGTTGCTCGCGGCTACCGCGGGGGCGAGAGACAAACTGAGCTGCTGATTCGCGAGCTCGCGAAGCGGGGAGTGCCGCAGGCGCTCGTTTGTCGAAAAGCGCAGCCACTGAGTCGGCGCCTGCTGGACATCGACGTCGAGGTCAGAGAAGTTTCGGGCAATCCGCTTGGTATCGTGCCGGCCTGTGGACGCGCCGAGCTGCTGCACGTGCACGAAGGCCGCAGCGTGTACGCGGCATGGATTCGGCATTGCTTGGGGGGCGCTCCCTATGTGATTACGCGCCGCGTCGACAACCCCATTGGCGAGCACCGCTTGGCACACAAGGCCTATCGCGGAGCAGCAAGAGTTGTCGCGGTTGCGCCGCAGGTTGCGGACATTGTCACAGCTTGGGATCCGGCTACCAACGTGACTGTCGTTCACAGCGGGAGTAGCGGGTTCGAAGTCGATGCCGGAGAGGTTCGAAAGATCCGGGCCCGATGGCCTGATAAGTTTCTGGTTGGTCATGTCGGCGCGCTCGACAATGCGCAAAAGGGCCAGGAATTCATCATCGAGGCGGCCCGCAGGTGCGAACATGAGCATCCTGATATACATTTTCTGCTCGTCGGCGGAGGCGATGACGAACAGTTCTTACGCGAACTCGCACAGGGTCTGGACAACGTCACCTTTACGGGGTTCGTCGACAACGTAGGCGACTATCTCAACGTACTCGATATCTTTGTTCTGCCGTCGAATCGCGAAGGTATCGGCAGCATTCTATTCGATGCAATGGAGCAGCAGCTCGCCATTGTCGCGAGCCGGGTCGGTGGTGTGCCCGATATCGTGCACGACAACGAAAACGGGCTGCTCATTGACCCGGCTTCTCCTTCACAACTCCTGGATGCGATCCTAAAGTTGCGCGACGACGCGGCGATGCGATCGAGGCTGGGTGAGGCGGGTGAGCGTCTCGCAGCGAATTTCACTGCCAGTGCCATGTGTGAAAAATATCTCGAGATCTATGGCGAGCTGCTGGGCAGACTGATAGTGACGACAGGATCCTGAACCGGATGAAAGCACTGTGCATCACTGAAGACCTGGATCGTCCGACCACGGCGCTGTTTATCGGATTGCGCAGATCCGGAGTCGATCTTCGGGTGTCCTGTCCGTCCAGTTCGCCCAATCGCAGCCTGCTTGCAGAGGCGGGAGTCCCCTTGCTCGAGCCGAGTTTCTCGAAAAAACTGGATCGCGCGGGAATCGAGCGACTTCGCACCGAACTCCGCAAAGACTATGACATCGTGCACCTGTTCAGCAACAAGGCGCTGCGGAATGGGCTGGTTGCAGCAAGGGGTACTCGAGCGCGTATTGTTGCCTATCGGGGCATCGTCGGGAACGTCAGTTTTCTGGATCCGGCTTCCTGGATGCGCTTCCTGAATCCGCGCATCGACCGAATTATCTGTGTGGCCGAGGCGGTGCGCACATACTTTCTCAACATGCGCCCGAAGTTTTTGCGTATGCCGCCCGATCGGCCTGTCACGATTCACAAGGGGCATAGCCTCGATTGGTATACGGCGCAGCCGGCCGATTTGCGCCAGTTTGGAGTGCCGGAGAACGCGTTCACGATCGCCTGTGTCGCCAATTATCGGCCCCGCAAGGGCATAGAAGTGCTCGTTGCGGCGCTGGAGCGTTTACCGCAGGGCTGCGATGCTCATCTGCTGCTCGTCGGTCAGATGGATTCGCCGAAGCTCGACAAGGCCGTTCGGAAGGCCGGCGTCGAGGATCGCGTACACCGCCTCGGGTTTCGCACGGATGCGCCGTCGATAACCGCAGCCTGCGACGTCTTCGTATTGCCGTCCGTCAAGCGTGAGGGGCTTGCACGCTCTCTGATCGAGGCGATGGCGTACGGAGTCGCTCCGATCGTTACTGACTGCGGCGGGAGCCCCGAGCTCGTGCGTCACGAGGAATGCGGGCTGGTCGTTCCGGTGCGTGATGCTGCCGCTCTTGCAGATGCCATCGTATTGCTATGCGCAGATCCGCAACTGCGTCGACGATACGGAGCTGCGGCGCGTGCCCGGATCGCGGACCATTTTCGGATAGAAACGACTATCGAAAAGACGCTGGCGCTTTACAAGGAGCTGCTGGCCGAATAGATGGATGGCGCAGGATGCCGCCGCGTTGACTGCCCGCCGTATGAGTGAATGGAGAGGACTCAGCAATCCACGATCTCTTCTCTCCGCCCCGCAGATTCGCTTAGAATCGCAGTAGCCTCACTTTTAGCCTCACTCGGCTGATCGGAGGCCATGACTCCCTGATTTGCGGGTGTAGTTCAATGGTAGAACCTCAGCTTCCCAAGCTGATGACGTGGGTTCGATTCCCATCACCCGCTCCAATAAGCCATCGCCCCCGCAGGGGGCGATGGCTTATTGGGCCGGGTGTATAGGATGACAAGCCGCGTTGGGGTTCGACAAATCGTCATGACAGGCGATTTGGACCGCGTAGCGACCCGAGCGAAGCGAGGGCGAGGGCCAAGGATGGCCCGAGTCATTCCCATCACCCGCTCCAAGAAATAAGGGTCCGCAAGCTGACGCTTCGGTCTCTGCGGATGGGGCGACCTAGTCGCCGAGCCGCCAGTCCAGACTGATTCCGACGATCCGAGGTTCGGCAAGTAAGCCGAGTCTCGAGATCCGGTCATTGAGGTCGGGTACCGGACCGCTGAGCCTCGCGTGCAAACGTCAACGATTGTCACAGACAGCCGCGCGGCGGCTGCGAGCCCGTACGATTTGGGTAACGGTGGCTCGGGGCCACGGCGCGCACGCGCGATCACGTGATCGAGCCGCAGCAACGAACCATAAGTACGGAGTATCGAAGAATGTCCAGGAATGATTTCGTCGGCTCAGTGGGGGCCGTATTGTCGGCGCTGCTTTTTTTCGCGGGGCCGCTAGGCGCGCAGGAGCGCGAAGTATTCTTCACGCCCATGATCAGCCATATCGACGGCGACACCTCGAGGGGTTATGGGAGCGACTACGGGCTGACGCTTGCACTCGGGACTCCCATCAGTGACCGATGGAACGTCGAAGGGCATCTGCAGTCCTTCGACCCGAGCGGTCCTGCCGCCCAGCGGCGCAGAGCGTTTGGACTCGATTTTCAATACATGTTCGACGACGAGGGCAGGATCACGCCGTATCTGTTCTTCGGTCTCGGGAGCGTACAGGCGAAGCTCGACGCTGGTGGGAACTCCGACACCGATCTGAGCACCTCGATCGGCGCTGGCCTGCTGGCAGATGTCTTCAATTCCGAGCGTACAGCTCTGCGAGCGGAATTCAGACACCGGCGTGACGGCGCGTTCTCCCGCGGGGACGACAGCGTCCTGAGCGTCGGTCTGCAGTTTGCATTCGGCCGGATCGCGCCGGCGATGGCCGCGCCGCCCGACGACGACGGTGACGGTGTCGCTAACATCGCGGATCAATGCCCTGGCACCCCTCAAGGTACGGTCGTCGATTCCCGGGGCTGCGCGGTCATCATCGACCGTGACGGTGACGGTGTGCCCGACAATCGCGACGCTTGCCCGAACACGATGGCTGGCGTGGCCGTTAACGCCAACGGCTGCGAGCGCGATGCGGACGGCGACGGCGTCGTCGATCGGTTGGATCGATGCCCGGGCACGCGAGCCGGTGCAGCCGTCGATACCTCTGGTTGCGAGATCCGCGCGGAGATTCAGCTGCCGGGTGTGAATTTCGCAACCAACTCCGACGTGCTGCTGCCGAGTGCGACCGATGTGCTCGAGGATGCTGCGCAGACGTTGCGCAACAACCCGACTATCGTCGTCGAGGTTGCCGGCCACACAGACAGCGATGGCAGTGTGGCCTACAATCAGTCTCTCTCGGAGCGCCGTGCGATCGCGGTTCGAGGCTTCTTCATCAATGCGGGTATTGCGGCCAACCGGTTGACGGCGCGCGGCTACGGTGAGTCGGAGCCGGTCGCCGATAACGCCACGCAGGCAGGTAAGGCTCAGAATCGCCGCGTCGTTCTGCGAGTGCTTGCTCGCTAGCTTGCTGTCGCAAGGATCGCGGGCCGGGGGAGGGCTGTTGCCCTCCCCCGGCCCTTTCTGCGTTACTGGACGGGGCTAGTGTTCCTATGCCCCAAGCGTTGTCGCCCCATCCACTGGGATCTGTATCATAGGTTGCGATCGGAGTTTGTTGTTACGATGACCGCAACCAGCCAATCGAGGTGAGGTCATGGCTAAATTACTGAAAGTACTGGGCATCGTCGTCGGTGCCTTCGTTGGTCTTCTCGTAATCGCGCTCGTCGGTGTCGCGCTGTTGTTCGACCCGAACGACTATAAGCCTGAGATTTCGGCTGCCGTAGAGGACGCGACGGGCCGAACGCTGACGCTCGAAGGCGATCTCGAGCTCAATGTCTTCCCGCGGCTGCGCATCGCGCTCGGTGAGGCCGAGCTCAGCAACGCGGCCGGTTTCGGCGACGCGCCGTTCGTCAGCATCCAAGGGGCACGATTGCAGGTCGGGCTCTTGCCGCTCATTCTTTCGCAGAGCCTAGAGATCGACGAGGCGCGTCTGGACGGACTCACGCTGAATCTCGCGCGCAACGCACAGGGCCAGGGCAATTGGGAAGACATGGGCCAGGCCGCCGCCGCCGGGGATGAGGATGAGCTCATCGACGATGACGAGGCCGTCGAGGGCGGTCAGCTCACGGTCGCTGTCCAGGCCATCGTCGTCGATGACGCGCAAGTCAATTGGACCGACGCGACAACGGGCGAAACCTGGCAACTGAGCGAGTTCAACCTCGAGCTCGAGGACTTCGGCGTCGGTGTCGTATTTCCGATGCAGACGAGTTTTGCGCTCAGCGGCGAGGAGATCGCGATCAACCTCGCGGCCGAGATGCAGGCAACCGTGGACCTGGACGACAATAGCTACCTGCTCCAGGACCTAATTGTCGATATCGACGGTAGCGGTGCGGCATGGCCGGGTGGCGAGGGTGCGCTCGCGCTGCAGTTCGACGCGCTCGAAGCCGATCTGGATGCCGAGACCGTCGAGCTATCGGGCCTCGTCCTCGAGTTTCTCGACGTTGTCGTCCGCGGCAATCTGTCCGGTGCGCAACTCTTCTCTAACCTGAGCCTTTCGGGTGGAGTCGAGATCGAGGACTTCGATCCGCAGGACATCATGGACTTGTTCGACGTCGAGATAGAGACCGCGGACCCGGATGCGCTCGAGCGGGTCGGTGCGAGCGCCCAGCTTGCCTATGACAGCGACCGTATGATGCTCGAGCAGATGAGCCTCAGGCTCGATGACAGCACCTTGACCGGCTCACTCGGCATGCAGGGCGAAACACTGAGCTTCGATCTGGCAATCGACGAGTTCAATGCCGATCGCTACCTGCCGCCGGCCGAGGACGAGCCGCAGGCGGAAGAGGAGGGTTCGCTCGACGAAGTCGACCTGCCGCTCGAGTTTCTGCGCGGACTCGACGCCGACGGGCGTTTTGCGATCGGTGCACTGCAGTTCGATGGGCTGAGCTTCTCGAATTTCTCTCTGGGTGTCTCCGCCGACGGTGGGCGCGTTCGGCTGACGCCGTCGGCCGGACTCTATGGCGGCACGTATGCGGGAACGATCGGCATCGATGTGCAGGACACTTCTGCTCTGCTGACGCTGAATCAGCAGCTTGCGGGCGTCGACGTAGCCGTGCTCATGCGCGATTACCTCGAGCTCGATATGTTCACGGGCACGTTGAGTCTCGATACGGATGTCTCGGCGAGCGGCGCGAACGTCGGTGAGGTCATCCGTCAGCTCGACGGCGACGTGAGCTTCGCGTTGATCGACGGCTCCTGGGAAGGCGTCGATGTCTGGCAGCAGATGCGCCGCGCGCGGGCGACTTTCGAGCGCGATGAAGCTCCGGCCGCCCCCGAGGGCGAGCCCCGCACGCCGTTCTCCTCGATCTCGGCATCGGGAATTCTCGAGGATGCTGTGCTGACGACCGACGATCTCACGGCGAGCTTCGAGTTCATGACGATCGCGGGCGCCGGCACCGTCGAGCTGCTCAACGACGCCATGGACCTTGCCGTCACGGCGAGCTTTACCGACAGCGATCTGGTGCTGTCCGACCCGCTCATGGCAGATCTCGCCGGTGATTCATTGCCGTTGACCGCCACGGGCAGCATCGCGGCGCCTACAGTCAGGCCTGACTTCAGCGCTATGGTTCGCGCGGAGGTACGAGAGGCGGTCGATGAGCGTGTCGAAGAAGAACGACAGGAGCTCGAAGATCGCTTACAGGATCGACTGCGGGGGCTCTTTGATCGGTGATTAGGCCGTTTCGCGTCGCGCTTTTGATCCTCGGCGCTGTTGTTGTCAGTTGGATCGCGGGTGCGGCAACGCTCGAGAGCGTCGTCGTAACCTACGACTCCGGCCGCTACTCGCTCGAAGCCGATGCTCATATGAACGCGCCGCGCGAGGCCGTCTTCGCGGTTCTGACCGATTACGATCGCTTCGGCAGGATATCCAGCGCCTATAAGGAATACGGGTTCTTGGATCCCGCGCCGGACGGCACGCCGATCGTGTTCACGCGCATGGAGGGTTGCATCCTGATCTTTTGCCGCAGCCTGTGGCGAGTCGAGCGCCTCGAAAGCGAAGCGCCGGGGTTCATCCGTACCGTGACGCTGCCAGAGCAAAGCGACTTTCGCCACAGTGTCTCGCAGTGGTGGCTCGAGCCCGAGGCTGACGGTACACGTATTACCTATCAGCTCGATATAGAGCCCGATTTCTGGGTGCCGCCGATCATCGGGCCATGGATGCTGCAGCGTCGTCTTCAGCGCGGCGGCGCGGCAGCGGTCGAGCGCATCGAGCGGCTCGCGCAAGAGCTCTCACCCGACTACGCGGCGCTTTGACGTGGATTCTTTCGCCCGGCGACTGCTCGCATGGTTCGATGAGCACGGCCGCCACGACCTGCCGTGGCAGCGTGAGGCCACACCCTATTCGATCTGGGTCTCGGAGATCATGCTGCAGCAAACCCAGGTATCGACCGTCGTGCCGTACTTCGAGCGGTTCATGTGCAGCTTTCCGGCCATCGACGATCTCGCCCGAGCCGATCTCGATGACGTGCTCGCTCATTGGTCGGGGCTTGGCTATTACGCGCGCGCACGGAATCTTCATCGTGCTGCACAACGGATCGTCGACGAGCTAGGCGGCGAATTGCCTGCGACGGTAGTAGAGCTCATGGCGTTACCGGGCATCGGCCGCTCGACAGCCGGCGCGATCGTCGCGCTCGCGCACGGTCGACGTGAGCCGATTCTCGACGGTAACGTCAAACGCGTTCTCGCGCGCTACCACGGCATAGAGGGTTGGCCCGGCACGGCCGCAGTTCTCAAGAAGCTTTGGCGATTCGCCGAGCAACACACGCCTAGCAGCGATGTCGCAGCCTACACACAGGCCGTTATGGATCTCGGTGCGACGCTCTGTCGACGCGGCGACCCAGCTTGCGAGCGTTGTCCCGTTCGGCGTGGTTGCCGGGCCGCGCGCGACGGCCGTCAGGCCGAACTGCCGTCATCGCGCCCGCGGCGCTCTCGGCGGCAGCGTCGTGTGCACGTGTTGCTCGTTCGCGACGACGCACAGCGTGTGCTGCTGGAGCGCCGGCCGGCCACGGGTATTTGGGGCGGCCTGTACAGCTTCCCTGAGATTCCGAGCGATACGGATGCCGAGTCGTGGTGCGGGCGAAACCTGAACGCCGACGTGAGGGGCCGGCGCGCGTTGCCACCGATAGCTCATTCATTCACGCATTTCGATTTGACGATCGAGCCGACGTTGCTGGAGCTCGGTGCTGATTCGAGCGTCGTCATGGATCGGCCCGAGTGGCTCTGGTATAAACCCGCCATGAAGTCCGAGCTCGGTTTGCCTGCCCCGATCGCCGCGTTGCTCGAGAACGTCTTCGACCGCTCGGAGCTGTGCGAGTGAGCAGGCAGGTCAATTGCGTGATGTTAGGGGCAGAGGCTGAGGGCCTCGACCGCCCGCCGTATCCGGGCGAGCTCGGCATGCGCATCTACGAGAACGTCTCCAAGGAGGCGTGGCAGCGTTGGCTCGGCCACCAGACAATGCTGATCAACGAATACCGGCTCACGCCGATCGAGCCCAAGGCGCGCAAGTTTCTCGAGGCGGAGATGGAGAAGTTCTTCTTCGGCGATGGCTCGGAGAAGCCGCCCGAGTTCGTCCCCGACGGCGGCGCATAGCCCAGCGCAGGAACGCGCTAAGCCGCCCGAATCTCCCGGCCAGCCGCAACGGCTGAAGGGGCCGCCGTCGGCGGTTCTGGGCCCTCGATGATGTCGTAGGCTGCCGTGACGCAGTCGCCGCACATGTAGGCCCGTTGCAGTAGCAGAGACTTCCGCCCGCCCGCTACCATCTTCTCGACCTGTGTCTCGTCCTGTCCGCAGAACGCGCAGCGTATTTTCCCTGACATCCGGCAGCGCCCGGGTGTGTTCAGCGATTCATGCGATTGTCGACGAGATCGTCGACGACCGAAGGATCGGCCAGCGTCGACGTGTCGCCGAGATCGCCGTAGTCGTCGGCAGCGACCTTGCGCAGAATGCGGCGCATGATTTTCCCCGAGCGCGTCTTCGGCAGACCCGGCGCCCACTGCAGGAAGTCCGGCGTCGCGATTGGGCCGATTTCCTTGCGTACCCAGGCCACGAGCTCCTTGCGCAGCTCGTCCGTCGGCGCTTCGCCAGCGATGAGGGTCACGTAGGCGTAGATACCCTGTCCCTTGATGTCGTGCGGGAAGCCGACGACGGCGCTCTCGGCGACCTTCGGGTGCGCGACGAGCGCGCTTTCGACCTCGGCCGTGCCCATGCGGTGACCCGAGACGTTCAGGACATCGTCGACGCGGCCCGTGATCCAATAGTAGCCGTCCGCGTCGCGGCGTGCGCCATCGCCCGAGAAATACTTGCCCGGAAACTGACTGAAGTAGGTGTCGAAGAAACGCTGATGATCGCCGTATACGGTGCGCATCTGACCCGGCCAACTATCGAGCATGCAGAGATTGCCGACGGCCTCGCCCTCGCGAATGTTGCCCTCGTGATCGCAGATCGCAGGCTCGATGCCAAAGAAAGGCAGCGTCGCGGAACCGGGTTTGAGGGCAGTCGCACCGGGCAGCGGCGTCAGCAGGATGCCGCCGGTCTCGGTCTGCCACCAGGTATCGACGATCGGACAGCGGCCGTCGCCGACGACGTGGTAATACCACTCCCAGGCTTCCGGGTTGATCGGCTCGCCGACCGTGCCGAGCAGGCGCAGGCTCTCACGTGAGCAACTCTTGACCGGGCCCTCGCCATCGCGCATGAGTGCGCGGATCGCAGTCGGCGCCGTATAGAAGATATTGACGCTGTGCTTGTCGACGACCTGCCAGAAGCGGCTCGTGTCGGGATAGTTCGGCACGCCTTCGAACATCAGCGTCGTCGCGCCGTTCGCGAGCGGCCCGTAAACGATATAGCTGTGGCCGGTTACCCAGCCGACGTCGGCCGTGCACCAATAGATGTCGCCGTCGTGATAATCGAAGACGTACCGATGGGTCATGGCCGCGAACAGCAGATAGCCGGCCGAGGTGTGCAACACGCCTTTCGGTTTTCCCGTCGAGCCCGATGTATAAAGAATGAATAACGGGTCCTCGGCGCTCATGACCTCGGCCGGACAGTCGGCAGAGGCAGCATCCGTGATCTCGTGGCACCAATGATCGCGGCCCTCGATCCAGCCGATGTCCCCGCTCGTGTGCTTGACGACGATGACGGTGTCGACATGATCGCCCTCGAGGCGCTCGATTGCTGCATCGACGTTCGCTTTGAGCGGGATTTTCTTGCTGCCGCGCAGGCCTTCATCAGCTGTGATGACGGCGTTCGACTCACAGTCCTCGATGCGCCCGCGCAGTGCTTCTGGCGAGAAGCCGCCGAAGACAACCGAGTGAACGGCGCCGATTCGCGCGCAGGCGAGCATCGCAACGGCCGCCTCCGGGATCATCGGCATGTAGATCGTGACGCGGTCGCCTTTCTTGATGCCGAGCTCGCGCATCGCGCTGCCGAGCCGGCAGACGCGTTCGTGCAGCTCTCGGTACGTGATCTTCGAGTCGACGGACGGGTCGTCGCCTTCCCAGATGATCGCGGTCTGCTCGCCACGCGTCTCTAGATGCCTATCGAGGCAGTTCGCCGCAACGTTGAGCTCGCCGTCCTCGAACCAGCGAACGTGCAGGTCGTCGGCGGCGAAAGAGACGTCCTTGACCTTCGTAAAGGGCTTGAGCCAGTCGAGCTGCTCTCTGGCCTGCTCGGCCCAGAAAGCTTCAGGATCCCCGATCGAGGCCTTGTACATGGCCTCATATTTGGTTTTGTCGGCCCAGGCGCGCTCGGCGGCTTCGACCGGAATCGGATACGTCTTGACGTTGCTCATGGGGTCACTCGATCCTTATCATTCTGCTAATGCGAATATCTTGAATGATAAGCTCCGCAGGCCGCTAAATCAGCCCGACCGTGAATTGCTAACGCGGCTCGTCCGGTGCGCGTCGATCGATGAAACGGCGCAGCAGCGGGTAAGACAGCGCGGCGACCGACAACAGCAGCATCGTCAACGCAATCGGCCGCTCGACGAACACGAGCCATGATCCGTCGGAGATTATCAATGAGCGGCGCAGGTTCTCCTCGAGGATCGGGCCGAGAATCAAGCCGAAAGCGAGTGGCGCGACCGGTATCTCGAGCCGAGTCATGACGTAGCCGATGACGCCGAATGCGAGCATGAGGTAGACGTCCACGACGTTGTTGCGAATCGCGTAAGACCCGATCACGCACAGTAGCGCAATGATCAGCAGCAGCACGTGACTCGGCGTGCGCATGAGACGCACGAAATAGCGGATAAGGAACGTGCCGAACACGACCGTTAGCACGAGCGCGAAGAACAACGCTACGTAGACACCGGCAACGAAATCCGGACGTTCCGCGAACAACAGCGGACCGGGTCTAAGCCCATGAATCAGCAGCGCACCCATGAGCACGGCGGTCATCGTGTCGCCGGGAATACCGAGCGTCATGAGCGGCACGAGCGCGCCGCCGACGCAGGCGTTGTTCGCGGCTTCCGGGCCTGCAAGGCCCTCGGGGACGCCCGTGCCGAACTCGGCTGAGCGCTTCGACAAACGTTGTTCCTGCGCGTAAGAAACGGCCACGGCGATCGCCGAGCCAGCCGCCGGTATCGCGCCGATGATTGCGCCGAGCGCCGAGCCGCGTAATACGGTTTTCCAAAGCTTGCGCAGTTTGGTGAGGGATGGGAAGAGCGTCCCGAGCGCGGGCGTCGTCACGGCACGTCTCGCATCGCTTTCGAGTCCGCGCAGAACCTCGGCTAGCCCGAATAAACCCACAGTTAGCGGCACGAGCTCGATTCCCGATTGCAGTGCTGTCGTGCCAAAGTCGAAACGAGCGACATCGGTGACGACATCGAAACCGACCATTCCGCAGAGTAGCCCGATCATGCCGCTCAAGATTCCGCGGAATGTCGAGCCGGGCGTGGAGTACGCGAGCATCGTCAGACCGAAGACCGTCGCCATGGCGAACTCCGGACTGCGAAACTGCATTGCGGCACTCGCAACGATCGGCGCGACGAGCATGAGAATAATCAGGCCGACGATGCCACCCATCGTCGAGGAGAACAGTGAGAGCGTCAGGGCTTCGCTGGCTTCACCCTTGCGCGTCATCGCATAGCCCTCGAGCTGCGTGACGATGGCGCCGGGCGTGCCCGGGATGTTGATCAGAATCGCCGAGATCGAGCCGCCGTACACGCTCGCGGAAAAAACGGCCATGAGGAACATCATGGCGGCGACGGGGCTCATGGCGTAGGTAACCGGCAGCAGGATGGCCAGGGCCATCGTCGAGCTGATGCCTGGTAGACAACCCATCGTGATGCCGAGCACGGTTCCGAGTGCGCTCATGCCGAGCAGATACGGATCTGTCAGGACAGTCCAAGCCACGGAAAGAAAGTTCGCGATCACTAATCTTCTCTCGCGTCGCGTTAGCCTACAGGTACGCCGATCAGATGCACGAAGATCAGATAGATGAGCCCAACGCCGATCGCGGTTCCAGCGCCGGCCTGTAACAGGGGTGAGATCGGTCCACCCTCGCGGCTTCTATAGCCGAGGAATGTCATCCATGCGAGCGTGAGAATCACGCTCGCGGGCACGTAGCCGATCAAATCGATCGCGGGAACGTAGATTGCTAGCGTGGCGACGAAAATTGCGGGCACGAGCGTGCCGCGCCGTAGCCTGTCCCAGAAACCGGGCTCGGCGGGTTCGGACAGCATTCGACGCATGCCGTTGCCGATGAGTAACAGCGCGCCGACGGTCAGTATCGTAAGGACGAGTCGCGGCAAAAGGCCCGGGCCGGGATCAACGCCGTAGTCGTCGGACGAAAGGGCGGGCGTAACCGCTAGGGACCACCATCCGGCCAGGCACCAGAACCCGAGAAAGCTGCCCGCGGCGAGCTGATTGCGGGGGTCGCGGCCCGGCACGGAACTCATCTGGAAACTACTTGTGTCGAGCCTTGACGAGGTCGGCGTCGAGAAGGACCGGATAGAGCGCCTCGTCGAAGTCCGCGATGAACCGCTGCGTATCGGCTGCACCCAGCGGCGAGATGAAGAAGCTTTGTTGTCGTGCGGCGGCTTGGAATTCCGGGTCGTTCATCGTTGCAACAAACAGATTTTCGAGAAACGCGCGGCGATCCTCGGGTACGCCGTTTGGAAGGTATATGGCTCGCCAGTCACCCGTGACGAGATCGATGCCCTGCTCGCGGAACGTCGGCACTTCCGGTGCCATGAAATGACGCGTTTCAGCCATGACGCCGAGTATCTTCACATCGCCGGCCTCGTGCTGGTCGATGAGCTGATGCACGGGCAGTGTCGCGGATTGAACCTCACCGGAGACAATCGCCGACACCGTAGGCGCGTAGCCTCGATACGGGACGAGTGTGAGCTCGATGTTCGCCGTGCGCTCGAGCAACGTCGCGGCGATATGCGAGACGCCGCCGGGCGCATCGTTGCCATTCTTGATCGAGCCCGGCTCGGATTGCGCCGTCGTTACGAATTCTGCGAGGGAATCGATGCCTGAGTCCGCTCGTACCTGCAGGGCTGCGGGATCGGGACCGAGGAAGGCGATCAGATCGATATCCTCGACGGCGTTGGCGTTTGGATTGATGTATTGGCTCGCGACGAGGCTCGCGCCCAGGATTCCGACCGTATAGCCGTCAGGGTCTGCTTCGGCGACATGTCGAATGCCGATGGCGCCCCCGGAGCCGGCAACGTTGATGACGGCGATGGGTACATCGAGATGCCGTCTTGCATACTCGGCTACGAGCCGCCCGGCCCGGTCCATGCCGCCGCCGGCAGGCCAGTTGACGACGAGCGTAATCGGGCCACTCGGAAATACGTCGTCCTGCGGTGAGCCGCATGCGCTCAGCAGCAGAGCCGCCGCGATCGCCGAAACCGAAAAACTGATGCGGCGACAGAGCCTAACCCGAGAAATCATCGATCCGCGTCCCCCATTGTTGTGTCGTTGATCATTACCGTGACGGCATCGCCCGGTCAACTGTTTCGCCATCGCAGCGTGTCGAGAGATGTGGCCTGGCGCAATAGCCACGACAGAATAGGTCTGCTTCTTGTCCACAAAAAATATATGATACGGGACATAGGCATGCACCAGAATCGTGTTGTGCGGCCGATCGAGAACAAGAATCTTCATATTGGCTGGGCAAACAGCGCGCGTGCGACGCCGACGATAAATGCGGGATTTCGAACGACGTAATCGGCACTTCGACCGGCTCGTGAACAGCCGCGGTCTGCGTTGGCTCGGGCAGAATACGAATCACCTGCCTGCGCACCCAGCCGTGCGCGATGCACTCACGAGATCGATCGAGGACGAAGAGTTCCACGTGTATGCCCCTCCCTTGGGTCTCGAGGAGCTTCGCGAGCTCATCGTTGCCGACCTGGGCCTCGATGGGGTCTCATCGGTCATTACGGACGGCGCGATTGCGGGTCTCTATCACACGATTCATACGCTCTGCCGGCCCGGCGACGAGCTCATCACGACAGACCCGACCTGGTCTTGGCCGATGACATTCGCGCGATCGGTCGGAGCGACCGTCACGCAAATCCCGATCTACGGAGACGAATACGGCTACCGGTTGAGCCCGGAGCGCCTTCGCGAAGCCGTCAGTGGGGCGACACGAATCATCTACCTCGTCGACCCGAACAATCCGCTCGGGTGCTGCTGCACGGCACAGGAGATCGAGGAGATCGCCGAGATCGCCCGTTCGGCGGATGCGTATTTGATTCACGATTGCACGTATCGGGACTTCGCCCACGATCATCATCTGGCGGCGAGGCATTACCCGGAGCGCACGATCACGGTTTGGAGTTTTTCGAAATGGCTCGGATTCGCGGGCTTGAGAATCGGATCGCTGACCGCCGAGCCTGAAATCATCGAGCAGCTTGCGGCGGCACCGCCGAACAATCTCGGTTCGAATATCGTTGCTCAGCGCGGCGCGATTGCTGGCCTCAAGGTCAAGTCGGAGTGGTTTCCCGAGGTTCTCGCAACGACTCGCCACAATCTCGGGCTGATCGAGCGGACCGTCGAGGGCATTGCCGGCCTACGTGTCCCGGTTACGTCGTCGAACGGAAATTTTCTGATCGTCGAATGCGTCGAAGCCGGCGTGCGGCCCGAGGCGATCTGTAGCGTGCTGAGTCGGCACGACGTCTTAGTCCGGCAGGGCTCGTATCACACGAAGACGTTCGGGGACCGGTTTATCAAGGTCTCCGTGAGCACGCCGACCGAATGGGTCGAGGAATTCTGCGCGCTGTTGCCACAGGCAATCGACGAGGCCCGCGGCGCTGACGCCGACGTGTCGCTGTATTGAGGCCGCTCCGCTGCACCGTATATAGCTAGACGATTGAGACGATATCCATGGATTTGAAGCTGGCCGGACAGAGCGTGCTGATCACAGGGGCCTCGCAGGGCATCGGGCAGGGCCTTGCGCACGCGTTTGCCGAGGAGGGTGTGGACCTTCATCTTACGGCCCGAAACTCGGCGCGCCTCGAGGATCTCAAAAAAGACATCGAGAGCGAGCACGACGTGAAGGTCTACCCGCACGCCCTGGATCTGACCGAGCCAGGCGCCTGCGAGCGGCTCACAGAGGCTGTCGGCGATATCGATATTCTCGTCAACAATGCAGGCGTCATTCCGAGCGGTACGCTTGCGGAGATCGATGAGCGCACGTGGCGCAAGGGATGGGAGCTCAAAGTCATGGGCTACATCAACCTGTGTCGAATCTACTACGACAAGATGAAGGCACGCGGACACGGCGTCATCATCAACAACATCGGTAACAGCGGCGAGATCTTCGACCCGCGTTACATCGCAGGGACGACCGGCAATGCGGGCCTGATGGCGCTCACGCGTGCACTGGGCGGCCACAGCCTCGACGACAATATCCGTGTCGTCGGTGTCAATCCGGGTCCTGTCGATACGGATCGCATCTATTCGATGCTGAAGAAACGAGCGAAGGACACCTTGGGCGATGAGAGCAAGTATCGAGAGCTGCAGGCTGGCTACCCGCTCGGCCGTCCCGCGCACGTGCACGAGGTCACCGACCTCATCGTGTTTCTGGCCTCTTATCGGTCCGGTTATACGTCGGGTGTCGTGTACACCGTCGACGGCGGCATTTCTTCGCGAAGATCGATCATTTGAGGGCGTGATGTGACGAGCTTCGCCACTGCCAGTGATGGCGTACGTCTACATGTGGAGGACACTTCCGACGGAACGCCTATTATTTTCGTGCACGAGTTCGGTGGTGATCAACGCAGTTGGGAGCCTCAAGTCCGTTTTTTCTCCCGCCGTTACCGCTGCGTGACGTTCAACGCACGTGGCTATCCACCATCTGATGTGCCCGAAGACGTTGCGCAGTACTCTCAGGCTCGCGCCGTCGACGACATTCGCGACGTTTTAGATCATCTCGAGATCGCCCGCGCCCACATCGTGGGCCTATCGATGGGCGGGTTTGCGACGCTGCATTTTGGTATGACGTACCCGGATCGCGCATTGTCGCTCGTCGTCGCCGGTGCGGGCTACGGCGCCGAGAAAGAGCTCGAGGAACAGTTCCGGGAAGTGTCGCGCGAAGTGGCAAGCGGGTTCGAGACCCAGGGTAGCGAAGTGTTCTCGCGTACTTATGCCATGGCCGCACCGCGCATTCCGTATCTCGTCAAAGATCCGCGGGGGTGGGGCGAGTTTCGCAGGATGTTGGGCGAGCACTCTTCGACCGGGGCCGCGAATACGATGCGTGGCGTTCAGGCTGGGCGCCCGTCGCTGTACGATCTCGAGGATGCGCTCAGAGCCATGTCGGTCCCGACGTTGATCGTCACGGGCGACGAAGACGATCATTGCCTGCAGCCCGGACTCTATCTGAAGCGCGTGGTGCCGAAGAGCGGCTTGCTCGTGATTCCGAAGACCGGGCACACGTTGAACCTCGAGGAGCCTGCATTGTTCAATCGCAGCGTCGCAGAGTTTCTCGCCATGGTCGAGGAAGGCCGCTGGCTCGCCCGCGATCAGCGGTCCCAACCGTCTGAAATCATGAAAACCAAGTGAGCCTGTTCTGACTTTGGAATCCAACCAGTCACAGGCGGCCGCGAAGGTCGACGAAAGCCGACTCTGGCAACGCCTCATGGAGCTCGGTCAGATCGGCGCGACCGACAAGGGCGGCGTTTGCAGGCTCGCGTTGACGGACGAGGAGATCCGAGCGCGCCGCCTGCTCATTGCTTGGGCCCAGGAGATCGGGCTTGGCGTATACACAGATGAGATCAGCAATCTCTTCTTTCGCTTGGAAGGATCTGATCGAAGCGCTGCGCCAGTCGTGACGGGCTCACACATCGACAGCCAACCGACCGGCGGCAAGTTCGACGGCGCCTACGGCGTTGTGGCCGGTTTCGAGGCGGTACAGGCGATCGTCGAATCGGGACTCACTCCTGCCAAACCGATCGAAATCGTTGCCTGGATGAACGAAGAAGGCTCGCGATTTTCTCCGGGCATGATGGGCTCGGAAGCGTTCGCGGGCAGGCGGCCGCTCGAGCAAATCTTGGCGGTATCCGATGCCGACGGCGTGAGCACAGCCGAGGCTCTCGAGAAGACGCTGGCCGCATTTCCAGACATCGAGCGACGCGAGCTCGGCTTTGCCGTGGCTGCGTTTCTCGAGGCGCATATCGAGCAGGGGCCGATTCTCGAGGAGATGGGTATCCCCGTAGGCGTCGTGACGGGAATTCAGGGCTCGCGACGATTTCGCGTCGAAGTCATTGGGGAAGACGGACATGCGGGTACGTTGCCGATGCCCGCGAGAAAGGACGCGTTGTTCGCCGCGCTCGATATGATCGGAGCTATGCGCCGCGCGTTCGAGCCGGACGAGGCAAAGTTCACCGTTGGTCTGTTCGAGCTGTCGCCGAACGCCCCGTCCGTCGTGCCTTCCAGAGCGTTTTTCTCGATCGATATTCGCCACCCGGACTGGCCAATTCTGAGCCGTTTGGGAGATGACGTATCGACGTTGTGCGAGGCGAACAGCGGGGTGTGCTCGGTGGCCGTAACGGAGATTGCGACGTCGGAATCTCTCGAATTTCCCACTGACATCAGGAATTGCATTGCGCAGTCGGCCGAGGGACTCGGAATTCCGACGACACAAATACTTTCGCTCGCGGGACATGACGCCAGG